>Ga0101941_1000342_pt1 | contig 90877 bp, 87 predicted proteins | sample DewCreD2012metaG_3_FD_75242 | JGI IMG/M metagenome (GOLD analysis project Ga0101941, IMG submission 75242) | Hot spring sediment bacterial and archeal communities from British Columbia, Canada, to study Microbial Dark Matter (Phase II) - Dewar... ... | reverse complement strand
GCAAGGGCGGCAAGGTGGGCGCCTACGGCGGTGCCGGCGTGGGCAAGACGGTCATCATCATGGAGCTGATCCGCAACATCGCCACCGAGCACGGCGGTTTCTCCGTCTTCGCCGGCGTGGGCGAGCGCTCCCGCGAGGGCAACGACCTCTGGCACGAGATGCGCGCCTCGGGAGTCATCGACAAGACGGTGCTGGTCTTCGGCCAGATGAACGAGCCTCCGGGCGTGCGGGCGCGGGTGGGCCTCACTGGGGTCACCATGGCCGAGTACTTCCGCGACGTGGAAGGGCAGGACGTGCTGCTGTTCATCGACAACGTCTACCGCTACATCCTGGCCAACATGGAGGTCTCGGCCCTTCTCGGGCGAATGCCCTCGGCCGTGGGCTACCAGCCCACCCTGGCCACCGACATGGGCGAGCTGGAGGAGCGCATCACCTCCACCAAGCGGGGGTCCATTACCTCCTTCCAGGCCATCTACGTGCCGGCCGACGACTACACCGACCCGGGCATCGTCACCACCTTCGGGCACCTGGACGCCGTCATCGCCCTGGAGCGCTCCATCGCCGAGCAGGGCCTTTACCCGGCGGTGGACCCGCTGGCCAGCTTCTCGCGCATCCTGGACCCGCGCATCGTGGGCGAGGAGCACTACCAGGTGGCGCGGGAGGTGCAGCGGGTGCTGCAGCGATACAAGGACCTGCAGGACATCATCGCCATCCTGGGTATGGAAGAGCTTTCCGAGGAAGACAAGCTGACGGTGATGCGGGCGCGCAAGATCCAGCGCTTCCTCTCGCAGCCCATGTTCGTGGCCGAGGCCTTCACTGGCCGCCCCGGGCGCTACGTGCCCATCCGCGAGACGGTGCGGGGTTTCAAGGAGATCCTGGAGGGCAAGTGGGACCACCTGCCGGAGCAGGCGTTTTACATGGTGGGCACCATAGACGAGGCCGCCGAACAGGGCGAACGCATGCTGAAAGAGGCGGCGGTCTAGGGGGCCGGGAGCGATGGCCGGGCGTCCCGCGCGGAGCCTGCCCCGCCCCTTCACCCTGCACTGGGGCAGCGGCCGCATTGTGGAAGAAGCGACGTATATGGGCCGGTACCATGAGCCGTCCATCCAGCTGCTGGAGTTCGAGGACGGCTCCCTGGCCTTGCGCTTCTGCTACTACGACCACGCGGGGCGCTTCCAGCGCAGCCCCCTCATCCTGGGCGACGACGAGATACGTGGCTTGCACGAGGCCCTGGCCAGCACGCCGCGCCTGCGGGCCCTCTTGGAGGAGTTGGTAGGATGCCGCTGAGGGTGGAGGTCATCACCGCCGAACGGGTGGTGTATACTGCCGACGACGTGGACTCGGTGACGCTGCCCGGGGTCGTCGGCGAGCTGACGGTGCTGCCACGGCACGCCCCTCTCATGACCATGCTGCAGCCAGGCATCATGCGCATCGTCCGCCGCGGGCAGGAGGAGGAGATGGCCGTCCACGGCGGCTTTCTGGAGGTGATGGGGGACAGGGTGACAGTCCTGGCCGATGCCGCTGAACGGGCCGAAGAGCTGGACGTGGAGCGGGCCGAGGCGGCCCGCCGGCGCGCCCAGGAGCGGCTGGCCGAACGCCGGGCCGAGGCTGTCGACATGGCCGTGGCCGAGGCCGCCCTGCGCCGCGCCCTGGTGCGCCTGAAGCTGGCCGAGCGAACCCGCCGGCGACGGCCCTCCCCCTAGGGAGCGTCATGGCCCCTCCCCCCGTCACCGACCAGCGCGAGAAGACCAGCAGCCGCTTCCTCATCGACGGGCGCCGGGCCCTGCGGGGCGTAGTAGAGGTCTCGGGCTCCAAGAATGCCGCCCTGGGGGCCATGGCCGCGGCCCTCCTGACTGCCGAGGACTGCTATATCGAGAACGTCCCCGATATCGGCGACGTCCGCTTCATGTCGGACGTGCTCCGCAGCCTGGGTGCGCAGGTGGAGTGGGCCGCCCCGGGCGTCCTGCGCATCAACGCGGCCAGATTGCACGACTTCGCCCCGCCCAGCGACTTGGTATCGAACCTGCGGGGCAGCTTCTTGGTGATGGGAGCTCTGCTGGGGCGCTCCGGCCAGGCAGCCTGTGCGCCGCCCGGTGGCGACGTCATCGGCCAGCGGCCCATCGATGTCCACCTGAAGGGCTTCGAGATGCTGGGCGCTCGCGTCTGGCGGGAGGAAGAGAAGTTCGTGGCCGAGGCGCGCGAGCTGCGCGGCGCCCGCATCTTCCTCGACTACCCCAGCGTGCTGGGCACCCAGAACCTGGTGCTGGCGGCCGTGCGGGCACGGGGGCGCACCACCATCATCAACGCCGCCTGCGAGCCCGAGGTCTCGGCCCTGGCCGAGATGCTGAACCGCATGGGAGCGCGCATCCGCGGCGCGGGCACCCACACCATCGAGGTCGAAGGGGTGGACGAGCTGCGGGGGGCCGTGCACCGCAACATACCCGACCGCATCGAGGCGGGCACCTTCGCCATCGCTGCCGCCATCACCGGCGGCGAGGTGGAGGTGCGCGGCCTCCGCCCCGACCACCTCTGCTCCCTCGTCCAGAAGCTGAGGGAGGCCGGCGTACAGGTGGAGGAGGGCGAAAGCTGGCTGCGGGTGCGAGGCGAGCGCCCGCTACGGGCCATCACGGTGCAGGCCCTGCCCTATCCCGGCCTGGCCACCGACCTGCAGGCGCCGATGGCTGCCCTGCTCACCCAGGCCGAGGGCGTGAGCTATGTGCACGAGCGCGTGTTCGATAACCGGCTGCTCTACGTGGCCGAGCTGCGCAAGATGGGGGCGGAAGTGGTGACCACGGGCACCACCACCGCCATTATCACCGGGCCCACGCCCCTTTTGGGCACGCGGGTGAGGGCGCTGGACGTGCGGGCCGGGGCGGCCCTGATCCTGGCCGGCCTCGTCGCCCACGGCCGCACCGAGATCACCGACATCTACCACGTGGACCGTGGCTACGAGCGCATCGATGAGAAGCTGAACGCCCTGGGCGCCCACGTGGAGCGGGTGGATTAGGCCCGCCCAGTGGTGCATGATAGAGGGGCCGGCGAGGCGACAGGCCCCGCGAGACATTCCGCGCCGGAGACAGGGGGTTGCCGTGTTAGGGAAGCAGTTGGGGGTAGACCTGGGTACCGCTAACGTCCTGGTATACGTCAAGGGGCGGGGGATCGTCATCAACGAGCCGTCTATCGTGGCGGTGGCCCGCCACAGCAACACCATCGTGGCCGTGGGCAACGAGGCCCGCGAGATGGAGGGCCGCACGCCCGACGCCATCAACGTCATCCGGCCCATGCGTCACGGCGTTATCGCCGACTATCTGACGACGGAGGCCATGCTGCGCTATCTCATCGCCAAGGCGGTGGGCAGGCTCTCCTTCGTCAAGCCGGAGGTGGTCATCTGCGCGCCGGTGGGGGCTACCGGGGTGGAGAGGCGGGCCGTCCAGGAGGCCTGCGAGGCTGCCGGCGCCCGGCGTCCGGTGCACGTGATACCGGAGCCCCTGGCGGCGGCCCTGGGCGCCCGCATCCCCATCGACTCGCCCCAGGGACACATGGTGGTGGACATCGGCGGCGGCCGCACCGAAGCGGCCATCATCTCCCTGTACGGCATCGTGGTCAGCGAGTCGGTGCGGGTGGCTGGCGACCGCTTCGACGAGGCCATCGTCAACCATGTGAAGCGCCGTCACAACCTCATAATCGGCGAGCGCACGGCGGAAGAAGTGAAGATCGCCATCGGCTCAGCCCTGCCCCTCGAGGAGGAGCTGACCTATGAGGTGCGGGGCCGCGACCAGATCACCGGCCTGCCCCGCAGCATCACCATCACCGCAGCCGAGGTGTGCCAGGCCCTGCAGGAGCCTCTGCAGGCCATCGTGGGGGCCATCCGCTCCGTGTTCGAGCGCACGCCGCCGGAGCTCGTCTCGGACATCATCGACCACGGCATCGTGCTGGTGGGCGGCGGGGCCATGCTGCGCAACCTGGACCGTCTCATCACCCAGGCGGTGGGCATCCCCTGCTACGTGGCCGAGAACCCCCTGACCTGCGTGGCCATGGGAGCGGGAGTGGCCCTCGAGTACCTGGAGCTCATCAAGCGGGCTATGCCGCCCGAAGAGGAATGGGCGGTGGCCCTCTGAAGCCGGCCTACTTGGCCGGCGGGGAGGCGCTGCCCTGGCGCAGGTAGTAGGTCATGCTCTGCAGCGCCAGCACGGGGTCGACACGTCGGATATGCACGCCCTTGGGCACCCGGGCAGTGATGGGTGCGTAGTTGAGGATGGCCCTGACTCCGGCCCGCACCAGCCGGTCGATGACCTCCTGGGCCACCTTGGCGGGCACGGCGACGATGCCGATCTCCACCGGCTCCCGTGCCAGGACCTCTTCGAGCTCGGCCACGTCGTGCACCGTGAGGCCGTTGACCTCCTGGCCGACGATGCGCGGGTCGGCGTCGAAGGCGTGGACGATACGGAAGCCCTGGGGTGCGAACCCTTCGTACTGGACGATGGCCTGCCCCAGCCTGCCCACGCCCACCAGGGCCATGCGCCACTGCCTGTCCAGGCCCAGGATCTGGCGCAGCGCCTCGAGTAGCGTCTGGACGTTGTATCCACGCCCCTGCTTGCCGAACCGGCCGAAGTAACTGAGGTCCTTACGGATCTGGGCCGGCGTCACTCCCAGACGCTGTCCAAGCTCCTGAGAGCTGACCACCTCCCTGCCTTCCTGCGCCAGCGCGTCCAGGGCCCTCGCATACAGCGGCAGCCGCTCGATGACTACCGATGGTATTTCCAACGTGCTACCCCCACCAGGTCCCGAAGCGTTTTATCAATCGCCCCAGCCTCAGGTGGCTTGTGCAATTTATAACATTGGCCCAGCGAGGCAGTCAACACCGCCCCGTCACTGTAAGCCCTGCCTATATCTGATGCACCTCGTCGATGACGCGCCGCACCACCTCGTCGGCGTCACCGCCACGCACCATGAAGCCCAGGGTGACGGTGGTGACGATGCCGCCCCACCGCTCCTTGAGCTGGGGGGCGATCTCGTCGGGCGTGCCGATGATGGCGAACTCCTGCAGGATGTCGTCGGTGATGAGAGATGCCATCTCCTGCCACTTGCCCTCCAGGGAGAGTTGGTGCAAGCGCATGCCCACCTCGCCCCAGCCGTGCACTTCCAGCACGCCATGATAGGTACGCGTGGACCCGTAGAAGGCGATCTGCGAGCGGGTCGCCTGCTTGGCCCTTTCTATCTCTTCCCGGTTGCGGCCGGTGATGATGAAGCCCCCGCCCACGATGTCGATGTCCTTCAGGCTGCGGCCCGCCTTCTTCGCCCCTGCCTCCATGTTGGGCAGGATGACCTCCTTGGTGTACTTGAGGGTATTGAAGCCGTGCAGCCGCACTCCGTCGCATAGCTCGCCGGCCAGCCGGCACATGTAGGGCCCCACCGCCGAGATGTAGATGGGCACGTGAGGATGCTCGATGGGCCCGGCGTTGAAGAAGGGAGAAATGAGGGTGAACTGGTAGTACTTGCCCTGGAACCGCGGCGGGGTGTTGTTCTGGAAGGTATCGAAGATGGCACGCAGGCACAGAATGTACTCCCGCAGGCGCGGTCCGGGGGGCCCCACCCAGGGCGTCGAGTAGCGGCGCTCGTTGTGGCCCTTGACCTGCGTGCCAATGCCCAGCAGAAACCGGCCGCTGGAAAAGTGTTGCAGGTCCCAAGAGATCTGGGCGGTGACGAAGGGACTCCTGGGAAAGGCAATGGCCACGCCCGTTCCCAGGGTGACCCGACTGGTATGCTCGGCGGCGATCAGCAGGGGGAAGAAGGGGTCGTGGCCGGTCTCGGCCGTGACCAGGCCGTCGAAGCCCAGGGCCTCTGCCCGCCTGGCGGCCTCGGCGATCTCCTGGAAGGTGCGTCCCGTGAGGCCGGTCTCGATGCGCATCTGCCCTCTCCTGTGGGTGTAACGGTACTTGACCTATGCCTTAATTTTGCTCACACCTGGCCCCGATGGCAACGGCTGGCGGCCTCACCCCAGGACGAAGGCGACCACCTCGGCGTTCACCAGGTCGGGGCGCTCGCGCATGAGGAAGTGGCCCGCCTGGGGCACCCGCTTGAAGGTCAGGCGGGCAAAGTAGTCGCCCAGGCGGTCGCTCCAGGCCACGGGCAGCACCGGGTCGCTTTCTCCCCACAGGACCAGGGTGGGGGCCTCGATCTTGGCCTGGGGCGCAGCCATCTGCCCGGCCTCGACCCGAAATGTAGCCCGATAGCAATTGAAGCCGCCCCTCAGGGCGCCGGGCTGGGAGAAGACGTCCACGTAGCGCTCTATCTCTTCGTCCGTCCACAGGCCCTTATCGTGGGACCAGTGAGAGAGGAAATGGCGCAGGTACGCCTCGATAGCCTGCCGCGACGAGCCCACTAGCTGTTCGGCCAGGGGCAACTGGTGGAAGAACAGGTACCAGACCTGCTGCAGGTGCGAGGGCTCGAACCAGCGCGGCCCGACGCCGGGGTAGGGAGGGTCGAAGAGCACCAGCTTGTCCACTCGCTGGGGGTAGGTGCGGGCGAAGCGCTGCACCCAGACGGCGCCGAAGTCGTGGGCGATGAAGCTGGCCCGCTCCCAGCCCAGGTGGTCCAGCAGGGCGGCCAGGTCCTGGGCGAAATGGGCCGAGGTGTACCCTTGCTCGGGCGGCACGTCGGGCTTGTCGGTGTAGCCGTAGCCGCGCATGTCGGGGGCCACCACGTCGAAGTGGCGGGATAGGGGCCCGACGTTCAGGTGCCACTCGAAGTAGAAGCCGGGCCAGCCGTGGACGAGGACGAGGGGCGGGCCGGAGCCCTGGCGCACGTAGTGGTAGCGCAGGCCGTTGACCTGCGCCTCGTGGTGCGGGAAGCCGTCGTCAGGGTAGGCGCCCATGCCAGCCTCCGCTCGTCGAATACTGGGCGTGGTCGGCGTTACGCAGCGTCACACTCGAGACCTTTACCGCTACCATACGTGGACACGTAGACCCGGAATACGCCGGAAACTGCGGGCGTCGGCAGTTACCAGATCGAACCCGATAGCTATGGCTGTGGCAGCGATCAGTAGATCGTGCGCCCCGATAATTTCACCGCGCGATGCCAAATCGGCCCACAGGCGGGCGTGCACCCTTGCCGTTTCGAGTCCGAAGCCGACAACGGGAAAGCGCGACAGGATACCCTCAACGAAGCGCTGCCGTCGTTCTCTGCGCCGCGTGTCCTCGGCGCGATATACCCCGTGCAAAAGCTCGCTGGCGGTAACGGCACTGATGGCCACGGGTTCGTCCTCTAGGCCGAGTAGACGTCCCAGGTTCAGAGCGCCTCGCTCGTAGGCGATGAACACGCTCGAATCAATCAATATGCCCATGGGGGCATCGGTGCGGGTCCGGATGCCTTCCGCGCTGCCGCCAGCTCTGCTGCGAACCTTTCGGCATCCTCGACGTCCAGGTGTGGCAGGGAGGCCAGCACCTGCGGCAGGTCGCGCCCGCGGAGCACCTCCCCACCAGTCGCCGGCACGAGTTCAGCCACGGGCTGGTCGTCCTCGACGATGACGAACCTCTCGCCACGGAGGCGAACCCGCTCGAGCAGCTGCGGGAGGCTCCTGAGCGCCTCGGCCAGCGTGATCCTGGTGCCCAATGCTTTTTCCTCCCTGCTTCCCATCGAGTAGACTTTAACCTCACATCACGCCGCCCGTAAAGGGTGCCCCTTGTCTGCCCCGGGGCCTTGGCCTAACATGGGGGCACTCGCAGGAGGTGAGCGGCCATGGCCCAGGTGGTGAGCCTCCCCTTCGGCACGGGTACCGTCCAGGTCGAGCTTCCCGACGATGCCATAGTCATCGGCGGCGGTGGGGAGGGGCGCCCCCGCCTGCAACCGGCCCCCGACCAGGAGCAGGCGGTGCGAGCGGCCCTGGCCAGTCCCCTGGGCATGCCAAGGCTGGGCGAGCTGGCCCGGCCGGGCGCCCGCGTCCTCATCGCCTTCGATGACTGCACCGTCGCCTCCTACGGCCCGGTGCGGCGGCTGGCCATCGAGGCCATGGTGAAGGAGCTCACGGCGGCCGGCGTTCGGGAGGATGATATCCATCTCGTCTGCGCCAACGCCCTCCACCGCAAGTGGCGGCGGCAGGAGCTGGCCTCGGTGCTGGGCGAGGAGCTGGTGGAGCGGTTCGGGCCCCGCCTTACCTGCCACGACGCCGAGGCGCCCGAAGACCTGGCGTACCTGGGCACCAGCGAAAGCGGCTATGACGTGGAGGTCCACCGCCTGGTGGCCGAGGCCGACATCACCTGCTACGTCAACGCTGGCTACCACCTCGGGTTCAACGGCGGCTGGAAGTCCATCGTGGTGGGCCTCTCCACCTGGCGCTCTATCCGCTGGACGCACCATCCCGACGGCATGTCCATGTCCGTCCACGACAACCGCATGCACCGGGTGTTGACGGAGATGGGCCACCATCTCCGGCAGCGGGTGGGCAAGCCCATATTCAAGGTGGAGACGCTGCTGGCCAACCCCTACCAGGTGGCCCACGTCTTCGCCGGCGACGTGGACGAGACGCGGCGGGCAGCCATCGAGGTCATGGCCTCCCTGTTTCCGCCGCGCCGGGCCGAAGCGCCTGTCAGGGTGGACGTGCTGGTCTACGGGGTGCCGGCCTGGAGCCCCTATGCCTCCTTCGCCCGTATGAACCCCATCCTCACGCTGGTCTCCAGCGCTCTGGGCTACCTGGGCGGCTATATCGAGGCCCTGGGCAAGCCCGGCTGCTCCGTGGTCCTCGCCACGCCCTGCCCCGAGGAGTGGGACATGGTCCACCACCCCGCCTACAAGGAGGTATGGGACCGGGTCCTGCCGGCGACGAAGGACCCCTACGAGATCATGGCCCGCTTCGAAAACGAGTTCGCCTCTCACCGGGGCTACATCGAGTCCTACCGCTTCGGCTACGCTTACCACCCCGTGCATGCCCTGCTGGCCACCCACCCCCTCAAGCGGCTGCGGCACGCGGGGCGGGTGTTCGTGGCCGGGGCCGAGGACCCGGCGGTGCCCAGGCACCTGGGCTTCGTCCCCACCCGTACGGTGGAAGAGGCCATCGCCGAGGCGCGACGCCTGCACGGCCCCGACGCGACCGTCGCCTGTGTGGCCCGCTTCCCGGGGATGTAGCTACGCGTTGAGCCTCAGCACGCGGACGGCGTTGTCGCGCAATATCTTCGGCCGGACCTCCTCCCGGAAGGGGGCCGCTTCGAAGTCCGAAAGCCAGCGTTCGGGCATGATCATGGGGTAGTCGGAGCCGAACATCACCTTGTCTTGCAAGAGCGTGTTGGCGTACTGGACGAGCTGGGGCGGGAAGTACTTGGGGGAATAGCCCGAGAGGTCCATGAACACGTTTGGCTTGTGCAGGAGCACCGCTATCTGCTCGTCCACCCAAGGGAAGGCGGGATGGGCCATGATGATGGTCAGCTCGGGGAAGTCGGCGGCCAGGTCGTCGATGTGGGGTATGGGGGCGCAGTACTTGGTCTTGATGCCGCCGCCACCCGGCGACCCGGCGCCGAAGCCGGTCATGCCGCTGTGGAATAGGGCAGGCACCCCCAGCCGAGCGATGGTCTCCCACAGGGGATAGAAGCGGTGGTCGTCGGGGAAGAACTCCTGCAGGCTGGGGTGGAACTTGACGCCCCGCAGGCCCAGATCCTCCACGCTGCGGCGCACCTCATCGATGGCCTTTTTGCCCTTCCAGGGGTCCACGCAGCAGAAGCCGATGAACTGCCCCGGGTAGCGGCGCACGATGTCGGCGATGAAGTCGTTGCTCACCGGGGGAAGGCCGGTCTTGGCCTCCCAGTCCTCGGCCAGGAGCACGCCCACGATGTCGCGCTCGGCATAGTACTGGGCCATGGCCTCCACCCCTTCGGGCAGGGGCGGCGCCCGGAAGTAGGCCTGGGTGGCCACCCGCAGGGGATGGCGGGCGGCCTCGCCCTGGGGCGGCACGTGCACGTGCATATCGATGGCCCTGGCCATGCTCGACCTCCTTCAGTCCACCATGGAATAGCCGCCGTTCACGGAGAGCACCTGGCCCGTGACCCATTCCGCCCGCTGAGAGGCGAGAAAGGCCACCGCGTTGGCGATGTCCTGGGGCTGGCCCAGGCGCCCCAGGCCCCGGGCCAGCGGGTAGAAGGCCATGATCCGCTCGCGCTGCGCCTCGATCCAGTCGCGGGTGGCCTCGGTCTCGGTGGTGGCAGGCGAGACGCAGTTGACGGTGATGCAGAAGCGCCCCACCTCCTTGGCCAGGGCCTTGCTGAAGCCGATGACCCCCGCCTTGGCCATGGAGTAGGGCACCAGCCGTATCTCCCCCACCCGGCCGGCATCGGACACGATGTTGACGATGCGCCCCCAGCGACGCTCGATCATCCCGGGCAGGACGGCGCGGGTGCAGTACAGGGTGCCGTAGGTGATGATGTGCATGGTGCGGTCCCACTGGGCGCGGTCCGATTCCACGAATAGCTGTCCGGTGGCGGGGACTACCTCCGCCGTGGCCAGGGGGATACCGGCGTTGTTGACCAGGATGTCCACCGGCCCCAGGGCCTCCTCCACCTGCCGCACCATGGCCTCTACCTGCTCCTGGTCGGTGACGTCGGCGGCTACCCCGATGGCGGTCCCGCCGTTACGGCGGATCTCATCGGCCACAGTCTCCGCCCGCTCCTGGACGATGTCGTTGACGGCCACCCTGGCCCCTTCTCCAGCCAGAGTGAGGCAGATGGCCCGGCCGATGCCGCGGCCAGCGCCCGTCACCAGGGCTACCCGGCCCTCTATGCCCAGGTCCATGGCCTACCTCCTCTCGGCGGCGTGTTACGCTCGGCATAAGGATAATGTGAGGGGCGGGCCAGTTAAAGGCCCGAGGACAGGAGCGGGCCCGTGAGCGACCGAGAGGTAACGACTTGCGACGTGGCGGTGGTAGGGGCGGGGAACGCCGCCCTGTGCGCGGCGCTTTCCGCTCTGGAGCAGGGGGCGCGGGTGCTGGTGCTGGAGGCGGCCCCGGAGGGAGAGCGGGGCGGCAACTCGTACTTCACCGGCGGCCTGTTCCGCTTCCCCTTCCGCGGCCTGGACGACATCGCCGCCCTGATACCGGACCTGAGCGAGGCCGAGGCGCGGTCGGTGGAGCTGGAGCCCTACAGCGAGGAGCAGTTCTTCGAGGACGTGGCCCGGCTGGGCGAGTACCGTTCCGACCCGGAGCTGCTGTCCACCCTGGTCTCGCAGGCGTTTCCCACCCTGCGCTGGCTGCGGGAGCGGGGGGTGCTCTTCACCCTGGCCGTGGGCAGGCAGGCGTTCCGCGTGGGCGAGCGCTTCCGCTTCTACGGCGCCCTGGTGGTGGAGGCGGTGGGCGGCGGCGCCGGGCTGGTGGACTCCCTCTTCGCCGCCGTCCGGCGCCGCGGGGGAGAAGTGTGGTTCGAGGCCCGCGCCCTCGCCCTCCTGACCGAGGAGGGGCGGGTGACGGGGGTGCGGGTGCGGCGTCAGGGCGCCTGGCTGGACGTGCCGGCGCGGGCGGTGGTGCTGGCCTGCGGGGGCTTCGAGGCCAACGCGGAGATGCGCGCGCGCTACCTGGGGCCCGGCTGGGACCTGGCCAGGGTGCGCGGCACCCGCTACAACATCGGTGACGGCATCCGCATGGCCCTGGAGCTGGGCGCCCAGCCCTACGGCCACTGGAGCGGCTGCCACGCCGTGGCCTGGGATGCCAACGCCCCGCCCTACGGCGACCGCAAGGTGGGCGACCTGTTCCAGAAGCACTCCTACCCCCTGGGGATCGTCGTGAACCGCCTGGGCCAGCGGTTTCTGGACGAGGGGGCCGACTTCCGCAACTACACCTATGCGCGCTATGGGGCCGAGATCCTGAAGCAGCCCGGCCAGATCGCCTTCCAGATATTCGACGCCAAGGTGCTGCCCCTGCTGCGGGACGAGTACCGCATACCCCAGGCCACCCGCGCCCAGGCCGATTCGCTGGCGGAGCTGGCCGACCGCCTGGGCATCGAGCGCGAAGGGCTGCTGCAGACTGTGGCCGAGTTCAACGCCGCCGTGCAGGGAGGGGAATTCAACCCCGCCGTCAAGGACGGGAAGGGCACCCGCGGCATCGTGCCGCCCAAGTCCAACTGGGCGCTGCCGCTCGACACGCCGCCCTTCGTGGGGTACGCCGTCACCTGCGGCATCACCTTCACCTACGGCGGCGTGCGCATCGACGGGCGCGGGCGGGTGCTGGACATTTACGACCGCCCCATCCCGGGCCTGTATGCCGCCGGCGAGCTGGTGGGCGGGCTCTTCTATCACAACTATCCGGGAGGCTCGGGGCTGACGGCGGGGACGGTATTCGGGCGCATCGCCGGGCGGGAGGCGGCCCTCTTCGCCCGCGGCGCCTGAAGGGGTGGGCTATCGCCTCGGGCCCCTTCGTCCTATTATGTCTGTCGGACAGGGAAGGCCGTTGCAGCCCGCGTTCTCCTTCGAAGGCTTCGTGACCCCCTGGGAGGTGCGTCGGCAGCGCTATCTCTATCTGCCCTTCACGGTGCCGCCCGGGACGGGCCGCATCGATGTCTCGTACCAGTTCGACGAGCCGGTGACAGCCCCCCTGGGCATGGGGCCGGGCAACAACGTGGACATCGGCATCTTCGATCCCCGCGGCCTGGACTTCCCCGAGGCCCCCGGCTTCCGGGGCTGGAGCGGTTCCGCCCGCCGCGAGTTCTTCATCGCCCCCCACGAAGCGACGCCGGGCTATGTCGCCGGGCCGCTCCTTCCCGGCCGCTGGCACATCGTCCTGGGGTTCGAGCGGGTGCAGGAATCGGGGGTGGGCTACCGGGTGCGTGTCTCCCTGGAGGAGGGCCGGGACGGAGGGGCCGCGCCTCCGGCCGAGGGCGGCAGTCCGCCCCGTCGTGCCCGGGTGAAGGGCGGGCGCTTCCTGCGGGGCGACCTGCACTGCCACAGCGTCCACTCCGATGGCCTGAACACGGTGGAGGAGCTGGCGCGGGACGCCGTGGCCAAGGGGCTGGACTTCCTGGCCGTCACCGACCACAACACCTGCACCCACCACCGCGACCTGGAGCGCCTTTCCCACCTGCCTATCGTCCTCATCCCGGGCGAGGAGGTGACAACCTACTGGGGTCACGCCAACGCCTGGGGCCTGCGCCGCCTGGTGGACTTTCGCTGCACCGATGAGGAGTCCATGCGCGCCCTGCAGCGGTTCGTGCGGGAGCGGGGCGGACTCTTCTCCATCAACCACCCCAAGTGCATCGGCCCGCCCTGGCTCTTCGACCTGTGGGACGGCTTCCCGTGCATGGAGGTGTGGCAGGCACCCTGGCGCTTCCACAACTGGGACTCGCTGGAGCGCTGGGAGACGCTGCTCCAGCGCGGGCTGCGGGTGGTGGCGGTGGGCGGCAGCGATACCCACTCCATACCGCCGGCGCGGCCGTTGCACCCCCACGGGTTGGGCAACCCCACCACCTGGGCCTATGTGCCCGAGGCCGAGGCGGGCGAGGAGGAAGTGCTGGCGGCCATCCGCCGCGGGCACGTGTTCATCTCGGCCGGGCCGGAGGGTCCCCGGCTGGTGCTCCAGGCCGATGCCGACGGCGACGGCCGTTTCGAGGCGCTGATGGGGGACAGCATCGTACCCCCGGAGGGGCGGCCCGTGCGCGTGCGGGCGGCGGTGGAGGGCGGGGCCGGGCACCGGCTCTGGCTGTTGCGGGACGGGGTGCCGGTGGCCATCGTGCCCGTCGAGCGCGACAGTTACGTCTTCGAAACGGAGCTGGACATGGCGGGAAGCCGCTACCTGCGGGCGGAGCTGCGGGGTCGGCGGGGCCGCCCGGAGAGGGGAGAGGTGGTGTGGGCCCTCTCCAACCCCATCTGGGCCGCAGGGGCATGACCTGACAGGGGAGGAAGAACAGATGGCCCAGCCCGAAGCGCCGCAGCGCACCATCGTCGTCGTCTCCCACACCCACTGGGACAGGGAGTGGTACGAGCCTTTCGAGGTCATGCGGGCGCGGCTGGTGCGCATGATCGACCGCCTGCTGCGCTTCCTGGACGAGACGCCGGACTTCACCTGCTTCGTCCTGGACGGCCATACCATCTGCCTGGAGGACTATCTAGAGGTGCGGCCGGAACGCAGGGGGGACATCGCTCGGCTGGTGCAGGCAGGGCGGCTGGTCATCGGCCCCAACTATGTGCTGCCCGATGAGTTCCTCATCGGCACCGAGTCCTGGGTGCGGAACCTGATGCTGGGGCTGAGGACTGCCCGCGCCTTCGGCCCGCCCATGATGGTGGGCTACTCGCCCGACGCCTTCGGCCACATAGCCCACCTGCCGGCTATACTGCGAGGCTTTGGCCTGGAGAGCGTGGTCATCTGGCGGGGGGTGGGGGAGGAGGCCACCACCAACGAGTTCCGCTGGGCTGCGCCCGATGGCTCCGAGGTGCTGGCCATCTTCCTGCGCCAGAGCTACTCCCTGGGGCGAGACCTGCCCTCGGTGCCCCGTGCGCTGGAGCTGAGGCTGCACGCCGTCCTCGACCAGCTTGTGCCTCACGCCCCTACCCCGTACATTCTCCTGCCCAATGGGGACGACCACCGTGCCGCTCAGGAAGACCTGCCCCGGGTGATCGCCCTCGCCAACGAACTGCTGCCCGGCGTGCGCACCGTCCAGGCCGACTACGCTGCCTATGCCTCCTGGGTGCGGGAGGCGCTGGGCGATGGCCTGGCGTCCCTGCCCCGGCTGGAAGGGGAGTTCCGCTCCAGCCGCACGTCCAACGTGCTGGCCGGCGTCCTCTCGGCCCGTATGTGGATCAAGCAGCGCTATCAGGAATGCGAGGATCTGCTGGCCCGCTGGGCGGCGCCCTTCTCCACCTGGGCGCACCTGCTGGACAACTTCAACGGCGGCCTGCCCCGACGCCCCGCTGACCATGCGTTGCTGGACTACGCGTGGCGGCTCCTGCTGCAGAATGCCCCCCACGACTCCATCTGCGGCTGCTCCGTCGACCCCGTCCATGAGGAGATGCGCCCCCGCTTCGACCGTTGCCAGCAGATCGGAGAGGACGTCCTGGGCCAGGCGTTGCATACGCTGGCCGGCTGCGCCGCCCCCGCCAGGCAGGGGCACCACCTGGTGGTCTTCAACTCGGAGCACGGGCCCCGGGACGACTTCTGTACCGCTGTGCTGCCCCTGGAGGGGAAGCTAGTACCCGATCACCTACAGGGACCGGAAGGCGAGCGCGTGCCCTTGCAGGTGCTGTCGCGCTCTGAAGCACCGGCCCAGGTGACGGTTGGGTTCGTGGCCCCGGGCGTACCTGGCTACGGCCTCAAGGCCTTCGAGGTTGTGTGCCGGGAGCGGACTTCCGAGCGGCTGCCCATCCTCCGCGGCAACGCCATCGAGAACGAGTTCTTCCGTGTGGAGGCCGATGCCGCCACCGGCACCTTCACCTTGCGCGACAAGCGCACCCGGCGCACCTACCGCGGCCTGAACCGGTTCGTGGACGGGGGCGATGCCGGCGACGAGTACAACCATGCGCCCCCCGAGGTCGACCGGCTGGTTACCAGGCCCCGGCATCACGCCCGCGTCGCCGTGGTGGAGGCAGGCCCGGCACGCTGGGCCCTGGAGATGCGCATGGTCTACTCGCTGCCTGCCTCGCTGGATGCCCAGGGCCAGGGCCGCTCCCGCCAGGAGGTGGAGTGCCCCATTGTCACCAGGGCGTACCTGTACCCTGGCGTGCCCCGCATCGACATCGAGACCGAGGTGGAGAACAGGGCGCTGGACCATCGCCTGCGCGTCCACTTCCCCACCGGGCTGCGCTCCGGCCACGTGTGGGCGGAGCAGCACCTGGGAGCCATCCGCCGCAGCATCGACCTACCGCCGGCGAGGCCGACCGACTACGAGGCGCCCGTGGGCACCTGCCCCCAGAAGGCGTTCTGCACCGTGGAGGAGGACGGCCTGGGCTTCATGATGGCCAACCGTGGCCTGCCCGAGTACGAGGCCTTGCGGGAGGCCGACGACACGGTCACCCTGGCCCTGACGCTGCTGCGCTGCGTGGGCTGGCTGTCGCAGCCGGACATCTCCCCCTGGCGGAGGGGCCCTGCTGGCCCCCACCTGCCCACACCGGGCGCCCAGATGCTGGGCCGGTGGACGTTCCACTACTCCCTCATCCCTTATCAGGGCAGCTGGGAGGAGGCCATGGGGCAGGCCCACCACTTCGCCCGGCCCCTGCGGGCCGCCCGCGTCCGCGACGGCATCGGTATGCTGGAGCGGGCCGTCTCCCTGCTGGAGGTGGAGCCTGCCCGGGTGGTCGTTTCCACCGTCAAGCTGGCCGAGGAGAGCGGCGGCGTGGTGGTGCGGGCCTACAACCCCACCCCGGGGCCGTTGCTGGCCCGGCTTCGCCTGTTCGCTGCCGGCGGGCCGGTGGAGGAAGTGGACCTGAACGAGTCTCCCATCGGGCCCCTGGCCATGAGCGACGGCTGGGTGGAGCTGGACATGCGGCCCAACCAGGTGCGCACGCTCCTGTTCCGCTTCCCCGGTGGGTGACGCGGGCCCCTGGGAGCTAGCGCTCCGGCAGGGCATGCTCGGCCCTGTCATGGCCGTCGACCTCTCGGGAAAGTGGGTCTGGGTGTGGCAGTGGCCGCGCGCCGACGGGGGCGACCCGAGGACTGTGGCGGCACGTCTCCGCGCCGCCGGGTGCCGGGGCGTGCTGGTCAAGGCCTATGATGGGCCCGGCTGGTCCCACCAGGGACAGCCCTGGCGCGAGATCTGCCGCGCCCTGCGGGCCCACGGGCTGCTGGTAGGGGGCTGGGGCTACCACTACGGCCAGGACGTCGAAGGGGAGGCCCGCCGTGCCGTCGAGACGGCGTCGTACGGCGAGGCCGACCTGCTGGTCCTGGACGTGGAAGCGGAGTTCGAAGGCCGCCCTGATGCGGCCGCCTCGCTGGTGATGCGGTTGCGCCAGGAGCTCGGGCAGTCATACCCTCTGTACTTCAGCACCTTCGCCCTGCCCCGCTACCACCGCCCCTTCCCCTTCGCGCCCTTCGCGGAGGGGTCTCAGGGGGCCGCGCCCCAGCTCTACTGGAACGCCTTCCGTCTGCCCATGGCCTGGTCTCTGGCGGCGATGTACGAGGACTACGGCCTCCTGGGCCTCGGGCCGGCGCGGCTCTTCCCGGTGGCCGGCCTCTATAAGGAAGGCACGGTGCCGTATCCCCGGCCCGAGGACGTGAGCGCCTTCGTCCGCCTGGCCCTGGAGCGTGGCTCGCGGGGCGTGAGCTTCTGGTCCTATCAGCACATGGACGAGGCCATGTGGGAGGCGGTGGCGGGGGTGGCCGTGCCCTCAGGGGAGGACGGGCAAACGATGCCGCCGGTGGAGTGGATGACGGCCCTCGAGGAGCGGGTATCGCGGCTGGAGGAGCGGGTGGCGGCGCTGGAGGGGCGCCCCACGCCCCCAACTGCCCCGCGCACGTACACCGTCCGGCCGGGCGATACCCTGTGGGCCATCGGCCAGCGGCTGGGGGTGGACTGGCGCCGCCTCTACGAGGCCAACCGCGATACCATCGGGCCCGACCCGGACGTCATCCGCCCCGGTCAGGTGCTGGTAGTGCCTTAGGCCTGCCCGTAGGGTCGGGGGGCCCTATAATGGCCTCGTGGCCACTTCCCGCCCACGCTACGACGTGGCGGTGGTAGGGGCCGGCCCGGCCGGCTCCCGCACCGCGCGCGAGCTGGCCCGGCGCGGCCTGCGCGTAGCCCTCATCGAGGAGCACCAGCAGGTCGGCATCCCTTCCCACTGCTCGGGACTCATAAGCCCCCGCACCTGGCAGATGGGGGAGACGGGCGACGATTCCCTGATCTGCAACTTCCTGCGCGGCGCCTACGTCCACGTCCAGGGCGGCGGCCACGTAGAACTGGGCGATAGCCCCGTACGGGCCGTGGCCATAGACCGTGCCCGGTGGGACCAGGCCCTGGCCCGGCAGGCGTACGCTGCGGGAGCCGAAGCGGTGCAGGCCCGCTGCGTGGGCGTGGAGCGCACCAGGGACGGGTTGGTCCTCCACCTGCAGCGCAACGGGCACAGCTCGCGCCTGCTGGCGCGCCTGGTGGTCGGTGCCGACGGCGCCCACTCGCGGGTAGCCCGCGCCCTGGGCCTCCCTCCTCCCCGCGAACGGGTGCTCGCCCTGGGCGTGGAGGCGGAGGTGCGGTTGCCCCGCGACGATTACGTGCACGTGTTCGTGGGGCCCGAGCTGGCGCCCGGGTGGTTCGGCTGGGCCATACCCCTGGGCGACGGCCGTGCCCGCCTGGGCATCGGTTGCTGGGGCGGCGCTGGCGAGCCCCTTCGCCGCTACCGCCAGTTGCGGGAGGCCTTCCCGTGGCTGCTGGGGAGGGTGCGGGAGCTCCGCTTCTACGGGGGAAGCATACCTCTCGCCCCTGCGCCCCTCACGTACGGCGATGGCGTGCTGCTGGTGGGCGACGCTGCCGGCCAGGTCAAGCCGTTTTCGGGAGGGGGCATCTATACCGGCCTGGTGGCGGCCCACCTCTGCGCTGAGGCCGCTGCCCGTGCCCTGGCGCGGGGCGACGTCTCCGCCCCCACCCTGGCCACTTACCAGCAGGCGTGGCGCCGGGCGTTGGGGCGGGAGTTGGCCCGCAGCCGTCGGTTGCGCCTCATGGGCCTGTGCCTGGGCCAGCGGGAGCTGGAGATGCTGATGAAGGCGCTGTCCCATCCGCGCCTGCGAGGGCTGGCCGTGCGCAACGCCGACATCGACTACCCTTCCCGGACGCTGCTCACGCTCGCCCGGGCGACGCCCTCCCTGGGGCCGCTGGCCGCGGTGGCGTTGCGCCGGCCCCGGGCCCTCCTCCACCTGTTGGGGGCGTTTATGGGGTGGTGATGGGCGCATTCATTCTTTATCTGCATATTCCATGCTATAATTTCGGCTGACCGATGCCTTCCCAGCGTGCGGGCCGTCACCCTCCCCCGGGCCAGGACGCCGGAGTCACCCCCGCGCCTCCCGCGACGCTACGACCTGCCGGCCTGGGCGTGCGCGCCGTGGCCTTCGTGCTCGATGGGATAGTCCTGGGGTCGTTTCTCATGGTCTTCGTGGCGCTGGCGCTGCTGCAACTGTTCCTGCGCACCGATACCGGCGCCCGCGACTCCGACGCCGCTGTCTGGACGGCGGTGTACATGGTGATGGGCTGGCTGGCCTTCGTGCCGCTGTACCACATCGTCCTCTGGGCGTGGCGCGGCCAGACCATCGGGCAGATGGCGGTGCACGTGCGGGTGGTGCGTCCGGACGGGAGCGACATAGGAGTGGGGCGTGCCGTGTTGCGCTGGATCGTCTATGCCCTGTCCGTGCTCTTCCTCTTCCTCGGCTTCGTGCCCGCCCTGTGGGACGACTGGCGGCGGGGGCTTCCCGACCTAGTAGCCGGCACGGTCGTCATTGACCTGGCGTGAGGCCGTCAGTGGGCGGCACGATGCGAACGGTATCCCTGGTGGTGGCGGGCGCGCTGTCCGCTCTCTGCTTCCTCGCCTTTACCCTGGCCCTCAACGGCTACCAGCTCACGGAGGAGGGTACGGGACGCCGCTTGCTGGAGCGGGCCCTGGTCGCTCTCACCGACCTGGATGCCGCCCTTCCGGCCCTGCAGGACTCGCTACGGCAGGCGGCGGAGGAGGCCCAGGGGCCGACCGTCGGCGTACCGGACTTTCCGGTACCGGTGGAGCTGTCCCGCGAGGAAGCTCAGACGCTGGAGGGGCAGGCCCTCCGCCAGCGTCTCCTGGCCGAGGGCTCGGCGCGCATGTACCGCCAGGGCAGCGGCGCCCTGCTCTCGGACCCGGAGGCCGAGCGTCGTCTGGAGACCACTTCCATGCCCTGGGCGCTGGAGCAGGGCCTGGGCCTCATCACCGAGGAGACCCACGGCAACCTGCAGGTGGCGATGATCGTCCTGGGAGCGCTGTCGCTGCTGCTCCTCGTCCCCGTGCTGTGGTCGCCGCCGCTCTGGGGGAAGATATCTCTCTTGGGGGCGGTGCTGCTGGTAGCGAGCCTGCCCCCTCTGGCAGGGGCGCTGGGGGTGCGCTTCTTCCTGCGGGCTGCCCAGGGCGATGCCGACCTGTTCGTGCGGGAACTGCTGCAGGTGGGCATCGACGCCATGACGGTGCCCGTGCGCAACTATCTGGCCCTCAGCGCCCTGGGCAGCGGCCTGCTGGTGGTGGCAGCGGCGATGGTGTGGGCCGGCTCGCGGGGCCGTGCGCCCGCGTTGACAGGCAAAGGCGACGCTGCCTAGAATTGGGGACGGCGGGGCGGTTCCCGCCCGAGCGGGAGCGGGCGTAGCTCAGTTGGCAGAGCATCTGCTTCCCAAGCAGAGGGCCGCGGGTTCGAGTCCCGTCGCCCGCTCCAGACCTGGGGCCCCCGACCCCTGACGAGTTGCGTCTCCCCCGGCGTATCGCTCCCCGGCTGTCGGCCTGCAGGCGCTTCACGGTCGTGGCGTCTCGCTCCGCGCCTGGCGGCCGCGCGGCCGCGATGCCCCTGCCTACGCCCGCGCGGCCGGCCGGTGGCGGCGGACGCGGGGCGGGCCGGTGGAGCGGCTCTCGGGCACGCCGTGGACGGCCCGCAGCTCATCCAGCAGCGGTTGCAGGACGGCGACCAGATGTGCCAGGTGCCGGGCGCACTCCCGCGCGAAGCCTTCGTCCAGGGCCGATAAAGGCAGCGTGTAGTGCAGGCGCGCCCACCAGCCTGTCCACTCCTCCAGTTCGGCCGGCCGCCCCAACTCGGCCAGCACCCGCGGCATCTCTCCCGCCAGCAGCGACGCCCAGCGGTAGTTGTGCTCCCGCTCCCCTTCGAAGTGCAGTCCCAGCTCCGCCAGCCCGTGGCGACGCTGCAGCCACAGCTCGTAGTGGACGGCAGGGTACCAGTAGTACACCTGCAGGAGAGAAGGTGCCTGGCGCCAGCGGAAGTCGCGCAGGCCCTCCGGCAGGAGCGCCGGCAGGCGCCCGCGCACCGCCTCCAGGAAGGCGGAGGCTTTCATGCCGGGGCCCCGGGCCGGGCCCTGCCCCGGTATCGCCCTATCGTTCACGCGATGATCCCCGCCCTTCGCAGCGACTCCAGTTCAGCGTCGGTGTAGCCCGCCTGGCGGAGCACCTCGTCGGTGTGCTGGCCCAGTCGGGGGCCCAGGGCACGGATGGAGCCCGGCGTGTCCGAGAGCTTGGCGCCGACGCCCACCTGGCGCACCCGGCCCAGGTCGGGGTGCTCCACCTCAGCCAGCATCTGCCGGTGCAGCACATGGGGGTCGGAGAAGACCTCGTCCAGGGAGTACACGGGCGCCACGCAGATGTCGTACTGGCGGAGCTCATGGAACCACTCGTCGCGCGTCTTCTCCTGGAAGCGACGGCGCAGGTAGTCGAATATCTCGGGATAGCGCTCCCTGTCCCACTGGTGGGCGATGTACTGCTCCGCCCCCAGGGCGCGGCAGAGGGCCTCCCAGAAGTAGGGCTCCAGGCAGCCGATGCTCAGGTAACGGCCGTCGGCACAGCGATAGACGTTGTAGCAAGGGGTGCCGCCGTTGAGCATGTCCTCCCCTGGGCGGGGCACCTGGCCATTGGCCAGGTAGCGGCTGGCCACCCAGGTCAGCAGGGAGGCCACCCCGTCGCTCATGGCCATGTCGATATACTGGCCACGGCCAGTGCGCTCCCTCGCAAGCAGCGCGAGGCAGATGGCGAAGGCGGCGTAGAGGCCCCCGCCGGCGAAATCGGCGATGATGTTCATGGGGATGGCGGGGGGCTGCCCGGGCCAGCCGGTGAGCCCCAGCGCCCCGCCCACGCTGATGTAGTTGATGTCGTGCCCCACCAGCCCGGCATAGGGCCCGTCCTGCCCGTAGCCGGAGAGAGAGCAGTAAATGAGCCGCGGGTTGAGGCGCGCGAGGGTCTCGTAGTCCACGCCCAGGCGCCGCACCACGCCCGGCCGGAAGCCTTCCACCACCACATCGGCATCGCGGGCCAGGCGATAGAAGACCTCCCGCCCTTCCTGCTGGCGCAGGTTGATGGCGATGGAGCGCTTGTTGCGCTGCAAGGGGTTCAGGGCGCGCGCCTCGGGTCGCTCCTCCTCCATGCTGATGCGGGCCGCGCCCGGCGGTGCCTCCACCACGATGACGTCGGCGCCGAAATCGGCGAGGAGCATGGTGCAGAAGGGGCCAGGGGCCAGCCGGCTGAGGTCGAGGACGCGGACGCCATCGAGGGCCATCATCGCTGAGCACCTCCTGACTGGGGATGGGCGTTCGCTTGCCAGTGGGGCATGCTTTCTGGCCTATCATGCCTGGGGCGGCCGGCCGCGGTCAAGCTGGCCCGGCCCCCCGCCCTGGGGAGGCCTGCGCGCCAGCACGGCCCCTTCGTCGGGCGCGGCCCTGGCCCGCGGACGCGGGCCGTGATAGAATCGCCTATGACATAACAGGGCGCCCATGCCGGTTGCCGTCCTTCTCGTCCCAAGAAGCCGTTAATGGGACCGATAAGGCCTGATAGGCTCTCTCGTCGCCCCTCCGAACGACGCATCGTCTGGGGGCGGCCCTTGCCGCCTCGCCAGCAGCCTGGCGGCCCCAAGGCGCCCCCTCCCCCTCCGGGCAGGGAAGGGCGCGACCCCGCTCCGTACATCGTCGGCGGCACTGTGGCCCTGGTCCTGGTGGCGGTCCTGGTGGTGGCGGTGGCCTTCTCTTGCCTGCGGGGCGGCGAGGGAGGTAGCGAAGAACTGGTGGCGGGCATCTTCGCCCGCTCTACCCGGCCGCCTCCCCTGCCGGCGGGCCTGACCATGGCCAGCCGCAACTATCTGGTGTTCGAGGTCCGGCAGGAGCCAGATGGGCCAGTGCGGCTCGGTCTACCGCTGGCCAGCGGCTTCACGCAGGGCCAGGAGCTGAGCTTCTGGACATACGTCGACGGCCAGTGGCAGCGCCTGGGCCCGGCGGTGGTGGTCTCGGCCGAGGAGTTCCGCACCGGCGGGTGCCGGAGCAGCGGCGACATCAGCGGCGGCCCGCTCGTGGCCTGCGGCGAGTTCGGCCCGCCCCTGCCCCGCAACCTGGCGGTGCTGGCCGGCGGCGCGGCGGGCGCCGTGCGCGTCATCGCCTCCCTGCCCGGCGGGGCCGCCCCGGCCCCCGACGCCCGCGAGCTGGCCTCCATCGTCAGCCCGCGGGACTTCCGACCGCGGGAGGACGGCACCCTCTCCGGCAACCCCACGCGGCTGCAGCTCCGGCCGGGCCAGGAACTGATGCCTACCATCGTCGGCAGCGAGGGCGATGCGGCCAACAATGTCGACCTGATACTGGCCGACCCCGCCCGCGTCCAGGCGCACATCGAACAGATCGTGCGGCTGGTGGACCAGCAGGGTCTGGCGGGCATAGACCTGGAGTACACCCGAGTCGACCCCCGTCTGGTGGTGCCCTTCCAGCAGATGGTGCGCGAGCTGGCCGACCGCCTGCACCAGCGGGGCCGCAAGCTCTCCCTCACCCTGCCTGCGCCGGTGGGCCGGCCCCTCCTGGACTGGCAGGCCCTGGGGCAGGCGGCGGACATCATCCGCGTCCTGCCCACGGGCGACCCTCTCACCTACCGGGAGGACATGAGGCGGGCGCTGGAGTTTGCCGTCGGACAGGTGGACCCGGCCAAGCTCTTCCTGGTGCTGGACCCCTACAGCCAGAGGCGCGGCCCCAACGGCAGCCAGCGCATCGGCTACCGCCAGGCCATGTCGCTGGCCCTGGAGATAAGGGTCTCGACCAGCGGCGAGGTCCGACCCGGTTCGCCGGTGCGGCTTGAGGCCCCCAACCTGAGCCGGGGCGGCATCGTCTGGCGGAACGACGCCGCCGCCGTGGCTTTCGACCTGGAGAGCAACGACGAGACCATCTTCATCGAGAACGTCTTCAGCGCCGGCTTCAAGCTGGAGATGGTCACCGCCTTCCGGCTGGGCGGGGTGGCCGTGGCCGACGCCTCGGCCAACGCCGATGTGGCCAACATCTGGTCGGCGGTGCGGGGCGTGGTTCAGAGCGGGGCCCCCCAGCTACTGCGCCCCAACGGTGGCGCTCTGGTGCCCCGCTGGTCGTCTCAAGACGGCCGGCTGACCCCCGCCGAGGGGGCGGCCACTACCTGGACGGCGCCCGAGCGGGCCGGTAGCTACGAGGTGGAACTGGTGGTGAGCGACGGGGTGGAGCGCTTCGGGCGGCGGGTGTCGGTGACGGTCGTGCCCGAGCCCACGCCGACGCCCACGCCGCGGCCTAGCCCCACACCCACGCCGCGTCCGAGCCCGACGCCGACGCCGCGCCCCAGCCCTACTCCCACGCCCACCCCGACCCCGACGCCTACGCCGACTCCTGAAGCGACGCGAACTCCAGTGCCACGGCCCACGGCCACCCCGACGCCCAGCCCCACTGTATCTCCTCAAGGCACATCCACGCCGTCCGCCCTGACGGAGCTCGTATTAGACTAGACGGGGAGCCCATGAGGGTCACCGCTGGCAGGGCCAAGGGTCGGGAGCTGCGGGGGCCGCCCGGCGCTCGCCCTTCCTCCGGGCGAGTGCGGGCGGCGCTCTTCTCCGCCCTGGTTGCCCTGGGCGCCGACCTCTCGCGGGTGCTGGACCTTTACGCCGGCTCGGGGGCCCTGGGCATCGAGGCCCTGTCGCGGGGGGCGGGCTCCTGCGACTTCGTGGACGAGAGCCCTGCCGCCTGCCGCCAGGTTCGGCGCAACCTGGAGAGCACGGGCCTCTCCGCCCAGGGGCGCGTCCACTGCCTGCCGGTGGAGAAGGCGCCCGAGCGCCTGCGAGGGCCGTACACCCTGGTCCTGGCCGACCCGCCCTACGGCGACCCCTCGGCCCTGGGCGCCCTGGAGCGGGTGGCGGCCTCGCCCCTGGTGGAGCCGGGACGCACCGTGCTGGTGCTGGAGCACAGCTCCCGCGCGGCGCCGCCCGAGCGGCTCGGGCCCCTGGGGCTGACGAAGACGCTGCGTCACGGAGACAGCGCCCTATCTTTCTACCGATAGGAGGTGCGAGTTGGTCACAGCCGTCTACCCGGGCCGCTTCGACCCCGTCACCAACGGGCACCTGGACATCACGCGGCGGGCGGCGTCCCTGTTCGACCGGGTGGTGGTGGCCGTCTACGACCTGCCGCCCCACAGCTCCCTGTTCAGCACCGAGGAGCGAGTGGCCTTCTTCCGCGAGGCTGTGCGGGACATGGAGAACGTGGTGGTGAAGCCCTTTGCGGGCCTGACGGTGGACTTCGCCCGTAGGGAGGGGGCCAAGGTCCTGGTGCGGGGCATCCGGGCCGTGACCGACTTCGAGGCCGAGTTCGATATGGCCCTCATGAACAAGCGCATGGCCCCGGAGCTGGAATCGGTCTTCCTCATGGCCAGCCTGGAGCACCTGTTCGTCAGCGGGCACCGCATACGGGAGGTGGCTAGCCTGGGCTACGACGTGTCCGGGCTGGTGCCGCCCCACGTGGCCGAGGCGCTGCGGCGCAAGTTCGGAGGCGGTTAGGAGGTGGACGACATCGACGTCCTGCACCTGATCGACCGTCTGGAGGAGATGGTGGGCGAGGCCCGTCGCCTGCCCGTGGGCGGCTCGGTGGTCCTGGCCCGCCAGCGCCTGCTGGACCTGGTGGACCGCCTGAGGGTGGCCCTCCCCGCCGAGGTCTATCAAGCCTCGGAGATAATCCAGCAGCGGGACGAAATGCTGGCCCAGGCGCGGGAAGAGGCGGCCCGCATCCTGGCCCGCGCCCACGAGGAGCTGGAGCGGCGGCTGTCGGAGACGGAGGTGGTGAAGGCAGCCGAGGAGCGGGCGCAGGAGCTATTGCGCGACGCCCAGCAGCGGGCCGACGCCCTCATGCGCGAGGCCGAGGCCCAGGCCCGCGCCCGCCTGGACGAGGCCCAGGCCCTGGCCCGCCAGCAGATGGAAGAGGCCGACGCTTACGCCCTCCATGCCCTGCGCCGCCTCGAGGAGAGCCTGGAGCAGCTCCTGTCCCAGGTCAAGCGGGGCATTCAGGCCCTCGAGCAGCGCCACGACTGGCGCAGCTAGCCAGGCGGGAACAGCTCGGCCAGGGCGTCCAGGGCCGCCCGCAGGCCCCGGCGCTGGTAGCCGGGCCACAGCACCCACCCCACCACCAGCCCCATGAGGCCGCGGCTGCGGGCCCGCGCCTCCATCGTCACCAGGGTGGCCCCCTCTGCCGCCGGTTGCAGGGAGATGGACTGCCCCTCCAGCACCAGCCAGTAGCGGCCCGTGTCCTCGTCGGGGCCAGGCCGTGGCACGAAGAGGACGCGGCGCTCGGGCTCCCAGCCGCCCACCTCCAGGTCGCTCGTCCAGCCGTCCTCGGCCTCGGCCCGCAGCAGGGCGCCCTGGCCGGCGGGGCCGGAAAGGAGCCTCACCCTGGCCCAGGCCCGGTTCCACCGCGGCGCGCCCTCCAGGTCGGCGATGACGCGCCACACCTCGCCGACGGGGGCATTTATGAGGCGGCTGACCCGGACCGTGGGCACGCCTAGCCCACCACGATGTTCACCAGCTTGCCGGGCACATAGATTATGCGGCGCACGGGCCGCTCGCCGATGTGGGGACGAACCCGCTCGCTGCCCAGAGCGAGCTGCTTGGCCTCCTCCTCGGAGATGTCGGCCGGCACTGTCAGCCGGTCGCGCAGGCGGCCGTTGACCTGCACCACTAGCGTCACCTCCTCCGGCCGGGCCAGCTCGGGGTCGTAGGACGGCCACGGCTGCTGGTGGACGCTGTAAGGCCGACCGCGGCGCTCCCACAGCTCTTCGGCGATATGGGGGGCGAGGGGTGCCAGCATGAGCAGGAGCGAGTCCACCGCCTCCTCCCAGGCCGCCGGGTGCACCGGCCCCTCCTGCAGGGCCCGGGTGAGGGAGTTGGTCAGCTCCATCAGTGTGGCGATGAGGGTGTTGAAGCGGAACTTCTCCATGTCGTCGGTGGCGCGCTGGATGGCCCGGTGCAGCAGCTTGCGCAGGGGCAGGGGATCGGCGGCCTCGTCCGTTCTGGGCGTGGCCAGGGCGATGTTCCAGATGCGGTTCAGCCACCGCCATATGCCCTGGATGCCCTGGAAGGTGAAGGGGCCGCCGTGCTCCCACGGCCCCAGGAACATCAGGTAGCAGCGGAAGGTGTCGGTACCCCAGCGCTCCACCTGCTCGTCGGGGGCCACCACGTTGCCGCGCGACTTGCTCATGCGCTGGCCGTCGGGCCCCAGGATCTGCCCCTGGTTGAAGAGGCGCAAGAAAGGTTCGTCGCCTTGCACCAGGCCCAGGTCGCGGCAGACCTTCCAGAAGAAGCGGGCGTAGAGCAGGTGCATCACGGCGTGCTCCGCCCCGCCCGTGTACTGGTCCACCGGCAGCCACTTGCGGCCCAGCTCCGGGTCGAAGGGGCCCTGGTCGTAGTGGGGGCTCAGGTAGCGCATGAAGTACCAGTTGGAGTCCATGAAGGTGTCCATGGTGTCCGTCTCGCGGCGGGCGGGACGGCCGCAGCGGGGGCAGGCGGTGTTGACGAACCCCTCGTGGCGCGCCAGCGGCGACTCGCCGGTGGGGCGGAAGTCCACGTCCTCGGGCAGGACGATGGGGAGCTGGTCCTCGGGCACCGGCACCGTGCCGCACTCGTCGCAGTAGACGATGGGGATGGGCGTGCCCCAGTAACGCTGGCGGGAAATGAGCCAGTCGCGCATGCGGTACATGACGCGGCGGCGGCCCCAGCCCTTCTCTTCCACGTAGCGGGCCACGGCCCCCTTGCCCTCCTCGGAGGGCATGCCGGTGAAGGGCCCCGAGTCCACCATGGTGCCCGGCCCTTCGTAGGCCTCCTCCAGAGGCGAGCCGTCCCAGCCCGGAGGCGCCACGACGACCTTCACCGGCAGGCCGAACTTCTGGGCGAACTCGAAGTCTCGCTGGTCGTGGGCGGGCACCCCCATGACGGCGCCGGTGCCGTACCACATCAGGGCGTAGTCGGCGATGAAGATGGGCACCAGCTCTCCCGAGAGCAGGTTGCGGCAGTAGGCGCCGGTAAAGACCCCCGTCTTCTCGCGGGCGGTGGAGAGGCGCTGGACCTCCGTCTCGCGGCGGGCCAGCTCGATGTACTCCTCCACCTCGCGGCGGCGCTCCGGCGCCGTTATCTTGGGCACCAGGGGGTGCTCCGGCGCCAGCACCATGAAGGTGACGCCGTAGATGGTGTCCGGGCGGGTGGTGAAGACCCTTATCTCCTTCTCGTCCACGCCCGGCACCTCGAGGGCGAAGGCGATCTCGACGCCCTCGGAGCGGCCGATCCAGTTCTTCTGCATCACCACCACCGGCTCGGGCCACTGGATCTTGGAGTGGTCCAGCAGTTCGTCGGCGTAGGCGGTGATGCGGAAGAACCACTGCTCCAGGTCGCGGCGTGTGACGGGGGTGCCGCAGCGCTCGCAGGTGCCGTCGGGCAACACCTGCTCGTTGGCCAGCACCGTCTGGCAGGAAGGGCACCAGTTGGCGGGGGCCAGCGCCCGGTAAGCTAGACCCCGCTCGTACATCTTCAGGAAGAACCACTGGTTCCACTTGTAGTATTCGGGGTCGCAGGTGATGACCTCCCGGGACCAGTCGAACATGGCGCCCATGGTCTTGAGCTGGCCCCGCATGCGCTCGATGTTGTCGTAGGTCCACTTCTTGGGGTGGATGCCGTGCTTGATGGCGGCGTTCTCGGCGGGCAGCCCGAAGGCGTCGAACCCCATGGGGAAGAGGACATTGTAGCCCCGCATGCGGCGATAGCGGGCGGCGGCGTCGGAGGGCGCCATGGCGTACCAGTGGCCGATGTGCAGGTCGCCCGAGGTGTAGGGGAGCATGGTCAGGAAGTAGAACTTGGGACGCGGGTCGCCGTCGGGCGTGCGGTAGAGGCCGTCCCGCTCCCAGCGCTCCTGCCATTTGCGCTCTATTTCCCGCGGACTGTATCGGTCGGCCATGACGCTCCCTCGTGCCTGTGGTGCTATGCGGAGTGCCTCTCAGCGCCTGGGCTCGCCCCTCGGGGCCGGCTCGTCCGCCGTCGGCGACTCGGCCTCGCCCAGGTAGCGGCGCAGGAAGGCGTCCATGCGGCGGGTGAGGGGCCGGGCGCCGAGGACACCCACTACCGCCAGCGTGCCCAGGCCCGACACCAGGTACAGCTCCACCGCCACGGCCATGCCGATGGCCGCGGCCGCCCACACCGTGGCGGCAGTGGTGATGCCCTTCACGGTGTAGCCCTCACGGAAGATGACGCCTGCGCCCAGGAAGCCGATGCCGGTGACGATGCCCGCTGCCACGCGGTCGTCCGCTGCCAGCTGGCGAGAGACGCCGGTGAACAGGGCCGAGCCCAGGGCCACCAGCGCCAGGGTACGGATGCCTGCCGGGTAGCCCTGGAGCTCCCGCTGCAGGCCGATGAAGGCCCCCAGGACGGCGGCGAAGGCGAGCCTCCCCACCAGGGCCAACTGCTCATCGGGCGCCATGGGCCCAGCAAGACCTTTAGGCCCCCCGCGCTGCGGGGGGCCCCTCCGCTGACGGTCTCGTTGGTGGAGCTGAGGGGACTCGAACCCCTGACCTCCTCAATGCCATTGAGGCGCTCTCCCAGCTGAGCTACAGCCCCACCCAGAAAGCGATATTAACAGAGGCCATGGGGCCCTGCAAGGCGGGTGCCCGGGCCGCCGCACGGCAGCGCCAGACCCCGGGCGTACGGCGAGACTGCAGAGTGACGCGTGGGCGCTTGGAGGCGACGGCGGGATTCGAACCCGCGATCGGGGATTTGCAGTCCCCTGCCTTAACCCCTTGGCTACGTCGCCCTCTTGCCGTCCGGGGCTGTCCAAAGGCATTATAAGCCAGTCCCTGGCGCCCCTGCCAGGGGGTGGCGGCTACCCTGCCCCTCAGCCTATCAGGCCGAAGAGGCGGGGCGCGTTCTCCTCGATGATCTGCTGTCTTCCTTCCGCTGGCACGTCGGACAGCGACTCCACGTGCTGGACGGGCTGATAGTCGCCCATGTCGAAGGGGTAATCGGTGCCCAGCATCACCTTGTCGGCACCTACCAGCCGCACCAGGTAGGAGAGGGCCTCGCCCGAGTGGGCGATGGAGTCGTAGTAGAAGCGGGACAGGTAGTGGCTGGGCGGCCGGTCGATGGCCCTGCGGGCATTGGGATTGTTGCGCCAACCGTGCTCCCAGCGGCCGCGGATGTAGGGGACCACGCCGCCGGCATGGGCCAGGTAGACCTTCAGGCGCGGGAACTCCTCCATGACGCCGCCGAAGACGAGGCTCGCCGCCGCCACGGCCGTGTCGGTGGGGTTGCCGATGAGGTTGACCAGATGGTAGCGCTGCAGCCTCTCCTGGGCCAGCACGTAGTGAGGGTGGATGAAGATGGGCACACCCAGCTCCTCAGCCTTGGCGAAGAAGGGCCGGAAGCCCGGCTCGTCCAGGTTACGGCCATTGACGTTGGAGCCGATCATGACCCCCTTCATGCCCAGGTCGCGGACTGCCCTGTCCAGCTCCCGGGCGGCGAGCTCGCCGTCCTGCAGGGGCACGGTGGCCATGGCGATGAAGTGGTCGGGGTATTCGTCCACCAGCCTGGCGATAGAGTCGTTCAGCTTGCGGGCATAGGCCAGGCCCTGTTCGGCGTCGGCGGCGTAGAAGTACAGGAAAGGCGGGATGGCGACCGCCTGCTTATCTATCCCCATACGCGAGAGGGTGTGTATCCTCCGCTCCATGTCGAAGATGTGCAGGAACCAGTCGTCGAAAGGGCGGTCGGGCGCGTTGGCTACCGGCGGCCAGTCCCCGCCGTCGATCTGGACCTGCCACTGGCCGTCGTGGCGGAGAACGGCATGGACGCCGTACACCCTGCCTGAGGTGTCACGATAGGTCATCTGGAGGCAGTCCTCGGGGATGACGTGGGCGTGGACGTCCAGGCGCATGGTACCTCCTTTTTGTCCCGCTGGCCGCGGCCGGGGACCGTTCGTTTGCGACAATTATAGAGGGCTGCAGGGCGCTGTCGAGAGGCCGCCCCTCGCTGTGTCTCGGGCTATCCCTGCCCGCGCCCCTCCTCCAGCGGCTGGGCCCGCGCCTGAACCCGCACCGGCAGGCCCCAGATGTGGATGAAGCCGGGCGAGGCGCGGTGGTCGAAGGCGTCCCCCGCCTCGTAGGTGGCCAGGGAGAAGTCGTAGAGGCTGCGCGGGGACTTCCTGCCCACGGCCACGGCCCGGCCCTTGTGCATCTTCAGGCGCACCGTGCCGGTGACGTGCCTCTGGGTGGACAGGACGTAGGCGTCCAGGTCCTGGCGGTGGCGGCTGAACCAGAGCCCGTTATAGACCAGTTCGGCGTACTCCTGGGCCACTCGCGCCTTGAAGCGGCGCTGGTCGCGGGAAAGGGTCATCTGCTCCAGGGCCTCGTGGGCCACGAGCAAGGCCACTGCGCCCGGCGCCTCGTAGACCTCCCGCGACTTGATGCCCACCAGCCTGTCTTCCAGCATGTCGATGCGTCCCACGCCGTGCTCGCCGGCCAGGGAGTTGAGGGCCGAGACCAGCTCCACTGGCCCCATCTCTCGGCCGTCCAGGGCTACCGGCATCCCCTTCTCGAAGGTCACCTCCACGTAGGCCGGGGCATCGGGCGCGCGGTCGGGCGGGCGCGTCCACTCGAAGGCGTCCTCGGGCGGCTCGTGCCAGGGGTCTTCCAGCGGGCCGCACTCCACCGAGCGTCCCCAGAGGTTGACGTCCACCGAGTAGGGGCTGGCCTTGGTGACCGGCACCGGTATGCCGTGGCGCTGGGCGTATTCGATCTCCCGCTCCCGGTCCATATCCCATTCCCGCACCGGCGCAACGATGCGCAGGTCTGGGGCCAGGGCCTGGACCGATACGTCGAAGCGCACCTGGTCGTTGCCCTTGCCGGTGCAGCCGTGGGCCACGGCCCGGGCGCCTTCCTGCCGGGCCACTTCCACCAGCAGGTGGGCGATGAGAGGCCGGGACAGGGCCGTCGCCAGGGGGTAGTGCCCCTGGTAGACCGCGCCGGCCATGAGAGCCCGGAAGGCGTACTCGCGCAGGAAGGTCTCCCGCGCGTCCCACCAGACGAACTTCTCGGCGCCGGCGGCCAGGGCCCGCGACTGGAGCGTCTCACGGTCCCGGTCCATGCCGACGTCCACCGTCAGGGCGATGACGTCGTAGCCCCGTTCTTCCTTGAGCCAGCGGACGGCCACCGAGGTGTCCAGGCCGCCGGAATAGGCCAGCACCACCTTTTCGCCCATGCTCTCTCCTCAGCGGGACTCTATGCGACCGATGACCTTGTCCAGCACGTCCACAGCCTGCCCCAGCTCCTCCTCGCCGATGGTGAGGGGCGGCATGAGGCGCAGGGCGTTGGGGCGGACGTTGTTCACCAGCACCCCCTCCTCAAGGGCCAGGAGCACGGCCTGCTCGGCCACGTCGTGGGATAGCTCCACCGCCCACAGGAGCCCGGCCCCCCGCACTTCCCTGACCATGGGGTGGCGGTCGGCGAGGGCCCGCAGCCGCGCCTCCAGAAAACGGCCCAGGGCGCCGGCGCGCCCGGGCAGGTCTTCGGCCAGCATGAAGCTGGTGACCCGGTAGGCCACATGGCAGGCCAGGGGGTTACCGCCGAAGGTGGAACCGTGGTCGCCGGGGACGAAGGCAGCCGCCTCTTCCCGTGCCAGCAGCGCTCCGATGGGGAAACCGCCGCCCAGGCCCTTGGCCAGGGCCATCACGTCGGGCGGGGCGTCGTAGAGCTGGTGGGCGAAGAGGGTGCCGCAGCGGCCCAGCCCCGTCTGCACCTCGTCCAGCATGAAGAGGATGCCCGCCTGGCGGCACCACTCCCGCACCTGACGCAGGTAGTCGGGCGGCGGCACGATGACGCCGTTCTCGCCCTGCACCGGCTCCAGCAGCACCGCCGCCGTGCGCTCGGTAGTGGCGCGGCGCACGGCATCGGCATCGCCGTAAGGGACGCGCACGAAGCCCGGCGGCAGGGGCTCGAAGGGGGCGCGGTAGCGCTCCACCCCGCTGGCCGTGACGGTGGCCAGGGTGCGGCCATGGAAGGCGCCCTCGGCAACGATGATCTCGTAAGCTCCCTGGCGGTGGTCCCGTCCCCAGCGACGGGCCAGCTTGATGGCCGCCTCCACCGCCTCGGCCCCCGAATTACAGAAAAAGGCGCGCTGCATACCGGCGGCCTGGCAGAGCAACCGGGCCAGCTCCAACTGGGGCACAGTGTAGAACAGGTTGGAGACGTGCATGAGCGTCCGGCCCTGTTCTTCCAGGGCCTGCACCACCACCGGATGGCAGTGCCCCAGGCTCACGCTAGCGATGCCGGCCACCAGGTCCAGGTACCGTCGGCCCTGGTGGTCGTACACGTAGCAGCCCTCGCCGCGGACCAGCACCACCGGCAGTCGGCGGAAGAGAGGGAAGAAATACTGGCGCTCCAGCTCTTTCCAGTCTTCCATCGCAGCGCTCGCTTACAGTCTACTCGACGACGGTGCCGATGGTCTGCCCGTCCACGGCCGCTGTGAGCGCCCCGGGCTGGCGGCCGTCGGCGATGACGGCTGCGACGCCGGCGGCCCTGGCCCGCAGGCAGGCCTCCACCTTGGGCACCATGCCTCCGGAGATGACGCCGCCCTCCATGAGGCGGGCCGCCTCGGCCGCCGTCAGGCGCTGACGCACCTGCCCGCCGCCGTCCATGACGCCCGGCACGTCGGTGAGGAGCACCAGCAGACGGGCAGGGAGGGCCGCCGCGACAGCCCCCGCTGCCAGGTCGGCGTTGATATTGAGCAGGCGTCCGGTGGCCAGCCCGCCCTCCTGTTCCAGACCTACCGACGCCAGGACAGGCATCAGCCCATTCTCCAGCAGGGAGAAGAGGAGGGGGGCCTCCACCTCCGTCACCTCGCCCACGAGGCCCAGCTCGGGCTCGAAGACGCGGGCCCGCAGCAGGGCGCCATCAGCCCCCGAGAGGCCCAGGGCCGGCACGCCCCGGGCCTGAAGGGAGGCCACCAGCTCCTTGTTCACCAGGCCGGCCAGCACCGCCGTCACCACCTGCAGGGCATCGGCATCGGTGACGCGCTGGCCGCGGTGGAAGCGGACGCTCGCCCCTAGCCTAGCCAGCCACTCGGACACGAGGGCGCCGCCGCCGTGCACCACCACCGGCCGCAGGCCCCGCCGCCACAGCGAGGCCAGGTCGTCCAGGGTGGTGTCGTGATCGCCCAGGGTGGAGCCGCCTATCTTGACCACCACGACGTCCATCTCGCCGCACCCTCAGGTGGTGTACAGGCTGTTGAGGCGCACGTAGTCCTCGGTCAGGTCGGAGCCCCAGGCGGCCGCCGAGGCATCGCCCAGGCCCAGATGGGCGCGGAAGCGCACCTCCCGCTGACGCAGTAGGGCGCGGGCGCGGGCCTCGTCGAAGGGGTGGGGCGCGCCCAGGTGGAACAGACAGAGGTCTTCGCCCTCGCCGTCCAGCAGCCAGAGGGTGAGGCGGTCCAGGGCCAGCTCGCAGCCCGAATTGCCGAGGGCGGCCACCACCCGCCCCCAGTTGGGGTCGGCGCCTTTGACGGCCGTCTTCACGCCCAGAGAGCGCACCACCTCGCGGGCGGCGCGGCGGGCATCGGCCAGGGAGGCCGCCCCCTCCACAACCATCTCGATGAGGCGGCTGGCGCCTTCGGCGTCGAACACCATCGCCTTGGCCAGCGACTGACAGGCGAGGAGCATGGCCTCGCGAAAGGCGCCGGCCAACGGGTGCCCGTGGTCGATGCTCTCGCCCCCGCCCATCCCGTTGGCCAGCACCACCACCATGTCGTTGGTGCTGGTGTCCGAGTCCACGTCGATGAGGTTGAAGGACGCGTCCACTGCCTCCCGCAGCGTTTCCTGCAAGTAGGGCTGGGCCACGGGCGCGTCGGTGGTGAGGAAGCACAGCATGGTGGCCATATTGGGGTGGATCATCCCCGCGCCTTTGGCCGCGCCGCCCAGGCTGTAGGGCCCGAAGCGCACGGCCAGGTGCTTGGGACGGGTATCGGTGGTCATGATGGCCAGAGCGAAGTCGCGGCCCCCCTCGGCGCTGAGGCCTATCCGCTCCACCGACAGGGCGATCTTCTCCATGGGCAGGAAGGTGCCGATGACGCCGGTGGAGGCCACCACTACATCCTCGGCGGCCACCCCCAGACGGCGGCCGGCGAGGCGCGCCATCTGGCGGGCGTCCTCCAGGCCGCGGGCGCCGGTGGCGGCGTTGGCGCAGCCCGAATTGGCTATGACGGCCTGGGCGCGGCCATCGGCCAGGTGCTGGCGCGTGATAAGGAGCGGCGCGGCCTGGACGCGGTTGCTGGTGTAGACGGCGGCGGCGGTGCAGGGCGCCTCGGAATAGAGGAGCCCAAGGTCGTACTTGTTGGGGTTGTAGCGGATGCCGGCGTGGGCGGCCCCGGCCACGAACCCTTTGGGGGTGGTGACGGTGCCCGAATCCAGCACTTGCAGGTCGTCGCTCATGGGCGCCTCCTTCACGGGTACAGGGCGGGCATGTCGAGGCCCATCGTCTCGGGCAGGCCCAGCATCAGGTTCATGTTCTGGACGGCCTGGCCTGCCGCCCCCTTGACCAGGTTGTCGATGGCGCTGACCACCACCAGCCTCTGGGCGCGGTGGTCGATGGTGGGGTAGACCAGGCACAGGTTGGTACCGAGGGTGTGCTTGGTGGACGGCGGCTCCGGCACCACCTGCACGAAGGGCTCGCCACGGTAGAAGTCGCGGTAGAGCTCCACAAGGGCGCGGCGGCCGGCATCGCCCTCGGGCAGGGCGCCGGGCCGGAGAGGGGCGTAGCAGGTGCTGAGGATGCCCCGGGTCATGGGGATCAGGTGGGGCACGAAGGTCAGGCGGGGGCTGGCACCCTCGGCCACGAAGCGCGACAGCTCCTGCGTCATTTCCGGCAGGTGACGGTGTCCGCCCAGGCCATAGGCGGCCACGCTCTCGTTGGCCTCCGAATAGTGATAGGTTAGGCCCAGGGTGCGCCCTGCCCCGGAGATGCCCGACTTGGCGTCCACCACCGCGTCGGGCTCCACGATGCCGGCACGCAGGGCGGGGGCCAGGGCCAGCACGGCGCCGGTGGGGTAGCAGCCCGGGTTGGCCACCACCTGGGCCGAGCGCACAGCCTCCCGGTTCAGTTCCGTCAGGCCGTAGGCCGCCCGCTCCAGCAGCTCCGGCGCAGGGTGCGGCACGCCGTACCAGCGGGCGTACTCCTCGGGGTCGCGCAGGCGGAAGTCGGCCGACAGGTCGATGACCGGCAGGCCGGCGCGGATATAGGGGACGAGGGCCTCGGCGCTGGCGGCGTGGGGCAGGGCAGAGAAGACCACATCGACGTCGCCGTCCAGTTCTTCCTGGACGGTGAGGTCGTAACAGGACAGATGGGGGAAGACGTGCGCCAGCGGCTTGCCGGCGGCCGAGCGCCCCGTGACCGCCACCACCCGTGCCTGGGGATGGAGGCGCAGGATGCGGGCCAGCTCAGCGCCGGCGTAGCCGGTGACGCCCAGGATGCCTACCTTGAGCATTTGGCGCTCCCTCCAGGAAATGGCGAGGCCCCACCTGGTGCGGGTGGGGCCTTAGACACGTCTGCCTGAACGGTGCTGGGCCGAAGGCGCGCTAAAGCCCCCCGTCGGTGCCTCGTCGGGCCCGTCGTCGCGGGAGGCTCGAGCGTCCTGCCCTGACCATTACAGCCTCAGCCTAAGCTCGCCATACCTGTCTGTCAAGCGGTCACGCCTTGACAAGTGCCGGCCTGGAGGCGGTAAATAGTATCTGGGCCGCTAGCTCAACTGGCAGAGCGGCGGACTCTTAATCCGCGGGTTCCGGGTTCGACTCCCGGGCGGCCCTCCAACCCTCCCCCTACGGTTATCGCCATTGCCGTGACCTGCCGGGTGGGGAAGTGTCGGAACTGGCAGACGAGCGTGACTTAGGATCACGTGCCGCGAGGCGTGCGGGTTCGAGTCCCGCCTTCCCCACCAGGGCCCCGCGCTGACGGCTCTGCCCCTTGCGTCGGCGCTGCCAGGACAGCGTGCCCGAGACGGCGCTATCTTCCCGGCTTGCCGTCGTGGGAGATGGCGGCCCCTTCGGCGAGCATCTCCCGCACCTCTTCTTCCGTGTAGCCCAGGCCCCGCAGCACCTCAACGGTGTGTTCGCCCAGCCTCGGGGCCGGCCCCACAGCGCCGCTCTCCGCCTGGGCGAAGAAGAAGGGCGGCCCGGGCAGCACCAGGGCGCCTTCGCTGGGATGCTCGACCTTGCGGAAGAAGCCCACCGCCTCCAGGTGGGGGTCCGAGAACAGGTCGTCGGTGGTGAGGATGGGGGCGGCGGGGATGTCCGCTTCCGCCAGCAGTTCCAGCCACTCAGCGGTGGTCCTGGTGAGCATGATCTCCTGCAGGGTGTCGTAGGCGAGCTGGGGATTGGCGCTGCGCGCGTTATAGGAGGCGAGGCGCTCGTCGGCCAGGATATCAGGCCGGCCCGATATGCGGGCGAAGGCCTGCCAGTGCTTGTCCATATAGACGATGGCGGCGATGAAGCCGTCCTTGGTGCGGAAGGGGCGCCTCACCGTAGGCAGGAAGCGGCGGTACACCGCCGGGCTGAGGGGAGGGTCGAAGATGCGACCCATAATGTGCCCGGCCAGCACGAAACTGCTCAGGGCCTCGAACATGGGCACCTCCACCGCCTGGCCCCGGCCGGTCCGCTCCCGCTGCTGCAGGGCGGCCAGGACGGCCATGGCCCCGAAGACGCCGCTCATCTTGTCGGCGATGCCGTCGGCCAGGTATTCGGGGGTGCCGTCGGTGCCCGCCTGGAGCATGGTCATGCCGCTGTGGGCCTGGATGACATCATCGTAGGCAGGGCGGTCGCGGTAGGGGCCTCCCCGGCCATAGCCCCAGATGCTGCAGTGAACCAGGCGCGGGTTCAGGGGGGAGAGCTCCTCGTAGGTCAGGCCCAGGCCCTTCAGGGCCCGGTAGCGCATGTTGTGGACGAAGACGTCGCTGGCAGCCACCAGGCGGTACATGGCCTCTCGGGCGGCGGGCTTCTTGAGGTCCAGGACCACACTCTTCTTGCCCCGGTTGACGCTTATGAAGCCGCCGCTCATGCCGTGGTGACGGGCGGGCCAGGCCTCGCGGAAGGGGTCGCCGCGAGGGTCCTCCACCTTGACGACCTCGGCCCCGAGGTCGGCCAGCAACTGGGTACAGTAGGGCCCGGCCAGGACGCTGGTCAGATCCACCACGCGGATGCCTTCGAGCGGCCCTTTCATATCTCATCGCCGCCCCCTCGCCGGGGGGCGACAACCTGAATTCTAGCACCCGTTGCCCTTACGGGCCCTTGCCAGCATACATGCCTGGCCCTAACATGGGGCCGCAGTCTGGCCGCGAGCGCTGCGGGCCCTCCCCTACGGAAGCGGAACGAAGGCCGGTGCCGGTAAACAAGGTCGTAGCCAGCTTCGACGAGGCCGTCAGCGACATCTTCGACGGCGCTGTGCTCCTCATCGGCGGCTTCGGCGGGCCGGGGGACTGGCCTTGCTACCTCATCGCCGCCGTGGCCAGGAAGGGCGTGCGAGACCTGATAGTGGCGGCTAACTCCAGCGGGTGGGGGCTGGAGCTGCTCGAGCGGGTACGGGAACAGATGTCGCGCATCATGCCCGTGCCGCCCGACTGGTACGACCTGGGGCTGCTGGTGGAGAGGGGCCAGGTCAGGAAGGGCATCCTCTCCTTCCCGGCGGCGCCCAGGACGGTGCTGCGGCCCTTCGAGCGGGCGCTGCTGGAGGGGAAGGTGGAGGTGGAGCTGGTGCCGCAGGGCACCCTGGCCGAGCGCATTCGGGCGGCCAGGGCGGGCATCGCCGCCTTCTACACGCCCACGGGGGCGGGCACCTTCGTGGCCGAGGGCAAGGAGGTGCGGGAGTTCGATGGGCGGCCCTACGTGCTGGAGAGGGCGCTGCGGGGGGACTTTTCGCTCATTCGTGCCCACAAGGCGGACCGGTACGGGAACCTGGTGTACCGTGGTTCGTCGCGGACGTTCAACGCCACCATGGCTGGGGCGTCGCGCATCACCATTGCCGAGGTGGACGAGGTGGTGGAGGTGGGTGAGCTGGACCCGGAGTGCGTGGTGACGCCCGGGGTGTACGTGGACCGGGTGGTGGTGCGGCCCAGGGAGCCCCGCCCCTGGCACGAGCCCATGTGAGCCTGCTGCGCGAACTTGTAGCCTTACCCCAGGCAGCTTCCGTGTGGTGTAACGAAACCCCGGCGCCTGCGTCTTCCGTCATAGGTGAGGTACGTTTCTGCCCTCACCACACCTTGAAGGGAAGTGCAGGAGGTGAAGCTATGTTACGTGCTTTGCTGACTCTGGCGTTGGTGGGAGTACTGGCTGGCACCACGGTTGCATGGGCTCTCACCATTACTTCCTCAAGCCGGGCCGTGAACCTACGGGACGAGGAGATCGTGTCCGATACGGCTTCTACGGTGATCCTACAAGGGATCGAGAAGGCTACCACCAGCGAAGCCGCGGCAGGGACAACTTCTCCCGGTGTGGAAGCTGACACGACCAACCCCACCGTCACCAATGGAACTACGGAGGGCAACTGGGTGTACAAGTTCCAAGTGACAGAGGCAGCGGCCAGTAGCTGGACGGCCGGCACGCAATACAAGGTGACCGTCTACAGCAGGCTGGGCTCCGACTGGACGACGTCCGCCACCCTCTACTTCCAGAACGCCAGCATCCCTAGCCCCGACGCCGTGGAGGGCGTGACAGTGAAAGTGGACTTGGCTAGTTCCAGCACCATCCCGGACGGGTTCAGTATCCACGTGGAGAAGGTGCAGTAGGTCCTCGCCTGACAGCCGGCATCTTGCATCCTCCCTCGTCCTGATCCAAGGGGGAGGGGATGCGCCTGGTAGCAGCCACCGCCTGCGCACTCGCACTGGCGGTGGCTTGGTATTTGTTCTGGCCATCCTCATGGGGCGGCAGGGTCTCATACATCATGGTCTCAGGCTCCAGTATGGAACCCACGCTTAAGGCCGGCGATTTAGCAGTGGTGCGTAGGTCTGCCGGCTACCGCCCAGGCGAGGTGGTGGCGTTCTCGTCCCCGATAGGCACCGTGATCCACCGAATCGTGGACGGATCACCAGACGAGGGGTTCGTATTGAAAGGAGACAACCGTACTACTCCAGACCCGTTCCGTGCCAGCCCGGACGAACTCCAGGGAAAACTGTGGCTACGTGTGCCCATGGGAGGGCTCTTCCTGTCCTATCTCAAGCGGCCACTGAACGTGTTGATGATGGTGGTAGCACTGGCGGGACTTCTGTTGTTGGGGTGGGAGGGGCGGCGCCTGAAGCACAGGGCAGGGCTGAGAAAGCTCCGCGACCACTCTCGCTCGGTTTCCTCGCTCTCCAACCTCTTTCTCATACTGGCAGTGACAGCTGGAGTTTTCGTGACGGCGGGGCTTTTATTTCTGGCCGCGACCGTCTGGGGCTTCCAAAAGGAGAGCTCTCGCCTCGTGAGGCGGGAATGGCCCCTTTACAGTCATGAGGTACGCCTATCATATACCGCTGAGATGGAGCCTTCCACCCTGTATCCGGACGGCTTGGTCGGGCCCGTAAGCGTCCCCCAAGGGAGGCAAGAAGCTTCGCCTCCCCTGCCCTTGTATACCCGCCTTGCCCGCGGGTTGCGGGCAACGTTCGCCTACCGCTTCTCGAGTCCGGACGCGTCTTCCCTTTCGGGCGAGGCAGGTGCGGAGGTGGTGTTAGAGGCAGGGCAGCAGGGCTGGAGAAAGCAGCTAGTGCTCCTGCCCCCGGAGTCGTTTGCTGGGCCTTCTGTTGGCAAGGAACTGCGGATCGACCTTACACAGGTGTTCGCGCTCATTTCGGAAATAGAGAGAGAAACGGGAGTGCGGGCACCGTGGTACGAGTTGCGGATCGTGCCCTTGGTACGGCTTCGTGGCGAAGTGTCAGACAGACGGATAGATGACTTCTTCTCGCCCGCTTTCGTCTTCAAGATCGACCCTACCCAGGTCTCGCCCGAGTCGACGTTAGTGAAATCCCAAGTGACCACAGCGACTCGGGAAGAGCGCCGAAAAGTATACCTGGGTCTCGCCGGATGGCAAGTGTCTGTAGAGCGCTGGCGCCAGCTGTCCCTAACTTCACTTGCCTGTGCACTGACCCTCGCCGCTAGTGCTGCCGCCGCTGCCGTAGTCCTGGCTAGGCGACGGCCTACTATCTGGCTGACCGCTCGTTACCGTGGGCTGGTGGTGGATCTGGCCGCGCCGGCGGCCATTGACGACACGACCGTGATCGACGTCGCTTCGTTCGGGGATCTGGTCCGGCTGGCACGACTCAAGGACACTCCTGTCCTTCACTATCATGCTCCAGACGGCGGCGATATCTTCTTGCTACGCGATGGCATGACGAGTTATCGGCTGCTTTTCCCCGCCAAAGGCGGATAGGCGCTCCGAAGGGCTCACAGTGGCAGGCAGGTAGTGCCTCTTCCGGCTCCATCCCCCCGAACAGGCCCAGTGCGTCAGGAGGGCCCTATCGAGGGCAGCACGCGGGCGCCCTGCAGGTACCTGAGGCGGAGTTCTTGGTACTCGCGGGCGGCGTTCTCCACCCACCACCGGGCATTGCCCGAAAGCGCCTTCTTCACCTGCGCCGGCGCCCCGGCCACCAGCGTCTCGGCGGGCACCTCCATGCCGTTGGTCACCACGCTGCCGGCAGCCACGATGGCCCGCCTGCCCACCCTGGCCCTCTCCAGCACCACCGCGCCCACGCCGATGACGGCCTGCTCCTCCACCACACAGCCCTCCAGCAGGGCCAGGTGGCCGATGGTCACGTTGGGGCCGATGATGCACTCGCCGTCGGGGTGGATGACCACGTTGTCCTGCACCGAGGTGCCCCTGCCGACCACGATACGGCCGAAGTCGGCCCGCAGGACGGCGCCGAACCAGATGCTGGCGCCTTCCTCCACCACCACATCGCCGATGAGGACGGCAGTGGGGGCGAGGAAGACGCCTTCCGCCACCCTGGGCGCTTTGCCCTCGAACTCGACAAGATAGGCCATAGGCGCCTCGTCTTCGAATCTAGCATACGGGCATCGCTAAAGGCAGGCCCGCGGGCGTAGAATGGACGGGCGATGGCCACAACCGGGCAACGCTTCCCCATGCGCGTGGAGCGCTGGGCGTTGCCGCTCCTCGCCATCTGCGGCGGGCTTCCTCGCTCGTCCTATGTGGAGGTCGGACCGCGGGAGGTCCTCCTCCGCTTCGGATGGGGGTTCGCTGCCGCTATCCCGCGGGACGATATCGAGCACGTACGGCCGGCCCGCTGGTCGGCGCTGGCCGGCCTGGGGTGGCGGGTGACCCTGAAAGGCTCCATCGGGCTCATAGGCTCGCTGTCGGGGGTAGTGGAGATCTCGCTCAAGCGCCGGCGCGTCTTCCGGGTGGTGTTCCTGCCGTGGCCTACCAGGAAACTCTACGTCTCGCTACAGGACCCTGAGGCTTTCTTGCGCGCCCTGACCCCGCTGTCGTCGCCGTCCTAGCGCTCGTCGCTGCCTGCCGTGCATCCGGCGCTCCAGGGCAGGCGTATAGGTGGGTGGAATACGCCAGGAGGTGGGGGAATGAAGCGACTCTGGTTAGCGCTGGGCGTGGCGGCGACGCTGGCCCTGGCCCTCGCGGCCTGCGGTGAGGGAGAGGAGGCCACACCGAGCCCTGCCGCCCGCGGCGGCACCACTCCGGGCGCCACTCCTCCGGCCCGGACGCCGACGCCGACCCCCGCGGGGGGTGGGGCCACTCCCGGGGCGGGGGCGGCCACTGTGACGGTGCGGGCGCTGGACTTCTCCTTCGATCCGGGGCGCATCAGCGTTCAGCCCAACCAGCCGGTGACGGTGACGGTGCGCAACGAAGGCCAGGCCCCCCACACCTTCACTATTTCCGAGCTGAACGTGGACGTGGTGGTGCAGCCCGGGCAGACCATGACAGCCACGTTCACGCCCCAGGCCGCCAGCTACACCTTCATCTGCCGCTTCCATCGGGGGGCGGGTATGCAGGGCACCCTCAGCACTGGCGGCAGCGGCGGAGGTGGGGCGGGCAGCACCCCATCGGCGGGCGGCTCGGTGGACTACAGCTACAACGACACTGTCACCACAGAGTCCTGCACCCCGTGCCTCATCCGTATGTGGGATCGCCAGCGCTCCATATCTAGCCCGACGAAACTGTTCCCGTTTACTTGACAACTGGTCATCATTTTGGTCATCAACGGCCGAAAGAGCCCACGGACAAATCTGGACCGCCATGCCCGCCATCCTCCCTGAGCCTCCGAAACCAGATTCAGGAACACTTTCGGGAACACTTCCCGGACCCCTCGGGAACGCCTGGAACACTCGGGAACACTTTGCCCGTCCGCGAAGTGTTCCAGTTTTGGGAACACCTCAGCCACCCCTCCCAATCTGCAACTCGTGATATAAAGTCGAGTTCTGGAACACTTTCGGCACCAGCCACCCCGAACCCCCTGGAACATCCTCGGTGGGTCGTGTCCCGTCAAGAGGTGTAAAATTGCTCCCCTTCGGGTCCACCCTTCATGCCCCTCCCCTCGCCATCAGAGCTGCGAGCTCTCCAGGACTTGCGCTCGCCTTCAGTTTCGCCATCGATGCCTGGCTCAGGTAGCGCCTCTGCACCTCCCACTCGTCCTGTTGCTCCTCCAGCAGCGCCCCCAGAAGGCGCAGCACCGCCTGCACGCCCCCGAAGATGCCCACCACGTCAAAGCGCCGGGCCACCTCCCGGTTCAGCCGCTCCAGCACATTGGTGGAGTGGACCTGCCGCCAGTGCTCCAGCGGGAAAGCCATATAGGCCAGCACCTCTTCGGCCGCCTCCTGCAGCAGGGCTGCCACCTGGGGGAACCTGCGCTCCAGGGCCCCTGCCACCTGCTCCAGCTGCTGGCGGGCCGAGGCCTGGTCCGGCTGGGCGAAGACGGTGCGCACCAGGGCTGCCACCATGGGCTGGGCGTGCCTGGGCACCCGCGCCAGCAGGTTGCGCATGAAGTGCACCCGGCAGCGCTGCCAGGACGCCCCCGGAAGCGCCTCGGCGATGGCCCGCCTCAGCCCCTGGTGGGCATCGGAGATGACCAGCCGCACCCCCCGCAGGCCACGGCCCACCAGGTGGCGCAAGAAGGCCAGCCAGAACTCGTAGGTCTCGGCGGCCCCGGCACCTGCGCCCAGCACCTCCCGCTGGCCCGTCTCCCTCACCCCCACAGCGATGACCGCCGCCATGTTCACCACCCGGCCGTCTTGCCGCACCTTCACCGCCCTGGCGTCCAGCCACATGTAGGGGTACTCCCCCGAGAGGGGCCGCTCCCGGAAGCGCTCCATCTGCCGGTCCAGCTCGGCGCAGATGCGGGAGACCTGGCTCTTGCTCAGGCCCCTGAGCCCCAGGGCCTCCACCAGCTGGTCCACCCGCCGGGTGCTGACCCCCTGCACGTAGGCCTCCTGCACCACTGCCAGGAGGGCCCTCTCGGCCCGCCGCCGCGGCTCCAGCAGGCTGGGGAAGCGGCTGCCCCAGCGCAGCTTGGGCACCTGGAGTTCGATGGTGCCCAGCCGCGTGTCCCAGCGGCGGGGGCGGTAGCCGTTGCGGTAGTTGGCCCGGGAGGGGCTGCGCTCATAGCGCTGGGCCCCCACCAGCTCGCTGGCCTCCGCCTCCATGAGCTGCTGGGCGAGCCAGCGCAGCCCCTCCCGCAGGGCGTCCGCCTCCGGCTCACCCCGGTACTGGCGCAAGAGCTCCAGAAGTGCCATCCTGAAATCAGCGGTCACTGGCGGTCCTACCTCCCCTCGTTCGGTTTCTATCCAACCCGAAGGGAAGCCGCCGGTGGCCGCAACTGTCAACTGCACCCCACCCGAGGCCACTGGCCAAAATTTCCACCACGTCCCGGGACTCTAGCCGTCTTGGCAGGGTAAGCTCGGCCTGCCTTGACGCACAGCGACAGATTTCTTACCATGGCTCCTGGTAAGGAGAACGACATGATGCGTGCAACCTTGACCAGCAAGGGTCAGCTCACCATCCCCAAGAAGGTCAGGGAGGCGCTGGGGCTGCGGCCTGGCGACCAGGTGGAGTTCGAGCTCGCGGAGGGGGAGGCCAGGCTGAGGCCCCTGCGGCGCTACTCGGCCCGGGAGTTGCGCCAGCTCATAACGCCCATCGGGGTCCCGTACCCCGGGCCCGACGGGGAGAAGGCCGCCCTCCGCCAGGCCCTGGCCGAAAAGTACGCGTCTGCTTCTTAGGGAAAGTGACGCAGCGCCTCTGGGTGGACACCAACGTGCTGCTGCGGCTGGCCACGGGCGAGCCTGCCGAACTCTTCGAGCGGGCCCTGCGGCTGGTGGAGAGGGCCGAGGCTGGCGAGCTGGCGCTATCGGTACACCCGCTCCAGGTGGCGGAGGCATGCTTCGTGCTCGCTGGCTACTACCGGTGCTCACGGCCCGAGGTCAGGGACAGGCTGCGGACGGTCCTGAGCCTCAGGGCCCTCGATGTGTGGGACGAGGCCAATGTGCAGTCGGCCCTGGAGCTCATGGCCGATCGGGGGGTCGACTTCGACGACGCCTATCTGGCCATGTGGGCCCTCGCCCACGGCGATGGCGTGGCCTCCTTCGACCGGGACTTCAAGAAGCTGCCCGCCAGCTGGTTGGAGCTTTAGACAGCAGGGAGCGCGGGGGCTGCCTGCACCGGCGTGACCCCAGGATGCCCGCCACCGACAACTGCACGGAGCAGGCCGCTGGCCGCTTCCGCATCTGGGCCAAGGCCATCCATAGGATCGAGAGCTGGCCTGGTGACGGGCTGTCTCCTCCCACACCCGAAGATAGCCTGAGGCGCCCACCCCTGCACTAGAGCCACGCCCCGCCTCTGGTCTCCCCTCTCCCAAGGAGGTCACCAACCGCGTGGGTGAGAAGCGAGGTGACATCCAGCCGTTGACCGGTGCGAACAACAGTTCTATGCTGGGGCTGCCATGTCTCCGGTACCGTTGGCCCAGCAGGCAGGCGTGCGGCACGCCATGGCACCCCCGGTCCTCGCCCTGAGGGCAGACGCCGCTGTCCCTCCCTGGGAGCTGAGGCAGCTGGCCCAGACGCTCTCGGCCCTCTCTCCCAGGGTGCTCGTCCAGGGGGCGAGCACCCTCCTCCTGGACCTCTCCTGGCAGCGGGGGTGCGAGCAGGAGGCGGCCAGGCAGGTCCTGGATGCCGTGCCCGCTGCCCTCCCGGCACGGGCAGGGGTGGGCAGGGGGATCGTTCCCGCCGTCCTGGCCACCCACCTGGCCCGTGTAGGCCGTGTCTTCTTCCTCCCCGAGGACGAGGACGAGCGCATGATGGCCATCGCCCACCTGCCCGTCTCCCTCCTGCCCCTTCCCGCCTGGGCCCGGCGCAGGCTGGAGCTCCTGGGCCTCGGGACCCTCTCGGGGCTGCAGCGGGCTCCCAGGGAGTCCCTCGTCCAGCTCCTGGGCCAGGCGGGGGAGCTGGCCTGGCTGTGGGCGAGGGGCCTGGACCCGAGGCCCTTCCCCGTCGCCCCCCAGAGGCCCGAGGAGGTGGGGGCGGAGGTGGAGATGCCCCGCCCGGAGCTCTCGCCCGAGGCGCTGTCGGCCCTGCTCGTAGCCCTGGTGCGGGAGGCCTTCGCCCAGGCGGAGGGGAGGGCCTGCACGGGGCTGGAGCTGGTGGCCGAGACGGCCGTGGGCGCTCCCTACCGCCTCTCGTGCCGCTTCGCCGAGCCCGTGGCCTCGGCCGAGGAGGGGGCGAGGGCCCTCTCCCGCAGGCTCGCTGTCCAGCCGCCGCCCGGCCCCCTCCTGCGGGCGCGGGTCGTGCTCCTGGGGCTGGTGAGGGAGTGGGGGAGGCAGGAGGGGCTCCTCGGTGGGGCCAGGGACAGGAGGGGGCTCGCCGCCGCCTGCCGGGAGCTGGCCCGCCGCTACGGGTCGCCGCAGGTGTTCCGGCCGGTGGAAGCGAGGCCGTGGGAGGCCTTGCCCGAGCGGCGCTGGCTCCTCGCCCCCTTCTCGCCCTAGGAGGCGCCGCCCGCCTGCAGGCGCCGCAACAGGGCCTCCAGGCTGGGCCTGAGGGCGGGGACGTCGCGCTGGACCGTCTCCCACACCAGGTCGGTGTCGATATGGAAGTAGCCATGCACGAGCACGTGGCGCATCCCCACCAGCTGCCGCCAGGGCACGTCGGGGGCGAGTCGGCGCACCTCCTCGGGGATGGCCCTTGCCGCTTCGCCGATGATGCGCAGGTGGTGCAGGAACCAGACCTGCAGCAGCTCGTTCCTTTCCAACTCCTCCCGGCCCAGGTGACGGTAGCGTTCGATGGCCGCTACGGCCTCCAGCATGTCCTGCAGCCGCTCCTCGGGGCCCCTCACAGGGGGACGGCCTCCGCCAGCACCCGCTGGCGCAACCGTGGGGGGAGGGAGCCCTCGGTGACCACGTCCACCGGCAGGCCCAGCAGCTCCTCCAGCGCCTGCTGCAGGCCCCCCAGGTCCAGGAGGCTGCGCCCCTCCTCCATCTCCACCAACAGGTCCACGTCGCTCCCCTCCCGCTCTTCACCCCGGGCCAGGGAGCCGAAGAGGAGCACCCGCCTGGCGCCGTGGGCGGCAGCGAGGCTCAGCACCTCCTCGCGCCTGGACAGGAGCAGCTGCCGCCGGTCCATGGCCTCGTCCCTCCTCTTCGCTGCCACAGCCCTTCCGGGGCCATTGTACAGCCGGAGGCCAGGGACGGGGGAAAGGCCATGAGGGAGGCGACGGGAGGCACGGGCCGGGACGTCATCCTCCTCCCCCTCAGGCATGCCCCCAGGGCGCGGGCCGAGGGCGACCCCTTCTCGCCCTCGGCGGTCGTCCTGGGCGGGAGGCGGCTGGCGGTGAGGGAGGTGCTCGCGCGCTTCCTCCTGGAGGGCGACTGGTGGCGGGGGGAGGAGGGGGCGACCCTCGCCCTCCGGCTCCTCCTCGCCGACGGCAGGGTGGTCACGGCCATCGTCCCCCTGGAGGGGGAGAGGGATGGCTGAAGAGGCGGAGCTGCACGCCCGCTCCTGCTACTCCCTCTACGGGGGCGCCTCCCACCCCCACGAGCTGCTGCTCAGGGCCCGGGAGCTGGGCATCGGCGCCCTGGGGCTGGTGGACGTGGACAGCCTGGCGGGGGCCCTCAAGTTCTCCCTGACGGCCCAGGCCCTAGGCATCAGGCCCATCGTGGGGGCGGAGCTGACGCTGGAGGGCGGCGGCAGCCTCGTCCTCCTCTGCCAGGACAGGACCGGCTACCGCAACCTCTGCCGCCTCATCTCCCTCGCCCACCGGGAGGACCGGCGCTGCCCGTCCCTGGCGGTGGAGCAGGTCCTGGAGCACGCTGGGGGCCTCGTCTGCCTCCTGGGCCGCCGCTCGCCCCTCGCTCCCCTCCTCCCCTCCTGGCGCCTGGAGGAGGCGCGGGCCTTCGCGGGCCAGCTGCGGGAGGCCTTCCCCGGGCGCCTGTTCCTGGAGGCCTCCCACCACCTCCTGCCCTCCGACGACGACCTGGTGCGGGGGATGATGCGCCTCGCCCAGGAGGCGGGCCTGCCCCTCGTGGCCTCGGCCGACGCCCTCTACCACCACCCCTCCCGCCGGCGCCTGCTGCAGGCCCTGGCGGCCGTCCGCCACCGCACCCCCCTGGACGGGCTGGGGGAGAGGCTCCCCAGGGACGACGGCGCCCTCAGGGGGAGGGGAGAGCTCCTGCGCCGCCTCCCCGGCCTGGAGGAGGCCTTCCGCCGCGCCCGGGAGGTGGCCGAGTCCTGCCGGCTCCTCCTCCCCCGCGACCTGGAGTACCGCTTCCCGCAGCCGCCGGGGGTGGACGCCCTGCGGGAGCTGCGCCTCCTCTGCCAGGCGGCGGCCACCGAGAGGTACGGCCGGCTCACCCCCAGAGTCCAGGAGAGGCTGGAGCGGGAGCTGTCCCTCATCGAGCGCCACGGGCTGGCCGGCTTCTTCCTCCTCTACCACCGCATCGCCGAGGAGGCGCGGCGGGTGCTGGTGGACCTGGGGCTGCGGGAGCGGGAGGTGCCCCTCGCCCGGGCGCCGGTGGCCAGGGGCAGGGGCTCCTCGGTGGCCATGCTGGTGGGCTACCTGGTGGGCCTCTCCCACATAGACCCCCTCCGCTACGACCTGGGGCTGGAGCGGTTCCTGCCCGAGGACAGGCTGGTGCGCCCCCCGGACATAGACCTGGACCTCCCCCGGGAGGCGCGGGAGGAGCTCATAAGGCGGCTCCTGGAGGCCTTCGGCGACGGGGCCGCCCTGGTGGGGATGACGGTCGCCTACCGCCTCAGGGGCGCGGTGCGGGACCTGGGCCTCGCCCTGGGCCTCCCCCACGGGGAGGTGGACCGGCTCGCCCGGGGGCTGATGGAGGGGGAGCCCCTACCGGACCAGATGCGGCGGCTGGGGATGGGGGGCCTCCTCTCCCGCCGCCGCTGGCAGCTGCTGGTGCAGCTCGCGGGGGAGCTCGTGGGCATGCCCAGGGGCATCGCCCAGCACCCCGGGGGCATGGTCATGAGCTACGCACCCCTCCACCACCTCTGCCCGGTGACGCCCTCGGCCATCCCCGGCCGACGCATCCTGCAGTGGGACAAGGAGGACGTGGAGGACGCGGGCGTCCTCAAGGTGGACATCCTCTCCCTGGGGGCCCTCTCCCAGATGGAGGAGGCCCTCCGGCTCATCGAAGAGCGGTGCGGCGAGGCGCCGGACCTCTCCCGCATCGACTACGACGACGGGGAGGTCTACGACATGCTCTCGGCCGGCGACACCGTCGGCGTCTTCCAGGTGGAGTCGGCCGCCCAGCGCCAGACCATCTCCCGCCTGCGGCCCCGCTCCCTCTACGACCTGGCCCTGGAGGTGGCCTGCGTGCGGCCGGGGGTGGGCGTCCAGGGCGGGGTGAGGACCTTCCTCAGGCGCAGGCAGGGGCTGGAGCCCGTGACCTACCTCCATCCCCTGGAGGAGCCGGTGCTGGGGCGCACCCTGGGGGTGGTCCTCTTCCAGGACCAGGTGAACGGCCTGGCCATGGCCGTGGCGGGCCTCTCCCCCGCCGAGGCGGAGGAGCTGAGGCGGGCCTTCTCCCGCCGCCACAACCGGGGCCTCATCGAGCACTGGCGCGGGCGCTTCGTGGAGGGCGCCCAGGGGAAGGGGGTGCCCAGGGAGACGGCCGAGGCCATCTTCGCCCGCTTCTCGGGCGAGTACATGTTCCCCGAGAGCCACGCCGTCGCCTTCGCCGTCACCGCCTACCAGCTGGCCTGGCTCAAGCGCCGCTACCCCGCCCAGTTCTACTGCTCCCTCCTCAACGCCCAGCCCATGGGCTTCTACGACCTGGAGAGCATCAAGGAGGACGCCAGGAGGCACGGCCTGAGGCTGCTTGCGCCCCACGTCAACGCCTCCCACGCCGCCTGCACTGTGGAGGGGGAGGACGCCGTGCGCCTGGGCCTCCGGCTCGTGCGGGGCGTGGGCCCAGAGCTCGCCCGCAGGCTCGTGGCCGAGAGGGAGAGGGGAGGCCCCTACCGGGACGCCTGGGACCTGGCCGGCAGGACCGGCCTCCCCCAGGAGGCCCTGGTGGCCCTCAGCGATGCCGGCGCCCTGGCGGGCCTATCCTCCTCCCGCGCCCGGGCGAGGGCCCAGGCCGTCCTCGCCCCCACCCCCAGGAGGGGGACCCTGCCTCTGCCCCTGCGGCCGCCGGAGGTGGAGCTCCCCTCCCTCCCCGACCTGGAGGAGGCCCTGCGGGAGCTTGGGTCCCTCTCCCTCCTGCCCGATGCCCACCTCCTCCAGCTCCTGCGGCCCCTGCTCCCGCCAGGGGTGCTGACGGTGGCCCAGGCGGCGCTCCTGCCCCAGGGGGAGAGGGCAAGGGTGGCCGGCAGGGTCACCAGACGGCAGCGGCCGGCATCGGCGCGGGCCGTCTTCCTGTCGCTGGAGGACGAGACGGGCGACCTCTCCTGCCTGGTGACGCCCAGGACCTGGGAGAGGCTGCGGGCCGTGCTGGTGCAGCCCCTGCTGCTGGTGGAAGGGGTCATCGAGCGCACCGACGGCGCCCTGAACCTGCGCCTCACGAGGGCCCGCCCCCTGCCGCCGCTCCTCCAGCGGCCCAGGGCCAGGGAGTGGCGGTAGGCTTCATCCCGGCTGCTGCCCCTGCAGCCACTCCACTGGAGCTACCTCCTCCAGCTCCCCGAAGTCCGGGTCCCCCGTCACTACCGCCCCTCCCACCCTTCTCGCCAGCGCTGCTGCCAGGCAGTCGGCGAAGGCCACCGCGTGGCGCCCCTTGACGAGGGCCGCCTCCAGGGCAAGGCCCCGGTCCACCTCCACCACCTCCAGCGGCAGCTCCTCCAGCCTGGCCAGCACCGCCATCGCCCGCTCCAGGCCGTAGGCCCGCACGGTGCGGTAAACCACCTCGGCGAGGTTGAGCACCGACAGATAGAGCTTCAGCCCTCCCCGCCTCCCAGCCTCCAGCAGCTCGGCCACCCTGTCCGCCCCCGGCTCGTCCTGGAGGAAGGCGAGGAGGGCGAAGCTGTCGAGGACATATGCCCTGGGCGCTTGGGCCAATCAGCTGCCCCCCGGCGGCTCCAGCCCTGCCTCCTCCTGCTCGCCCTCCTGTTTTCTCTCCCGGAGCAGGGCCTGAGCGAGGGAGGGCCCTCCCGCTAGCATCCCTCTGGCTGCCGCTATCGGGTCGCGGGCCACTGGTATCAGGGCCACCAGGCCCCCGAGCTCGATGACGTGCACCATCTCCCCTTCCCTGATGCCGGCCCGCTCCCTCAGCTCCTTGGGGATCACCACCCACCCCTTGGCCGAGACCTTCGCCGTCGGCATTTACTCACCCCCAGTTATACCGTTCACAGGTGGAGTATAACCGACGGGCGATGCGAATGACCCAGGTCCGTTGCGACACTGCCAGGGGATGGGACCTGGGAAGATCAGGTACCGCTCAACGTTCGTGAAATAAAGTCGCGATACAATACACCTTGTATCGCAAGTTCCGCCACGACAGCCAGGCGCGGCTAATATGGGGGAGCGTGTAGTCGAGGCCCCATAAAGACTGTAAAACTCGCAAGATAAAGTTTTTGCCTGGCCTCTCGCCCCGGGGCTGGCGGGCACATCCCCCAGCGCAGAGGAGCCGTGTGGTATCCTCGTCTCAAGAGTCGCCCCCGCAGCCGCACGCTCGGCGCGGGCGGCCGCGGATCGGCTGGAGGTGAATACCCATAGGGCTCTACGACGAGTTCCTGTCCGACTTCAACTGTCCTCGCCGTGGGAGGGAGCTGGGCCGCCGACAGACCAAGGCACTGGCCCGCGCCCTCTTCTCCTGGCAGGTGGAAGACAGCGTGGACATCCAGGGCCTCGTGCTGGAGAGGGCCAGAGTCCACGTCTACGACGTTTGCAACGACTGCGACCTCTGGTTCGATGCCTGGGCGGTCATTGAGGATGGGCGCTTCGTCGGCGTCGAAGACATCAGCGCTCGCCCCCTGCGAGCACAAGAGTAAGCCCCCCACCCTGTGAGGGAGGATGGAGAGAGAAGACTTCCCGCATCCGGCCCCGAGTAGCATATGATGAGATTAGATGCGCATCGAGTGGACTCACCATGCAGAAGAGAGACAAAAGCTTTGGGAGCTAACGCACGGCATCACCACGGCAGACGTGGAGGCATTGCTTATGAATCCCGAGCAAGTGGTGCCCGGACATGGCTCCACGTGGGTGGCACAAGGCCGTAAGGCTGGAGGGCTGCTTCGGGTTCCGTTCCGGCGGGACGGGGATGTGGTGAAGGTCCTGACAGTATATTGGACGAGCAGGGTAGAGCGCTACCTGAAGTGAGAGGGAAGGGCATGAAACTGAGATACGATGCTGAGGCCGACATCCTGATCCTGGTGCTGGACGAGGCGCCGCCAACAGATGCGGTCGAGGAACCAGATGGGGTTATCCTCAGCTATGGCCCCCAGGGCCAGCTCCTGAGCATCGAGCTGCTGGAGGCCTCGAGACGCGGCCTGGACCGCCTGGAGGGACTCACCGTTGCAGTCGTGCCCCAAGACTAGCACTACGGGTCCTAGAGCTGGCTGCCCCACGAACCTCGTCCGGCAGCCAGCATGCCTCTCTCTGTCGCAGCCGAAGTGCCCTAGCCGCACTTCGTACGCCTGAAGAGCCAGCACACTCCCGCCCTCCCACATAACAACTCGCGAAATAATGTGCCCAGGAAAGGAAGGCTACGGACTCCTGTTTACTTCCCTGGCAGCGCGGCACCTGCCTGCTCGCCGGCCAGCGGGCAAGTGCCATTCGGGCAGGCTTCGCTCTAGTCAACGGAGCGGACCTCGGACAGGCCCCGCGTTGAGAACAGTGCCCGCCTCGGGCGGCATCGAGCTGCTACCCAGAATAGGGCCCCTGGATAGACGTCGTCCCCCTCGCACGTCCCGCCCCCCGTGGACAGGATCTGCTCGCTCTCGCCGACCGGCTCGTCCGCGAGGGCGGCGACTGGCGAAAGTGGGGAGCACCAGCGCCTCCCGACCTGCTAGGGGTAACAGGAGTAGTCCCGAGTGAAGAGCAGCCCCAGCTGCTAGTCCTCTTCCGCTGGTGGACGGGCGACAGCCCCCAGTCAGCCCTCAGGCGCATCGAGGAGGCCGAGGATGCCTTGCCCCTCGCCCTCGCTACCGCCTGCCTCGCAGCAGTGAGGGCGGAAGGGGAGCCGGGCCCAGCGCCGGCGCTCCTGGCTGGGGCAGCGGGCAGCCTCATCACCATCGATCCCGAGGCAGCAACACCCAGCCCCGACGACCTGGCGCGTGCCTGAATAGGTGGTGCCGCCTCAGGGAGAGAGCCGCCGGGAGCACGAACCGCTGCCGGGGCTGCCCGGGCAGTCCTGAGTGCATGTCGCCTCCTGTGGCATGAGGAGGAGGCGAAGGCTGCGCGCGCAGCCTATGCTACGGGCTCCCGCTGGGAGTTCCTGGAGCGAACAGTTGCAGCGGGCGCCATCTGCTGGGACATCGAGAGGGCGACAGACCCTTTCGGCTCCATGGCAGTCCCCGCAGGCAGGGAGGGACTTGCCTGAACGGCCTTCGCCGAGGCAGTGGGCACAGGCATACAGCGGCCGGCATGGCGGCATCTAACGGGCGACAGAGATCTCGTTCTGGATCCTGATTCCTGGCCACGGGGTGGCCGTCTGGATGAGGCCGCCTGCCTCAGCCTTGCAGCAGCGCTCCTCCAGGAAGTACGCGAGCGAGCACGGTACGTCGTCCAGGGCGGACTCATGCTCCTGCCGCCCGGGAATGTGGCGGCGGCCTTAGGAGTGAGACGCCTCTTCCTGTGGGCAGAGAGGGACACCACCTGGGCGGCCATCGAGACACGAGAACGGCGAACCCCGCCCTTCCTGTGGGGGAAAGACGCCGGATCGCTGGGGCCTGTAGTCCCTCCACAGGCACAGCCCCTGGTCCACCTGCTGCTGGCTGCTGCCTGGCGGGACCCCAAGGTCGCCGGCGAGGAAGCGACTCCCACGCGCAAGCGCGAGTGGCCCCGCGAACCAGTACACACTGGCAGCCCACGGATCCCGCGGCCGCGGTCCCTGCTGGCCCGGCCGCAACCCGCGGTGATCGGCGAGAGGGTGTGGGCAGGAGCGCGGGAGCGGCGCATAATCCGCCAGCAGGGAGCCCTGGTGCGAGGCCACCTTCGGCGCCTCCCCGAAGGGTGGTCGCCCTCGGCCAGGGCGCGGGAGGCGGCCAGGGACTACGGCATCGTGCTCCCCAGCGGCCACACCTTCGTCCGGCCCCATGCACGGGGAGGCCAGGGCACAGGAGTCATGGCCAGGGGCCTTGCCTCCCTCCTCGCCGTCGTCCCCGACAGGAGACGACAACAGAATGACACAGCGGTGAGAAGGAGTTATGACGTCGGGACAAGATAAGACCATGCACCCGATGGTTGGCGAGTGGAAGAGAGACCTGGAGGCGAAGGGGAGGTCCCCCCGCACCGTGGACGGCTACGTGCGCGACGTAGAGGGGTTCGTCCGCTTCTTCGAGCAGACAGCGGGCAGGGAGTTCGACCCGAGGGCAGTGCTGCCCGAGGACGCCGCCCTCTACCGCCAGCACCTCCTGGCCGTGAAGAGGGAGCGGCCGGCCACGGTGGCACGGCGCCTCGCCGCCGTCCGCTCCTTCTACCGCTTCCTGCAGGCGAGGGACGGGAGCCTCCGCAACCCCTTCCAGGCGCTGCCCCTGCCGCCGGTGGACAGGGGGGCGCCCCGCTCCCTGTCGGCGCAGGAGCTACGGCGGCTCCTGCGGGAGGCATACGCCTCGGGGAACCCCCACCACAGGGCAGTGGTGATGATGCTCGCCTACACGGGGCTGCGGGCAGGGGAGCTGGTGGGGCTGTGCATGGAGGACCTGTGCCTGAGCGAGCGAAAAGGAAAGGTGATAGTGAGGGGGAAGGGCGGCCGCCTCCGGCGGGTCCCCCCTTCGGAGGCGCGGCAGGCCCTTCGGGCCTACCTGGAGCAGAGGGGAAATGCCCCGTGGCCGCACCTGTTCGTGGGCCAGCGGGGCCCCCTCACGCAGGCGGGGGGTGTGGCAGATAGGTTCCCAGACGGCCAGGCGAGCGGGCCTGCATGGGGTGACGCCCCACGCCCTCAGGCGTACCTATGCGACGCATCTGCTGCGGGAGGCTGGAGCCGGCCTGGTGATGGTAGCGGAGCTGCTCGGCCACAGGAGCCTCGCTACCACTGCCAGATACACGAAACCCAGGCAAGAAGAGATGGAGGAAGCAGTAGAGAAGCTGTAACAGCTGACGACGTCAGACGAGCTCCATGCCAGAATGCACGCGGTCAGGATGAGCGTAGTAAGCGACTCATAGTGACTCATGAGACCCGGGAGTCCCAGAACCGGGGCGGCGCTCCGCGTCCCCAGCAAGCGACAAGCTGGACCAACCCCCGCCATGTCAGCGCCGCAGTCTACAGAAGCCATGTTCGCCGGGAGAGAGGGGCCTGCTCTGCTCCTGATAACGGCGCTCACGCACGTTGTATCGCTTGCGCTGACGCGGTCATGCTCGCCATCGTGGACGAGGATGTTGCCCTTTGTAATGGCCTGGAGCTGCTCGTCTACAGTAAGAGCTTCACAGGCACCTCTCGGCTATCCAAAACCTCCCCACTCTCGTCATCTACAAGCGCTATCTCAACAGTGGGAGGGGGTGAGGCATCAAAATCGAGCCACGCAACTCTCACTTGTATTTCTGGACGGCCAATGCCAACCTCAATAAGCTCACTCCTATCACCCACTTGCACGCGCACACGGCGGGGCGCGGCCAACAACGTCATGGCTCTTGTCCTAACTAACAAGACAGCGATGCGGCTTGTGAGCTCCTCTGGGACTTCAAGCGTTACCGCAACCTTCGGGGTCGGTGCATGAGGCCGGGCGGTAAGGAGCGGGACGATGCTCTCTTGTAGGCTCAGACCGCCGTGCAGGAAACGTGACGTCGGACCGGGACGGGAAAAGACACGAAGGCCCATGGGGAACCCGATGAGCTCGTCCGGAGAGGCGTTCCACCCGAGCTCGGACATCTTTGGGACCCAGCACCCCTCCGCCACGGCACCCACAGCAAACCGGGACTGCACGAGTCGGGCGCTTCCCGAGGACAAGGTTAGGAGCTCCGTGCCGGGGGGCACGAACAGGAAACCGTGATCTGCCACGAGGAAAAACTGCCGAAAACCTTGATCAGTCAAGTAGCGGACGGCATCGCAGATTCTCTCTAACAGCTCCAGCAGGCCCTCAGGGCGGAGGTCGACGGCGAAGGTGCCGTATTTGTCCAGCTCCCTCGAGAGCACGACCAGGCGCTCCGCCTCCAGAAAATCCGCTCCTTTTACCTGTTCCAGCTCGACCACCCTATCCCCAGGGCGCAGGTTTGCATGTAGCCGCGCGCGGCGGCCGTCGCGAGAACCCACCTCCTGCTCTCCGATGCGTACCCGGATCCGCTCCTCACCCCACTCGACCGCAAGCCCCCCCTCGGCACCAGGGAGCAAGGAGGCCATCCCAAGTTCGGTTATACCCGGAAGCACGCCCCGCACGGGTTCGACCGTCGCGTCAAAGCTCCGACTAAGGAGCTCCTCGACCCGGCGGGCCAGGTCGAACCGGAAAGCGTCCACCAGAAACACTGCAGTGCGTTCCCGGGCGCGCTCCACCCGCGTCCAGAAGCTCGGCTGTTCGGGCCGCCAGCCCTCACGCTGAACCGCGTCTGCAAACCTCCGGTTTACAAGGTCCAGGAACTCCCTGTAGCTCTGCCAGGCGGGAAATACGACGCCGGAGCGCTCTTCGGGATGCGGGGTTCCCTCCAGCGCCGCGAGCTCCAAGGCCCAGAGATCCAACTGCCACCACCCGTCCTTGTTGGTGTAGCGCCCGATGAAGTCTTCCGACGTTTGGAGGTCCTCCGATTGGCGAATCGCCTCTCCACACCGCTCGAACAGCAGGGTGGCCTTCTCGATGGCCTCCCACGCCCGACCGACCTCCGGGCGGCGTCGCGCCCAGAAGAGCCCGCGCCGGGCCTCCGCCACCGCCCGCACGCGACTCGCTCGATCTGCCAGACCCGACCCGTCCGGCCCTACAGCGGCACGCAGTTCCTTCCTCCACAGGTCGTCCACGCATGGGAACGTCTCGGCCCACAAGAGGTCTTTGCTGGGGGCGATTCGGGACGCAAGGGCGTAGCGCTGTTCCACTTCCAGGGCCATTCGCTCGTATGCACCCCGATAGCTCTCCCGGTCCCGCCACAGCCGGGCGAGGTCCGCGAGCCTCTGCCGGCGGCCCTCATCCGGGGGAAGGTAGGCAAACGCGTATTCGAGGCCCGGTGCGAAGCGGCAGAACTCGCAGAGCAATGCCGCAGCGCCCAGCCGGTCCCGCAGGCCGGCTTCATCCTCCGGGGCCTCCCGAAGGCCCGAGTAATCCGCGATCCACCGGCGCCATTCTTCCCACAGGCCACGGGCCTCCAGCCTCTCGCGCCAGCCGCTCTCGGACAGAAACAGGAGGAGGGCTTCCACCGGATCCCAGGAGGAGAGACCGAGCACGTAGCCCAGCAGCGCCTGCACGACCGGATCTTCCCCCGTAAGCCCGGCGGGGGATCGGTACCGCCAGGCGCGGATCAGGGCCGGGGCGTTTTCGGGGTGCTCCCGCAGGAGGGTCGAAAGCCTGGGGGTGACGGGAAGACCGTACTTCCGGTGCACCACCTCCAGGAAGTCCATGTCCCAGCGCTCTCCCAGCGCTTCCAGGTCGCGCAGCCAGCTCACCTCCGGCGGTCGTTCGGGGATGTACAGGACCCAGCGGCCCTCAAGCTCAGGAGCCCGCTCCTCCAGCTCGTACCGGAGGGCCAGATAGCTCCCTGCGAACCGCAGCAGGTTGGCGCCTTCCGCCGTAGCGCCTTCGGCGAGCTCCTGAAGGGTGCCGCCCGGGTCGTACCAGACCAGGATTCCGTGCTCCCCCAGGCGGTCGAGGGCGGCCCGGATTTCCTCCCGAAGCCAGTGCTCAAGTCCTAAGTCCACGCCTAACCCCCCACCCGCTGCGCGTCGCGGGACAGGATCCCCGCCTGCTTCAGGGGCTCGACGTTTACCCGCACCCCGTACTCCCGCACGGGTCGGTAACCCTCACGGACGATCTCCCGCACCTTTTCCTTGACCCAGTCGCTTCGGCTCTGGACCTCGAGAGTATGGGGGGTAAGAAGCCCGTCCAGCCGGTCTGCCAGCGACCTGAGCGCCTCGTAGCGCGCCCGCGCGGCCTCCATCGTTCGGTCCGCTTCTTCGAGGGTCCGGCGGGGCGCATTGGTCGCCTGCGCCTCCGACTACCGGCGTTCCGCCGCCTGGACCTCACGGGAGGCCGCCTCAAGGGCGCTCTGGAGGTAGACGAACCGGATCTTGCGCAGGGTGTCCGCATCGAGCCGGTGCCAGTAGACGAAGACGCTGAAGGGGACCTCGCCGTCCCGCCGGGAGGTCCTCCGGGCGCGCCGGGGCTCCGAGGGCGGGACGATCTGCCAGATCACGGGCCGCAGCCGGTAAAGCCCCACGTGGTAGCCGAAGAACTCCGTGGCCAGCCACTCGTCCAACGGACGGCCCAGGGCCTCCCGGATCTCCCGCTCCACCTGGGGCAGGGCGTCGGGTCCGAAGAGCGCCTTCAGCTTCTCCCGGACCCGGTCGGGGAGGCCGCGCTCCACCTCGGTGGCCCCGATGGGGTAGCAGTCGTGCAGGGGGACGATGCCGTCCGGGTCCTCCCGGACCGCCTGGTGGGCGAGGTAGTGCACAAGCCGCCGGATGTGCTCCTCCGCGGGCAGGACCCCTTCGGGAGCGCCCGCCTCCTCCGCCTCGGCCTCCGGCCCCTCTGCGCCTTCTTCGGACTCTTCCTCCTTCAGCTCCGTTTCTTCCCCGCGTGCCAGCTCCGCCTCGATGAGGGCCCGGTCCTCGTCGGAGATCCCGTAGAGCCGGTAGACCTCGTCGTCGATCCGGCGCTGGATTTCGGCCAGCCGGGCCTGGACGGCCTCCTGCCACCGGACGCACGCGGCGGCCAGCTCCTCCAGCGACGCCGGGTCGCCTGACCCCCTTGCCAGCTCCTCACGAATGGCCCGGGCCGAGGGCCAGTCGGACCAGGTAAAGTCCCGGGCCAGCGGATGGCCGGTAACGGGCCGAAGCTCCGCGTCGGTCCGACCTTGTCGCCGTAACAGGGCTTGGACGACCCACGGTGCCACGAAAACCGTACTAGTTTCGTCCCCCAGTAGCCCATTCCCGCAATAAATCATGTGCCTCATGGGCCTTTTTCGACAGCTTATCGGCCAACCTCAGGTCAGGCACAGGGACTAAAGCGACATAACCCGAAGGTCGATGATGAGAAAGGGGGTCCAAGCACCTCAGAATCTCAGACACGATGCTGCTAACTAACAGGCTTTTAATTCGCAAGCTTTGTTCTAAGTTTATTGGATAAACTTCATGTGCAGTATGACCACAGATTACGCCCTCCGGCACACTATACGTTTCAAGTCTTCGGGCTGATACCACTTCAGCCCATGCCAGCCCTGGCCGGAAATAGAAGGATTCGTTTTGAGGCCGGGACATTAGCCTGCCGGCCGCATCCTTGTAACTCTTGATCTCCTCCCCATCGTTCCCCCAGTTCACCACCAGGGTAATGTCGTGGTAAAAGGGCCGTCCGCCCTTGGCGAAAGGGACCCATTTCTTGCCCTGCCGGGTCTCCTCCCGGGAGGTGGCGATCTCGTCCACCGGCACCTCCCACCAGTAGCGGGTAAATCTCAGGTCGTCTGCGGTGGCCAGCCCCTGCTTTACGTCAGCAATCTTTTCTTTTTCGGGCATGCCGGCCACATCCCGGTCCAGGGGAGGGTATTTTCGAACAGTTCCCGCAGGCTCCGGGGCGCCCAGTAGGCGAAGGGAGAGCCGGGCACCTCGGCCAGTTCCCCCAGGGTGGCCGTGAAGACGACGCGGTTATGGGGCATTGCCGCTCCCCCTTTCGGGCGTCTTTGACCCGTTTATGACCCATTTCTGACCCGTTTGACCCAATTCGTAAGAGACGCTGCGCCCAGCCCCTTTTCTCACCAGCAGGCCCAGGGCTGCCAACGCCGATAATTCTCGCTTGGCGGTTTCCCGACTGGTCCGAAACAGTACTTGATACTCCGCGTTGGTGATGCGACCCTTCTCCTTCACCCAGATCACCGCCCGAATTTGTCTCTCGTTCAACCCTAGCGACCCCAGGTGTTCCTCCGTCAGGACGTCTTTGCGGAAGGTGAGCCAGACGGCGCCCTGATCCTCCCGCCATTCGGGTTCAGGCAGCCCCACCTTCCGGCACTCCTCCAGGATCTTCTCGATCCCGCTACCCCACTGCTCAATCCAGCCGGCATAGTAAAACATCTCGGCGATTTTCCGGTTACGGGGGTAGGAACGGTGCGGCCGCTTGAGGTCTTCAAGGCGCAGCGGCGGTGGCAATGTTCCCGGGCTGACGACGACCATGTGGTCATCAAACCACCGCACCTGCACATGCCCGTGGTCTATGTAATCCCGGTGGCAGACAGCGTTGATGATGGCCTCCCGCAGGGCTTCCAGCGGGTATTCCCAGATGACCTCCCGGGCGGGTTCCGGCGTCGGTCCGTAACCGGTTTGCAGGTGCCGGCGGAAGTGGGCCATGGCGCCTTCCGCCTGGTCCCAAATGGTCCCGTAGATGGGGTGGTCATCCGCGACGAAGGTGGGGGAACGAAAGCGCCCGATGCGGACAAAGGCATGCGGGTAGAACCGCTGGGGGTCCTGAGCGAAGAGCAACACGGCGGCTCGGGACACGTGCCCTTCTTCGGTCACCAGCCCGAGCTTTCGTAGGACCGTTTCGTCGCTCTCCTCGGCCGGGATGGCGCGGCGCCCCTGGCGGTTGCACAGTTGGCGGAAGCGTTCCAGCTGCCTTGGGTCAAGGTCCTCCCAGCGGGCTCGGGGCTCCGGTAGCCCGTCCCAGGTGGCCCCCACCCGGTCCAGTACCCAGCGGGTCACTTCCTCTTCGCTGGCGATGCGGTCGCTGGCACCCGAGCGGACATATGGCCGTCCCCGATAGCGAACGGGTTTCGACTGGCTTTCCGGCACGACGATGCGCACAAGGGTATTGTCTTTCACCTCGTAGATTTCCATCCGGACATGGATGCCAAGGGCTTGGGCGATCTGGTTGGACCAATCCCGCAGGCTTTCCCTCCCCAGGGTGACACCGACGACCCTGCCGTCGTCGTCCACCCCGACCCAGACCTCGCCTCCCGCGGCGTTCGCCAAGGCGCAAAGGCACCTCAGGGTCTCTTCCCCGAACGAGCGCTTGAACTCTATCGTCTCGCTCTCCCCCTGTTGGAGAGCCCCGGCAAGAAACGGGGGAAGGGCGCTCATGAAGACCCCTCCTCCATGGCCCGGAGCGCCTCTTCGAACTTCACCCGCTTCTCGTCCCAGTCCCAGTCGGTGAGCCGGAAAAAGACCACCGGGTGGGTCTGCCAGTCCACCCCGTCGTCGGCGTGACGGCGACGCAGGGTGAAGGCGGCGTAACGGGCGGTGGCCTCGTCCAGGACGTTGAACCCCAGGTCCCAGACCACCTCCGGCAAAGCATCCCACCGCAGGATCTCCTCCCGAAGCCGCTGGAACGACTTCAGGAACAGGAAGGTGCGGCCCGTAAGGGCCCCGACGTAGCCGCCTTCCCGACAAAGGTCTATGGCCTGCTCGATGAAAGCCGCATAGTAGTCCCGGTGCGTCCGCTGGTAGTGCTCCCGGGCGTACTCCTTGCACCGGGCCGGCATCGCCCCGTAAGGGGGATTCATGAGGACCACGTCGTAGCGGTCCGTCAGGACGTCCGCAAGGCGCACGGCCCGTTCGGCGTCCAGGCCGAACAGCAGCGATCCCATGTCGTGGACCTCCATAGCCTCCCGTAGGTGGGCGCGCAGGCGCTCCTGAATCTCCTCCACAGTCCACCGCCTAGGGACCGAGGGGGGTACCTCCGCTAATGCAAGCTGTTCGGCCGACGGAAGCAAGGAGAGTTGCTCTGCTCGGGCGCGAAGCTGTACTTCCGTGAGTCGCCTCTGCTGGAACAACCGCTCCAGAGGCTTACGGATGCGAAGCAGGGACCCGATCTCAAAAGCTGCCTCACAGTCTTTCAGCACGCGATAAACGATCTCCTGCACTTCCCGGTCGTAGCCAAACTGGTCCAGGAAGCGCCGCCGGCGCTCGCCGTCCCGATGAGCGTAGCGCACGTCCGCACACACGATGTTGACCCGCCTCAGCGCAAACCGGGCCTCCGGATCACCGCCCTTTAACCGCTCACACGTCACGCGGGCCTTTAGGTACAGAGCCAGGGCCGCAATCTGGCAGGCCCGTAGGTCAATGTCCACCCCGTAGAGGTTGTGCTCCAAGACCAGGCAGGGGATCTGCCAGGGTGGGATATCCGGCCGGGCTTCCCGCCACATCTCCACCAGGAGGTCGAAAGCGCTCAAGAGGAAGTGACCGCTTCCGCAGGCGGGGTCGAGAACCTTCAGTTCCTCGACCTGGAGGGTGTGCCCGGGCGGCCGGAATCCGTTCCGTACCGGGACGAGGTAATCGAGGCGGGAACGCAGGGCCGAGTCCGGCCGGGCCTCCATCCACAGGCGGCCGAGGGTGTTTTGCACCAGCGCCCGGACGACCCACCCTACCGTGTAGAACTGGTTGAGGGCCGGGATGTCGTCGGGACGGGGGTTGCGTCGGAGCCGGCGCCGGATTTCCTCCCGCTCCTCGCTGTTGAAGTATTGGTAGGCCCATCCCAGGCTCTCAAACTCCTTCCAGAGGGCCTCGGGCACCGCTTCCAGCTCCTGCCGAACCCTCCGGTAGGCAGGCAGTCGTGGCAGGAGCATTGCATAGGGGTCCTCATCCGCAAAGAGGAGAGGGATGAAGTTGCGCATCTCCGCGAAGGCCTCGCGCAGGGCGGCATGGGCTAGCTCCTCGGGGCGGACGGCCAGCTCCGGCTGCCTGTCGGCGAGGTCGCGCTCCCGACGCGACCTCTGGCCGTACTCGGGCCGGGTCTGCACGGACTCAGCGATGAGGCCGTGCGCCTCAGCCACCCGCAGGGCGAGAAGACGGTTTAGGAAGGTGAAGGCTGCGTGCTTGATGTAGCGACGCCGGGCCTCCCGGTACTCGGAACCCTCGCGCTCAAGGGCCTCCCGGAGCCGTGCGGAGAGCTCTTTCCGATCCTCAGGGACCTCTACCGGGCGCTCCTGAAGGAACCCGTAGAGGGTGAGCAGGGCGTCGTACTCCTCCTCCAGCAGCCGCCTGCAGGCCAGCACGGTCCTGCGGATCCGGGCGCGATCTTCCCGGTCCATGGCTCACTCCGGTCGGGCCTCCAGGGTTAGCCGCACGTTGCGCCGGGCCCGCCGCAGGTAGCGCCGCAGCTCCAAGGCCACCGCGTCCACGTCCTGCTCCCCGGCGATCGTCCGATCGATGTGAAGAGGCTCAATATCTTCCCGGCGCGGGGGCGACGGGAGCAGTGCGTCCAATGCCCGCTCTACCCGGTCCCATTCCGCGGCGACGAGGGTTGGGACGAGGCCTTCGTAGCGACGCCCGCATTCGGGGCAAACGTATTCCTCTCCGGGCTCCCCGGAACCGGTGCAGAGCCGGGCCACTAAACCGCCCAGGGCCTCCTCGGCCTGTTGGGGGCTGTGCTGGAAGGCCTCGTGCTGGCGAAGCACCTGCACGGCCTCCTCCACGGCCGTCATGAACTCCCGATGACGGGCTGTATAGTCCTCCCTGTACCGGCCGACCAGCGCCGCGAATTCGTTCCGGAGATCCGGCCACCTCCCCGGCAGGTCGACCGCCTGAAGCCCGCCGGTGAGGTGCTGCCACCGGCGGGTTGCCTCGCCCTGCAGGCCTCCCGCCCACCCCGAGGCCGCCTGTGCGAACTCCCGAACGCGGCGGTACTCCTCGAAGGGGAATTGCTCCAGGTTGCGCACGAGCGCCATCCGGCCTTCCAGCGCCTCTGCACACTCCAGGAAGTACCGCAGGCGCTCATTGGGGTCTGCACGTTGCGCCAGATTCGTCAGCACCCGTACCGCCTCCTCGCAGGCCCTTACGAAAGCATCCGGGAGACGGTTGTCCCGTGTACGCACCTTGACCAGCTCCGCGCGTTGCTTCCAGTCATCCGCCTGCCGGCGCACGGCTTCTGCGGTGGCTTCGAAGGTATCCGGGGCCGGCACGCCGAAAACGCGGGAGACGAACTCGCTCGCCCTCCGCCAGTCCACCTCCGGGAGGAGCTCAAAGACGGCCCCCCGGAACTCTCGATCCCGGAGGAACACCGTCCTTGCGCCGGGATCGGCGGCGTCCGTGATCTGCCGGCCTTGGAACCGGATGCGCACCATCCCCATCTTGAACAGCGTAGCCACAAGCAGCCGTACCAGGCGGGGATCCCATCCAAAGGGAGGTGCCTCGAATGCCTGAACAAGAGCATCGCCCAAACACTCTCTCTGCCTCTGGAGCTCCGCCCGCACCAGGCTCAGGGGCTGGGCGTCCCGCACGATCTGCTGGTCCGCGGTGACTAGACCCAGCTCCCGATAGATGTCCGGAAGGCTCCCTCCTGCCCGCCAGCGTAGGATCTCCTCGCAGTCCTCGTCGCGCCGGGGCAGCCGGTCGATGAACTCCGTGTAGAGCTCACGGGCAAGGTCGCGGAGGTGGTGCTGGAGAACCTCGTTGATGCTCGCCCCCGAAGCACTGGCCTCTACACCTGCCACAAACACGCGACCCTGCAGGAAGGCCTGCCGCATCTGGTCCGGAAGGCGTCTATCGAAAGCCTCCCGGCACTCCCGCTCCAGATGTTCTCTGTACCCCTCCGAGCCCTCGAAAGATGGGCGGTGCCCCCACTGGTCAAGGCTCTTCTTTAGGGCCAGGGCCCGCTCCAGGGTACCGCCCAGTTCTCGGGAGGCCGCGGCGACCCAATAGATCGCCTTCGGAGCCCGGATGCTCCTTTCGCGCACGTCTTCCGGCCTTATCTCGGAAAGCGGGGTGAACAGGCACACATGCAGGGGCACCCGTTCCGTCGGTGCGTCCCCGTCGATTTCGACAGTGACAGGCAGTCGGCGCCGGATCTGGCCGTGCTCGTACCGGAAGTCTCGGAGCATGTCCCGGAGCAGGCGGGTCGCTGCCTGCTTGACCTCGGAAGGGTAGGGGAGATTGCGGTGGACCTCCTCCTCAAGGGAGTGCTCGGCCGGAGTCAGCAAGCGAAACCTTCCTCCTTCCGTCTCCGCGACCCAGCCCCGGAGTTTCAGTTCCTGCAGCACTCCTGCTACCTGTTCCGTGCGTTGACGGGCGTCGGACCGTACGTGATCCGTAAGGGCGCTCGCCAAATTCGATGGAGTGCAGGGGTACCGGTCGCCAACCTGCTGCAGGAGAAACAGTGCCTTGGCCACGCGCCCCGGTGAGAGTTCGCTCCCTCCCTGACCGGCCCGTTCGATGTCCTCCAAGGCCCGCACCTGATCGGATCGGACCGCTGCCAAGTCAGCCTTGACGGCGTCGAAGAACAGATCCATGCCGACGATCCAGCCCAGAGGCTGATCGGCTCCCCGCGTGACCCCGCCCTCCCCGCGGAGGATAGCGTGCACCAGCTTGAGCATGGAGCGCTCGGAGCCGCTCAGGCGCCGCATCTCCTCCACAGATCCCCGCATAGCGCCCAAGACATCCTGGACGACCTCAACCGCATAGGGCGGGCACGGGTACTGCTGCACGAACTGATCTTCGATCCAGCCGGTCCGGAGGGCGAGGTTCTCCCGCAGAGCCCCCTCGTTCTGCCGGAAGAGCTCCCGCACCCGACGTTCCCCCTCCAGAGTCTTCTGGAGGAGCCGCTGGCCGATCACGTGCTCCACTTCGGTGGGCAGCAGCTGCGGCTGGAGGCGGAATCGGTCCCGCAGCCATGAGAGCATTTGCTGGTCCCTCGTCAGGCGCGGGACTAGGTCTGTGATCGCTTCCTGGGCGGTGGCGATAAGAAGAATCCGGTTTTGGCCCCGCTCCACCACCAGTTCGGCGAACCGGTTCAAGTCGGTGAGGCGGTCCACGTCGTCCCCGATGTACAGGCCGACCTCGTCCAGCAGGACCACGACCCGGCCGGCGGCCTCACTGTTCCTTCTGGCTTCTTCGACGAGCGCCTCTACCACCTGAGCCGGCTCGACCCGCTCAAATCGGACCTTGCTGTCGGCGATCGCCCGCTCCGCCTGGGCGTCGTCGGCGTAGAGCTCAGAGAGAAGGACAGGAAGGGCGCGGCCGAGTACTGCTTCGGGATGGAGTTCGCGCTGCTTTTCCCAGGCCCGACCATAAGTTCCCTGTACCCATTTGCGGAACTCGTCCCACTTTCCTCGCTCCCGCAGGTCCTGCTCCCAGCGGGCCACCCAGAACTCGGTCGAAAGACCTTGGGATTCCAGAAGATGGCGGTATACCAGGCGACTGATGGTCGGTCGATTCGGGTCCTGGGGGTCCCGGTCGAGGAGGTTGATGTACAGCACCTTCGTCTTGAACCCTCCCCGGAGGTGCGGCAGCAGGTTGGTAAATTCCTCTCCCAACTTGTGGGCCAGAAACTCTTGAGAGGAGTGCCGCCTTTCGTCGGGGTCTATCAGCTCCCGATCCTCCAGAAGGTAGCCGAGAACCTTGAGGAAGTGGCTCTTCCCGGAGCCGAAGAATCCGCTCACCCAGATGCACACCCGCTCCGCCGCCCCCCGGCGGGTCTCCAGGAGAACCTCCAGGACGTCCAGCAGATGCCGGCGGACCGTCTCCGTAGGCACATACTCATCCATCTGGATCCAGGCCCGGCGGGGATCATGGTCGGTAATCTTGATGACGCTCTCGATCTCCCTGTCCGGATCTCTGGCCAGCAACGGGCGAATGAGAATCGCCCCCATACCGCCTCCTACCGCCACCGAATGGTCTCACCCCGGTAGTACCCGCCCTGGCCCCCCGCGGGCTCCGCATCCAGAAAGGAGCCGATAGTACCGGTGGGGTAGGCCAGGACTACGGCACACCGGATTCTCCCTTCCAGCCCGGACAGCAGGGTGGACGGCCGCACGAAGGGGTACAGAGCCCCCGTTCGCGCTAGGACCGCCACGGACCGTCTGTCCGCGTCCCGCAGCCGGCCGACCAGCACCTCCGTACACCTCCTAGGGAGATGCTCAGCGAGGCGCTGCCGCAGCTCCCGCCGGCTTAGCGTTTTTTCCAAACCCACGAGTCTTTCCGGTAGGTCCTTCTCGCCGCACCCGATCAAACGGGCCATGGCCTCCCGGAGGACCTCCGTCATGCGGATCAGGTATACGGGGTGTCCCCACCGTTGCACATGTTGTGCGAGCTCTCGGAACCGGCGTAGGGCCTCCCGCTCCTCGGCCGGCGGATACTGTACCCGGAAGAACGGGACTCCATCCCGGGGTCGGTAGCGCCCCTCCAGCGTCCCGCGGAGCTTTTCCTCCAGCTCACGCATGATCTCGGGCCAGCCCATACCGCAGCCATCCCTCCAGGCCATCGAAGGACGGCCGGAACTGGACGATTGAGCCGGCCCGGTGATAGAGCCACCACCGCCGCGTCTGCCCTTCGACCAGGAGCCGCTCCCGACCGTCCGATTCCAGCCGGTAGAGGTGTTGACAGCTGAACGAATACATGGCAGATCATAGGCGAATGTACTCTAACGTGCAGCGCCATGCCTTCAGGGGACGAACGGTACGTGTCCATCGGCAAAGCGGCACGCATGCTGGGAGTGAGCACCTCCACGCTCCGCCGCTGGGCCCGCATGGGAGTCCTCGTCCCCCGGTACCGGACGCCCGGCGGCCGCTGGCGCTACGACCGGGGCAGCTGGAGGCCCTCGCGGGCGTGAACGCCCAGGCAGCAAGCCCCCGCATCACGGTCCTGTACGCCAGGGTCTCCTCCCGGGGGCAGCGGCCCGACCTGGAGCGTCAGATGGAGGCGCTGCGGGCCTTCGCCCTGGCCTGAGGATGGGCACCCGTGGAGGTGGTCACAGACACCGCCTCGGGGATGAACGACCGGCGCCCGGGCCTGCTGCGGCTGCTCGACGCGGTCTGGGCCGGCCAGGTGGAGAGGGTGGTGGTCTTCCACCGCGACCGGCTGAGCCGCTTCGGGACCGGCATCCTGGAAGCGGTTTTCCGTCGCCACGGAGTCGAGCTGGTGGAGCTGGAGAGCCGTGAAGGCAAAGAGTTCATGCAGGAGCTGGCGGAGGACCTGGTGGCGGTGGTGCAGCACTTCTGTGCCCGCTTCTACGGGGCACGGTCCCACAAGTACCGCCGGTGTGTAGCGGAGGCGAGGCGGCTGGGGAGGGAGCTGGCAGACCCGTGAAGCGGACCGAGCGGCGGCCTACCCTGCCGCTCACCTGGCGGAAGGCGCAGGCCCTCATGGACCTCGCCGACAGGTTCGGCTCCGAGGTCGATGCCTTCGTCGGCAGGCTCCTCGGCGGAGACTTCCTCCGCTTCCCCTCCGACCGGGCGCTGCGCGATGGGCTGCTCGGCAAAGGCTACACCTCTCCCCACGGCCTCCCGGCCCGCATGTGGAAGATGGCCCTTAGCAGGGCATGGGACGTCGTGAGCAGCTACTGGGCTTCGCTGGCAAAGAAGGTTATGGCCTACGTCGCCAGGGGGCAGGCGGAGGGACGGTTCTCCCGAGGCCAGGCAAAGTACGCCCTCTGGCTGCTTTCCGACCCCCGGCGCGTCCAGGCCCTGGTGACGGGCCGCTGCCCTGACCCTCCGCCTCGCATCAGGCTGACAGCTGCCGAGCAGCGGCAGGTGCGCAACCGCCTGCGGCGTGCCATCCGCCGCGAGCGCGGCAGTCTCCCGGCCTTTCGGTCCCGCAGGGTCGTGGAGCTGGACCCCTGCATGTACCGCGTCTTCGAGCACGAGGGGCGCCAGTACATCGCCATTCAGACCACGGAGAGGGGGCAGAGGCTCGTCCTCCCCCTGAAGGGGCAGGCCTCCATCTCAGGCAACATCCGCCTGGTCCTCACGGGGGAGCGGCTGGCGGAGGTGCATGTGACGCGGGAGGTGCGCCTGCGGCCAGCGGGAGAGAGGGGCCTGCCGGGCCTGACCGAGGCGCTCGACTTCGGCATCACGGAGGTGGCCACCGACAGCGAGGGCAGGAGGTGGGGGGAAGGGCTCGGGAAGGCCCTGAAGGAGATGTCCGCCTGGCTGCGGGAGAAGGGGGAGAAGCGGGGCAGGCTGCGGGGCCTGGTCCGGAAGTACCGGGAGCGGGGGGAGCTGGCCAAGGCGTCCCGCATCGAGGCGGAGAACCTGGGCAGGAAGAAGTGGGCCCGGAAGAGGGAGCGCTTCCGTGGCCAGCTCCTGGCCATTGTGTCGCAGGCGCTGCGGGCCTTCATGAGGGACGCGAGGCCCGGCCTCCTGGTCGTTGAGGACCTGAGTGGACTGCGGGGGAAGTTCCGCTCCCCCGATCTGTCGAGGACAGTTTCCCTTTGGTGCCGGCACGCGCTCCGGGAGCGGTTGGCCCAGCTGGCGTGGGCACACGGTGTGTGCCTGGAGCTCGCTAACCCGGCGCTGTCGAGTCAAACGTGTCCCCGCTGCGGCTTCGTCCACCCTCGGAACCGGCGAGGGGACACGTTTCAGTGCCTGTTCTGCGGGCACGGCGACGACGCCGACCGGGTAGGGGCGGTCAACCTGCGTGCGAGGGTGCAGGACCCGGCGATCGCCCGGTGGACGCCGCCGGGGCGGGTCCGCGAGGTCCTCACGGAGCGCTTCCTGCGCCGGTTGGAAGGGTGGGAGTTCGATTTTCCCCCCGAGGCGGCCACGCTGTCCGTCCTGGGTGGGTCGGGCTTCCACCTGACTGTTCCGGGCGCGGCCCGAGAGACCGGGAGGACCACGGGCGGTGGACCCCGTGGGAGGCATGCTGCCGCTGTGGGAGGCCCCGGGGAGCCGGACCGGGGCCGCCAGCACCACCCCGGTCAATCCGGGTGCGAAACTCCGGTGGACGCGACAAGTCCGCCGGGATGAAACGTGATCACATTTGGTCACGTTTCATGGAACAGTTCCCAGAGGTCGGCTTCCCCCGCTTCCTGCACACTCCCGGAGTGCTCCCAGGCCCACAGCCAGAAGAACGCAAAGGTTTCGGGGAAGACCCACGGCCGCCGGAGGCGGGACGAGGGTGCCCGCTCCATCACACTTAGCCTGCGCAGGAGTGCCCGGAATCCCTGGATCCAGCGAACCCGCAGGGTCACCGACCAGCGACCCAGCTCCGGGTGGTCGCAGGCCAGCAAGTCGAGATACGCGGCGACCTCGGGAACCGTCAATTCTGACCGCGCGCCGGACAGACGGGGTAAAACGAGATCCCGGTAGCACCGCTCCGCAAGGGCATCCGCCCGCAGGTAGTATGCAAGCAGTACCTGCGACACTGCACCCTCGGGCACCGGTGCGCGCACAAAGAGGGCCACAGCCTCAGCCGGGGGCAACCCCAGGTCCGAGAGGAATCGGCGCCGAAATGCCTTCAGAAACCCCCGGACCTGGGAGCGAGAGGTCTTCCCTAGCAGGTTCCCATCCAGCGCCTCCCGCCGCACCCGTCCCCAGTCCCGGTGCTGTGCATAGGCTTCCAAGAGAACCAGCATCTCCCGTATGCCTACGCCGTCCCGCTGCAGGTTCGCAGCATAGCGCCGGTTAACTGCGACCGCCATCTACTCACTCCTCAAGTGCCTTCAACAGGCAGTCCTTCGGATCGGAGTAAAAAGCAAGATCAAGCCCACTAAGGATCTCCGGCGGGATGTGTGGAATATCCTTGGCGTTGGCGATGGGCACCAGGGCCCGCCGTGCCCCATTCTCCCGCGCGAGCTGCACGCACTCCGCCAGGTCCCGCACCGGGAGGACTCCACCCTGCACGGTGATCTCCCCCAGTACCACCGTGGCCGGCCGCACGGACTTCCCCACCAGAGCCGAGAACAGGGCCACGAAGAACGCGGAGGCGGTCTGGCTGCCCTCCTTGGCCTGCATCAGGTTGACCACCTGGAAGTGGGCCTGCAGATCCTCCAGGGAACGGTCGATGGTGAAGCGGTGCAGGTTGCTTCGCAGGTAGTCGTACGCCGTGCGCACCGCCTCCCTCATAGCGGGGCCTGCTGCCCCGGTCACCACATACCCGCTTCCCTTCATCAGGGCCACCTCCACACGAAAGAGGGCATAGCGGCCGGCATCCACGTCCAGACCGACGGTAAAGGTGGCTCCGGGGGGCAAGGGGTCAGAAGGGATTACGGAACCCTCCCCCTGCTCCGGGACCGGTACGAACCGCTCCTCCCCGGTCTGCCTGTCCACGTAGGAGAGGGAGGTGTTCCAGTACTCCACACCGCCCATCCGCCGGAGCTGCTCCTTAACGCGCCTGCGGAACTCCAGGGCGTACACCAGGTATTCCTCCAGCTCCGAACGCTCCCACCGGCCATTCGGGTGCAGAAGCTTGAGGAACCCCGATACGGTCTTCCGGACCGCCTTCTCGTCCCGCTTGTTCAGGGCCCCTCCCAGATGGAACTCCCGGTCCAGAGCGTCTCCAAAGCTGATCTTCCGAAGCTCCCGCAGGACCTCTGCCAGGTAGTCCACCACTAGTCCATAATGAGAGGTCAGGAGAGTGCTCGCCATCTTCGGGAACTCCCACCCCGGTAAGTAGGTGTGGAAGCGGTCCAGGAAGGCCAGGTCCTGCATCTCGGGAGGAAAGGGGCTGAACAGGTGACTCGTCCGGAGCGCCGTCTCCACGTCGAGGTTGATGTTGCCGATGAAGACCAGCGAGGCGAGGGCGGTGATCTCCTCGCGGCCCCGGCTGAAGCTCCCGGACTCCATGTAGTCCTTCAGGAGGTTGATGGCCTGGGGGCTACCGAGCCGCGTTAGGCCTGCCACCTCGTCAAAGGCCACGACGTCCCACAGCCCCACAAGGCCCATCCTTCCCCGGCCGATGTTGGCGAAGAACAGGCTGGGGACGGTCACGTCGCCGCCTGAGACCAGAATCGCATAAGGCGAGAGCTCCCGGTACACGTAACTCTTGCCCGTCCCCCGGGGCCCGAATTCCACCAGGTTATAGTTGTTCTCCACGATGGGGAGCAGGCGGCTCAAGTAGAGCATTTTGAGCCGATGAGACAGCATTCCGGGCTCCAGCCCCATGCTTCGCAAAAGAAGGTTGATCCACTCCTCCCGGGTGAATTCGGCCCGCCGCTCCTGAAGCTCCCCCAGGGGGTTTCCGCCTCCCAGCTGGATGGGCCGAATGTCCTGGATCACGAAGGGGCGTACCTCACCCCGATGGATCCGGCTCGGGTCGTACTCCAGCTCCACAACGGCCCAGATACCTCCGCCGAGAAGCCGGTCATAGGTGTGCACCATCTCCTCGGTGATGTGAACACGGTCGATCTGGAGATTGGTGAGGCTTGCCCAGTACTTGTCCTCGGTCTCTACCAGCCGGGCCTTCACCTTATCAATGACGCGGTGTCGGCCCCGGTCGCGCACCCGAGCCTTGAACAGCTCCGCCTGGTCCGGTCGGACGAAGTGCTCGCGCAGGACCCGCTTGACCTCCTCCAGACCCCCCTCTATCACCTCCGGGTCCACCGAGGAGCAGTATTTGCCCAGCAGGTACTCCAGGACGTATGCGGGTACGTTCGTCTGGCCTTTGAGAGTGTTGGGCAGGTCCTTGCGGACAGCGCGGCCCGCAAAAAGATGGAGCACCTTTTGGTCGAGGCTGTCCACGGCCGTGTCAATGGCGCTCATGGCTTTCGCTCCGCCGCCTTGGCCTCGTCGTGGGGAGGGCGCAGTTGAGGGTCATCCATTTTGCTCCCAGGGAATGAACCGGCTGATGTTGCGCGCTAGTCTGCCCGCGGGCTAAACGCTCAGCCGATGGTGGCAAATCGCCTCCTACCTGGTTACAGCGGTGGCGGAACCCCAAGTCACGGATCGAATCATGGCCTGCGCATGACAAGTCTGATCGAGGGGTACGAGAGGTCTCAGGCCGAGAGCCGGAAACGATGTCCCTGCAAGCGGTGCTCGCGCAATGGACGCCTGGCCCAGCGGCCGCTGACGGGTAAGTGGGGAGGGGCCGATGCCTATAACGATGATTGATGCAGGCGGCCTCTAAGCCTATCGCCTCGGCCTTGATGGTTTTCGGCGCCCGCGGTGGGGCCTTCATCTGGAGGCAGCCGAGATACCCCGGGCCGTGATGAAGGTTTCGCTCTTCCAGAATCCCGACCAGCATGGGCGGGTTACGTGGGCGATATCCGCGGACATTCTACATGGTGCTGCCAGCGGCTCACAACGCCTCAACGTCGTGTGACTGTTGCATAATGTTGCGACGGCGGGGCCCCTCGGTGATGTCGCTACAGGTGTGATGTTATAAGGGCGTGCACCTCCTCCCCTAGAGTTAGAGTGAAAGCAGAAACCAGGGAATGGAGTCCCCGGATAGACGTTCTACGCCGGAACGACCCTCGCAAGAGCTTCAGCTACGTGACGGTGGCGACGAGATGGGCAAGGTGGTGCGCCAAGGTAGAGCTGAGAGCACCCCCGAGGGGCTGCTTCTCGCCCTCTCGGGCCTCGGGCCGGAGCTGAAGGTGGCCATGGAGGCCAGCAGGGCCTGGCAGAGGGCTCCGGGCGCCTTGGCCGTTCAGACGCTGGAGGCGACCCTGGTGCACCCATCGCGTCCAGGGCCATCGCCGCGGCCAGGGCGGGGAAGCGACCGGCCTGACGCCCACGTCCTGGCCCAGCTGCTGCGGGCAGACCTGGTGGCAAGGGCGTAGGTGCCCGACCCCGAAACCAGGGCCCTGCGCGAGTTGCTGCGCCGCGGGGCCTTCCGCGTAAAGATGAGGCGGCGGGTCAAGAGCCGCCTGCACGCCCTCTTAGACCGGCTCCCCCGAAAATGGCCGCCGTTGGGGGCCGGCCTCAGGCCCCCGCAGGCTCGTGTCGCTAAAGTTGCGTAGAGGGAGCTAGCCGAGGCAGAGAGGGGGAAGCGGATGGAGACGCAGCATCTCGCGGAGATGGCGCGGGAGGCGATTTATGCCCGCATAAGGGAAGGGGTGAAGGCGGTCATCGAGCAGGTGCTGGAGGAGATGTGCCAGCATCTAGGGGCAGGCCACAGCGAGCGGACGCCCCTGCAGCGGAGCTGACGCAATGGCCACTACGCCCGGAGTCTCATCACGCCGGTGGGAAGGGTGGAGGGGTAAGGGTGCCCAGGGGCCGGGGGGCGAGCTCGTGACCGAGCTCTTCCAGCGCTACCAGCGGATGACGGGCGACGTGGAGAGGCGGTGGGCAAGACGACCTGCAGGGGGTGTCGGTGCGGCGGGTGGCTGAGTTCACCAGGGCCCTTTCAAGGGTGCCGGTGAACAGCGACGCCGTCGGCCGCATCGCCCAGCGGCTGCAGGAGGGGCTCCCGGCCTGGTAGCAGCGGCGGCCGGCGGGAGCCTCTGCCTCTACCTGTTCCTGGACGCCACCTACCTCAAGGTCCACCCGGGGGCAGGTGCGGGAGCTGGCCCTGCTGGCGGTGGGGGTGGACGAGGAGGGCTAGCGGGAGCTACTGGCGGTGGTGGCGGCAGGCGGGGAGCAGCGGGAGGCCTACCGGGAGCTCTTGCGGGAGCTTGTGGGTCGGGGCTTGCGAGGGATACTGCTGGTGGTGAGCGACGACCACGATGCCGTCAAGGAGGCGGTGGGCAGCGAGCTACCTGGGCCCAGGTGGCAGCGCTGCCTGGTTCACTTCCAGCGCAACGTGCTGCCCTATGTGCTTGTCCCCGAGGCCCCCGAGGTAGCGGCCGAGTTCTGGGCCACCTTTGGGGTGCGGCGGGAGGAGACAGCCAGGGCCCTGGCCCAGGCCATAGATTAGCGCCGTGGCCGGCGCCACCCCAGGGCGATGGAGACGCTGCTGTGAGGCCTGGGACGATGCCCTCACCTACCTGCATTTCCGGGGACCTCACCACCGCTTCGTCAGGACCACCGACGTCCTAGAGCGGTTATTCCTCGAGCTGAAGCGGCGCACCCGAGTGTTAGGCATCTTCCCCAACGAAGCTAGCGCCCTCGACCTGGCCACCGCCGTCATCCTGCGGGCTACCCAGGACTGGGCCCTCCGGAGGTACCTGGGCATGAGCCTCCTCAAGACGCTCTACACAAAAATGGCGACTTGACCACGCCAGCCGACCTTATGTGCCGACCTGCCCGGCACAACTCAAGTAAGAGCCTTACAAAGCAGAGCGTAATTCCCGAATCTTCCGATCGATGACGTGCTCCGGATCGTGTCCAGCAAGTTTCAGCCCCACCATCTCCTCCAAGTCGCCATCTGTCAGACAGACGATCATCTCGTCATGATGAAGCCACCTATCAAGCTGTTCCTTCTTCCCCGAGTCGTCGAGCCCATCGCGACAAATAATGATGCCGAAATTCCCCAATTTTTTCGAGCCTAAATATTTACTGGTTATGACCACCTGATCTTTCGGTAATTTACCCGTATAATTCTTGGCCTCAACTATCACGGCCAAGGCGTTGTACGCTCTTTTCACGTACTCCCAGAACCCCGAAGCATCATGTGGGATATGGTAGATTGCATCGCGCCGATGAAGTCCACCTTCCGTCGATTCCTCGCATAAAGGCTCGAGCAAGGGCGGCACAAGACAGAACGACAATATGTCTTGGCAGAGTTTCTCGTAATCGGACCAAGTCTTCGGTCCTGGTGCCACTTCCTTGAGCCTCTTTATCAACGGATGATCAGAAGCTTTGGAGGGAACAGGTTTCTCTTCAGCCGGGTAGTAGGAAGAAGATAGTCCGGCGATACTGCCGAGCATGAGCTCGTGGAATCGAGAAGAAAGAGTAATAGCATCCAGAACACCTTTGGGAACCTGCACAGATGGCATCTGTATTCGCGGCACTGACTCTATAGCTTTAACGATTTCTTCGACCGCTTGAGTCAGCCCACGGAGTTCTTGGGCGGAAGTTCGGATTTCCCCTATGGACGCAAGCGATCTCTCGAGAGCTGCCTGCTGGTCTGCGATAAAAGCAGAGATCTCCCTTCGCATGAAACCCATTATCCGCTGCTGCGTTTTGAGACTTTCTGCAAGTTGCCGGTATGACTCTAGGACGTAAGGCTTTAGGACCCAATTGATCATATCGTTAGCCTGTGAATGGTTTTGCTCAACGTGTCTCTTCTGTGGCTCGTCTTCGGAGTGGTTTCGGCCACTCATCACATTAACCGGCACACCTTTATCGGCACCATCGGTCACGCTTGTGCATGCTGGATCGTGAGGGTGCGCCGGTCGCAACCTTCGTCAGCTGCTCCGTGGCTCGAGGCAACTTCGAGATTCCGCTTACTTATCGCGCGGTTCGGGCGCGACCGCAGCAACCGCCCCGCCTCTCCTGATGGGACGCATCTGATACCCACGTCAAACACGCTCCCACCGAGCATTCTATCAGCACAGTCCGCTCAGAAGCAAAGACAGTGAATGCTCGTGACTGTCGCATGTGCCGTTGGGATTTTGGGGAGGGAGGGGACGGGAGGGGGTGTGGCTCTGGTGCAGGGGTGGGCGCCTCAGACTATCTTCGGGTGGGGGAGGAGCAAGCCCGCCTCCAGGCCGGCCCAGCTCTTGATCGCCCGCACGGTCTTGGCCCGGAGACGGAAGCGGCCGTTGGCCTGCTCGGTGCGCTTGTTAGTGGCGGGAACCACAGGCTGATAGCGGTGCAGGCGACAGGCTGCCTCGCATCGGGGCCGAGGCTACGCGGGGGAGGGGAGAGCTGGACCAGCCTGGAGGTGGGGTTGTTCTCAGCCACCTGGGAATGGCCTGAGGCGCCCACCCCACGCACGGGGCCCGCAGAGCCGCCGTCCATTCCCTCGCGAATGCCGAACCGGATCCGCGACGGCCTGGGATGCCACGCGCGGCTTCGGGAGCAGGATGTCCGCCCAAAATCCTCGGCGGCGCTCGCCCGCCGCATCGCCCCGGTGCCCAGGGCGCCTATTGCCTTGGCGGCACCACCAGGACGGGCAGGTGGGAGCGGCGGACGACGCCCTCGGTGATGCTGCCCAGCCAGCGGGCCAGGCCGGAGCGGCCGTGGGTGGCCATGACGATGAGGGAGGGGCCGTCGCGACCCGCCCAGTCGATGATGGCGTCCACCACCGGTCCGCCCAGGACGTCCCACTCCACCTGCAGCCCCGCCTCCATGAGCCTCCTGCCGACGCTGGCGACGTAGCTGCTGGCCAGCACGTCCAGTTGCCGCTGGTAGGAGCTGGCGGCGTCCCAGAGCATGCCCGTGCCCGAGCCCAGGGGCACCGTCACCGAGACGGGCAGCACCTGCAGCAGGCTCAGGGGCAGCTTCAGGCGGGAGGCCACCTCCCGGGCGGGGCCGAGGGCCGTCTCGGCCAGGTCGGAGCCGTCCAGGGGCACCTCCACCCTGGCCATGCGCGATGGCGCGCTCCAGAGCCGCTGCCTGCGCACGGGGCGCACCGTCAGCACCGGCACCGGGCTCTCGGGGAGGACTCGGGACACCGTGCTCCCCAGCACGGGGCCGGCGACCATGCCCCGGCCGCGGGTGGCCATGGCCAGGAGCGAGTAGCCGCCCTCCCTGGCCCGGGACACGATGGCGTGGTGGGGGCGGCCGAAGTCCACCTCGGTGGAGACGGCGAGGCCTTGGCTCCTGAGGCCGGCTGCGACCTCCTCCAGGTAGGCGCGGGCCAGGCTGGCCACGTCCTCCATGTGGCGGCGGGCGGCGGCCCGGACCTCGCCCTCCTCGGCGTGGACCACCTCCTCCACCACGTGCAGGAGGGTGAGCGAGCTGCCGAAGGCCCTGGCTATGGGCAGGAGGGGCCTGAGGATGGCCTCGGAGCGGTGGGAGCCGTCCAGGGCCACCAGCACCTTCTCGAACATGACGCACCTCCCGGGGAACTCGTCTCCATATTAATGCCGTTGGCGGTGCGCCTCTCCTGCCCGTGGGGGTAGCCTTCGGCCTGGCCGGTGCCGTAGCCGCCCTCGGCGTGGCCGCCTTCTCCTGCGGATGCGAACCGTGTCCCCGACTCCCAAGTGGACGCAGGTTCGCGCTAGCCGGGACGCTGGCCGAGGGTCACATCGGCCGTCTGGCGACTGCCGTTGCGGTAGAACTCCACCTGCACCGTCTGCCCGGCGCGGAACTGGGTCAGCGCCTGTAACAGTTCGCCCGAGTTGCGCACCTCTCGCCCGCCGATGCGCACGATGACGTCGTTGGGGCGCAGGCCAGCGCGGGCGGCAGGGCCCCCTGCGACCACCTGCGTGATGACGACGCCCTGTTCCACAGGCAGGTTGAACTGGCGGGCGAGCTGGGGGGTGACGTCCACCAGCGCCACCCCCAGGAAGGCCCGCTCCACCCGTCCCTGCTGCATCAGTGCCTCGATGATGGGGCGCGCAGTGGCCGTCGAGATGGCGAACCCGACTCCCTCCGCTTGCCCGCCACGGATAACGGCGGTGGTGATGCCCACCACCTCGCCGCGCATGTTCACCAGCGGCCCGCCCGAGTTGCCCGGGTTGATGGCAGCGTCGGTCTGGATGGCCCCCGGGATGGTCACGCCGCACTGGTCCTCCTGGATGGTGCGGTCCTTGGCGCTCACTACCCCTTTGGTGACGGTGGGGCCGCCGGGCAGGTTCAGAGCGTTGCCGATGGCCACCACATCCTCGCCGATCTGCAGCGCCTCCGAGTCGCCCAGGATGGCCGACGTCAGGCCGCTGGCCTCTATCTTCAGCACGGCCAAGTCGGTGAGCGGGTCCCGGCCCACGATACGGGCCGGGAAGCGCCTGCCGTCGGATAGGGTCACCGTGATGTTCTGGGCGGGCGAGTCGCACGTGTTGGGCTGCACCACCACGTGGTTGTTGGTGACGATGTAGCCGCCGGAGTCGACGATGATGCCCGTGCCGACGCCCTGCTGAGGGACTGGCTGACCGAAGACGCTGATGCTCGCCGATTCGGTGAGGATGTGCACCACGCTGGGCCGCAGGCGCTCCACCAGGGCCGGTACCGACAGCTCACCGGCGGGCGCCTCCTGGCTGGCGGGGCCGGATCGCCCGAAAGCCTGCGGGGTGGCGACGGAGTTCGAGGAGCTGCCCTGGCAGGCAGCCAGGACGAGCGCCAGCAATACGAGGAACGCGAGAATTGGCCTCACACTACTTCCTCCTCTCGTTCTTCCCCCTCCAGCAGCCAGTCCACCAGAGCGGGGTCGTAGGGCAGGCTGAGTTCGGGCCGCTCGGGCACGGGCAGGGGCGCTACCGACAGCGGCAAGGGGGCGGTCATCAGGTTGTAGGCGTAGGCGGCCAGGGGCAGGAGGCCGACCACATCTTCGGCGTTGTAGCGCACCAGGGTGTCCAGGGCGCCCCTGTGGCCGCGGCGGTACATCTGCCACAGGAGCACGGCATGGTAGCCGCTGAGCCCCTGCAGCGCTGAAGGGCGGGCCATGCCTGTGGCCACCTCCACCCTCTTGAGGCCGCCCCTGAGCCCGAGCCGACGCAGGACGTACATCAGGTCGAGGTGGGCGATGCCCGTCAGCACCGGGCCCATCTCAGCCTCGATGAAGGGCACGTCGAAGCGCTGCCCGTTGTAAGTGATGATGAGCCGGTACCGGCGCACCTCCCTTGGGAACAGGTGCAGGTTGTGCCCGCGCACGAAGGCCCGGTACTCCTGCCCGTCGTAGATGCCGATGACGGTGATGACGTTGAAGCCCCAGGCCAGTCCGGTGGTCTCGATATCGAGGCAGGCCACATGGCCCCAGAAGTCGGCCAGCAGCCGCCACCGCTCGCCAGCGGGCAGGAGGGCCTGGAAGTGGAGGGCATCGCCCAGGCTGAGGCGGCGGCAGGACTCCTCCAGTTCGGCGCGCAGCAGCTCCCGGTGCCAGGGGGCCAGCCAGGGCAGCGGGTGGCGGAGGGCGTCCTCCCAGGTCAGGACCCCTTCTCGCCAGAAGCGGGCCTCGGTACGAGGCCCCACCCCGTGCAGGTGCAGGAAGGTATGCCTCAGCACAGCCCCTATTTTAATGGTGCTGAGATGAGCGACAGGTTAAAGAAAGGGCGTCCCTTTTGGACAGCGCCCGGCCGGAGGCGTATCATATAGCCAGCCCAGAGCAGGGAGGTCCAGCCCCATGCGCTTCAAGGACAACGTTTGCGTCGTCACCGGCGCCTCCCGAGGCATCGGCAAGGCCATCGCCCTGGCGCTCGCCCGCGAGGGTGCCCATGTGGTGGTGACCGCCCGCTCCAGCGAGGGAGCGCCCTCCAAGCTGCCCGGCACCATCGAAGAGACGGCCCGCCTCATCCAGGAGATGGGGCAACGGTCCCTGGCTATCCCCTGCAACGTAGCCGACGAGGCCCAGGTGGAGGAACTGGCCCGCCGCACCCTGGAGGAGTTCGGCCGGGTGGACATCCTCGTCAACAATGCCGGCGTCAGCTATCCCGCGCCCTTCATGGAAACGCCGCCCCGCCGCTGGGACCTGGTCATGAACGTCAACCTGCGCGGCACGGTGCTGTGCAGCATGGCCTTCCTGCCCCATATGGTCCGCCAGGGCGGCGGAAAGATCATCAACGTCTCTTCGGGGGCGGTGGACGTGGAGCGGGCAGTGCAGGTCGGCCTGCTGTCCTATTCAGTGGCCAAGGCTGCCGTGGAGCAGCTCACCCGCGGTCTGGCCGTAGAGTTAGCGCCCAAGGGCGTCGCCGTCAATTGCCTGCGCATCGAGCTGAACATCGTCACCGAGGGGTGGACCTACCTCAACCCCAACCAGGACTACTCGGACTGGGACAAGCCGGAGACGGCCGCCGAGGCCGCCCTGTGGCTGGCGGCCCAGGACCGGAGCTTCACCGGCCAGGTCCTGACCATCGGCGAGATCCAGCAGCGGATGGCACACACGGGCTGAGAGGGATCCGGGGCCCGGCCCCCGGGCGTAAGAGACAATGGAGGAACCACCAGGCCCCAGGGGGCGCGAGAGCCCGGGCATGGGCCCTGCATACGGTGACGCCTCCGATGAGGAGCTTATGGCCGCCGTGGCGCAACGAGACCCACGGGCCCTGGAGGCTGTGTACGACCGCTACGGCTCGGTGGTCTACTCCCTGGCCCGCCGCCTCCTGGGAGACCCTCATCGTGCCGAGGACGTGGTGCAGGACATCTTCCTGCGCCTGTGGGACAGGCCCCAACTGTACGTGGCCTCCCGCGGCCAGCTCCTGACCTGGCTGCTGACCTTGACGCGCAACCGCGCCATAGACCAGCTCCGGGCCCAGGGGCGGCGCCAGCGCTTCCTGCGCGCGCCGGCCGGGGCCCAGGTAGAGACGCAGGACCCGGTGGAGCAGGCTCAGTGGGCCCTGGAGCGTCACCAGGTGCTGGCCGCCCTGACTCACCTGCCGCCCGAGCAACGGGAGGCCATCGAGCTGGCCTATTTCCGCGGCCTCACCCATCGCGAGATAGCCGAGGCTACCGGGCTGCCCCTGGGCACGGTCAAGACCCGCATCCGCCTGGCCATGCAGAAGCTGCGGGCCATGCTGCTGGAGGAGGACTGAGGGTTGGACTGCTCCGGAGCACGCGACGTCCTGGACCTGCTCGCCCTGGGCGCCCTCGACCCCGAAGAGGCGGTCCCGCTGGAGGAGCACCTGGCCAGCTGCGCCGATTGCTCTCGCTACCTCGCCGGCTCGCGCGAGGTGGCCGCCCGCCTGGGGCTGGCCGTGCCCGTGCTTGAGCCGCCGCCCAGGCTGCGACGCCGCATCATGGCGGCAGCGGAGCGCAGGCATGAGGCACGGCCGGTGCCTGGCAGGCTGGCCTGGGCTGGACTGGGCGGCCTGACCGCCGCGGCGGTGGCGCTCTCCGCCTTCTTCTTCGTCGAGTGGCGGATGGCCCGGGACGACCGGGATCAGCTAGCCGCCGAGCTGTCCCACGCCCAGTCAGTGGTGCGCGAGCACCAGGAACTGATGCAGCTCTTCACCATTCCTGACCTGGCCCGTATCCCTATGTTCTCCCAGTCGCCCGAGCTGACAGCCAACCTTTCCTACTACTGGAGCACCCAGAAGCGATGGGGCTTCATCGTGGGGACAGCTCTGCCGCCTCCCCCTGCCGGCAGCACCTACCAGCTGTGGTTCGTCAGTGGGGACGACGTGCGGGGCGTGGGCACCTTCCGTCCGGGGGAGGAGGGCATCGTCTACCACGCCTTCGATCTGTCACTGTTCCCTGCCGGGTGGCGTCCCTCCGCCATCATGGTGACGGTGGAGCCAGAGGGGGGCAGCCCCCGCCCCACCGGACGGCCCATCATCGTGGGCACCATTGCCCGCTGAGGGGGTGGCCCGCGGCCCCACCGGCCTGGGCCGACAGGGCGACTCGTGTTCCCCGCGTCTGGCCTGACTACCAGGTGTCGAGAGGCAGGGCGGGGCGCGCTTGACAGGGGCGGCGCGCCTATGCTCATGTAGTGCCAGCCCAGGCAGGAGGACGACCATGGCCCGTGTCCACGGCGGCGAGATGGTGGCCCGCGTGCTGCAGGCGGCCGGCGTGCGCGAACTCTTCACCCTTCACGGCGGCCATATCGACCCCATCCTGGAGGCGTGCGACCGCCTCGGGTTCCGCATCGTGGACACGAGGCACGAGCAGGCTGCAGCCCACATGGCCGACGCCTGGGCCCGCACCACCGGCCGGCTGGGTGTGTGCGCGGTCACCGCCGGCCCGGGCGTGACCGACGCCGTGACCGGTGTGGCCAACGCCTTCATGGACTGCGTGCCCATGCTGGTGCTGGGAGGCCGCAGCCCCCTGCGAGACGAGGACACGCTCCCGCTGCAGGGCTTCCCTCAGCTCGAGATGATGCGCCCCATCACCAAGTGGGCCCGCTGCGTGTATCACCCGGAGCGCATACCGGAATACGTGGCCATGGCCATCCGCCACGCCACCACCGGGCGGCCTGGACCCGTCTATCTGGAGCTGCCCATCGATGTCCTCTTTGCGGGGCGGGATGAGGAGCAAGTGGCTTGGCCCGAGGCGCTCCGTCCCGAGCACCCGCCCGCTGCGCGGCCCGAGGCGGTGGAGGCGGTGCTGGAGTTGCTGGCCAGGGCCGAGCGGCCCGTCATCCTGGCCGGAGGCGGGGTGTGGTTCTCCGGTGCGGCCGACCTGCTGCGCGAGTTCGCGCAAGTGACGTCGGTGCCGGTGTTCATGAACGCCAAGGCCCGCGGCGCCGTGCCCGAGGACACGCCTCTGGGCTACGGCGGCTTCGCCCTCTTCTCCTCGGGGCTGGTGCAGCGGGAGGCCGGGCCGGCGGACGTGGTGCTGGTCCTGGGGGCGCGGCTGGGCCTCTTCACCGGCGGGCGGCGCCAGAGCGTCATCCCGGCCTCGGCCACCGTGGTTCAGGTGGACATCGAGGGCGAAGAGATCGGCCGCAACCGCGATGTCCAGCTCGGCATCGAGGCCGACTGCCGCGAGTTCCTGCGCCAGGCGCTGGAGGCGGCCAGGGGGCGTCGGTGGCCAGAGCGGACGCGCTGGCTGGAGGTGCTGGAGCAGGCCCAACGGGAGCGGCAGGGGGTCTTCGCCTCGGCCCTGGAGCGGGACGATGTGCCCATCCATCCCTTCCGGCTGGCCCACGAGCTGGCCCAGCGCCTGGGCCCCGACGACGTGGTGGTGGCCGATGGCGGCGAGGCGGCTTCTTGGATCGGCGACGCGGTGGCCATGCGCCGACCCGGCCGCTTTCTCTCCCATGGCTACCTGGGCTGCCTGGGGGTGGGCCTGCCCTTCGCCGCCGCCTGCAAGCTGGCCCACCCCGAGGGCCGCGTCCTGCTAGTCATCGGCGACGGCTCGGTGGGGCTCAACTTCGCCGAGTTCGACACAGCTGTGCGCCACGGCCTGCCCTTTGCCTGCGTCATCTTCAACGACAAGGCGTGGGGCATGTCCCGCCACGGCCAGCAGATCATGTTCCAGGGGCGCACCATCGCCACCGACCTGGGGCTGGTGCACTACGAGAAGGCGGCGGCGGGATTCGGCGTCCACCCTGAGCTGGTGACCAGACCTCAGGAGATAGGTCCGGCCCTGGAGCGAGCCTGGGCTACGGGGCAGGTGGCCTGCATCAATGCCCTCATCGACCCCGAGGTCGTCGCGCCCGTCACGCTGGCCATGATGGGACTCCCTGCCGCGCCGACGCCCCAGGCAGCCAAGGACCAGGGCAAGACGGTGCTTCCCTACTACGGCCAGCGAGATCTCTGAGGCTACAGCAGGGCCGGGTACGTGACGCGACTGCCCTCCACCCTGGCGAACGGCGTCAGTCGGTGGAGCTGCCAGCGACGGGCATCCACGATGTGCCGGACCTCGATGCCCCGGGCCGTGAGGTAGTCGGCCACCAGCAGGCGGTGGCAACGGACATAGGCCGCCTCGGCGCACATTATGGCCGTAGGCTGCTCTCGCGCCAGGTCGAGCAGCCGCTGGGCTGCCGAAGCGAATTCCGGCGTGAGCATGTGGTCGGCGTAGGCGCGAAAACCCGGGCTGCGCCAGCCCAGGTTCGGCGAAGGGCCGCGGGACGGGCGTCGGCGCCCCCCGAGCTCAGGCAGATGCAGGTACTCGATTCCCTCCCTGGCCAGGGCACTGGCGAGGACATCGGCGCCGAAGTGGGGGTGGCGGCGGGAGGAGGGGAACCGGCGGATGTCTACGAGCCGCCCGATGCCGTGGGCCTTCAGGGCAGCGAGGAACTCTTCCAGGCTACGGGTAGAATGACCGATGGTGTAGACGACCAGCGGCCTTACCTGCCCAGGAACTCCCGCACCACCTCCAGGAAGCGCCGGAGCTGGTCGTGGTGGACCCAGTGCCCGGCGCCCTCGATGACGACCACGCGGTAGTCGGGAATGACGGTCACGCGCCCGCCCTGGCGAGGGTCGGCTGCCCAGCTCTCGCTGCCCTTGACGAGCAACACCGGCGCCTGTATCTGGGCCCAAATGTCCTGGGCATCGGCCAGGTTGAAACCGTAAGGCGAGCGCTGGCGCACGTAGTTGTCGAACTTCCAGGAGTAGGTGCCGTCGGCGTTCTGGCGCACCCCATGGACGGTGAGGTGCCAGGCCATCTCCTCGGTCAGGTGGGGATTGGCCTCCTTCATCCGCTTGGCCGCCGCTTCCAGGGTAGGGTAGCGGCGGGGCACCCGCCGCTCCAGCTCACGCATCTGGGCGATCCAGTTGCGCATGCGCTGGTGAGCGGGAGGCATGTCTATCTGGGGAGGCCCCCAGCCCTCGATGGACACGACCCTGGACACGCGCTCTGGAAACACACCGGCATACTGTAGGGCGATGGCTCCCCCCAGCGAGTGGCCGATGATGGTGAGAGGGCCGTCGGTGATGGCTTCGGCGAGGGCCGCAATGTCCAGCACGAACTCGGGGAGGCTGTAGGTGCCGCCCACAGCCCAGTCAGAGTCGCCATGGCCGCGCAGGTCGGGGGCATAAACGGTGTAGTCGCCTACTAGCTCGCGCGCCACGAAGTCCCAACTGCGACAGTGGTCCTCGCCGCCGTGGACCAGTAACAGGGGTGGGCGAGAGCCATCGCCCCAGCGCACGTAATGGAGGCGCAGGCGCTGCGAGTAGTAGTAATGCGATTCGGGGCCCTGGGACATGCGCAGCCGCTCCTCCTGGCGCCAGCGGGACGAGGCCACCTCGCCCCGTACACATTAGGAAGATAAGCCAAGGCGCCGGCTAACGACAACGAGTCGCGGCCGTGCGTCGAGAGCGCACGGGCAGCGGCCCGGGTGTGCGGGCAACTCTCTCCCACTTGAAGGGAGGCGATGCGCCAACTAGGCTAACGCTGTAGCGCGAGGCCAGACACGTGCAGCGACAGCCGGGTAAGGTAGCCCTCCTCGTCACCTGCGTCGTGGATGCGCTGGCGCCGGGCACCGGCGCGGCAGTGGTGAGGGTACTGCGACGCCGCGGCATCGAGGTGGTCTTCCCCCAGGACCAGGGCTGCTGCGGCCAGCCGGCCTGGAACTCGGGCCTCGTGCGTGAGGCGGCCCTGGTGGCCCGCCCCACGCTGAAGGCCCTTGCCCGGGCCCTCGCCCGGGGGGCGGAGGCCGTCGTGTGTCCGTCCGGCTCCTGCACGACGATGTGCCGGGTCCACTGGCCGGAGCTCTTCTCCCTGGCAGGCATGGCCGCCGAGGCCCAGGAGGCCAGGCGGGTGGGCGAGCGCGTCCTGGAGTTTTCCGAACTGGTGGCCCGCCTGCCGGCACTGCCAACGCGCCCCGATGGCCGACGGGTGGCGCTTCATCACTCCTGCCACATGCTGCGAGAAGAGTTGGGGCTCCGCCACCAGCCGGTCATGCTGGCGGAGCGCGCCGGCTGCCAGGTCTTGCCGTGGCCTGGGGCGGAGCGCTGCTGTGGCTTCGGCGGCACCTTCAGCGTGAAGCTGCCAGAGCTGTCGGCGGCCATGGCCGAGGAGAAACTCCGGGAACTGGACAGTCTGTGCCCCGAAGCCCTCATCGGGTGCGACACGTCCTGCCTTCTGCACCTGGCCGGCCGGGCCCGGGCGCGTGGACGCGACCTCGTCGTGACCCACCTGGCGGAGGTCCTGGACGCAGCTGAATCGGGCCATGGGTGAGTTCGGCCTGGAGCATGCGCCGCTGCGGGAGCGGGCGCGAGCCGCTCTGGCCCAGCCCCATCTGCGCCGCAACCTGCGCCGCGCCACCGATCGCTTCATGGAGGCGCGGGCATCTGCCTTCGCGCAGCTGGCCGACCCCGACGGGTTGCGGGCCACAGCCCGCGCCCTGCGTGCCCGTACCGTAGCCCGCCTGCCCGAGTTGCTAGAGCAGTTCGCCGAGCGGCTGCTGGCCCGAGGCGCTCACGTCCACTGGGCGGCCGACGCAGCGTCGGCGCGCCACTACATCGGCGAAGTGGCCCGGCGCCACGGCGTGCGCAAGGCGGTGAAGTCCAAGTCCATGGCCTCCGAGGAGATCGGGCTGAACCGCTACCTGGAGGAGTTGGGTATCCAGGTGGTGGAGACGGACCTGGGCGAATGGATCGTGCAGCTGGCAGGCGAGACCCCTTCCCATATCCTCGTGCCGGCCATCCACAAGGACCGACGTCAGATAGCGGCCCTCTTCGGTCAGGTGGCGGGCTCCCGGGTGCCGGAGGAGCCCGCCGCGCTGGCGGCCTTCGCCCGGGCCTGCCTCCGGGACGAGTTCCTGCAAGCCGACATGGGCATAAGCGGCGTCAACTTCGGCGTGGCTGCCTCGGGCAGCCTGGTGCTGGTGACCAACGAGGGTAACGGGCGGATGGTCACCTCGCTGCCCCGTGTGCATGTGGCCCTGATGGGCATGGAGCGCCTGGTGGCCGACCTGGCCGAACTGGACGTGCTCCTGGCGCTGCTGGCCAGGTCGGCCACCGGCCAGGCCCTTAGCGCTTACACTTCCATTATTACTGGCCCGCGGCGCCCCGGGGAGGCCGATGGCCCGGAAGAGCTGCACGTGGTCATCCTGGACAATGGTCGCTCGGCTCTGCTGGGCAGTGACCTCCAGGAAGCGCTCCACTGCATCCGTTGCGGGGCCTGCCTGAACGTCTGCCCCGTCTACCGGCAGATAGGCGGGCATGCCTACGGGTGGGTGTATTCGGGGCCCATCGGCGCCGTGCTGACGCCGGCGCTCCTGCCGTCGGCGGCGGCCCGGGAGCTCCCTCTCGCCTCTTCCCTGTGCGGAGCCTGCTGGCAGGCGTGTCCGGTGGGCATCCCTCTGCACGACCTGCTGTTGCGGCTGCGGCGACGCCGCCCTCCCGCGGGCATGGCGGAGAGGCTGGCTTGGAGGGTGTGGGTAGCCCTGTGGGGCTCACCACGGCTGTACCGCTGGAGCCTGGGCGTCGTGGCCGCCCTCGCACCCCTGACGCGCTGGCAAGGGTTGTCTCGCCTTCCCCTGGCCTCCCGCTGGGCAAGGGGCCGCGCCCTTCCCCGGGTGCCCAGCCAGGGCTTTCGCCACTGGTGGAGGGAGAACGGGTGATGGCGGGCAGAGAGTCGGGCGACCGCCATCGCTTCCTGGAGCGGTTGAGGCGGCGCCTGGCCCGCAGCCCTGGGGCCGCCCACGGGCCGACTCCGCTACTGGAGGGAGAACCCCCGCCGGTGGACTATGCTGGTCCCCTGGATGATCTCACGGGGGCCTTTTGCGAGGCGGCGGCCCGCCTGGGGGCGCTGGTGCGACGGGCCAGCCGCGAGTCGCTGCTGGGGGTGCTGGACGAGGCCCTGGCCCTGGCCGGGCCCGGGCCAGTGGCCCTCACTGCCGAGCCCGAGACGGCCTGGCTGGAAGCGCCGCTTCTCTCCCGCGGGCGACAGGTGGTGCGCCCGTCCGATGGCCCTCTCGCCGTGGCCCGTGCCTGCCTGGGCGTCACCGGAGCGGTGGCGGGCCTGGCCCGTACGGGCACCGTGGTGGTGGACTCGTCCCGCGCCGGGTCGCGCCTGGTCTCGCTCCTGCCGCCAGTGCACCTGGCCGTCCTCCCGGCGGCCGCTCTGGTGCCCGACCACGGCGCTTTCCTGCGGTCGCTGGACCTAACGTCCTTGCCTTCGGGCCTCGTACTCATCAGCGGCCCTAGCCGCTCCTCCGACATCGAACTGGAGCTGACGCTGGGCGTGCATGGGCCGGGCCGCCTGATGATAGCCCTGCTGGACTAGGTCGTGCCCTGCTGGCGCAGGTAGCGCATCAGGTCCAGGTCGCCGGGCGAGCGACCTAGGCGGGTGAGGAGCAGGGCCGCCTCGCCCCGGTGCTGGGTGCCATGGTTGACCACGTGCACCAGCACCTGCCACAACGGGTTGCGGTAGGCCCTGCCGTCGGTGCGGCGGTACTCGATGACCCGGTCCAGGGCCTCGTCGCTCAGCGAGTCCACGAAGGAGCGCATGGCCTCTTGCTCCGCCTCCCAGGCGGCAGCCAGGGCCTCCAGCGTGGGGTACTGCTCTGGCCCGGCCAGCCCCGGCGGCGATACCCCCTCCTGGCAGCGGGAGCGCCACACCTGCTCGGCAGCCAGGATGTGGGCCAGGGTCCCGAGCAGGCTGCCATGGGGCACGTCGGCCGGCCCTGTAAGCTCGGCCTGGGACAGCCCGGCCGCCCGCTCCAGGACCAGCCGGTTCGCCCAACGGTTGTAGTCGAAAAGCGTGCGGACGAGGCCCGTCCTCAACTCCTGGCTCCTCCTTGGTAGACATACCGAAGATATTCCGTCGCTGCGAGAGCGGCAACCTGCTGCCTCTAGCCGCTGCTCTGGGCCGAGGGGAAGCGGGGCGGGCGTCGCTCGCGCAGCGAGGCCAGCCCCTCGCGCACGTCCTCGCCGAAGAAGGTCAGCATCTCCGCCGCCAGCGAGAAGTCGAAGGAGACCACTCCCCCCAGGCGCAGCCACTGGTTCAGGGCCCGCTTCGTCCAGCGGATAGCCCGCTGGGGGCCATCGGCCAGGCGGCGGGCCACCTCCAGAGCCCTGTCCATGAGCTGCTCGTGGGGCACGCACATCGAGACCAGGCCGATGCGCTCCGCCTCTCGCCCATCGATGAAGTCGCTGGTCAGGAGATAGTACTTGGCCTTCGCCAGGCCGCACAGCAGGGGCCAGATGATGCAGGCGTGGTCGCCGGCGGCCACGCCCAGGCGGATGTGGCCGTCGGTCAACCGGGCCCTCTCCGAGGCGATGGAGATATCGGCCATGAGGGCCACAGCCAGGCCCGCGCCCACGGCGGCACCGTTGATGGCCGAGACGATGGGCTTGTCCAGGTTGAGCATGTTGTAGACGATGTCGCGGGCCTCGGTGAAGAAGACGTCCAGCACCACCTCGGGGTGGTGGAAGGACTCCTCGATCATGTCGAAGTCGCCGCCGGCGGAGAAGGCCTCGCCGGCCCCGGTGATGACCACCGCCCGCACCTCGTCGTCCTGTCCCAGGTCCAGCCAGATGCGGGAGAGCTCGTTGTGGAGGCGGCGGTCGGTGGCGTTGAAGACCTCGGGGCGGTTCATGGTGACTATGGCCACCCCGTCGCGCTTTTCGATGACCAGGTCGCGGTAGGAGCTGTAGTCCGGCATGGCTGCCCCCCGTGGCGAGCTAGCTCTGGCGGAACGGGCCTGCCAGGCGCAGTCACTATACGGGGGCTGGTCGGGGGGAAGCAAGGGGCGGTAATTGGTGGAGCCGGGGGGATTCGAACCCCCGTCCCCCTCCTTGCAAAGGAGGTGCGCTGCCCGCTGCGCTACGGCCCCGGAGACGGGCGTGGCTGGGGGAACTCCCCCAGCCACATGCACTGACAGTCCTGGTGGGCGATGGAGGACTCGAACCTCCGACCTCGGTCTTATCAGGACCGCGCTCTAGCCACCTGAGCTAATCGCCCGTGCACCTTAACCCCTGAATAGCGGAAGGAAGATGGCCGCCTGCCATCCGGCCGACCTAGGAGCCCGAAATGGGTGACTCCCTAGAAAGGAGGTGATCCAGCCGCACGTTCCCGTACGGCTACCTTGTTACGACTTCGTCCCAGTCACCAGCCTCACCCTAGGCACCTCCCTCGGGTTGCCCCGTTGGGCGAGCGACTTCGGGTAAGGCCAGCTCCCATGACGTGACGGGCGGTGTGTACAAGGCCCGGGAACGTATTCACCGCCGCGTGCTGATCGGCGGTTACTAGCGATTCCGGCTTCACGCAGGCGGGTTGCAGCCTGCGATCC
>Ga0101941_1000337_pt1 | contig 91484 bp, 80 predicted proteins | sample DewCreD2012metaG_3_FD_75242 | JGI IMG/M metagenome (GOLD analysis project Ga0101941, IMG submission 75242) | Hot spring sediment bacterial and archeal communities from British Columbia, Canada, to study Microbial Dark Matter (Phase II) - Dewar... ... | reverse complement strand
TACCGAGTAGAACGAAATCTCATCGGGGCAGCCGGGCAGGACGGAGCGCGTCACCAGTAGCCCCCACGCCGGCATGTTGTTGCGGTTCACCCATCGCTCACGCTGGGGACCCGGACGCTGGAAAGCCTCCAGCCACCGCTTGAAGCGCAACCCATCCCTGCTGACAATCAGCACGTTATCGCACAGGGCAGGGTAGGGGTCTTCAGGCACTTTGGCGCGGTCGGGCACGAAGCGCATAGGAAAGCCCAGCAGGATGCGCGGATTGCGAAAGTAGGGACGGATGGCGTTGGTGTACAGGTGCTCTCGCGGGGCGTCACCCCAGTCCAGCCAGTGCGGTTTTGTCCAGTGGATGAAGTCGTCGGATTCGCACGTCATCACGTCGCGATAGCCGTCACGAAATCCGCGATGGTAATCGCGGTACCTGCCCAACACCTCGTCCCAGAAAGCGACGTTCAGCGAGTCGAACGCGCCTTCTGTAATTACCGGCTTTTCTTGTATGCGCCGCCAGTGGACACCGCCAGGCGACTCGAACGCTATAAGCCCGCCTTCACTGCGCCCGATCGCCTTGTACCGAGCTCGGGCGTCGCAGCGAGGGTTGGCATCCACAAACGGCGCGAAATTATGGCTCTCTTTGCCTATCCAGACGATGTTGTTGCGCTTCGAGCCGCCGAACTCAAACAGCCCAAGATTGGGGCGCTCCCAGTGAATGCCGTTCTGGCTCTCCACCATGCAGGTTACCTCAGGGTGGGTGGCTTTTTGCCTGCGCACGTCGAAGTCTGAGCCGCGATAGTACATCCGAAAGGTCTTGCCGTCCTGCAGCACGCTGAAATAGCCGCTGGTGTTGCCCTCCCACGGGCGGTCACACTCCAGCACCACTTCCTGCGGTGTGGGATGGTGCAGCAGCAATTGCGCACCACCTTTGAGGCTTTCTATTACCGTGCCGTCCACAAACAGCTCCCAGTATGAATCCACCGTCCAAGCATCATTTCGCATCGTTTTCCTCCTGTTGATAGAATGTTTTTGTGCAACATCCCCTTTGGAGGGATGCGTTCCGTCGCATCCGAAACCACGCAGTCACGACGGAGCGTGATCCTCCAGTTGAGAGCAATCAGGAGAACCCTCTACCACTTCAACTTCTCGATTCCGTCCTTGCGCACGCGGAAGCGCATGGCGCGCACGGCACTGCCCTCGCCCTCCTCGTAGTACACCGCCAGCACCGAGCCGTCTTTTAGTTCTACCGTAGAGGGGTATGCGCCAATTACCTCATCCAGCACGTAAGGTCCCTGCCAGCTTCTGCCCTCGTCGCGGCTGATGTGCAGGGCGGTATTGGGCAGGCGGTGTGTGAGCAGGATTTCGCCTGTGCTCAGGCGCGTCAGGTGCGGGGCATGACCGGGGAAGCCGAGGTCCTGCGGGGAGGACCACGTTCTTCCTTCGTCCTTGCTGAGGCAGAAGTGCATGTTCACCTTGTCGCTGCGGATGACCGCCATCAGCGCACCATCCTTCAAACGGATGATGTCGGTCTCCGTGCCGTCGGGCAGGGTGGGGCAGTTCGCGCTGATAGGCACAGGCTTCTTCCAGCGAATCCCGCCGTCGGTAGAAATGGCTATCGCGGCGAACCCCTGTCCGTTCTGCTCTGTGTAAATGCCCAGCAGACATCTGCCCGGCGCCACCTCGCGCACAGGGGCGGAAACCGCGTATCCCTTTGCCACAGTAACGGGCCGCTTGCTCCACGTGCGCCCGTCGTCGTGGGAAAGTACCACCTTCGTGTCGAATTCCACGCCGTTCGAGGCTTTGCGGTAGGTGAAGAAGGAGCAGACCAGCGTGCCGTCATGCAGTTGGGAGATGTGAGGGTCGCGGTCGTCGTCGAGTCCGTCATACAGCACCTGTGGTTGGCTCCACGTGCGCCCTTCGTCCTGTGAGCGTACGAAGCAGATACGCCCTCCGCGTGGATACTCGCGATTGGGCAGAGAGACGTGCGCATAGCCTGCGTAGAAGACACACACGATATCGCCGTTTCTCAGCCGACAAGCGTCCGGAAATGCCTGATACGAGCCTGCCGCCTCCCCACGCGAGATGCGCCGATAGTAAGCCGCATCGATGGACATGTGCACCCCCCGATGAGACCGTTCGTATGAGAGCCGTTTACAGGGTTTTGTTTTCGCGGTGGGGAGGATTGCTCCTGCTGCTGCCATTCCGGCAGCAGCAGAAGTGCCATTTAGCGGCGTTTCACAGGCGGGGTTGTTTGAAGTCCCTTCTCAGGCTGGTATCCGACGCCCATTTCTCTCGGTTGCCCATATAGTTCGGGATGCAGATATTTACCCCGCTGCGCATCCGGCTTTTCTGTTTCTGGCACGAAGGGATGCGCTTGGGAATACGGGTCGTGTCGGGTGCCTGTCACCTGCCAGGAAACCTTCAGCCCGGGGCGTCCACCGGCAATTCGGAACCGATTGTTCTGGATTTCATCGGCGATGTATACTGGCGCGTAGCCTCCGATGCAGGTTAACTGATAGCGGAAGTCCCTGTTCAGCGCTTCGAACCATTCCGGCAGTTGCACCAATGCCTCGCCATTAGCGTCCAGTATCACCACACCGTCGTAGATATTCCGGCGTTCGTCGCTTTCTACACAGGCGTGCACAAGGTATTTGCTAGCGGGGTCGAGCGGGTGGTCGATAATGAACCGCTTATCGGTGGACTGCAGAATACCGATGAAGTGCCCCGCGATTCCCCCTCTGCCATAATTTTGTACCAGAATGGTTGAGTAACTGCCTCCCTGATCGGGACTGTTGTTATAGCACCGAAGCGCGTTTGCGTCTCCGGTGTTCAACAGCATTCTTTCAGCGTGCAGCTCTCCGTTAGAGGATATCGTCAGACGGTCGGTGCTCGCGGTCGCGTCAGCAAAATGCCATCTGCCGTCGCTGCCCGCATAGATACCGTACTCTCGTCCCCCGTTCTGAAAAATCATCCCTGACCCCCAGCCCGGCCCAGTCGAAAAGAGACGCAGTGCAAGATTATTGGTTCCGCTCTGATTTATCTCCAGCCTGGCAGTAGGATTGGCTGTGCCGATGCCTACGTTGCCGCCCGGCGCCAGAAAAAGCCGGTAGTCGGCCACGCCCGTCTCCGTGATATTAAGACCGTTGCCGACAAGCGAGATGTGCCATCTGCTAAAGCCGACCCTTGTTTGAAACTGAAGGCAGTCGGAGTTTGCCCCGATGCCGCGTACCGTCAGGGGAAAGCCAAGCCGGGGAAAGTTAGTGCCGATGCCGACAGGGCCGGCTGAGTAGAAAACTGAGGCGCCGTCGGTCCCCCATGGTCCGAAGGCGAATGTGGCGTATGGAACCGCCGTGACAGCCACTCTCGGGCTGAGCGTCATGCCGTTCACCGCGATCTCCAGATAGCGTGGTGCAACCCCGAAAACGCTCGCGCCGAAGTCGAGGGACACGGTGAACACACCGTTTTGTATGGACTGGTTGTTGAGCGTAATTGTACTGCCGACCTGGAGACCGCCGCTCAACTCGGTAAACAGTTTGAAGGTCAGGTCATAAGTGCCGTTAGCGGGCAAGCCTCCTTCTTTCAGGAAGCCCTGGTAAGTGAAGGGCTGTGCGAACACGCTCCCACTGTAAACCAGAAGCAGGAGCAGTGTTAGCGCAGTGCGGGTGATACTCATCGGGATTTCCTCCTTTAAAAAGATTAGCCAACTTCGCAAGAGTTCAGATGAAGGACAGGCGCCGGGGGACGACAGGTCAGCCCTCCAAAAGAGCCATCGCTTCTTGTTGACTGGAAAAAAAGATTACCACAGATAAATATTTTCAGTCAAGACCCTCGGCTGCACAAAGTTATCAATACATGCTTTTGGCGGTATAATCTAAGGTGACATGAAGTCGCATTGCTTGCTGGATACCATCTCTCTGGAACCAGACCCGGTGATAGAGCACTACAAGCTCTTACTACCCTTACCGGATGTTAAAATACTTCGCCTCCGGATGATGCACGATAATCGCGGAGGTGCTCTGCTCGGGAACCAGCTGGTACTCCTCTGTGAGCGTTACCCCAATGCGTTCGGGGCGCAGTAGTTCAAACAGCTTCGCCTGGTCCTCCAGATTGGGGCAAGCGGGGTAGCCAAACGAGTAGCGACAGCCCCGATACTTCAGCGAGAAGAGCAGGCGTATCTCCTTCGCGTCCTCGTCGGCGATGCCCAGCTCCTCGCGGATACGCTTGTGCCAGTACTCTGCCAGCGCTTCGGTGGCTTCCACGCCCAAACCGTGCAGATACAGGTAGTCCTGGTACTGGTGCGTGGCGAAGAGCTCTCGTTCCACCTCGCTGACGCGACTGCCCATCGTGACCAGGTGGAAAGCCACCACATCGCGCTCGCCGCTCTGCACGGGGCGGAAGAAATCGGAGATACACTTGTGCGGGGGCGACGGCTGGCGGGGGAAGGTGAAGCGTAGCCACTCGGTCTGCCCATCTTCACGATAGATGATGAGGTCGTCGCCGTCGGAGTTTGCCCAGAAATAGCCGTACACCACTTTGGGCTGGAGCAGCCGTTCCTCTTTTGCCCGTTGCTTCCAGCGCTCAAAGATGGGACGCACATGCTCTTCCAGGAAGCGGTTGAACTCTCCATTGCTCATCTTGCCGCGACGGAACTGCCACTGCCCACGGAACAGCGCGACCTCGTTGATGTAAGGATATATCTCGTCCAGCGGAATATCTTCCACCACGCGCGTGCCGATGAAGGGTGGGGTGGGGATGGGTACATCGGTTCGCACGTTGCTGCGCACCACCCCCTCTGCAACGGGCGGTGCCTCTTCCGCGTCCGAGGGCTCCGGCAGTTTGGGGCGTGCGGGGGCAGTGGGCAGGGAAGCCATCTCCAGGGGCTTCTCAGGGTTACACAGATGCTCCATGATCACCAGCCCCTCGAAGGCGTCCTGTCCGTAGAACACGCGCCCTTTATAGATGCGACGCAGGTCTTCCTCTACATAGCGACGGGTGAGCGCGGCTCCGCCCAGTAGCACAGGGTAGTGCCACTTATCCCGTCGGTTCATCTCTTCCAGGTTCTCGCGCATCACGATGGTGGATTTCACCAGCAGTCCACTCATGCCGATAGCGTCCACCTGGTACTGCTCCGCCGCCTCCAGGATACGGTCAATTGGCACTTTAATGCCCAGATTCACCACACGGTAGCCGTTGTTGGAGAGGATAATATCCACCAGGTTCTTGCCGATGTCGTGCACATCGCCCGCTACCGTCGCCAGCACAATGGTTCCTTTCTGCACATCCTCCATTCGCTCCATGAAGGGGGTGAGGTAGTTCACCGCCGCCTTCATCACCTCCGCCGACTGCAGGACGAAGGGCAACTGCATCTCACCCTTGCCAAAGAGGTCACCGACGACTTTCATACCCTCCAGCAAGATGTTGTTGATGATGTCCAGCGGGCGGTGTGTTTTCATCGCTTCGTCCAGCGATTGCTCCAGCCCGTTACGCCTGCCCTCGATGATGGCTCGTTTCAAACGCTCCTCTACCGGTAGCGATTGCCAGTCGTCCTCGCGTTTGGTGACCGCGCCTGCCTTCTCGAACAGCTTCATGAACTCCACCAGCGGGTCGTAGCCGTCGCCTCGCTCGTCAAAGATAAGCCGGCGGGCGACCTCGCGCTGTTCCTCGGGGATGCGGTGCAGGGGCAGGATGCGTGAGGGATGCACTATCGCGGCGTCCAGCCCAGCCTCCAGACAATAGTGCAGGAAGACCGAATTCAGCACGTGCCGGGCGGCGGGTTTCAAGCCGAAGGAGACATTGCTGACCCCCAGAATAGTGTGACACTGTGGAAACTCCTGCTTGAACTGCCGGATGGCTTCGATGGTAGCGATACCGTCGCGTCGCAACTCCTCCGCCCCCGATCCGAGCGGGAAGGTGAGCGCGTCGAAAAAGATGTCTTCCGGAGGAATGCCGTACTCTTCGGTGATGACCTTTACCAGCCGACGCGCCACGCGCAGCTTCCATTCGGTGGTGCGAGCCTGTCCCTCTTCGTCGATTGCCAGTGCCACCACCGCCGCGCCGTACTTCCGACACATCGGCAATACCTGATGCAGTCGCTTCCCGCCGTCCTCGAAGTTCACCGAGTTCACGATGCACTTTCCACCCAGCCGTTTCAGCGCGGCTTCGATAACGGGCGGCTCGGTGGAGTCTATCATCAGGGGCAGGGTGCTCTGTGTCGCCAGCCGGCGCACCACCTCGGTGATGTCGCGCACGCCATCGCGTCCCACGTAGTCCACGCATACGTCCAGCACGTTCGCGCCTTCGGCGGTCTGCTCGCGCGCCATCTGCACCATATCGTCGTAGTTCTCATTCACAAGCAGCTCCCGGAATTGCTTGGAACCGTTGGCGTTGAGCCGTTCTCCCACTATCAGGAAGGAGTTCTCCTGCTCGTAGGGCACGGACTGGTACAGGCTGGAACAGGCAGGCACGACCTCCGGATGGCGTGTGGCGGGGGCGCGGAAGCCGACCGTCTCTACCACTTTGCGGATGTGTTCGGGCGTGGTGCCGCAGCATCCGCCCACAAAATTCGCGCCGAACTCCTGCACGAACTGCAGGTGATATTGCGCCAGCTCCTCGGGGGTGAGGGGATAGAAGGTCTTGCCGTCACGCAGCTCGGGCAGTCCCGCATTGGGCTGGATGCTGATGAGGCGCGGGGAGTGGTGGTGCAGATAGCGTACATGCTCCACCATCAGCTCGGGACCGGTGGCGCAGTTCATGCCGATAGCCACCACGTCGGGAAACGCCAGCAGGGTGGTCAACGCCGCGCCGATTTCACTGCCCAGCAGCATCGTGCCGGTGGTCTCCATCGTCACCTGCACGAAGATGGGCACGGCGCGTCCGGTGGCACGCATGGCGTTGCGACAGCCGTTTATCGCCGCCTTCGCCTGCAGCAGGTCCTGCACCGTTTCGATCAACAACAGGTCTACTCCGCCGTCCAGCAGTCCGCGTGCCTGTTCGGTATAGGTGGCTTCCAGCTCGTCGAAGGTGATATGTTCCAGCGTGGGCAGTTTGGTGCCCGGACCGAGCGAGCCTGCCACGAAGCGCGGTCTGTCCGGCGTGCTGAGGGAGTGGGCAACTTCGCGGGCGATTTGCGCCCCTTTGAGGTTCAGCTCGTACACGCGATGCGCGATGCCGTATTCGCCCAGATTCATCGCGTTCGCGCCAAAGGTGTTGGTCTCCACGATGTCCGCGCCTGCTTCGAAGTAACGCGCATGAATCTGGGCAATGAGATGGGGGCGCGTGGCGTTGAGCACCTCGTTACACCCCTCCAGCCCCTCGAAGTCGTCGGCGGTGAGGTGCAGGCTCTGGATTTGCGTGCCCATCGCCCCGTCAAAAAAGAGCACCCGTTCTCTGGCTAGTCGCAAAATGTCGCTCATGGCTGATTGTAGTATACCCGATACGTGAGGGGGAATCTGGAGGGCGAGGCTCCTGCCGAGCCGACTTCGCCAGATTGAGGAGTCTTTACGGCTGAAGCCGTTCCTTTTCAGACGAAGCCAGCCTGCGCTGGCTCATAACCCTGCGAAGGCAGGGTTTGGTTCGCAAGGGCGAGGCTTTAGCCGTAAACCCGTACAGAGAGACAGGGGTCAGCCTGCGAAGAATTTATCGAAAAATTCCCCGCAACAACCCAAAAATCGCCCCGAATGGTACGAATCTTGCACTATATATAGCTTGGAAAAGCATCTCTTGCAGGCTTTGTGCCCAATCTCTTATCCACAGGAGGACAAATACCATGACACGGCTTTTGCGCACTCTGCTGTGCGCGTTGGGTGGCATCCTCTTGCTGGTGATGGCATCCTCCGCGATGGCGAAAGTTATCTACGTCTCACCGGACGGCAACGACCTGAACAGCGGTCTCTCGTGGGCGCAGGCGAAGCGCACGGTTACCGCCGCGCTGGGCATCGCCGCCTCGCGCGACGAGATATGGGTGCGTTTTGGCGTGTATAACGAACGCATCCTCCTCAAAAGCGGGGTCTCGCTGTACGGCGGCTTTCGCGGCACCGAAGGTAGCCTCTCCGAGCGTCCCGCCTTCCCGCGCCCCTCGCCCGACCCCTACGAGACGGTGCTGGATGGACAAGGTGGCGGTAGTGTGGCCACCTCTCCCGCCAGTGCCATCCGCGCCTATCGGCTGGACGGGTTCACTATCCGCAACGGGGTAGCGGAGAACGGCGGCGGGCTGTATCTGACGGCTTCCGCCACCCTTTTAACCGTGGCAAACTGCACCATCTCCGGCAACCGCGCCAATCAGGACGGCGGTGGGATGTATTGCGCGAACTCCTCCCCGACGTTGACTAACTGTATCCTCACCAGCAACCTCGCCAATCGGAAGAGCGGCGGTGGGGTGTATTGCGCGAACTCTTCCCCGACCTTCACCAACTGCACCATCTCCGGCAATGGCGCCACCTACGGCAGTGGGGTGCATTGCTACGACAACTCCTCTCCCACCTTCACCAACTGCACCATCTCTGGCAACCGCGCCAGCGGCTACGGCGGTGGGGTGCATTGCGTGATCTCCTCCTCTCCCACCTTCGCCAACTGCACCATCTCCGGCAATGGCGCCAACAGCTACGGCGGCGGGGTGTATTGCGTGAACTCCTCCTCCCCCACCTTCGCCAACTGCACCATCTCCGGCAACAGCACCAATCAGGACGGCGGTGGGGTGTATTGCGCGAGCTCCTCCTCCCCCACCTTCACCAACTGCACCATCTTCGGCAACCTCGCCAATCGGAACGGCGGTGGGGTGTACGCGAGCTCCTCTCCGACGCTGACTAACTGTATCCTCACCAGCAACCTCGCCAATCGGAACGGCGGTGGGGTGTATTGCTACAACAACTCCTCTCCGACGCTGACTAACTGTACTATCGCCTACAACAGTGGTACCGAAGGTGGCGGGATATGGACGTCCTCTGGTGGGGCGAAGGTACGGAACAGCATCGTCACGTTCAATATAGGAGAAGGGGTCCGCTCCCCTGTACTCGCCGAGTTCCGCCACAACTGCGTGTGGGACAACGTCCCTTACAACTTCGCGGGAGATATCGGCAACCCCATCGGCACGAACGGCAACATTTCCGTAGACCCTCTGCTGGTGGCGGGGCATCTTTTACCGAACTCACCCTGCATCGACGCTGGCGACAACAATGTAGTAAGCGTAGACGTGGATGTCGATGGGGAGGTGCGCTTCGTGAATGCCACGGTAGACATCGGCGCGGACGAGTTCTTGCCGCCCATTGTGCAGGGTTATCTAGGGTTCAACGATTTCGTTGGTAGTCTACCTTCTTTACTGGACTGGGAGATACGCACAAGTAGCACCGAAGTGCGCACATTGTTGCTGGATGCCGACGGCGGTTTTGTGCTTCCGGGGGTTCCCATGGAGCAGTTTGCGCTGTCGGCGAAGCCGTTGAGTTACCTGCGTCGCACGGTGAATGTCGACACCAGCGAAGACAGTGTGCTGGATCTGTATATCTTGCTGGTGAACGGCGACATCGATGATGACAACGAGGTGACGCTGTTCGACTTCGGTGCGCTGGTGGCGGCGTTCGGCAGTGTGCCCGACGACGAGATCTGGAACCCGCGCGCGGACCTGGACGGCGATATGGAGGTGACGCTGTTTGATTTCGGCATCATCGTGCGCAATTTCGGGGAGATAGGGGATGAGTGAACCTCTCCCCCGGCCCCTCTTCTGCGAGGAGAGAGGAGCCTTGATCCGAACGCCTCTTCCTTAGTAGTAATGCTGAATCGGCGAAAGAAGAGGTAAAAGCCTTCTTTACCAAGCGGAAGGAGACAGGGTAGACGGGAGCCATCCATCCCCCGTCTCCTTCCCTGACGAGACTTGTTGGGTTACCTTTGCCTCGACAGGTAACTGACGCAGGGCGACACCTTTTCTGCGCCAAAATCGCTGCGAACCTCGACGCGTACCTCCTCCGCGTTCGCATCGGGCGTGATACGGAATGTCAGCACACGCCTGCCCACAGGCGACACCTGCACCGTCTGCTGCTGAGGTTGCGCAGAGCCGCCGGAGAGCGACAGGCTGACCGTGCCGCTTACGGTTCCCTCGCCGAAATGGTATATCTCTACCGTGTACTCGAAGCTCTCGCCGGAGCGGAACAGATAACAATCGCGCCCTTTGTCGATGGGCAGGTTCGCATGGCCAACTACTACTACCCGGCACGGTTTGTTCTGTGGCAGGCGACCGGGGCGGGAGGGCACGGGTTGTACCCGTTCCGTTATCGCCTTGCCCACGTTTATCAGATAGACCGCTTCCGGCGCGAGCTGTATCTGCACGCTGCTTCCCTCTGCCCGGAGCGTGCTTTCCGCGCCGAAGATGTTAGCGAGGCGCACCGTGCCTTTCTCCGCAGGCACGCGGATAGTGACCGGTCTTTCGGACCAGGCGACCAGCACGTTGCCGCGTGGGGTGTAGAAGAGATGGGCGGCTGCGCCCTGCACACCGGTTGGGTACTCGCCAAGATACCGGCTCGTCCCAAGCAGGTTGGCGCAAGCGGAGAGAGCGACCAGCGAAGGATAGGGGCTCATGTCGGGGCGTAGCGCACCGAACTGGATGCCGTTTTCAAGATAATCGGGCAGCACAAAGAAGAAGTGCTTATCGTTGCCCGCTGCGAGCGACATGACTACCGACCTCGGCACAAACTGGCACTGCTTGTGCTGGTTTTCCACGCTGAGAATACGCTTGCCAGCGCCCTCGGTACCCGGCAGGCGGATGCCCGCTTCGGTTAACCACGCCAGACGGTCGTCCAGTCCGTATTCGGCAAGCAGCCGCCGGTACGCCTGCAGCACGCCCGGGTAGTTCGACGGTACGTCGTAGATGTGCCAGTTGAAGATGTCGAAATAGTCCCCGATTCCGCTCTCGAACAGGTGACGGGCAAACGACCCGACGCCGATGCAGAGAGACCCCTGCAACACCAGCGCGTTCGGATTGCCGTCCTTCAGCCCCAGGTAAGCCGCCTTGAGCAATCCCGCATAGCGGTCGCTGAGGTGCCGCCAGAAATCGATATCCGGCTCGTTCCAGACCTCCCACGCCTGAATCTGTCGGGCGAAGTGGCTGGAGGCTTCACGGGCAAAGCGGTACACCGTGCGCAGGTCATCCGGACAGTGCGCCGAGGGGTTATCGGGATGCGACCACGCCGGGGAATCATGCCATATCTGGTAGACATGGATTCCCTGTTGTGCCAGCACGTCCGCTACGTACTGGTAGTGCTTCCAGTCCAGCCCCCGTTTATCGGGCGCAACGTGTCCCCACGAGATGCGCTCTCGTACCCAGGGGATGCCCGCCGTGCGCACAATGTGTGCGAACGCACGCCACCGCTCCTCGCCCTGCACCAGCCACGCGCTGGCGGCATCGGCGCACACCCGTCCCTCACGTGGCACCGGAGCACCTTTTCTGTCCAGCACTACCCCGACCGCGACCTCTACCGTACTGCCGTCCTCGTCGGTGCAGTGAAGGGTGTAATACCCCGGCGGTTGTGCTTTGATGCGCAGATCGGCGTTGCCGTCGCGAACGGATGCCTGCCCTTCAGCAACCCGCTGCCCCCAGTAGTCCACCAGCTGATAACGAACAGTCCCCCTTGCTTGTGTGACGGTAAAGTGCAACGACTTCCCGGTAACAAACAGGTTGCCCGGAACCGTACCTTTGACGTCCATTGCCCAAACCGCTCCTGTTATGCATGTAAGAACAAGAATCCCTGCGATGCGCATGTCACGGTTTCCTCCTGCAATATGCGTTGTTACGGACGGACCTGAAACAGCTTTGCCTTACCTCTCCACATACAGTAGGGGCACACGTCCGTGTGCCCCTACTCATCCTTCGGGTCTGTCACACTACTCCTGCGCCGGCTGTTCCGATGCGGGGGCGCTCTCTTTCTGGGCGGAGCTCACCACCTGTTGCACCAGGTCGTTCACCTGCTGCGCCACTTCGGGCGAGACCGCCTTGCCCGTGAGGCTCTGCACCAGCGACAGCACCTGATTTGCCAGCTGGGGAACCACGCTACCGTCGCCGCCCAGCGGTGAGCCTTTCATCAGTCCGTCCACGAACGCGCCGACACCCATGCCCCGGAAGTACTGCTGCACCATGTTCGCCATCATGCCCGGGTCGCCGAAGATGACGAACTGTCCGTTGCTCATGAACCGCCCGATGGACTCGGCGATAGCCTTCTGGATGTCGCGACCGGCTTCGATTTGCAGTTTGGTGAGCTCGAAGCGCAGCGCGGCGTCGCTGAAGGTCTGCTTGTTCTCCAGCGCCTGGCGTTCCACTTCCACCTGCGCCTTCTGCACTTCCACCTGCTCGCGGGCGATGTTCACGTCCACCATCTTCAGCGCCTGTTCGCCCTGAGCGACCAGCTCCTTCGCGCGGGCTTCGGCGTCCGCCTTGCGCAGGATGGCTTGCGCTTCCAGCTCTGCCGCCTTCTGCTGTGCTTCGGCGCGTTTCACCTCGGCGTACGCCTGCACTTCCGCCTCCACCTGCCTCTTCAGGCGGTCCTGCTCGATCTGTTGCTTGGCGGCGATGAGCTTGGTCTGCGCTTCGCGGTCTGCCTGCGCGGTCACCTGCACGGTGATGATGTCCTGATTCGCCCGCTCGCGCTCCGCCTGTGCTCGCAACGCTTCTTGCTCCGCTTCGGCGCGCTGTTTCTCCTTGTTCGCCACCGCGATTTGCTTCTCGCGCTCCGCGACCTCTATCGCCTTCAACCGCTCGATGTCGGTCTGGCGCAGTTCCTGCTCTTTGAGCACCAGCGCCTTGTCGCGCTCGATGGCGGTGGTCTGTACGGCGAGGTCGCGCTGGATTTCCGCCTCTTTGACCTGTCGCTCCTGCTCGATCTGGTAGGTCTGCGCCTCGCGCTGTTTTTCCGCGCGGATTTTGGCCACCTGCGTGTTTTGCTCCGCTTCCGCCTCCGCCTGCTGGCGTTCCAGCTCCAGCACCTCTTTGCGCGTTTGCACGTTCTTGAGGGTCATCTCGCGCTGGGCGTCGCGCTCGATGCGGTTGCGTTCTACCAGCGCAGCCTGCGTGATTTCGGTAATCTTCTTCTTGCCCTGCGCGTCGAAGATGTTGTTGTCTGACAGCAGTTCCTGCGAGGTCTGGTCCAGGCGTGAGATGGTAACCGACTCCAGAGTCAGACCGTTTTGCTGCAGGTCTGCCACCACCAGGTTATGCACCGCGCTGGCGAAAGCGTCACGCTGGGCATGAATCTCCACAAGGTCCTTGGTTGCCGCCACGCTTCGCAGGGCGGATACCAGTTTCTCAAACACCAGCGACGACACCGAGTGCGCGTCCACCGACTTCTCACCCAGCGAGCGTGCCGCGTTCAGCACATCCTCCTTGATGGCGCGCACCTTGATGTAGAACTCCGCCTTCACGTCCACGCGCAGGTTATCTTTGGTGATGAGCGCGTCGGGACCTTTGCGCTCCACCTCCAGCTTCATCGTCTCCAGCGAGACGGGTACGATTTTGTGCACGACGGGAAATACCAGCGAACCGCCATCGATCAGCACGTGCGTGCCGCCCCAGCCGGTGCGCACATACGCCAGGTTCGCCGAGGGCTTGAGGTAGAACCGCTTAATCGCCAGCGCGAGCGCGGAGAAAAACATCACTACCACGCCCACGATGGACGAAATCAGCGTCTGCGTCCATTCCCAGCCCATGTAGAACGGCGCGAAAACGAGCAACGCTCCAATCAACACGAACAGCAACGCTGTCATACCCGTACCTCCCGATGCGTGATGCTATCTGCAAACGGGTTCTCTTCTACGAGATACCTCCCCGTTTCGACCTCGTAGTCAGTGACGACCACCGGCGTGCCCGCAGGAATCGGCGGATTGCCCTCCGAGACGTGGCAGGTGATGCGGTGCACCGTGCCCACCGTGTCATGCACGTCGGCGACGCCGCCCCGGTCATCGATGGTGAATACCGCTACGCCGGTTGCGCCGATAAGCCGTTCGCGCGACATGTTGGGAACTTGTCCCATCTGCAGGTAGCGAGCCACTACCCCCGACATACCGCGCGCAATAAGCGACGTGCCGAACAGGCTGAGCAGGGCGCTTACCCACACATAAATCGCCGGGAAGCGCAGCAGAGGGTGTAACGCCTGATTGCTTGCCAGACCCAGCACGCCCCACAGCATCATGCAAAACGGCAGCATCACCGAAATGGGCACGCCTCGCCCGATGCCGAACGCCTCCAGTATCTGCGTGAAGACCGACTCGTGGTGGTTATGGTTGCCGTGACCGGCTTCGTGGGCGTGTTCAGCGTGAGCCTCATGCGCCACCTCGCCATGAGCAACCTCTGCAGGCAGATGATGCTCGATGTCACCGTGGTCGGCGTGAATATCTCCTGCATGGTCGATATTGCCATGGTCGACATGAACATCCGCTCCATGGTCGATGTCACCGTGCTCCGCAGTGGCGCTCATGTCATGACCGACCTCGCCATGGCCGACATCGTGTCCCGCCTCGCCGTGTTCGGTGGAGACGAAGCCCAGAGCGGTTATAAGGGAGAAGAGCATTCCCACCACCAGCGGTAGTGCGAACAGAAGGTTCCACCAGTGCAACAGATTATGCAGGTTGCTCATCGCCGTCACCTGCCTTTCGATAACGTAGACCCCGCAAAGGTGCGAAAAGTTGCGACGGACGGATTACCTCCATCTTAGCATGGGGAGAAAAGCGTGTCAAATTTTTCGGGTGGCCGCTTGCATCTTGCAAAATCTGTGGTATAATATAAATGGAATTGAGCAAGATACACTCAAGTCAATTGCCTGAAGAATACACAAGTTGAGGGAGGTGAGGGATATGGCACGCCGTGACCTGACACTGGTTCGTCGTGAGACCAACGGTGGCATCCGCCGCTGGGATCCGTTTGCGGAGATAGAGCGCCTGCATCGTGAGATGGATCGCTGGTTCGACCGGCTGTTCCCGTTCAGCCCGCTCACCCGCTGGGTTTCGGATGTGGAGGTGGGCTTCGAACCTGCTGTAGATATCTATGAGACCAATGACGAGGTGGTGGTGTTCGCCACGTTGCCCGGCGTGGAGATGAAAGACATCCACGTGGAGGCGACGGCGGACACGCTGATACTGCGCGGTGAGCGCAAGCCGCTGATGAGCGATGAGAACGCCACGGTGCACTACCGCAGCGCGTGGGGCGGGCATGGCACCTTTGAGGCGCGTTATGACCTGCCGGTCGAAATTAACCCGAACAAGGTGAAGGCGACGCTCCGCAACGGTATCCTGGAGGTGCGGTTGCCGAAGGTGGAGTCCGCGAAAGCGAAGGCGGTGAAGGTTCAGGTCGAGTAGCCTGCCCCTCTAAACCTCTGGCTGGTACATCCCCGCCCGTGAAGGGCGGGGATGTACTTCTACAGCGCACGTTTCACTTTGCCCGCTTTGAGACAGCGCGTGCAGACCTTGATCCGACGCACGCTACCGTTAATCACCGCACGTACCGGCTGAAGGTTAGGATACCACACCCGTTTAGTGCGAGGTGCGCGCAGCGCCCACGCGCCAGAGTGAACGTGCCGGATATTTTGACCGTGCATCACGCCCTTGCCACAGATATCGCATACATGAGCCATCTCGAATAACCTCCCTGCTGATAAAACCGCAGGCTATTATACCAGACGATTTCCCCGTTTCGCAAATGAGAGCACATCTGCTCGTGAGGAGTAAAGGATCCTCTTTGGGGAGGGCAAGGCTCCTGCCGAGCCGACTTCGCCAGATTTGAGGAGCCTTTACGGATAAAGCCGTTCCCTTTCAGACGAAGCCAGCCTTCGCTGGCTATGGGAACCCTGCGCAGGCAGGTCCGGTTTGCACTACTCCCAGACGACACACTACTCAAACCGAACAGGCAACGGCGACCCGCCTGCACCTTCTACCTTCGCCTCCTTCATCGCACGGTATATCTCCTGAGAAACCACCACTAACCGGTACGCTTCTTGACCCGTCCCAAACCACTCCCGCGTATACGCCAAGCCCGATGAGGGGCGCTCTACCAGCACAGGCAACTTCACCTCAGGAAAACGACCCTCCCGTTCAGGAATCTCCAGAAACTTCACCCGGCCGCACTCCCAGCATTGCTTGCCATACAAACCCGTCGTGTCCAGGCCCACTTCCTCTTCTATCACCACCTGAACCACGCTCTGTAACTGCTGACCACCGGTCTTCAGCACTGGCAGACAACGAAAGCCACGTGGCGCAAACACCGCCTCCCACACGCGCGGACGCACAAATACCGCGTCATGTACCCAAAATGCAGTGAAAATCTCGTCCCGATACTTGGGCTCGCCCACCAGACGAAACGGCGCCTTCTGCTTCTTGCCGACACCGCACAGCTCGCAGTAATCGCTCAGGTCGTAGGTGATTTCCCTGTATCTGAAGCCGCTCTCCGGCTGGGGGTATCCGTGTTCTACCAGGTTCAGCAAGAGATATTCTGCCGTGTCTACCTCCTCCCGGTCGAAGTCCAGATAAGCACGGGTAGGAACCAGTTCCCCCCACCCCAGCAGTCTCTCAATCAACTCCTCAAACTGCGGATGGTCTTGCGCAATGTCCACGTAGCACTGCACGCCTCCCCACTTTCCGTAATCGCTGCAATGCCAACGCAGTTTTTTGCCTCGCTTGGGCAGGGATTGCAAGAACTGCATCTGCTCATCGGTCGGGCTCTTAATACAGACGCTTTGCCACATGCGCATTAGCGTAACTTCCCCCTTTCCCGCAGGAACTTTTCTGTCTGCTCCACCCATTCGGGGTGGTCCGCGTAGATTTCGCGTGCCAGTTCCATGATGCGTTGTAGCATAGCTATCTTGACGAATGTTTTTAATCAACCATCTTCATGCTCCCAAGGCTTGAACAACATGGCAGGCTCTAGCTCCAATCCCTCAAGCCCGACATCTTTTGCCGAGATTCCAAATGCCTGTGCCTCTTCCATGAGTAAACGAGCCGCCAGATATAAGCCGATCAGATAACCGGATATGTATGGGTAATACTGCTGCCGCCTACCATAGGACTGTTCGCGCAGCTGCGTGGCAATGCCTATCTCCTGTTTCAATAACTTACCAAAATCTTGTAATAGCCACCGATATTTGCTGTTCTCACCGCTCGGCTCCAAGCCTACCATCCCCCTTGCTTAGCTCTTCCTGCAACCTGCGGATGTCAGACCAAAGTTCTGAAACCCTGCTGTCCACTATTGCAAGCAGATCACGCTCTACCTGTGGCAGCTTTTGCCATGATGCGCTGTCCGCTTTCTGCCAGTCATGCACACTCCAGAGACTGCGGCGAGTGTACCATTGCTGTAGCACAGGACGTTCGTGATTGGGTTGTGTAGATAGATAATACTGACAGAGCCCATATAAGGTTCCGGTCGGCGAAATCTTACGCAATAATTCTCTCTTTTCAAACCATCCCGCCACCCACCAATCGAGAGCGCATATCTCCAGAAGAGCACGTAACGCACCAACAAATTCCGTTTTCCACAGCGTCCAGAACGTGTAGGGAGACAAAGGGTGTCCCCAAAACATCATTCGGTACACCATCTGCTCGCGGTGGTATGGGTGCAGAAAACCACGCCAGAACAGCCAGTAAGGATACCAGCGCAGAGCAAGACACCAGTAGACAGACCACCAGAACGATACATACAGTACATCTGCTAATTTGAAGGCAGCAACTGCCCATCTCTGCTCCGGCATTGGTAGAATCAGGGGAGAAGGCACCTCCTCTCCCCACAGCAGAACGGACGGGATAGCCAGAAAGAACAGTCCAGAAGCAGGAAGAGGTGACGAACGGATACCTCTCTCCCAGAAGAAGGCTTGCGGCAGGAACTCGACCAGGTAGGCGATAAAAGGGAAAGCCATCCACCACCAGTGCGCATTACAACTAATAGCGTACTGCCACACGTGGTAGAGAAAATCTACCGCATCCTGGGCGCTGAGAGGTAAACCTTTCATCTCGAATTTCCTACTTCCAGATGTGCTGCCCGAATAGACCTTGCAGAACTTTGCAGCACGAGCATGACTCAGGGAAAGGCTAAAACCGCTCTAACCACAGCAAAAAACGTTTCCAAAAACCGGCTATACCCCGTGCTTCTGCAGCCTCTCGTCGCTTCTTTTCCCGTTCCTGTCTGTTCAAAGCCGCTTTTTCCACCAGAGATAAAATCTCGTGATACTGCTGTTCTGAAGGGTCATACAATCGGCACCGTAAGACCTTCATTTGGCGCACCCGCAGAGAGACGGGGCGCCCATATTTATCTAATACTACCGTGTCCTCCCTGTCGTACGGTTCGTCACTGTCGTACCATTCGATATAGCAACCTAAATCAGCAAAATCGAGTTCTGTAGTGTCTCCGTAGCAAACTGTAATAACTTGCACTGGAAAGGCAACCTCCTGCTCGGACATTGCCTACCTCTTCTGCCTCCTCTGCCATGGTCTGTGCCTGCCTATCTCCGGTCGTTTAGGGTAATGTAGCCATTTCCAGAAAGACGCATACCTTGATGGTATCTCTTTCCGCTCTGCCAGAGACATCAACTCCTGTCGTGCCCCTCCACCAAGAGAAGAAGAACACCCACCGGCTACGAAAAAGGGTTGCCCGCCAAATCAAAATCAGGGTGCACCCAAGCCCCGTCCATCGGCTTCAATGAGACCCATACCTCCGTCGAGAAAAAGGGTGAGTTGAGTATCTCATAAGCTCGCTCCGAAACGTAGACGCCACGGCCCCAGGCCAGGTGGAAAAAGTCCGACCCGTCCCACTGCGACTCGTCCAACCGGACCTTGAGGGGATGATCCCCGCGCAGATACCACCGCTTGCACTCCGGGCACTGGAAATACTCGCCGCCCGGGCTCACAAGAGAGGGTAATCCGGCGTAGCCTGTTACCACCGCTTCGTATACCTCGCTTGGCTTGCCACCACGAGTGTAGACGGGAAAAAGTTCTAAGCCCGTGATACCCATGCTCAATAGCTCGTCTCCCGCAGGTAGCGAGAAGTAGAGGGCTACTGAATCATAGTAAACATCCCATTTAGGGTGGAAACTTTTGCGCACCAAGAGCGGCCCCACGCTTGCTCCTGGTTCAATCAGGCGGCTGGGCGGAAGGTTGTAAATATCTCGCAGGATGCCCTCCAGCGCGAAGAACTCGTCTGGGGAAATACAACCGAACATATCCACTTGCCTGAAAATCTCCTGGCTCTCAGGGTCGTCCTCCTTGTCTTCATCAAATATTTGCAGGAATTTTCTTTTCAACTCTTCTGGCATGCGTCGGTTATATGGTTTGAGCAGTTCGCGCACCTGGGGAAGCAGCGGCTCGGGTATGTCGGCTGCTATTTTGGATCCCCAATATTGACCACAAGCGGGACAATAGACCCGGGGTAATAAGAGCCTGCTTTTGAGGTTAAGACTTTCCCCGAACCTCCAGTCAGTTATGTCAGCCTCGATATCAAACCACCGCATTTTCCAGGTAACCTCGCATTGTATAATCGTATAGTTTCTATGCCCAAGCAGTAGCTTCCTGTCACACGTGATTATTGGGTTGTGGGCGAACCGGTTCCGCCTACCTGTCATTCTGAGCGCGAGCGAAGAATCTCGTCCCATCGCCACTCTCAGATGCTTCGCTGACGCTCAGCATGACAAGAATGTACAACCGCTTTACCTGCACCTGCGCCGCGGCTTCTGGACCGCGCTGTGTGCCAGCTCCTCGTCTCCCGCCCATGTGGTCAGGCTGGACACCTGCGTCGCTGAAGATGCCGTCCCGTTCGTCCTGCCCCGTTGGGTCTACCGCGTTGACCGGGGCGTTCCCGCAATACCGGTACAGGTTCGGGGCGTCGGAGGCTATGTCAATCGGGTCTTTCTGTAGCCACCGGGCGGGCACGGGGGCATACTCCCGACTGTCAAGGAGCAAACGGGTGTGACCGAGACCGTCCAACACATCATACCGCGCTCCGGCAGAGGAGCGCAAGTCGGTGAGGGCAAGGTGAGGGAGGGAAATACAGGCTTTGAATTGATCGAGAGCCGATAAACCTCGATATGGCAGGCGTTACCACCAATGACGTGGTGCAGGCGTATCGGCGCATCGGTGTGTTAACCGATCCGCTGGACGAAGGCGTGTAGAGGCTACAGTGCATTCAGGAGCCGTTGTTCGCGCAACGGCTCCTGCCTTTTGTACCTGTTTGGAGTACACCCCTTGCCTTTTTTGCACGATTTTGGTATGATGACTGCAGAACACGGCTGTAATTACGCAGCCGCCCACTCTATACTGGGTGAGGATTGGAACAACAGTGTTCACGGAAGGTGAATCGCACGTCAAGCGCAGCTACCGTCGCTATATGCAGATGTCCGACCGCGAAATCGTAGAGCAGGCGCAAAAGGGCGACGAGCAGGCTGCAGAGTTCCTGCTGTATAAGTATCGCAATCTGGTTCGCACCAAAGTCAAATCGTATTTCCTGTTGGGCGCAGAGCGGGAGGACCTGCTACAGGTAGGCATGATTGGACTGTGGCAGGCAATTCTCGATTACCGAACTGATAAGCCCATCTCGTTCCCGGCGTTTGCCAAAGTGTGCATCCAGCGTCACATCATCACCGCCATCAAGGCGGCGACACGCCAGAAGCAGATGCCGTTGAATACCTCCCTGTCGCTGGAGGTAACGGTAGACGACGAAGATTCCGACTGGAGCCTGGCGGATATGCTGCCCGCCGAGCCGAGCAGTGACCCGGAGGAGCGTCTGATTCGTGCCGAAGACACCCGCCAGCTGCAGCGGACGCTACAGCAACTGCTGAGCGACTTCGAATGGCGTGTGCTGATGCACTACCACTTTGGCAAATCGTATCGGGAGATCGCCGAGGCGTTGCAGTGCAAAACGAAGTCGGTGGATAACGCCCTGGCGCGAATCAAGCGCAAGGTGGCGGGATTGCCTCTGGGCAAAGCCGACCTGCGCGAACTCTTCATGAACAACTGAGGTGCTATGACCTTTCAGGAACTACTGCTGAGATTAGAACAGTTCTGGGCACAGCATGGGTGCTTGATTTTGCAACCCTACGATGTAGAAGTAGGAGCAGGCACGATGGCGCCCGGCACGGCGTTGCGCAGCCTCGGACCGGAGCCCTGGAACGTGGCGTACGTGCAACCCTCTCGCCGTCCCGCCGATGGTCGCTACGGACGCAACCCGATGCGCGTGCAGCACTACTACCAGTATCAGGTCATTCTGAAGCCATCGCCGGAAAATGTGGTGGACCTGTATCTGGACAGCCTGCGCGCGCTGGATATCGACCCGCTGGAGCACGATATTCGCTTCGTAGAGGACGACTGGGAGGCTCCCACACTGGGAGCGTCCGGCGTGGGCTGGGAGGTGTGGCTGGACGGCACCGAAATCACGCAGTTTACCTACTTCCAGCAGATGGGGGGCATCGAGTGTCGCCCTGTTTGTGCCGAGATTACCTACGGTCCCGAGCGGCTGGCGATGTGCCTGCAGAAGAAGGATAGCTTCTGGGAGCTCGAGTGGGCGCACGGTATCACCTACGGCGAGGTGGACCGGCACGCCGAAATCGAGCATAACTACTACAACTTTGACCATGCGGACGTGGAGATGCTGTTCCGCCTGTTCGAAATGTTCGAGGCGGAGGGGCACCGCATCGCCAACCTGGGATACACGCATCCGGCGTTCGACTACGCGCTGAAATGCTCGCATGTGTTCAACCTGCTGGATGCACGGGGCAGTATCTCGGTTACCGAACGCGCCAGCTATATTAACCGCGTGCGCGCGCTGGCGCGAAAGTGTTGCGTACAATATCTCAAACAGCGTGAAGAGATGGGCTTCCCGCTGTTGAAGGCACAGGAGGCGCTGACTGTCGTATGAAAACGATGCTACTCGCGTGGCTCTCTTCCGCCATGCGAGTAGCGGTGGTCAGCGTCCTCGTATTTTTGCTGACGGTAAACTTCGTAGGGCAGGGGTTCCGTGTGGATGGCAGATGCATGGAACCCAATTTGCATGATGGGGAGCGTGTGCTGACGGAAAAGGTCAGCTACCGGTGGCGTCAGCCCCAGCGCGGTGACATTGTGGTGTTCCGGGTGCCGGATGGCACCAACGACCTGATGGTGAAGCGGGTGATCGCGCTGCCCGGGGAGCGCATCAGCATCCGTGACGGCGAGGTGTATATCAACGGACGCCTCCTGCCAGAGCCGTACCGACGCTACGAGATGCACTACTTCATGCGTGAGAAAACGGTACCGGAGGGGATGCTGTTTGTCATGGGTGACAACCGCGACGTCAGCAACGACAGCCGCGACTGGGGATTTCTGCCTGTGCGCAACGTGACCGCGCGGGTGTGGTGTCGCTACCGGCTACCCGGGCGTTTTGAACTGGTAAGGTAGGGAGGTCAGGAGGTTATCTTGGCAGACCTGTTGCTCGAAATCGGAACGGAAGAGTTGCCTGCCAGCGTGGTGGAGAGCGCGCTGGAGCAGTTGCAGGCTGCGGTGACACAGCGGCTGCAGGATGCGCGCATCGCTTTTGGTCAGGTTGAGACCTTCGGCACGCCCCGCAGGCTGATCCTGGTTATCCATGATGTGGCGGAAAGTCAGACCGATGTGGTGCGCGAGGTACGTGGACCCGCCGCAAATGTGGCATTCGACGCGCAGGGCAATCCCACTCCTGCCGCGCAGGGGTTCGCTCGCAAACAGGGCGTGGACGTAAAAGAGCTGGAGATAGTGCATACCCCGCAGGGCGATTACGTGATGGCGAAGGTGTTCGAACGAGGCAAACCCACGCTGGAGGTGGCAGCAGGCATCTTTCCCGAAGCCATCCGCTCCCTGACCTTTCCCAAGATGATGCGCTGGGGCAACGGCAACCTGCGCTTCTGCCGCCCGATACGCTGGTTGCTGGCGTTGTACGATGGCGAGGTGGTGCCCTTTGAACTGGACGGCATTCGCAGCGGTAACCGCTCGCGCGGACATCGTTTTCTCGCCCCGGAAGAGTTCGAGGTGGGAAGCCCCGCCGAACTGTTCCGCCAGCTGGACGAGCGATACGTGCTCTATGACCACCGCCGCCGCCGTGAGGTGATTCGAGAGCAAGCAAATCGTCTGGCGGAGCAGGCTGGGGGACGTATCCTCTGGGATGATGCCCTGCTGGACGAGGTGACGCATCTGGTAGAATACCCAACCGCCTTATTGGGACGTTTTGACCCCACTTTCCTGAGCCTGCCGGAGCCGGTTCTTATCACCGCCATGAAGAAGCATCAGCGGTTCTTCGCGGTGGTGGACGCTCAGGGCAAACTGCTGCCGTACTTCGTGGCGGTGCGCAACGGCAACGATTACCGTCTGGACGTGGTGCGTGAGGGCAACGAGCGCGTCTTGACCGCTCGCTTTAACGATGCACACTTCTTCTACGAGCGCGACCGTCAGCAACCGCTGGAGGCGTTCGTCGGCGAGCTGAGGCGGATAGTCTTTCAGGAGAAGCTCGGCACAATGGCGGATAAGACCGCGCGCCTGACGGTGGTCGCGCGGCAGATGGCGGAGTGGGCAGGTGTGGACCCTTCGCTGGCGGAGCGCGCTGCTACCCTCTGCAAAGCCGACCTTGCTACCGAGGTGGTCATGGAACTTCCCGCGCTGCAGGGAGTGATGGGCAGGGAATACGCTCTGCTGTCGGGTGAGAACGAAGCGGTTGCTCGGGCAATCGCCGAGCACTACATGCCCCGCTTCGCGGGAGACGCCCTTCCCGAAAGCGCGCTGGGACGACTGTTAGCGGTATGCGACCGTGTAGACACGCTGGTGGGCTACGTGGGGGCGTTGCAGATTGTACCGACCGGCTCGGGCGACCCGTTCGGTTTGAGACGTGCGGCACAGGGCGCAGTGCAGATACTGGCAACGGTAGAGGGGATGCCTTGCCTGTGGACGATTGTGGATGCGTCGGTGCGTGCCTACGCGCAGCAGGGTGTCACCGTTAGCGAGGAGGGGTTGCGCCTGCTGGCGCAGATATTCTCTCAGCGCATCGAGGCTTTGCTGGAAGAGGAAGGTATCCGCTATGATGTGGTGCAGGCGGTGCTGGCTGAGGAGCGTGCCGAGCCGTTTGCGGCGCGGGCAAACGCCCGGGTGCTGAACACCCTGCCGATGGAACGGCTGACCCCCATTGCGCTGGCGGCAACGCGCGTGCGCAACATCCTCAAGGCGGGAGAGGCGGTTAAACTCGTGCCTACCGCCGCGTGGCAATCGCCTTCCGAATGGCTCTCACAGGTAGATGTTTCCCTGTTCCGGTATGACGAGGAACGCGCGCTGTACGAGCTGGCTCTGCAGTATCGGCAGCAGATTGCCGATGCGGCTGCCGCATTCCAGAGTGAGGAAGTGTTCGCTCTGCTGGAGCGCTTTACCGAGCCGGTGAACCGCTTTTTCGACGCGGTGCTGGTAATGGCGCCGGAGGAGGCGATGCGGCGTAACCGCCTGCTGTTGCTTGCCGGTATAGATGCCCTCTATCGATACATCGGCGATTTCAGCAGGCTGGTTGTTTAGCTGCCGGGTAGTCTGCCCAAGAAGTCGGCGCGTTGCGGCTTGCGATGCAGGTGCCATCCGGTATCGAACACCACTTCCGGAACGGCAGGATTGTTGGTACTTGCCCGCGCTTCACCTACTCGTCGGGAGAGCGTTCCAATATACGACTCGTAGATGAACAGCCTCGGTTTCTCCCCGAACAGTTCCCGTATTTCCGTCCACGCCTGATGAGCGATTAACGCTTTATCCCACGTAGGTATGGTCGCGGCGCACTCGAGGTAAAACATACCATCTTGACCCACACGCAGATTGACCGCCATGCTTTTAGCGCGATAACGGCTTCGAAAGAGACGACCGTAGTGCCGCTTGCGCTGGAGGAGCGAGGCATTGGGGTCCAGCTGGGTGCGGATTTGCGCAGTCGTCGGTTCCCACGTGGACAGGTTGGTCATGTCCGTCATGGTGTCGTTTGCCGTTGGCTCATACGTTGCCAGTTTGAGGATAGCCGTGCCTCCCGCTACCAGCAGAACAATAACGATGATAACCAGGCGTTTCATACTTTACCTCCCGGTGATAGCTCCATAGTGGTCTGTCGATCGTCATGAAGCGACAGAGCACATCCCTGCGGTAGAACATAAACAAGTAACAGATTCGGTATGCCGCAATAGTACCCTCTCTTCTACTTCCATGTCAATGCAAAACAGATTGCGAACACAAGGAGTTGACAAAACCGCGGCGAATGTTTATACTGAGAATACCATAGTATTGAACGAGCTTAACCTTGTGGTAATGCGCCGTGTCTTCCGTGAAATGGAAACATATCGCGGACGCCATCCGCGCTCAGATTGAGAGCGGTGACCTGCCTCCGGGTACCCCTCTGCCGTCGGAGACGGAGCTGGCACAGCAGTACGGTGTATGTCGGGTAACCGCGCACCGCGCGATGTTCGAACTTCAACGGCTGGGGCTGGTTGTGCGCAAGCGGAAGGCAGGCACGTTTGTCGCGGAGCCTCCGCCTGCAAAGCCTGTTTTCGTCGCCGCGGTGTTTCCCTTTGTGCATGACTACCCGCAGGTGGAGTATCTGCGTGGTATCCGCAGTGCGTTGCCTGACCAGTACAACCTGTTGCTGTGCGAAACCCATAACGACCCCCACCGCGAGGCGCAATATCTGCGCCGAATGCAGCACGAGGCGGACGGTATCATCATCTATCCAACCTGCGATCCGAAGAACACCGCACTCATTCAACGTCTCCTTGAGAGCGGCAAGCCGGTGGTCTGCGTGGACCGCCAGCCTGAGGGGGTGCGGTGCGATGTGGTGATGACCGACAACTATCAGTCCAGCTTGACAGGCTTGCGTTACCTGCTGGATGAAGGGCACCGTGCGATCGCACATTTCACCGACGACGTACTGTACGTTTCCTCCATCCGTGAGCGGTACGAAGCTTACCTGCAAGCGATGCGGGAAGCGGGCAACGAGGATGTCAACCTGTTGGTCAGGTTCTTTCCATCGCATGTAGGCATCAAGCTGGACTACTTAGCGCAGGCGGTATACGATGCCCTGTTTACTCTACTGCACCAGCCTCGTCCGGTTACCGCCGTCTTCTGCCTGCACGACTACTACATGGTAGCAGTACTGGAAGCGTGCGACCGGATGGGCGTGGCGGTGCCTGAGGAACTGGAGGTACTCAGCTTCGCCGATGCGCCGCCGCTGATGACCCGCGTGACACGCTCTGTGCATCGTCTGGTGCAGCAGGTTTACGAGATGGGGCGCACAGCCGCCCTGCGTTTGAAACGTCGTATCGAGGGGGAGGTGATGCCATCGGAGGTGATAACCACGCTGGCGAGTTTCTATCCTGCAGAGCGCATTTTGCGCCGGGAAAACGTTTCGTTACGGAGAATCTCATCGCAAGACAAGGAGGAAGAGCCATGAAAAAGCGCGCTTTCACCCTCATCGAGCTGCTCGTGGTGATCGCGATTATCGCGATCCTGGCGGCGATACTATTCCCCGTGTTCGCCCGGGCACGCGAGCAGGCACGGAAGACCACCTGCCTCAGCAACATGAAGCAGATTGGTCTGGCTATCTCGATGTACCTGCAGGACTACGATGAAAAGTTTCCTGCATGGAGTGACCAGTGTGCCCACGACCCGTTTGGCAACATTGTGCCACCGGGCAAGTGCGGCAGTGACACCGAGATAGCCTTCTTCCGATGGGCGATACTCACTCAACCGTACATCAAGAACGCGCAGATGTTCCTCTGCCCCTCCTATCCGGATAACTTCTGGAAGTGGGGAGGCTGGATTTACACCGATTGCTACAATCCCTGGCCGCCAGCGGGGTTCAAGGGGCTGTCTTACGATTTCAAGCTCGCTCTTGCTGTAGCGGCGCGGTGCGGGCGAAAACTTGCCAGCATCGATAAGCCCGCTCAGACGTTCGTGGCGTATGAGAACAGCCCTGTCCACGCGGAGAAGAGCGTGCCCTTCTGGTCCTGTACCAACCCGGTGAGCTTCACCCGTATGGGCATGAACGCCACGTTCGTGGACGGCCATGCTCGATACATCCTGGTGGGCAACCACCGGTTCGTGAAGCTGCGCGTGTGGGAAGTGGAGCCCTACCCGTGCGCCAACTTTGACCCACACTGGTACGTCAGAGAGGACCGTCGCAACACGTGGGACCCCGGCGAGGGCTGGGATGTAGACTAAAACCAGAGGTCAGGCAGACTGGGGTTGCTGCCTGACCTCACCAGAGGAGGAACAAGATGCAGGACAAAGGCAAGCGGACGATGATAGGCGTGCTTGCGGTGATTATCATCGTAATCGCGCTGGCGGTTATCGGGCTGCAGTGGAACAAGCAACAGAAGGAGAAACAAAGCGTGCTGCCAACGCAACCCCCGCCCTGGTTTGGAGGTGGAGCAGGGGCACCGACCGGTACGCCACCTCCCGCACCGTCGGGGCGGTGAAGCCTGTTGCCTGAGACCGGGCGGGACATCTCCCGCCCGGGAAACAGGGTAGGGGAATAATGGTACGTCTGCTCGGTATCGTTACCGCGCTGGTAGGGGTTTCTGTCTGTCAGTGGCTGATGGCTTCCCCACGTGACATCATGCTGGTGTACTGTGAGCGTACGTGGAACCTCCAGCAGTTCTTGCCGTACGTTGCTTACCTGGACAGGGATGGCAAACCACAGGACTGGTTCTATGACTCTTCCTCTTTATGATGTTCGGCGGCGCACCCTCGGGGCAGACCTACTACGACGGAGCCACGAACAAGCAGGATTGGGAGCACTTTCTAGACACTGTGTTCGCATCGGACACGGGGTTTGCCGCGCTGGAAGAGGCGTTGGCGAAGGTGGCAGACCAGTTACACTCCCCGGTTCCCACGATACCGGTGATGGTCATGATACCCTATCCTTCGCCGCGCCGGGAGAACTTCGGCGACGTAGATGGAGACGGCATCTCTGAAGACCTGCGTCAGGAATCCGACCGCCTGAAAGCGATACAATGGTTTATCCGCTCTTTTCTGCAGCGCTGGCGTGCGAAAAGGTACTCTCATCTTTCCCTGTGGGGCTTCTACTGGATGAATGAGGGTATCGAGGCGCGTGACGAAGAAGTGGTGCGTGAAACCGCTGCACTGATACACCGTCTGAGATACCAGTTTCTGTGGATACCCTATTTCAATGCGCCGGGCATCGAGCGGTGGCGAGATCTGGGCTTTGACCTCGCCATCCTTCAGCCCAACTTCGCTTTCATGAAGGTCACGCCTGCTACGCTGCGCATTCCCGACGAAAACCGCTTGACCGTCACCGCGAACCGCTGTCGACGGCTCGGCATGGGCATCGAGATGGAGTTGAACGAGGCGTTGTTCTCCGACGAAGCGTACCGCGTGAACCTGCAGCTCTACCTCGATCACGGGCACCGGGAACTGGACGGCTATCAACACGACCTGCCCCGCGCCACTTACCAGGGCTACGATACCATCGCCCGACTGTGCCGAAGCGAAAACCCTCGCCTGCGAGCCCTGTACGACGACCTGTACCGGTTTCATCAGGGGAAGTACTCTCGCCGAAAGCCTTACCAGTTTCTGCTGGCGCCCCACATGGATGGGTATCCCGGAGAGCAACTGAAATGTCTGACAGACCGCTTATGGCGAACGCAGGCGGACCGCTCGGTTTCCTTTGTCCAGCTTCACTCGGGCACCCATACGATGGAGTTCAACCTGCGTGAAGGTTTGATAGTGAGCGACTTCCGCGTGCACTGGGTGCTCACTCCCGATGGCTCCCTGAACGCTCCGCGTATGGTGCGCCTGCTGCTGAGTGGGGAGCCATCCGGCGAGCGGTTCGAGGAGGTAGCTGCGGAGAACCTTTTCGATCTGGATGCAGAAAACGGTGGTGGTTTCACCATCTTGCATTTCCCGATGCGCTTTGCCCGTCGTGCTCGGCTGGTTGTGGAGGTCGGTGAGGGGGAAAGCGTCGGCATCGATGAGGTGCTACTCCTGCCCACGCCGCACCTTCTCTGGGGCAAGGAGCTGCTTGTCGACGGTGCGCCTCGTGGCGCGGTGTATGCTCTCACCGATGGCGTTGTGAATACCGGTGGCGTGTTGTGCAGAGACCTGAAGGTCTCCGTGCCCTCGGAAGTCTTGCGTCAGCACTTTGCGGACTCGCTCTGGCTCCATTTCTCCCTCGTAAGTCAGCTCTATACGGAACCGGTAGTTACCGTTTTTCTGGACGAGGAGCCGCTCAGACAGCCAATTACATTACGCTTCTCCAGCAGGGAGATGTGGGTCAGGATAGCTCTTCCTCCAGACAGGTTACTCCGCAAGCTGGAACTGACCATCACAGAGAAGCACCTGGGAGCGACAGGATTACAAGAGGTGGTGTTGCTGCCAGCGCAAAATCTGGCGCTGGGTCGCCCGTACGTGCTGGAGCCTCCCTTTCCCGCCGCGTACCCTGACTCCGGGGGGAAGCTCACCGATGGAGAACTCACGCGCGAAGGATTTGGAGACGGTAAAACCGTCGGCTGGGCAGAGTGGGATGGAGCTTCCGAAGTAACGCTGGTGTTTGAGCTTCCGCAGGTCACGCCTGTGGATGAAGTGGCGATCCACCTGCAGGGCGGGGGATATGGCGCGGTGCATTTTCCCCCCTTCGTGGGCGTCTCCGTCTCCGAGGATGGGCTTCGCTGGCGTCTGGTGAGATCCACCCGACAACCGCCCGCTTCGCTGGAACAGCTCCCCCTCGCAGACGGCTCGGGGCGAGCGGAGCTCGGCTGGCTGCGACTGCCGATGCGTGGGGAGAAAGCCCGCTTTGTGAAACTGCGCCTGAAGGTGCGCGGTTGGCTGATGCTCAGCGAGGTGCAGATACTCTCTGCCGGTCAAAACCTTGTATTAGGGCAACCGTACACCTTACACCCTGCACCCACATCCAGCACGCGCTACGCCGATAACAGTGGTAAGCTCACCGATGGCATATACAGCATGGAAGGCTCAGGCTGGGCACTCTGCGCAGGGTTCGACCAGGGCGAGCCAGGTGTTGTTATCGACCTGCAGGTGCTGAAGCCTGTTCATCTTGCGCGTGCGCATCTGGTGGGGGGCGGTCCAGGGGCGGTGTGGTTCCCGGAGGAGATGCGCGTTGCTGTGTCCACCGATGGAAAGCAGTGGTTTCCCGTCGGCACGACGCGCGAACGACCCCCGGAGACCGGGGATAAGCCTGCGGTCGGTTTCATGGCGGTGCAGTTTGCGCCAAGGCAAGCGCGTTATGTGCGATTCCAGTTTGTGCGCCGCGGATGGCTGATGGTCGATGAACTGGAGGTGTGGTAATCGCTAGAAATCGCCTCCTCCGACGTCGCCTCCGAAATCTCCGCCGAAGTCGCCGCCGAAATCGGCAAAGTCTGCTCCGCCGGCGTCCACATCGCCGGAGTCGAACCCGCCAAACAGGCTGTCGAAGAAGTCTCCGCCGCCGGCATCGGTATCGCTCGGTTCGCCCCATCCGGATGTATTGTCGAAGAAATCCCCGCCGCCGGAGTCCTCCGTTATGGTTTGCGTTTCGTCAAAGGTGCTGTCGAAGAAGTCGCCGCCTCCGGCGTCCGCTTCGGGATTTTCTCCTCCGATGTTGACGGGCTCGCGTTCGTGAATAATCACCGGCGCGGGATGCGAGAAAATACTGCCCAGCAGAAGCAGGCTCATCCAGTCCATGCCCGGATACGGTCTGCCGTAGTCGCGGTAGGGGTCGTAGTCTGGCTCTTCGTACCATGGGCGCGTGCGGTCGCCGTCCCGAAACACGCGCATGGCAGGCATTTCACCGCGCCGTAGCTGTGCCGCGCACTCTTCGCACGCCCACACCTTCCGGGTTTGTTCGCCGACGGTGACCTCCACAGGCTGTAGTTCGCCCAGCGTGGGCGGTTTGGAACAGAAGAAACAGGCGTACGTCCGGTCGTTCGGTCGAATAAGCATAGACGCCTCCTGTGCTGCCGGCTCTTCGGGTTCTTCCTCCACGTGGATGCTGGTGTCTCCCCCCGCTCGCAGGATGTACTTCTTCGCCTTTTCTATACTCATTTGCGCCTTATCCAGCAGGTGCTCTGCCCGCCACAGGTCTTCCGGTCGCTTCGCCTTTTCCATCATCTCCACCGCCTGTGCCTGGAGTTCGGCAGCTTTTTGGCGATGCTCGCGGGCACGGCTGGCATCCTCGCCCTCCGGAAGCACATCGATGTAACCGTCCAGGTACTCAATGCCTTCCAGCACCTGCGCTCGCACACCCTGCAAACGGGCTTTCAGTCGGGCGACCTCCTGCGCTCGTCGGCGAATGACCCACGCCACGCCCCCCAGCACCAGAACAGCGGGGATTCCGAACAATGCCACCGCGCCCAGAGTGGAACTGCGCCGTTCGCTCACATAGTGGTCGCGCAACGCCCGGGCTAACTGCTCCAGCCCCTGAGTGTAGCCCTGTGCGGAAAACACCTTGAGATGTGCCTGAACTATCGCGTCCACCTGCCGGGCAGGTATCACACCACTGCTTGCAGAAACACCGCCGCGCAGTTGCCCGGTTTTCGGTACCAGAACGATGACCGCTCCCTCATCGATGTTCAGGTATCTGCGCAATGCGGACGCCCACCTGCCCCTCGTCTGCCTGTCGCGCAGGGGTACTACGACGAATTTGACGGTGAAGGGACGCAGCTCTTGCGCAACCTGTTGCAGGCGTGCTTCGTCCACCACGCCAGCCAGCTCGGGTGCGACATACACGTCGGTGCGCACGAGCGTGTCCACCACCACGTCTTCCGCACGCGGTGGCGTCTGTGCCGATGCCGACAGGGTGATAAGGGACACGAGCAATAGAGTAATCACATAGCGCATTCTGAGTTCTCCTCCGCTACCCCGAAGATTGGCTCACCTCTATTATGACATGCAGGCAGGGCAGGATGTTGCAGGATTCGTTTGCCTGTGCTGCGAATTAACTCTCAAGAGTTTCTCGTTATCTCTACCCAAAGGGTTATTTATTGGGGTAAAATATAGACGATTTACTGAGCCTTGTGAATTCGTTCACGATAAAGGGACAAACGGGATGCTGAACAGTTACATTCCTGTACTGGTGCTGGCGGTGCTGGCGGGGGCGCTGGCTCTCGGCATGGTGGCGCTTTCCTTTCTACTGGGCCCTAAACGGCCGGATTACCGTAAGGTGGCTCCTTACGAGTGCGGTGTGACTCCTGTTGGCTCCGCGCGGGAGCGGTTCCCGGTCAAGTTCTTTCTGGTGGCGATGCTGTTTATCATCTTCGATGTGGAGACCATCTTCCTGTATCCGTGGGCGGTCACTTTTAAAGACGCGCCGAAGGCGGTGCAGGCGTTCAATCTGGTAGAGATGGGCGTGTTTATTGCCATCCTGTTTGTGGGCTATTTCTACATGCTGGGTACGCGTGCGCTGGAGTGGGAGGAGTCCGAGCGAGCGCAGCCACGCCGTGTGGTGCTGAAGGCGGTTGCCGAAAAACTGGAACCTGCTTCGCGAGAGGAGGCGGTTTTACCGCATTGAGGAGAGAGGGATGAGCGAAACGACCGCACAAGAGATGCCGGAGCGCCCGGAGGTGACGCGCATTCGTGAAAGATTTCCTGAAGCGGTGCGCGAGGTGGTTACCTTCCGGGGTGACACATGGATTGTTCTGAACAAAGAGTATTTGCCTGACGTTTGCCGTTTCCTGCGCGACGAACCGGAGCTGAGTTACCGCTTCCTCTCGGACATCGTGGGGATAGACCAGCTGGGGCGTCGCGAACCGCGCTTTGAGATAGTGTACAATCTCTACTCGTTCCGCACTTTCACCCGATTGTTCCTGAAGGTCTGTGTGAACGAGGGCGAAGCCGTACCCTCTGTCACCGGCATCTATCCGGGTGCAAACTTTCCCGAACGCGAAGTGTACGATATGTTCGGCATCGTGTTCGAGGGTCATCCCGATTTGCGCCGCATCCTGATGCCGGATGACTGGGTAGGGCATCCGCTGCGCAAAGACTTCCCGCTGGGCGGTGAAGAGGTGGTTTTTGACCGGGGCACGTTGGGACCGTCCGTCGCGGAAGTACAAACACCGCACCCCGGCGAGTCCTTCTTCGGGAAGACGGGGCTTTCCAGTCGGGAGTAGAACGCGGAGGGGATCATGAGCATTACACCGGAACAGATGGAGATACTGCCCGGAGCCGCCGAAGGCTCGATGGTTATCAATATGGGACCGCAACATCCCAGCACGCACGGCGTGCTGCGGCTGGTGGTGGAGCTGGACGGCGAGACCATTGTGGACGTGGTTCCGCATATCGGCTACCTGCACACGGGCATCGAGAAGACCTGCGAGTACGAGCAGTACCAGAAGTGTATTCCGCTGGTGGAGCGGATGGACTACCTCTCCGCGATGAACAACTCGCTGGCGTTCGTGCTGTCGGTAGAGAAACTGCTGGATATCGAGGTGCCCCCGCGCGGCGTGTGGATGCGCATGATTTTCAGCGAGCTGCAGCGCATTGCCAGCCATCTGGTGTGGCTGGGCACGCACGCGCTGGACATCGGCGCGATGACCCCGTTCTTCTACTGCTTCCGCGAGCGCGAGCGCATCCTGGATATGTTTGAACAGCTGTCGGGCGTGCGCATGTTCCCCTCGTGGATACAGGTGGGCGGCTGGCGTGCGGATATGCCCGAGGGGTTACTGGAGAAAATCGCGAAGTTCGTGGAAGAGTTCCCCGCAAAAGTGGACGATTACGAGGGTCTGCTGACCGAGAACCCGATATGGGTGGAGCGCACCCGCAACATCGGCATCATCACGGCGGACGAATGCATCGCGCTGGGCATCAACGGACCCATCCTGCGCGGAAGCGGTTACGCTTTTGACCTGCGCAAAGCCAATCCCTACCTCTACTACGACCAGGTAGAGTTCGACATCCCGACGGGCACGGTAGGCGACGTGTACGACCGCTTTCTGGTGCGCGTGGAGGAGATGCGACAGGCAGCGCGCATCATCAAGCAGTGCATTGAACGTATCCCTGAGGGGCCGGTCAGCAGTGACGACCGCAAGGTGGTGCCTCCGCCACGCGAGGAGCTGGACAACAGTATGGAATCGTTGATACACCACTTCAAGCTGTGGACGGAAGGTTTTCGTCCCCCCGAGGGCGAGGCGTACGTGCCCATAGAAGGACCCAAGGGCGAAATCGGCTATTATGTGGTGAGCGATGGCGGCAACCGTCCGTGGCGAGTCAAAACGCGGCCTCCATGCTTCATGAACCTGCAAGCACTACCCCTGATGAGCAGGGGGCACATGGTGGCGGACATCGTTGCCATTATTGGAAGTATCGACATCGTGCTGGGGGAGATTGACCGATGAGTGAGGCGATACGGTTGAGCGAGTATCCCCGCGTACGACGCATCGACGAGAAACAGCCGCCTGAGCTGCGCTTCTCCGAGCAGGCGGTGCAGGAGCTGGAGCGCATCAAACGCCATTACCCGAACAAGCGCGCGGCAATGCTGCCTGCGCTGTGGATAGCACAGCGCGAGTACGGCGGTTACCTGCCGCCGGAGGCGTTAATGGAAGTGGCATACCGGTTGGGAACATCCTACGCTGTGGTGGAGGGCGTTGCTACCTTCTACACGATGTACAACAAGCGACCCGTGGGGCGGGTGATGCTGGAGGTTTGTACCAATCTTACCTGCTCGATATGCGGTGGCTACGAGATACTGCACTACCTCGAGCAGAAGCTGGGCATCAAGGTGGGCGAGACCACGCCCGATGGGCAGTTTACATTGACAGAGGTGGAATGCCTGAACGACTGCGGCAACGCCCCGGTGATGCAGGTGGGCGATCGCTATTTCGGCAACCTCACCCCGGAGAAGATAGATGCTCTGCTGGAGGAGCTGAAGCAGGGCAATGAACACACGGTGGTGCAGCTCGCCGATACAGTGGTGAAGTGCCATCTGTCGGAGAGCGAACGGCAGGACATCGAGCGTGCGCTGGCAAACGCGCAGGCAACGAACGAGGCAAGGCAGGAAGGGCAAAATGGCTGAGCTGAAGGTGCTGTTTCAGGATATCGATGTACCGGGCATCCAGACGCTGGAGGTGTACGAACAGCATGGTGGTTACAGCGCACTGCGTAAGGCGCTGGGCATGACCCGCCAGCAGGTGATCGACGAGGTGAAAGCATCGGGACTGCGCGGGCGCGGCGGCGCAGGCTTTCCCGCATGGATTAAGTGGAACGGCATCCCGAAAGATGAAAGCAAGCCGCACTACGTGCAGTGCAACGCGGACGAGGGCGAGCCGGGCACTTTCAAGGACCGTGAGTTGATGATGCGTCACCCTCACCAGCTCATCGAGGGCATCATCATCGCGGGCTACGCTACTCTGTCTAAAGTGGGCTATATCTACATTCGCGGGGAGTATACCGAACCCGCCCGTGTGATGCGCCGCGCTATCGACGAGGCGTACCGGGCAGGTTATCTGGGCAAAAACATTCTCGGCAGTGGTGTGGATTTTGACCTGTACATCCACATGGGCGCAGGCTCTTATGAGTGCGGTGAGGAATCGGCGATGATGAGCTCCATCATGGGTGAGCGGGGGCAGCCGCGCCTCAAGTTTCCCCATGCGCCTCTGCCAACCATCGCCGGACTGTGGGACTGTCCCACACTGATTAACAATGTGGAGACGCTCTCGTGTGTGCCTGCCATTATCCGCAACGGCGGCGCATGGTACGCCTCGATGGGCACCGAGAAGAGCACGGGCACCAAAATCTTTTCCGTGAGCGGGCACGTGAACAAGCCGGGCAATTACGAGGTGGAGATGGGCACCCCGCTGATGGAACTGCTGGAACTGGCAGGCGGTGTGAAAGGCAAACTGAAGGCGGTGATACCGGGAGGCTCGTCCGTGCCTATCCTGCCCGCTGAGAAGTGTGATGTGAATCTGGACTACGAATCGCTTCAGGCAGCGGGCACGATGCTGGGGTCCGGAGGCTTCATGGTGCTGAACGATACAGTATGCATCGTGAAGTTCATGCGGCGTACAGCCGCTTTCTACGCGCACGAGTCCTGCGGCAAGTGTACGCCCTGTCGAGAAGGCACACGCTGGATGGTAAAGATTTTTGACCGCATTCTGGCGGGCGGTGGACGGATGGAGGATATCGACTTGCTGCTGGACATCTGCGACCAGATAGACGGACGCTCGTACTGTGCGCTGGGTGATGCGGCGGCATGGCCCATCCGGGCCAGCATCAAACACTATCGGCACGAGTACGAGTATTACATCCAGCATGGGCATTCGATGGTGGAGGCGCAGCAATCTACTCGAGCGTGAGGAGCATTCATCGGGAGGCAGATAAGGAACAGATGGCGGAACAGGAACTGGTAACGATTGAGATAAACGGCATCGAACTGCAAGTGCCCAAAGGGGAGATGATTATCGAGTCCGCCAAGCGCATCGGCGTGGACATCCCGTTCTTCTGCTATCATCCTCGTTTGGGCAAGGGACAGGCTGCAAACTGTCGCATGTGTCTGGTGGAGGCGGGTACCAAACAGCCCGACGGCTCGGTGCGCATGATGCCCAAGCCGCAAACCTCGTGCACCCTGCCTGCCAGCCAGGGGCTGGTAGTCTTCACCGATACGGTGGCGATTCAGAAGGCGCGACGAGGCATTCTGGAGTTTTTGCTGATTAACCACCCGCTGGACTGCCCGATATGCGACCGCGGCGGCGAGTGTCCCCTGCAGAACAATACTCTGTTCTACGGTCCGGGCGTCTCGCGCTTTGTGGAGGAGAAACGCCATCTGCCGAAAGCCTTCCCCATCAGCGACTATGTGGTGCTGGACCGTGAACGATGTATCCACTGCGCCCGCTGCACGCGCTTCTCGCAGGAGATTTCGGGTGATGCGCAGCTCGATTTCCTGAAGCGCGGTGCGGATATGATGGTCAGCACCTTTTATGACACCGAGTTCACCTCACGCTTTTCGGGCAATACCATTGAGCTGTGCCCTGTGGGTGCGCTGACCAGCCGAGTGTACCGTTTCCGCGCACGCCCATGGGATATGAAATCGCAAAAGAGCATCTGCACGCGCTGTTCCAACGGCTGTAACATCTGGCTGGACTACCGCCCGAACCGTCTGGTGCGCGTGCTGGGGCGCGAGAACGAGGCGGTCAACGAAGAGTGGACGTGCGACAGGGGCAAATTCGGGCACGAATATATCAGCAGTGACAGGCGATTGCTCAGTCCACTCATCCGCAAGGACGGCAAGTTTGTCACCGCCAGCTGGGTGGAGGCATATCAGCTCATCGCCTCGCGTGTCCGTCAGGCGGTTCAAGAGCACGGCGCAAGGGCGGTTGGTGCTATTGGCGGAGCGCACCTTTCCAACGAGGAAGCATACGTCCTGCAAAAGCTGATGCGCGTGGCAATCGGCACGAACAACATCGACCATCGCCTGGAGCCGAATCAGCCGAGGGCGACAGATGGGCTGTTCGGTCGGTTTGGAGTGCCGTTCACGCAGAACGCCATCGCCGACATCGAGAAGGCGAAGACGATATTTATCCTCGGCTCGGAACTGGTGGATGAACAGCCCATCGTGTTCCTGCGTGCACGCAAAGCGTGGTTCCGCCATGGAGCGAAGGTGGTTATCGCGTATCCCGAGGTGACCGAAACCGAGTTGCGCTTCGACGAGCCGGTGGTGCTGCGCTACCGCGAAGGTACCGAGAGCACGCTGGTGAACGGGTTGCTCCACCTGGTACTGGCTTCGGGAAAGGCTGTGACCGACGGGATTGCGCAGGATGAGGTACAGGCACTGCGAGAGACGCTCCGTGAATACACGCCGGAGAGAGTAGCGGAGATGACAGGCGTCGAGACCGAACGTCTGCGTGAGGCTGCCGACCTGCTTGGCGAAGGGACGGTCATCCTGTGCGGGGCGAAGGTGCGCAATCATCCCCGGTATGCAGAGACCGTTCACGCGCTGGCGAATCTGACCATTCTGACGGGCAACGCCGACCGCGAAAACGGCGGGTTGAACATCCTGCTGCCCGAGGTGAACTCGCACGGCGCGGCGGATATGGGTGTGCTGCCTGACGTGTTGCCCGGGTATGCTCGGGTAGACGATGATGCGGCTCGCCAGCGAATAGAAGGTCTCTGGGAGGAAAAACTGCCCGCCGAACCCGGCATGAGCACGCAGGCGATGCTGGAAGCCGCCGCGCGAGGGCAGATGCAGGTGCTGTACATTATCGGAGAGGACATAGCCCAGAAATATCACGATACCGAACTGGCGCAACGCGCTCTGGAAAGTGCAGGGCTTGTTGTTGTACAGGACCTGTTCCTGACCGAAACCGCTCAGTATGCGGACGTGGTGCTGCCTGCGGCGAGCGTGGCGGAGAAGGAGGGTACCTTCACCAACACCGAGCGGCGCGTGCAGCGCTTCTGGAAGGCGTTTAACTCGCCTTCACCCGATGTGAAGTCCGACCTGAGCATCTTTACCGAGCTGGCAGTGTATTTGGGCAAACCGATACCCGTTTTCTCGGCGGAGCAGGTGATGGACGAAATCGGGCAGGTATTTCCAGCGTACGCGGCGTGCCGTTACGACAATATGCCTGCGGAGGGAGTTCGTGTGCAAGCCTCTGCCGTACCATCGCCGCAGTTAGTGCCTGTTCAAACGGAGGTTCCTGCGGTTTGAATACAGAGTGAGGTACTGGAAGGCGTGGAAGAGTTACTGAACAATCCGTGGATAGTGATACCGCTCAGGATAATTATCGTGGTCGGTTTTGTGCTGGCAGCAGTGCCGGTGCTGACGTGGGTCGAGCGGCGTGTGCTTGCGCTCATGCAGATACGCAAAGGACCCAACCGGGTGGGACCCGCCGGACTGCTACAGCCTGTTGCAGACGGTATCAAGCTTTTCTTCAAAGAGGACGTTTTGCCGGAGCGGGTGGACCGGTTCATCTACTTCCTCGCACCGGCGGGATTTCTGATACCCGTGCTGTGTGCGCCTGCGGTGATACCGTGGGGACCGGACGACCGGCTGACACCCATTGCAGACGTGAACATCGGCATCCTGTTCCTGCTGGCGATGACCTCGCTGACGGTATACGGCATCGTGCTGGCGGGCTGGTCGTCCAATAACAAGTACTCTCTGCTGGGCGGGTTACGCGCCTCTGCGCAGACCATCTCGTACGAGCTGGCGATGGGTTTGTCTATCATCTCGGTGGTGCTGCTGACGGGTTCGCTGTCCATGCGGGATATGGTGCTCAACCAGCAGGGTAGTCTTGGGCTGCTCAACTGGCACGTGTTCCGCTTCTTCCCGCTGGGGTTGATAGCGACGGGCATTTTCCTGATAGCCATGCTGGCGGAGACGAATCGCGCGCCCTTCGACCTGCCCGAAGCGGAGACCGAGCTCATTGCGGGCTATCACACCGAGTACAGCAGTATGAAGTTCGCCATGTTCTTCATGGGCGAGTATGCCAGCATGGTGACCATTTCGGCGGTGATGGTGACGCTGTTTTTCGGAGGGTGGCTGTCGCCTTTGCCGTTCGCACCGTTCACGTGGATACCCGGTCCGCTGTGGTTTCTGATGAAGCTGGGGGTGTTCATCTACTTCTTCATCTGGGTACGGGCGACCCTGCCTCGCCTGCGGTATGATATGCTGATGAAGCTGGGCTGGCTGAGGCTGTTACCGACCGCTCTGGTAAACCTGTTCCTGGTAGCCATTGTCCTCTGGTGGCAGAAGTAAGGGGGAGAGATGTTCGGACAGATACTGTTTATCACGATGGCACTGGTGATAGTGGTTACCTCCATCGGAGTGGTGGCGGTGCGCAATCCGGTGCGCAGTGCGCTGAACCTGGTAGCGAACTTCTTCGCGCTGGCGGTGCTGTATCTGTTTCTGTACGCGCAGTTTGTGGCGGCGGTGCAGATTATCGTGTACGCGGGCGCGATAATGGTGCTGTTCCTGTTTACCATCATGCTGTTGAATCTCGGTTCGCCGTCAGAGTTATCGGAGCGCGGTGATCTCAAGCGTCCTGTCACGTGGGGATTGGCGCTGCTGTTTGTGATTGTGCTGGCGGGGGGCATTTTTGTCCGTCTGGGAGAGGCGCAGCCCACCGCAGACGACCTCGGCACGGTGCAGATGGTGGGCAAGTTCCTGTTCACCGACTGGGTGTATCCGTTCGAGTTAACATCGATACTGTTGCTCATTGCCATCGTGGGTGCGATTGTGATGGCGAAGCGGAGGCTTTGAAATGGCAATCAGCTGGAAGGAACTACTGGTTATCCTCGTGGTGGCAATGGTGCTGAGCTTTATTGTCAGGGTCATTCGGAGGCTGTAGAATGGATGCGGTACCGATAAGCTGGTATCTTATTCTGAGTGCATTCATGTTCGCGATGGGTGTCACGGGCGTGGTCATCAAGCGCAATCCCATCGTGATTTTCATGTGCATCGAGCTGATGCTGAACGCGGCGAACCTGGCGTTTCTCGCTTTCGCCAGACAGCAGGCGCAGCTGGGGGCACAGGTCGCCGGGCAGGTGTATGTGATTCTGGTGATGGCAGTTGCTGCGGCGGAGGTGGCTATCGGTCTGGGCATTATCGTGGCTATTTATCGCCTGCGTGACACCATCAACGTGGATGAGATGAACCTATTGAAATTTTAGCGTATTTGTTGCCACGCTGAACGCAAGCGAAGCATCTCGTTGTAGTGGTGTGATGAGATTCTTCGCTAACGCTCAGAATGACAACAGAAGCGATATGTCTGTCACGCTGAGCGCAAGCGAAGCATCTCGTTGCAGTGATGTGATGAGATTCTTCGCTGACGCTCAGAATGACAATAGGAGCGATATGTCTGTCATGCTGAGCGCAAGCGAAGCATCTCAAAAACGGTTATGAGACGCTACTACGTGTATATTCTTGCGAGCAGGAGCCGTGTGCTCTACACGGGAGTGACCAGTGACCTGTGCCGTCGGGTGGCGGAACACAAGAGCAAGCAAGTGCCGGGTTTTACAAAGCGATACAACGTCAACCGTTTGGTACACTACGAAGAGTATTCGCGTGTATCAGACGCTATTGCACGTGAGAAGCAGATAAAAGGATGGCTGCGTAGCAAGAAGGTAGCACTGATTGAGGAACATAATCCGCAGTGGGCTGACTTAAGTGAAGGATGGCATAGCGACTGAAATCTTGTCATTCTGAACGGAGCGAAGAATCTGGTTGTGCCGATGGATTGAGATGCTTCGCTAACGCTCAGCATGACAAAAGCGAGCATGTCATTCTGAGCGAAGCGAAGAATCTGGTTGTGCCGATGGATTGAGATGCTTCGCTAGCGCTCAGCATGACAGGAAACGCTTGTCATTCTGAGCGGAGCGAAGAATCTCGGTGTAGCGATGGGCAGAGATGCTTCGCTGACGCTCAGCATGACAAAAGAGGGCATGTCATTCTGGGCGAAGCGAAGAATCTCAGAGATGCTTCACTGCGTTCAGCATGACAAGAAAAGGATGAGATGTTTCGCTGGCGCTCAGCATGACAGGAACGCGATGGAGGGAAACAAAGGTTGGTGAACAGCGTCTTTGACCTGATATGGTTGGTTATCGCCTTGCCGCTGGCGGGCTTTCTGTTCCATGCTTTCTTCGGGAAGCGTGCGGGCAAGAAGGTGGTCGGCACTATCGGCACGGCGGTGGTGCTGGGTGCATTTGCGCTGTCGGTGTACCTGTTGATGGAGTTGCTGAAACTCCCCGCCGAAGAGCAGCGGGTGCTCAGCACGCTGTGGCGATGGATAGAAGCGGGCAGTTTCCGCGTTTCCTTCGAGGCGCTGGTAGACCCGCTATCCCTGCTGATGGCGCTGATAGTGACCGGCGTCGGCGGGCTAATCCATCTGTACTCTACGGGCTACATGGCGGAGGATGAGGACTACCCGCGCTTCTTCACCTATATGAACCTGTTCATCGTGTTCATGCTCGCACTGGTGCTCAGCAATAACCTGTTGATGATGTTTGTGGGATGGGAAGGCGTCGGGTTGTGCTCCTACCTGCTCATCGGCTTCTGGTACAAGGACAAGGTGAATACCGATTCGGCGAACAAGGCGTTCATCGTCAACCGTATCGGCGACTGGGGCTTCACGCTGGCGGTAATACTGGCGTTCTGGACGTTTGGCACCCTCAGCTTCGCGGGCGAAGAAAATATGTTCCAGAGGGCTATCGACCTGAAAGCGGCAAATATGCTCTCGCCGAGCATCATCACCGCGATAGCCCTGCTGCTGTTCGTAGGGGCAACGGGCAAGTCGGCTCAATTCCCGTTGTACATGTGGTTGCCCGATGCGATGGCGGGTCCAACCCCCGTCTCCGCGCTGATTCACGCTGCGACGATGGTGACCGCGGGCGTGGTAATGGTCACCCGATGCCATGTGTTCTTTGAACTGGCTCCGGCGGCGATGCTGGTGGTGGCGATTATCGGCGTGTTCACCGCCATCTTTGCTGCCACTGTTGCGCTGGCGCAGGTGGATATCAAGCGTGTGCTGGCATACTCCACGGTGAGCCAGCTCGGCTATATGTTTCTGGGTTGCGGTGTGGGTGCATTTGCATCCGGCATGTTCCACGTCACCACGCACGCTTTCTTTAAGGCGTTGCTGTTCCTCGGCTCGGGTTCGGTGATACTGGCGATGCATCACGAGCAGGACATGCGACGCATGGGCGGTCTGGCGAAGTATTTGCCTGTTACCTACTGGACGATGCTGGCGGGCTGGCTGGCGATTTCGGGCATTCCACCGCTGGCAGGCTTCTTCTCCAAAGATGAGATTCTGGCGTCTACCTTCGGCACGCACGCTCTGCCGGTGAGCGTTGGGCAGATTCTGTGGGCGGTGGGGTTGCTGACTGCATTGCTGACCGCCTTCTACATGACGCGCTTGATGGGCTTGACCTTCTGGGGCGAACCGCGCTGGGCAACCGCGCACGCCCATCACGGCAAGGACGACACGCACGGGCATCATGGTGAACCGCAGGAATCACCACCAAGCATGACCGTTCCACTGATGATACTGGCGGCGCTATCGGTGGTGGGCGGATTCATCGGCGGGTTCGCGCCGTTGCACATTCCGAACCGCTTCGAGGCGTTTCTGGAACCGTCCGCCGGGCTGAAAGTGCTCGGTGAAGGGGCTGTGGGGCATCTGCCGGTCAGTGTGGAGTGGATGCTGGTGTGGGCATCGGTTGCGGCGGCGGTGCTTGGCATCTGGTTCGGATGGGCGCGCTACCGTGCAGGCTTGCCCGAAAGCGAGCGTGAACTGGTCGGCGTGCGCAAGGTGCTGTACAACCAGTATTACTACGACTGGTTAATGGTGAAGGGCGTTGGACTGTGGTTAGGCGGCAAGATTGCCAACTGGATGTGGCAGTTCGTCGATGTGCGCCTCATCGACGGCTTCGTGAACGGTATTGCAGGCTTCACCGGATGGGTGGGCAATAACCTGCGGCGTGCGCAGACGGGCTACGTGCGCAACTACGCTTTCACCATCCTGATAGGCGCAATAGTGCTGCTCATCTGGCTTCTGGTGCGAGGAGCGAGTGCAGGTTTGGCGAGGTAAACGATGGAGACGACACCCGGGTTGCTGACGTTCATCATATTCCTGCCTCTGGCGGGCGCGCTGGTTTTGCTGCTGGTGCCGCGCGAGAGCAAAGAGACTATCCGCTGGTTCACGCTGGCGGTGACGGTACTGGTTTTCGTGCTGTCCCTGCGGTTGTATTTCGGCTTCAACACCGCCAGCGCTGGGATGCAGTTCCGCGAGTTTGCGCTGTGGATGCCTCAGTTCGGCATTCACTATCACCTGGGCATCGACGGCATCAGCCTGTGGCTGGTGTTGCTGACCACCTTCCTGTCGGTGCTGGCGGTAGCGTTCTCGTGGGTGGTGGAGCAGCGCGTGAAAGAGTATATGTTCTTCATGCTGCTGCTGGAAACGGGAATGCTGGGCGTGTTCTGTGCGCTGGACCTGGTGCTGTTCTATGTGTTCTGGGAAGCGATGCTGGTGCCGATGTACTTCCTCATCGGCATGTGGGGCGGCGAGCGGCGTATCTACGCGGCGATTAAGTTCTTCCTGTTCACCTTCTTCGGCAGTATCCTGATGCTGGTGGCGATTGTCGCGCTGTACTATCTGCACCGCGACATGACAGGCGTCGCTACCTTTGACTTGCTGAAAATCCAGCAGGCGCTGGCAACCAGTCCGCTGGACCTGAATCTGCAGCTGTGGCTATTCGCGGCGTTTGCGCTCGCTTTTGCGATTAAAGTACCGATGTTTCCGTTCCACACCTGGTTGCCCGACGCACATGTGGAGGCTCCCACGGCGGGCTCGGTCATTCTGGCGGGCGTGCTGCTGAAGATGGGCACATACGGCTTTCTGCGTTTCTGCCTGCCGTTGTTCCCCGACGCCTCGCAGGTTGCCGCTCCGCTGATGTTGACGCTGGCGGTCATCGGTATCATCTACGGCGCGATTGTGGCGGCGGTGCAACCCGATGTGAAGAAGCTGGTCGCCTATTCCAGTGTGAGCCACCTGGGCTTTGTTATGCTGGGGTTGTTTGCCCTGAACGCACAGGGGTTAACGGGCAGTATCCTGCAGCAGGTAAATCACGGTATCAGCACGGGCGCGCTGTTCCTGCTGGTAGGTATGATTTACGAGCGCAGGCACACGCGCCTGATTGCCGAGTTCGGCGGTCTGAAGCGGGTGATGCCCGTGTACGCGGCGTTTTTCCTGCTGGTGATGCTGTCGTCGGTAGGATTGCCGTCCACCAATGGCTTCGTTGGGGAGTTTCTGACGCTGCTGGGTGGTTTTGCGGCGGATATTCCGTTGACCGTTATCGCGGCGTCGGGTGTGATTCTGGCGGCGGTGTACCTGCTTTGGATGTTCCAGCGGGTGTTCTACGGTGAGCCGTCGGAGAAGAACGCCAGCCTGCCCGACCTGAACCTGCGCGAGATTGCCATTCTGGTGCCGATTGTGGTGCTCATCTTCTGGATAGGTTTGTATCCGAGCACATTCACAGACGCCATGCGGGCGTCGGTAGAGAACCTGATTCGGCAGGTGAACGGTGATGCAGGCGCGGCATGGCTGGCGCAGATGGGCGAGACGGTAAGAACGGTAACGATGCGTTGACCACACTCCTCCTCTCTCCCTGTGGGAGAGGGGATGGGGGAGAGGTATAAAAGGAGGGCGGAAATGACCAAGTTTGAACGCATCCAAGCGGCAATACGGGGCGAGGCGGTAGACCGCGTGCCGTACAGCCTGTGGTATCACTTTCGGCTGAATCCGCCGGCGGGTGAGACGCTGGCGAACGCGGAGCTGGAGTTCTATACCAAATACGACCCTGACCTGCTAAAGGTGATGCATGACATCCCGTATGAGATGCCTTTGGGTATGGCATCCATTCATTCCATAGAGGATTGGGCGAAGCTGCCGGTGCTGCCCCCCGATAAGGGCAACTTCGGCGAGCAGCTGGCGGCGCTGCGCATCATCCAGCGACGCAAGGGTGACGACGCGCCGATGGTGGACACGGTGTTCAACGTGTTCGCTACTGCGCAGAAGATTTCGCAACAGCAGCTGCTGAACCACCTGCGTCAGGACGCCGATGCGGTGCGTATCGGTCTGGAGCGCATTGCGCAATCGCTGGCGGGCTATGCGAAGAAGCTGGCGGAAGAGGGCATTGGCACGTATCTGGCGGTTGCAGGCGCGAGCGCGGACCTGGCAACTCCAGAGGAGTACGAGCGCTACTTCCTACCGCTGGACGAGATGGTGCTGGATGCGGCGCAGGGAGCGCCGGTCAACGTGTTGCACATCCACGGCGAGAACATCTATTTTGACCTGTTGCTTCCGCTGACCGCCAAAGCGCATGTGCTCTCATGGAGCAACCGCATCACCGCGCCCTCTATTCCCGAAGCGAGACTGAAGTATACGGGCTGTATCATGGCGGGCGTAGACGAGGTGAACATCAAGAGCCTGACCGCGGAGCAGGTGAAGGAACAGGTGCGTGAGACCATCGCGCAGACGCGCGGCAGGGGCGTTATCGTCGCGCCCGGATGCGCCGTGCCGACCGATACGCCACCTGAGCTGTTGCTGGCGATTCGCGAAGCTGTTCTGGAAGCGGGAGGAGCATAAGCATGACGGGTTATCCGCCACTGCCATCGGACGTGCGGTTTGCGGCGATTGCCCCCGAGCTGGTGCTGACGCTGACGGCGATAGTAGTGCTACTGGCGGGGCTATCGTTGAGATACCGGTCGTACACGCCTCTGGTGGTTCTGAGCCTGATCGGCATCGCGGTCAGTGCGGGGTTTGCGGTTGCCTTCTGGGGGCAGTCGCGCGAGGTTTTTGCGTCCACCGTCGTCAGCGACCAGTTTGCGCAGGTGGTGCGCCTGATACTGCTGGGCATTGCGGCTGTCGCGGTGCTGATGGCGGAGCCGTACCTGCAGGAGAAGCGCATCACCTTCCCCGAGTACTTCGCGCTGGTGCTGTTCTCCACCGCAGGCGGGATGGTCATGGCGGCGGCGCAGAACCTGATGGTGCTGTTCATCGGTTTGGAGATACTTTCGTTGTCGATGTACGTGATGGCGGGGCTGGCTCGCACGGAACCACGTTCTGAAGAGGCGGCGCTGAAATACTTTCTGCTGGGAGCGTTCGCGTCAGGGTTCCTGCTCTACGGTATCGCGCTGATTTACGGAGCGTCGGGAACCACGAGTCTGAACGATCTGATGCCCGCGCTCTTCTCACCCTCGCCGGAGAAGCGGTTGCTGTTATACGGCGGGTTGGCGTTGCTGCTGGTGGGGCTGGGCTTCAAAGCCGCGCTGGTTCCCTTCCATGTGTGGACGCCCGACGTGTACGAGGGCGCGCCGACGGCGGCGGCAGCGTTTATGGCTTCTGCAGCAAAGACGGCGGCGTTCGCAGTGTTCATTCGGGTGGCGATAGCATTCCAGCCTGCAAGCACGTTGTGGGTGACGGTGCTGGCGGTGCTGGCGATACTGACGATGAGTGTGGGCAACCTGCTTGCGCTGGCGCAAACCAACCTGAAGCGGATGCTGGCGTATTCCAGCATTGCCCACGCGGGCTACCTGCTGGTGGGCGTGGTGGCGATTAGCAACTTCGCTTCCGCACGGGCGGGCATCAGTGCGGTGCTGTACTACTTCATCGCCTACGCGCTCATGACGATGGGGGCGTTCGCGGTGGCGTCAATGATGGCGCATGAGGGCAGGGAGAGCAATCTGATAGAGGAGCTTGCGGGGCTGGGCACGCGCAGTCCGCACGCCGCGGCGATGATGACGGTGTTTATGCTGTCGCTGGCTGGCATCCCCGCGACGGCGGGCTTTCTGGGCAAGTTCTTCCTGTTCAACGCCGCCATTCAGCAGGGGGCAATAGGTCTGCTGCTGGCGATTGTGCTGGCGGTGAATAGCGTTATCTCCGCGTTCTACTACCTGCGGCTGATTGTGGTGATGTATTTCCATCCGGCGGAGCTGCCTGCGCTACCCAGACCCGGTTTCGGTCTGCAGCTGGCGATAGCGCTGTGCATGATTGGCAGCCTGCTCTTCGGGCTGTATCCGCTGGGGTGGAATCAGGCACAACAGGCGGCGGAAGGCATGGTGCGCGTGGTGCAGACGGTGAGGCGGTGAGACAATCTTACCTCCTCACCCGACGCAGCCCGCTGTTATACGCACGCATCCACTCCATCTTGCCCTGCGCACTGATCTTGACCAGCACGCTATCGAGGTCTGCGCTGTTTCTTCTCCATGCGGTGCTGCCAACGTACAGATTACCCTGCGTGTCTACCACTACCTTGTCGAGGGGGAGAGTCTCATACGCCTCTCTGCGGAGGGGGATCTGACGGTGGTATATCAGCCTTCCCCTTGCATCCCATTTGAGCACAGTCAGGTCGGGAGGGCTGGTGATGAAGTACACATGCCCCCACTGGTCTTTTGTGATGAGGACGTTGTCCTCGTCGTCGCTCAACCAGTTCGGTTCTATAGAGAACCGCACAGGCGCAGAGGCTTGCCATACCCGGCGCCCAGCGAGGTCGTAACCGAACACAGTAAGCCGATTCCCCTTTCTGCTTTCGTGGATTTCGTAAGAGTACAGGAGCCCGTGTTCGTCATGATACAGCGGAACCTGCACGCTACGCTGTGACAGGAGCTTGCCGTCAGGTGCAAGAAGGCGTAATCTGGCTTTTGCAGAGTCATAGTGCCAATCTAGCAAGGCGATGCGGTTTCCTGGCAACAGCAAGCAGGAGGTCTCTTCTGCGAGCGCGGTGATACTTCGCTGCCACCTCACCTTCCCGTCTGGCGCGATGTGTATCAGCCGGTCAGTGCAGAGGACATAGCTATGTCCGGTGGTGGTCACGAGGAGGTGTTTCACCGTTGCGTCTATCTGTCGGGTAAAGAAGAGTTTGCCGTTCGCCCCCAGTTTCAACAGGCACGCCCACGGCGTGGGTAGGTAGAAAGAACGTACCAGCACGTAGAGATTTCCTGAGGCGTCTATACCCGCTTCGTAACGGAAATCCACCTCTCCAGGAGCCTTGTAGGTGTACGTCCACAGGCACTGTGCAGGCGACAGGTAGCAGGCAATCCAGGCATCGCTTCCCTCCTTGCTCAGGATGAAGAAACCACGCCCATTGCGGGCAGGAACAAGCATTCCCGAGAGAGTGTAGCTGTGACCACCGCCGGGCAGATGGTGCGTTTCGACTCGTTGTCCGTTGGGCAGATAGCGCATCAACACCGTTTCCATTAGAGCTGGCGGAGTGAAGAGGCGGGTGAACGCCACCACGTAAACGCTACCGCCAGGGGAGGCCCACAGGTCCATTGTAAAGTCGCCGTTTTCCTCGGGGGTGGCTAACGCAGGTAGTGTGCACCATAAGACCCATGCTACCGCGACGGTTAGCTTGTGTAGCGTACCCATTTCTGCCTCCTGAAAGATGGGGAATAACCACTATTTGGACGAGTCGGTGGAGCCTGAAGTTTCAGGGTTGTACGGGAAGGCTATACGTTCCTGCGGAAACATGTTACAATATTGCATGGTGGTAGAGATGACCTGGCAGGGACTAGAAAAACTACAAGTTCGGGGATATAAATCTATTAAGGATGCCGAAATCCGCTTCGGCAGGGTCAACGTGCTCATCGGCGCGAACGGTTCAGGGAAATCGAATCTGATAGACCTGTTCCGATTTATGCGCCGTTTAGCAGATGGCGACTTGCAGGCTGCTGTCGGTCAGGCAGGGGGCGCGGATTGTCTGCTGCACTATGGTCGGAAAACCACAGACCGCCTTTCTGTTACTCTCTGGTTTCGAAAGGATGACTCTCTACTCAACGGCTATGCATGTGACCTGCTTCCTACGAATGACGACAGCTTCGTTTTCACAGAAGAACGTGCCTTCTTCCATGATAAAGACCAATATGACAAGCCATACGATGAGTGGGTTGGAACAGGTGGCTACCGAGAGACGAAACTGTGGGAAAGAGTGAAAGACAGCGGGGTAGTTCGGCACGTTGCGAATGCAATGCGTTCATGGCAGGTATACCATTTTCATGACACCAGCAGCTCTGCGAAAGTCAAGCAGACCCAGGATATAGGTGATAACAGGGCATTACATGCGGACGCAGGCAATCTTGCAGCGTACCTTTACCTGTTGCACGAGAAGTACTCGGAGCACTATCGCCTGATTGTGGACACTGTCCGCCTGGCGGCGCCTTTCTTTGGTGATTTCGTATTGCGCCCATTGGAACTGAACCCGAATAGGATACGTCTGGAGTGGCGAGAACGAGGGCGTGACAATGTGTTTGGGACGCATGTCCTGTCGGATGGTACGCTCCGCTTTATCTGCCTGACTACTCTCCTGCTACAGCCGACGGAAAGAATGCCTCAAACGATCGTTCTGGATGAGCCAGAGCTCGGCTTGCACCCGTCGGCAATCGCCCTGCTTGCAGGAATGGTGCGAAGCGCTTCTGTGCACAGACAGGTGATACTCGCCACCCAATCGGTGACCCTTGTCAACCAGTTCTCGCCTGAGGACGTTATCGTGGTGGAGCGTGATAAAGACGGAGCATCTGTCTTCCGTCGTTTGGACGAGGGGAGTATCACTGGTTGGCTGGAGGATTACGCGCTGGGCGAGATGTGGGAGAAGAACCTCATCGGAGGGCGCCCTGCCTGATGAAGCGCGTTCTCATCCTTGTAGAAGGACAGACAGAGGAGCAGTTTGTACAACAAATGCTGAAGCCACACCTCCTCAGCTTTTCGATTTATACAACCCCGGTTATCTTGAAAACAAGCGATGCCTCACGAGGCAGAGGAGGCGTAAGCAAATATACGAAGGTGAAGGGAGATATACTCCGTCTGTTGCAGGATACCAACGCTACAGTAGTAACCACGATGCTTGATTACTATGGCTTGCCAAAAGATTTCCCCGGCAAAACGGCGTTGGTGGCAAATGACCCTTACCAACGTGTCGCCTTCTTGGAGGGAGCTTGGGCAGCAGATATCCAAGACGCACGCTTTTTGCCTTTTCTTATGCTGCATGAGTTTGAGGCGCTGCTGTTTGCAGATATCGAGAAGCTCTTCGAGGTTATCCCTGGTGTTTCTACGAGCGTTAAGAACACTCTTCGTCAATTAGCGCAACAGCCTCCCGAACTCATTAACGACGGTGAGAATACTCATCCTGCGCAGCGTATCGAACAGCACATATCCGGCTACAGCAAGGTGCTTCATGGTGTTCTTGTTGTGCAGAGAGTCGGACTGGCAAGAATTCGCGAGAGGTGTCCACACTTTCACGAATGGCTCTCGAAACTGGAGACCATCTAAGGAGATGCCGAGGTGCTCGACGCTCTATCCCAGATAGACATCTCTCTTCTTTACACAGCGAACCATGCACACCACCCGCTGCTGGATGCACTCATGCTGTTCGTGACTGATATCAAACGAACGGGCATCCTGTTGTTGCTGGTGTGGATAGGGCTCGTGTGGAAAGGTGGAGCGAGGGGTAGAACCGTTGCCCTGTTGCTTATTCCCCTCATCCTGCTCACCGACCAGCTGAGCAGTCATGTGCTGAAGGAGCTGTTCGGCAGAGCGCGCCCCTGTGAGGTGCTGCAGGGCGTGCGGGCGATAGACGGTTGTCGGCATAGCGCATCGTTTCCCTCTTCGCACGCGGTGAATACCTTTGCCGCCGCAACGCTGTTTACTCTTTTCTACCGTCGCTGGGTACCGTGGGTAGCGTTCGGGCTGGCGGCAGTAGTCTCCTACTCGCGCGTCTATTTGGGGCTGCACTACCCTTCCGATGTGCTGGGCGGAGCGGTCATCGGGGCGTTTTGTGCGCTGGCAATGGTGTGGGGATATACACGATTAGCTGCCTTCATGCGACAACGCAAGGACGCGAGGTAATTTCCCCCATTTTTCACCAGTTTGGGCAAGAAGACTTGATTCTGGTAGCTGGTTTTGATATATTAATAATAGTAACGATTACTAATATTGGGAGGTGGACAATGTATCTGCGCATTGACCGTCTTCAAGTAGAGCTTCCGATGCCGAAGGAGCCAGACCCCAACGGCGCAGCAGCAGTGCAGGAGCTGCTGGGCGGGCGTTTCGGCGAGATGTCCACACTGATGAACTACACCTACCAGTCGTTCAACTTCCGCGGGCGTGATGGGCTGAAGCCCTACTATGACCTGATTGCCAACATCGCTACCGAAGAGCTGGGGCACATCGAACTGGTAGCGGCTACCATCAACCTGATGCTGACAGGCGCGGCGAGGCAAGGCGAGCCTGCGGATGCTCCGCTGGAGCCGGGCAAGGACTGGCGCAACACCCTGCATAGCATCGCCACCGCGCATACCGCTTTCGTAGGGGGCTCGCAGGGGGCGTACTGGCACGGCGATTATGTGTTCTCCAGCGGCAACCTGATTCTGGACCTGTTGCACAACTTCTTCCTGGAGAACGGCGCGCGCCTGCATAAAATCCGCGTCTACGAGATGACCAAAAACCCTGTCGCCCGCGAGATGATTGGCTACCTACTGGTGCGCGGTGGGGTACATGCGCTGGCATACGCCAAGGCGATCGAAACGTTGACGGGCGTGGAGATGAGCAAGCTACTACCCATTCCCAAAATCGAGAACTCCAAGTTCCCTGAGGCACGCAAATTTGAGGAGAAGGGCTTTCACCGCAACCTGTATCGCTTCAGCATAGACGACTACAAAGATATCGCCGCTATCTGGAAGGGCACACACCCACAGGGTGGTGACTTACAGGTAGTGGATGGGCCTCCTGCCGGCGGGTCCGTGCCGGTGCTTCCGCCGGTACCCGAGCAGTTCGCGCCGGAGTACCACCCGGAGGAGATTTTCGAGATAGCGAAAAAGCTGATGGGAAGATAAACGGCTGGAGCCGCCCCCTTGTGGAGACCGCAAGGGGGCTTTTCACTATGACACCTGCCCCCAATCGAAAACCGCCGTCAGGGTATCCCAGTCGCCATGCAACAGCGACTGATAGACCTTCTGGCATTCCATTGGGGAGGCGGGAGTGTATAGCCCTTTCACAGAGATCTTTCCCTCCGCCAGCCAGCGCATTGCAGCTTCCTGATTGCCGAAGATGCTATTAGTGCGGAAGTCCTGTGGGTGCAGGGGCAGTTCCCATTCCCATCCACTGCGCACCACCGCATAGTGGTGGAAGATAGCATGGGTGAGCTCAAAGGTGGTGTGGTCGGTGTATCGCCTCCACGGAGTCCCTACCAGCACCACCTCTCCCCGTTTGCAAACTACTCTGCACCCGTGCAGCGCGGCTTCCTCGTTGCCGGAACATTCCAGCACCAGCGCCACCGTGCCAGCGAGTTCCTCAACCGGCACGTGGGGATAGACCGCCGCAATACCTGCGTTTCGGGCTATCTCTCTGCGCTTTTCGGATGGGTCACAGCCGATTACCTCGTAGCCGCATATCTGGAAAATGCGCGCCGCCAGATGTCCGACGATACCCAAACCGGTAACCAGCACTCGCTGAGGAGGACGAGCGGTAGTGGTGGTGAGAGTAGACATAGACACGCCCATCAGCCGTGCGAACACCGCCTCGTACGGCGACAATCCCTGCGGTACGAGGATGGCGCTGCTTTCGGAGACGCGCTGGAACGACTGGTGGGGTCCCATGCAGTAGGCAATATCACCCCGTCGGAAGCCGGATACCTGTGTACCGACCTCCTCCACGCGAAACACTGCTGCGTAGCCGGTTCGTCGGGGGAAGCTGTCCGCCAGAAATCCCGCGTTCAGCTCGGTACCTGTGCTGATGAGACTCGCGATGGTTTTGCCCGCCACCTCATCGGGCTGAAGGGGCGAGGTGTCTCGCTCGATGGGCAGTAGCTCAGCCCTTTCGCGAGCGGTAAAGGTGATAGCGTACTCATTCATCGAATCGTGACACCCACCTCACGTGCGATGTTGCGGATGTACTGTGCCGCTTCCACGTACTCCTCTTCGGTGGCGAGGTGTTCAATCATCAGCGGAGTATCGGGCGACAGCTTGCCCAGCTCCTGCAGGTAGGTGCGGTAATCCAGCGCCCCTTTGCCGGGTGCGCACTCATCCAGATGGGTGGTCAGACGCTGGTGCAGGATGATGTCTTTAGCGTGACAGCTCTTGATGTGCTTCCCCAGCTTATGAAAGCACTCGCGCAGCAGGTCGGCGTTACGGTAGTAGCGTTGCGGACTGCATATCAAGTTCACAGGGTCCAGATGCACCGCAAAAGCTGGGCGGTCGATGGCGCATATCAGTTCTACGTAACTCTCTACGGAATCGGGGTACATCCATGGCATGGTTTCCAGTGTGTAGAAGGTACGGGACGGTTTGACGGCGTCGATGATAGTGCGTACCGTCTCGACGATGAGGTCAAAAGTTTCCGGTGTCAGGTTGTCGGGATGGTGACCGTCCCATGGTTCGCCTCGTGAGCCGGCGATGTTCACACAGCACAACGCGCCAATCTGGTCGGCAAGAGCCAGCTGCTTCTGGCAGTACTCGATAGCCTCTCGCCGGGTGTGCTCGTCAGGGGCGAGGGGGTTGCTCCATGCACCCACTTCCGCGATCACGAGGTCTGCTCGGCGGGCAGCCTCGGCGTACGCGTGGATGGTCTGTTCGTCTGCGCGGTGGTCTACCGGACAATAGACTGCGCTGTATCCCGCACGTCGGGCAGCGTGCGCCCATTCGTCGGGCGTAGCAAAGTTGCCGAAAACAGGTGCTCCGAGTCGCATAGATGCCCTCCTGTTGTGGTATGAGTAACCATCGTTTAGTTCTGGAGCGCGGCTTTCTCTCCTGCCTTGACCGATGCGATTTGCTATGCTATAACATGCGCGGGGAGGTGAGGATATGCCGCGGCGCAGGCGGTTGTTCATTCGATTAGGGCTACTGGCTGTTGTGTTGCTGGCGATGCTACTGTGTGTTCGTTCGAGGTATGCCTCTGCTATCTATATTCCTTACCCGGTAGGTGGGAAACGCCTGTTCTGCGACCTCAACGCAGACGGAGATATGGATATCATTACCACACACAGCCGCTATCCCCTACCTACCGAAACCGTTTACTGGCGGTACTGGCACAAGCACCACTGGATACGTGAGACGCTGCCCATCAATCAGGTATTGTTTGCATCGGACCTCTTCTTAGTTGGTAAAGATGAGAAAGGGCAATTAGTTGTTATTAGCGGAAAGGATGGAGGCATCTGCAAAAGCGTATTGCTTGAAACCTCGCAGGTTCCGTTGGGCGCGATTAAGGCTTGCGGCGGTGACTTGGACAGAGACGGACAGTGTGACGATGTGGTGGTTATCCCTCGTTCCGGTCAGGAATTACGGTGGTTTAAGCGGCGCCCAGATGGCTCCTGGCATTGTGTAGCATCGGCGAAACTGCCTCTGTCGGAACGGGGGCAAGGATACTCCTTCGTAGACGAGTGGCGTGCCCCGTTTCTGACCTTGCAGGCTTATCCGCTTCTGAACGCATGGAACGTTACCCTTTGGGAGGGAAAAGTTCGGTTCCTGCCGCGAAGGACGGCCGCCGGTCATCTCCAATCGGCGGGCTTGCTCCGATACGATTTCGACGGAGACAGAGCCGCCGACCGCTTGCTGGTGCAGGTGCAAGAGGATAAGCTCAGCCGTTTGCCTGTCTCACTGGCGATCGAGCTGGAAAGCACGAGGCACAGGCGGACGGTATCGGCTACTATTGCGGAACAGGGGTGGTACCTCTACTGGGCAAGCTTCTCCGAACGGAAACATGACATTCCCCTGGTGGTAATATGGCGCAACCTGCAGGGGAACTGCCGAATTTGCGAATATACGTGGAGCCACGACGTGGGGTGGACCGTAAAAAGGCAAATGCAGCTGCGACTGGACGTAGAGGATGAGCCGTATGCCCGACTGGTATACGCCGACGGAGACGAGGATGCAGACCTGATGATACAACGTCGCTCAAGGGCGGCGTCTCCTTATCCCGTGGAGAGCCTCCTTGTAGCGCGTGGAACAGGTTACCAGATGGTGGATTGGACACAGGTTCGGCGGGTCTCCAGCGTGTACCTGTTGCGGGGGGAAGCAGGATACTGCCAGGTTGGTAAGCGGTTATGGATGGTGGCGCAGATAAACCCGACGCAGCGCGGTACCGGCGCACTCGGTGATCTTTGTTTCCTCAACTCTGACCTGCAGCTGCAAAGGGTCGCCAGCCTGAGCAGGGAGACCATCGCCATCCTCCCATCTGCCGACGGCAGGCGAGTATACATTGGCACGGAGTGGGTGTTCAAGCCGCCAGGAATTGGGGCGTACCGATTGCCTTTAGGAACTTACCACAGTTTTGTGCTAACCGTTTGCGAAGGAGGCCGATGTTCATCCTCTCGCTTTACGCTTCCCATTAAAGATGCATGCGATATTGAGACCGTGAGGCTTGGCGGGCCTTATCACGAGTTTCCTGCAGAGCCTTCTGTGATGCGGTTATCAGGCAAGCAGAGGATTTATGTAGAGTGGAAGCACGGGGATACTCTTCTGGTAGCGATCGAATAGTGGCTCCCAAAGAGATACTCTTCCTCGTCAATCCACAGGCGGACAGGGGGAGGGCAGAGCACATCGACTGGCAGAAAGTGATTGCTTCCCTTGGCGCGCCCTGTCGGGTGGTGATGGCTCCTTCTGCAGAGGATGCATTGTTGCACGCCACGCAGTTTTGCCTGAGTGGAGGTGAGGTGCTGGTGGTTGCAGGGGGAGACGGTAGTGTGCACGCGGTGTTGCCTGCGCTGGTGCACAGTCCGACCGCGCTGGCGCTGCTACCGCTGGGCACAAGCAACGTGCTGGCGCGGGAGCTGGGCTACCCGCTGGGACGCAGGGCGCTGCAGGGATGCCTGCAGGCGTTGCAGGCAGGCGAGGTTCGGCAGATGGACGTGGGCATAGTCAACGGTCGCCCCTTCGCGCTGATGGCAAGCACGGGGTTCGATGCGTACGTGCTACCTCGCGTGCCGGAGGAGTTGAAGAAACGATGGGGTGTATTCGCTTTTATCTGGACAGGCTTACGCGAACTGAGAAGCTACCAGCCGACCCGCTACCGTGTAAGCGTTGGGGCGGAGAGGCAGGAGATAGAAGCGGTGCTGCTGGTGGTGTCCAACACCTCGCGCTACGGATGGTTTACGGTGATTGCCCCATCTGCACTCACCGATGACGGCGAACTGGACATCGTGTGGTTTCCCGCCGATGCGCGCTGGCGACGGAAGATGTGGCGTGTACTCTGGGATGTCTTCTGGGGCAAGTCAGGACGCTGTCCCCATCTCTGCTTCGCTCGTGCTAAATCGGTGCGGGTGGAAGCCTTCTCCGCTCAATTCGTGCAGTGCGATGGGGAGCTGGTGGGCGAAACGCCAATGGACGTTCATGTTCTGCCCCGCGCCCTGCGGGTTATCGCCGCATCGCCTCCAGCTCCTTCGCGTAACGCTGTTTGATGAAGTGCCTGCGCACTTTCAGCGTAGGGGTGAGCTCGCCTGTCTCGATGCTGAAGGGATGGTCCAGCAGGGTAAACCGACGCACCTTCTCGAACTCGGCAAGGTGAGGGGTCAGGCGGTCGATCTCCCGCTTGATGAGCTGCTTCACTTCGGGGAGGGCAACCAGCTCGGAATCGCTCTGCACCATTAAGCCCTGCATCTTCGCCCATTCGCGCGTTCTCTCGAAGTTGGGGACGATGAGGGCAGTAATCACATCCTGCTCATCGCCGAACAGCACCGCTTCAGAGATGTAAGGACTGGTTTTCAGCTGCTCCTCAATAGGCACGGGAGCAACGTTTTTGCCGTTCGCCAGCACAATGATGTCCTTCTTGCGTCCGGTGATGCGCAGGAAGCCGTCGGCATCCAGCAACCCCAGGTCGCCCGTGTGAAACCAGCCGTCGGGGTCAATCGCTTCTGCGGTCTCGGCAGGTTTGTTATAGTAGCCCAGCATGACGTTGGGTCCCCGAACCAGCACCTCTCCGTCTTCCGCGATGCGTACCTCCACCCCCGGGATAGGCTTACCCACTGTGCCGAATCGGTAATCGTTTGGACGGTTCACGGCGACTACCGGCGAGGTTTCGGTGAGTCCATAGCCTTCCAGTATCAGGATGCCGAAGGCGTGGAAGAACTCGGCATTGTGCTTGCCCAGCGCCGCGCCACCTGATACGAAAAAGCGCAAACGCCCTCCGGTCAACTCGCGCACTTTGTGCAGCACCAGGCGGTCTGCCAGGCGATGCTTGAGGCGCAGCCAGGGTGTCCAGCGTCGCTCGCCGCGCACTGCCTGCGCCGCTTTGGAGGCGTTGCGGAACGCCCAGTGGAAGATGCGTCGTCGGAGCGAAGGCTGTTTGGTGACGCTCTCCATAATGCGGTCGCGGATGCTCTCGAAGAGGCGGGGTACTGCCAGCATCACCGTTGGGCGGGCGATTTGCATGTCGCGGGCAATGGTAAACAGCGTTTCGCAGTAATAGACGGTGGCACCGCAGGCAACGGCGGTGAAATGCCCTCCCATACGCTCAAAAACATGACTGAGGGGCAGGAAAGAGAGGAACACGTCGCCGGGTCCGGCGTCAATGATTTGCAGGCTGGCGTCCACGTTGGAAAGCAGGTTGTGATGGGTGAGCATCGCACCCTTCGGCTCGCCGGTGGTGCCGCTGGTGTAGATAAAGGTGGCAATATGGTCAGGTGGTATCTGTGTGATGCGCTCGCGGAATCGCCGTTCGGCGTCAGGAACATCCGCACCGCGTTGCTCGATATCGGCGAAGCTGACCGCATTGCTGGCGAGTTGGGCGGGCGGGTCCATCACCACAATTGTCTCCAGCTGGGGCACCGCTTTGCTCACCTCTATCGCCTTACGGTACTGTTTTTCATCGGAGACAAGTATCACCCGTGCGCCACTATCTCGCGCCAGATACTCTATCTGGTTAGCAGGCAGGGAAGGATATACAGGTACGACAATCGCTCCCAGCGAGAGCAGGGCATAATCGGCGATTGCCCATTCGGGGCGGTTTTCGGAGAGCAGCAGCACACGGTCGCCAAAGGAGACGCCCGTTGCCTGCAGTCCTGCGCTGAGGTGGATAACGCGCCGCAGATACTCGCCGTATGTCAGGGGAACCGTTTTACCCTTCAGGATGCGGACCAGTGCGATATGCTGTGGTTGTTTGTCCGCCTGTTCAGCGAACACGGTACAAAGGTTGCGATGCATCTTTTCCTCCTACCCCATCGTCCGGTTGGCAGCCCCTCGGCTACCCGATACAGGCAAGCCTCCCTTGCCCGTGGTGGGGCACTCGCCCCACCAGGGTAGAGACCGGCTCCTCTTATTCTCCTATCGCCTTTAATATTACACGTTTTCTTCTCTGTCCGTCAAACTCGGCGTAGTATATCTGCTGCCACGGACCGAGGTCTAATTTGCCGTTTGTAATGGGCACGATGACCTCGTGATGGATGAGCAGGCTTTTGAGGTGGGCATCGCCGTTATCCTCGCCGGTGCGGTGGTGGCGATAGTCCGGACGGTAGGGGGCGAGCTTCTCCAGCCACTCGTCGATGTCCGCAATCAGCCCGCTTTCGGCGTCGTTCACGTACACCCCGGCGGTGATATGCATCGCGCTCACCAGCACGAAACCCTCCTGAATACCGCTCTCGCGCACAAACTGTTCCACCTCGTCGGTGATATTGATGTATTCGCGCCGTTTGGCGGTGTTGAACCACAGGTATCTGGTGGCGGATTTCATCGTTTGCTCCTTTCTGCTCGATATTCGTTCGAAACAATGATAGCATACCTCTGGAGCGATATGCCAGAAGAGTATAGTTACGGGGCAGGGGAGTAGAATAGCCCGACGGGCGTACCCGTCGGGCGAGGCGAAGAGTGGTTACACTCTACGGCGGCGCAGCAGGGCTGCCAGCGGTAGTAAGCCGGTACCGAAGAGCGTCAAGGTAGCCGTGTCCGGAATAGCTTGCGCATACAGGTTCATCGTACCGGCGTAGAAGTCCATGCCCGGAGTGGTATCCAGGTTCTTGTCGTAGATAAGAGTACCGGTAACAAGGAACTTGCCGGTGAATGGGTAGGGAATGGGCATGTCTGGGTACGCGGGGTTGTACCAGTGGATGAACCCGTCGCTGTTGAGAATGGCGGCAAAGTCCGCCTGGAAGGAACCTCCACCTAACGGAGTGAGGGTAAAAGACACCGGTGTACCGCTGGTACCTCGCAAGGTACTGTTTAGTACGTAAGCGGATGGATTCGTTGGTCCGTTGTACCAGTCACTGTACACATTCGTTGCCCAGAGCACTGTTCCATTCTGAACCGGAGTGGACCCGTTCCAGTCGTAAGCGTACAGCACCGGCGGGGTCGGGTTAGTGTTAGTAGATGCCACCGCGATCAGGTCAAAACCGTATTGACCCAGATCACCAAAGATGGTTTTGAACGGCTCGAGCATACTGATGTGCGCGCCGTTCACGTTGGTGGTGGAGTTGGCGTACTGCACACGTAAGTAGGAGACGTTAGCAGGTACTTCGGTAGTGTCGTTGAAGTACACTGCGACACCACCAGTAGCAGTGCCAACAGGTACCCATGTCTGCGCGTGGACAGCCGGTAGCATTGTCAGCGTTACCAGCAGCGCGGTGATCCATACGTACACTAAACTCTTCACTTTCTGTTAACCTCCTCTCCATATTGTCAGATGATCTGAGGTTGAACCCCCACTATGAATGTACTGCAAGAATCGTACCACAAAGAGGGGTTCAAGGGGTTTGGGGCGAAAAATTTTCGAAAATTCTTCCTGACCCCGGGTACGTTAGCGTTTCTGCGAGAGGTGTCTTAATGTCTGCACAGGTGCAAAACGGCATAGATGTCTTGCTACAACAGGGGTGCCAGCCTCTAAGGGGGTTGCGCATAGGGGTGATTACCAACCACACGGGCTTGACGCGCGAGGGCAAAGCCACCTGGCGGGTTTTGCTGGATGCGGGCGTCAAGGTGACCGCGCTATTCAGCCCGGAGCATGGATTCGCTGGCATTGTGGACGAGCCGGTAAAGGACGCTCGTCATCCCGAGACCGGACTGCCTATCTACAGCCTGTACGGGGAGCATAAAGCGCCGACTGCCGAAATGTTGCGTGGGGTAGACGCGCTGGTGTTCGATATTCAGGACATCGGATGCAGGTTCTACACTTACGTCTCCACAATGGGGCTGGCAATGGAAGCGGCGGCGCAGCACGGGGTGCGCATGGTGGTGCTGGACCGGGTGAACCCCATCAACGGGGTGGCGGTAGAGGGTAGCCTGACCGACTCCGACAAGCGTTCGTTTGTGGCGCACCACTCTATCCCCTTGCGTCACGGCATGACAGTGGGCGAGCTGGCGAAGCTGTTTCAGGCGGAACGCGCGCCCCGATGCGACCTGCAGGTAATACCCTGTTCAGGCTGGAAGCGCGAGATGTGGTACGACCAGACGGGCTTGCGCTGGGTGAACCCCTCGCCCAACATGCGGAGCCTCACGGCAGCGACGCTATACCCGGGGGTAGGGATGCTGGAGTTCACCAACGTCTCGGTGGGTAGAGGCACAGATGCGCCTTTTGAGCTGTTTGGAGCACCCTGGCTCAGTGCCGATGCGCTGGCTCAGCACCTGCTGAAGCGCAACCTGCCAGGCTTCGCGTGTATGCCTCTGCAATTCACACCGAACGCCAGCAAGTTCGCCAACGAGGTATGTCACGGTTTGCGCTTTACGGTAGTAGACCGCAAGCGGTTCCAGCCGGTGCGACTGGGAGTGGAGATAGCCTGTGCCCTGCGTCGTCTTCACCCGCGCGAGTGGGAGCATGAGAGGCTGATGACGCTGCTGACCGACGGCAAAGCGTACGAGATGATAGTGCGTGGTGCCGATGCGGATGAGGTATGGGAATACATGCAACGCCAGGCGTCGGCGTTCCGCAGGAGGAGGGTGCGGTATTTACTGTATGGGTAAAGGGGAGGTACGAAGGGCAAAGGGGACTTATCCTCTGGTTAACAAAGCGTCTAATTCGGTCATACTGGAGAACTCAGTAATCTGCCACACACGATTACTTGGGCACAGGCGAACCGGTCTCGCTCGCCTGTCATTCTGAGCGCAGCGAAGAATCTCGGTGTGGCGATAAGCTGAGGTGCTTCGCTAACGCTCAGCATGACAAAGTAGACTGTAACATGCCTCTGGTTCGGAACGCGCATTTACAAAGATTGACAAGAGGTCAAGTACTCCCTTCGGTGAAACCAAGCCTCCACCAGAGTGTCATGTTTACTGGAGGTGCTTCCGATGAAAACTCGTGCCATGCTTCTTTGCGGGTTATTGCTGGTTGTTGCCATGCTGGCGTATTCGCTGTGGCTCTATCCATCGTTGCCCGACAGGATACCCACACACTGGAACTGGAAGGGCGAGGTGGACGGGTGGAGCAGCAGGTTATTCGGTACCTTCTTCCTGCCGGGCATGTCGGCAGGGATGTTCTTGCTGTTTCTGGCACTACCCTGGCTCTCGCCGAAGGGCTTTCAGATAGAGCCGTTCCGCTCTACCTACAACCTCATCGTGGTACTGGTGCTTGCGCTGATGGCGTACATCCACGTGGTTACCTTGCAGGCGGCGCTGCACCCCCGGCTGGATGTATCGCGTGCGCTGATTGGCGGTATCTTCCTGCTGTTTGGCGGAATCGGATTGCTATTGGGCAGGGTTAAGCGCAACTTCTGGGTAGGCGTGCGTACACCGTGGACGCTTGCCAGCGACATTGTATGGGACAAGACGCATCACCTGTCTGCACGCCTCTACTCGCTTGCCGGGGTGTTGGGTGCGATAGCGGTTTGGCTGGGCATGTCCCCTGTCGTCTGCTTTGCGTTGTTCTTAATACTGGTGTTTGTGCCGGTGGTCTACTCTCTGGTGCTGTATAAGCGGTTGGAGAAACGAGGGATGGTATAAGAGCGCGCAAGCAGGAAGGTTGCGCCGCAGGGCGAATCGAAGGGTGAAAACCTTGCTGAAGGAGGGATTCGCTATGGCGCGACCGGTTACGCTGTTCACCGGACAGTGGGCAGACCTGCCACTGGAGGAGATGGCGAAGAAGGCGAAAGAGTTCGGCTATGACGGACTGGAGCTCGCCTGCTGGGGCGACCATTTCGAGGTGGACAAAGCGCTGTCGCAGGACGGCTATGTGCAATCGCGCTGGGAGATACTGAGCAAGTACGGGCTGAAGTGCTTCGCGATTAGCAACCATCTGGTGGGGCAGGCGGTGTGCGATAATATCGACGAGCGGCACAAGGCGATTTTGCCCCCGTACGTGTGGGGCGATGGCAAACCCGAAGGGGTGAAAGAGCGTGCCGCGGAGGAGATGAAGAATACCGCTCGTGCTGCACGCAAGCTGTTCGATGCCGCTCCCCCCGAGGTGAAGGCACAGCTAAAGCGCGTGGTGGTCAACGGCTTCACGGGCAGCTCCATCTGGCCCTTCCTGTACTCCTTCCCGCCCAACCCACCCGACCTGGTGGATAAAGGCTTTGCCGACTTTGCCGCGCGATGGAAACCTATCCTCGACGTGTTCGAGCAGGAAGATGTGTACTTCGGACTGGAGGTTCACCCGACCGAAATCGCCTTCGATATCGTCACCGCGCAGAGGGCGATTGAGGCGGTAAACGGGCACAAACGATTCGGCTTCAATTATGACCCCAGCCACCTGGGCTATCAGGGCGTGGACTACGTGGCGTTCATCCGCACCTTCCGCGAGCGAATCTTCCACGTACACATGAAGGACGTGTACTGGTCGTCTACGCCGCGCCTGTCCGGCGTGTTCGGCGGACACCTGAACTTCGGACATCCTGAACGCTACTGGGACTTCCGCTCGCTGGGGCGCGGGTGCATCGATTTCGAGGGCATCATTCGCGCGCTGAACGAAGTGAACTATCAGGGACCGCTCTCGGTCGAGTGGGAAGACAGCGGTATGGACCGCGAGCACGGTGCGAAGGAGGCGTGCGCGTTCGTGAAGCGAATGGACTTCGAGCCGTCGCGCATCGCCTTCGACGCCGCGTTTGCGGAGAAATAACATTTGGTATGTAACCTCTCCCCAGCCCCTCTCCCACCGGGAGAGGGGTCTTTGGGGTAAGGGGTGAGGGAAGGAGGAACAACATGCCTTTTCTTGTGCTACTGGCAGTGGGGTGGAACATCTTTCTGCTCTCTTCATCCACAAGCGCACAGGAGGAGCCACCTGCGATGAAAGCGAACGTTCCCGTGCAGCGCGTGTTCGGTCCCGAACATCCGGGCGGTCGGTACAAGCACGCACCCTCCATCACGCAATTGTCCAACGGCGACCTGTATCTGGTGTTCTATGCAGGCTCCGACGAGTACGCGGACGATACCGCTATCTATGGAGCGCGTTTGCCCAAAGGAAGCAAGAAATGGTCGACGCCCGTCGCTATCGCCGATGCGCCCCACCGCCCTGAGGGCAATCCCGTTATCTGGCAAGCGCCCGACGGCAAGGTGTGGCTGTTCTATGTGGTGCGTTATGGGGCGACGTGGAGCAAATCTATCATTCAGGCAAAAATCTCCACCGACGGCGCGAAGACGTGGTCCGACCCGATGATAGTAAGCCTCACACAGGGCATGATGGTACGCAACCGCCCGCTTGCTTTGCCCAACGGTGACATTCTGCTGCCTGCCTACCACGAGGTGGGGGAGGACCCGGAGTTTGTCTCACCGGAGACCTGCTCGCTGTTCTTTATCTACGATTCCCGCAAGCACACCTGGACGGAGACGAACCGCATCCGCTCGCGGCTGGGCAACCTGCAGCCGGCGGTAGCGGCGATAACGGAGGACTATCTGGTGTGTTACTGCCGGGCTGGAGGCAGCTACGAAGATACCCCCGACAGACGCATTGTGCGGGCGGAGTCACGCGATGGCGGGCGCACATGGAGCGAGGGCAAGGAGACGGAGTTCAAGAACCCCAACGCGGCGGTGGAGTTCCTGCGCCTGCGCAACGGACACCTCTTGCTCATTTACAACGACTCCACTGCCGAGCGCACCCCGCTCACCGTTGCGATTTCGACGGACAACGACAGGAGCTATCCGTACCGGTTCAATCTGTTTGAAGGCGAGGACGCCTTTGCCTATCCGTGCGCGATTCAGACCGACGATGGCAAAATCCATCTGGTGTTCAGTGCGCAGGAGCGCACCGTGATTTACCACGCGGTGTTCGAGGAGAAGGAGGTTCTTCCCCGGTAGTGCTTCACCACACGTGATTATTTGGATGCAGAGGAGGCGGTTGTACATCTTCACCATGCTGAACCCTACGATTGAAATCATGGGCTATGAGGGGAGCAAAATCCGCCTGCGCGGATTAGAGAACCTGTGAAGACAGGTTTGTCCTCGCCATAGCCCGCCATTTCAATGGTAGGGAGACTGCACCAACGCTTTGCAGTCTATTTTGTCATGCTGAGCGTCAGCGAAGCATCTCTGTGTAGCGATAGAACGAGATTCTTCGCTTGCGCTCAGAATGACAGGCAAACAGAGCAGGTTCGCCTATGCCCAAATAATCATGTGCATTAAAGTAGCAGTACTTGGCTAAGGCTGAATCTTTTTGGATGGTCGCGCTCCGACGCGACTGCCGCATTCAGGATGCGACGGAGCTCATCCTTCCAAATATTGGTCGCGCCTCTGTCGTGACCAAAAACGGACGGCTCGGGCGGAGCCTCGCCCTCCAGCCGCTACCCTATCTGTATACCGGCGTACCGCAGCTCCTTCGCATCCTGTGCGGTGCCGAACAGGTCTATAGTGTACGACGGTTTGTTCCCTCCACGCTCGCAGGCGGTAAAGAAGACGCTAAATGGCTCGCGCAGGGGAATAGTTTGCGATTCCCCACGTTGGGGCAGTAGCGGGAACAGTGCATTAAATCGTGTGCCGTCGGCATTAGACGCCGCGTAGACCACCAGTAGCCGCTTGCCGTCGGGCGAGTGGAGGCGGGCGTAGAGCGGGTAGGGGGTGTTCAATCCCTCACCGCCTTCCATGAGCGTTTGCCTCTGTACCACACGCCCTTCTCTCACCGCGCAGTGCTCCAGCGTAGCGCGCAGAGGCAGGTTAGGAAAGTACTTCTCGCGCAGGAGAGGGGTGGTCTGCTGGCGCAAATACAGCAAATGAGCGGTGCCCCGGCTATCCAGCCACAGGTCTAAATTGGTGATGTGTCCGCCAGTAGCGTCTACGTTGTCTATCTCCAGCGGCGGAGAGAACGGCTCGGAAAGCACGTTTGGCGTCCAGGCGAAGAAGAGCCTGCGGAACACATAGTCCCATTCGCGCTGAGTCCTCTCGCGCTTGTAACGTCGCCACTCTTCGACCGGCTCCACAATATCGCCGATGGCAAGCACGTACGCAGTCCGGTTGCGCAGCAGTACCTGCGGATAACAAGCACGGATGGGGAAGGAAAGAATACCTGGCGCATCCCAGCGTCCATCGCTTTTCAACAGCGCGTAGTGGTACTCGCCGCTGCGGGCGTCGATGTGCAGGAGCAGTATCTCGCCTCGCTGGCTATCGGCAGCGATCCCGCGATAGGAGTGGTCAGTAAACGTAGCCGTCTGCGGGAAAGGTGGGGTATGCTGTTTCGGTTCAGATAGCGCGCTTCGCGGAAACTCCAGCAGGCGTGGCTCGCACCTGCCATACTGAGTGCCGACAGGCATCACAGAGGTGTTGACCGAAAGGAACAACCTGCCACGTGGCAAGACCACCAGAGGGCACGGTTCACGCTCGCGAAAGGCGGGCGGTGACCATACCATTTGCCAGTGCTCGTTGCCTCGCTTCAGGAAGAGGCGGGGACGGGTATTGCACAGTGGCGGTACGCCAACGCCCGTCTCCATGATGCTGACGAATACATCTTGTCCGATACGTGCGATAAGCGGTGCACCGTAGCACCATAACGGTCCAGAGCCGTTGTTGGGCGGTTCGCAGGTGGCGATAGATTCCTCGATCAGCACGCGTAACATCTTGTCCTTCCTCCTCGTAATCTCTTCAGTATCAAGAGGGTATTTTCCCCCTTTTTGGGGCAAAAACCGGTAATTTTATCACAACATTGGTACGCTTTTTGCAACTAATATGGGTGCAAGGCAAAAAGAGGCACTACAAGAGAGGGTGCCCGACAACACGAAAACTATCTTTAAGGAGTGGGTGTCATGAGAACGCGAAAAGGCTTTACGTTAGTGGAACTGCTCGTAGTCATCGCCGTGGTGGCGATACTGTCGTCCATTTTGATGCCGGTATTCGGGCGTGCCCGTGCGGCAGCGCGCAGTACGGCGTGTGTGAGCAACCTGCGCCAGATTGGGCAGGCATTTACGATGTATGCACAGGATTGGGATGGCAACCTGCCTGCGGCAATGCCCTACGCAGCGGTCGCCCCGGCAGGACGAGCGTGGATGATAGCGTTACAGCCGTACGTGAAGGACGCGCGAATCTGGGTATGCCCTGAGAATACAATGCCGGTGCCCAGCTATGCTTACAATACGTTGCTGGGGTTTCCCCGCCTGATGGGCACGGCTTACGGATATAGCGGACTGGCTCTGGACGCGATAACGGTGCCGAGCAATACGTTTCTGGCGTATGACACGCCCAATAACCGGGCAGACGCTAATAACCTGAACGGCGCGATGGGCAGTTACATGATGTATGTAATGCCCGGGCAGCTTGCCGAGCGACATCCGAACTGGGAATCGGCGTACCGCGAGCGAGCGCAGTGGCAGCGTCCGCGTCACAACGATGGAAACAACATCGTGTTTGCAGATGGTCACGTGCGGTGGACAAGGCTGGCTGTGCAGAGCCCATGGAGTGTTAGCCAGTTCAATCCGCTGCAGACGCCTTGACAACCGGCTTAACGCCTAGCACCATCCTCCTCCTCTCCTCCCGCGAGGCGCCGGCTGACCACCGGCGCCTTTTTCACTCTTCAGGGCAGACGTATCACGCGCCCGATGGTTTTGTCCACAGGTAGCCCCGCGAAGCGTGACTGGGCGTGGAGTGTAACCAGAGAACCACTGGGAGGAGCGGGAAACCGGAATGTTACCCCGTCTTCGTCCACCTGCGCGGATGCACTGTGCTTTCCTGCCTTTGCCCGTAGCGTGATGGTGGTTATATTGCCGTCCGGCAACAGCACATGCGCGGTGCAGGTATAGGTAAAACCGGTACGCGGCTTGCCCCGGGTGCTGAGGTGCAGTATCAGCTGTCCATTTTCTATCTGCAAAACCCCCCAGCTGAAATCGCCGGGTGATTGTAGTTCGCGCAGGAAGTCTTCCTCGTCGGGTTCTTCCCACACAATGTTATGCGCCGGTTTAAGCGACATCGTTACCGGCTGTTCGATGAACAGTTCGTTCTGGCGCACGAAGCTTTGCAGGAAGCGCGACATCATGAGCATCTGGGAATTATGAGACCGTATCGCCCTCAGCTTCTTCATTTGCTGTTGCGGGGTCAGACTCAGCCGCTTCCAGTGCAGGCCGATGTTGAAGAAAGCTGAGGGTGGAGTAAGCGGCTCGTCGGGGTGCAGTCCCTGTGGCTGGGGCCAGTCGCCACAGTGCACCAGATAGTGACGCAGCACGACCCGCTGTGCGAAGCCGATACCCTGTAGTTGCAGACGAGCCAGCGCGGTTTGCACAAAGAGGGCAGTTGCCGCGTGGTCAGGATGGTCGTCAGCCGGATGGGTTACGTAGACGTGGGTGGGTACGGTACGCCTCAGCACCGTCTCCACATCGCGCAGCACGTTCTGTCCGCAGTATGTCGAACCCTGTCGCAGGGTGTCGCGGTATGGGTTGGAATCGGTGTCGGTGTAGTAGGAGCGCAAGGCGTTGGAGGGCGTCCAGTTGGATTGCCAGAGGAGGTAGAGCCCTCGGTCGGGGTAGCCCAGGAAGGTGATACGCCAGTCCGCCAGTCCCAGCAGATGCATCGCACGACGCGCTTCTTGCTGGCGCATCTCCCCGAACAGAATATGTTGCTCAGGAGTAGGTTTGGGCTGTCGGTAGTGTTGCTCCACGGCGAGGCGGAAGCCGTCACCGTTGGTCATATATACTACCCACACCTGCGCCCCCGCACTAAGAGCCTGCTGGATTACCCCGGCACAGCCGAGCGCTTCATCATCGGGATGGGGAGCGAACACCAGCACGCGGTCCCCTGCGCGGTGAGGAGGCATTTCGGGAATAGCCTCTATTGCGGAGCGCGGCAAAGCGCGCGCCTGGCGGTAGTAGCTTGCGCCCTTATCGGCGAAGTACAAACCGCCGACGACCCATGCGAGCCAGAGAAGCCATTTCAGTGTACGTTTTTTCCCCACGAGCGAACCAGTCCCCCAATGAACCAAACCATCGGCAGGTGGCGGAGAGGGTGGGATTCGAACCCACGAGGCTCATCGCCTGCCGGTTTTCAAGACCGGTGCCTTCAACCACTCGGCCACCTCTCCGCTGCGGGTACGCACCTCAGAATGGAAGAGGCAACCTGGAACCTTTGGCGGTTTATACAGTACCACAAAGCGGCGTTTTCGTCAACCTCTGGAGGGCAAGCTCTTGTCGAACCGTGTGTTTTTTTGGTCGCGACGGTGCGCAACCCTCCAGCGAGGGTATCTGGTCGCGACGGTACGCAACCCTCCCATTCAAACACGTGGAGGGCGAGGCTCCGTCCGAGCCATACAAAATACCCCCCACCTGGCCTCCCCGTGGACAGGGGAGGAAAGGCTCCCTCCCCGCTCGCAGGGGTTGGGGAGGGGGCTAAACTGGCTCACAGAGAGGTTCGTCCTTCGGTGCTGGTTACGTCTCGCTCTCCTCGTACTGCTGGCGCAGGGCGGCAACCACCGACGGGTCTGCCAGTGTGGTGGTATCGCCCAGTGCGCGCCCTTCGGCGATGTCGCGTAGCAGACGTCGCATGATTTTACCGGAGCGGGTCTTGGGCAGTTCCGCCGTGAAGAGAATATCATCGGGACGAGCGATAGGACCTATCTTCTGTACCACGTGCTCCTTCAACTCGTCTATCATCTCGCTGCTTGGGCGATGTCCTTCTTTCAACGTGACGAAGGCGGCTATCGCCTGTCCCTTGATTTCGTGCGACTTGCCGATGACCGCTGCTTCGGCGACCGCGGGGTGGTCTACCAGAGCGGATTCCACCTCCATCGTGCTGATGCGGTGTCCTGCTACGTTCATCACGTCATCCACGCGCCCCAGTAGCCAGTAGTAGCCTTCTTCGTCGCGTTTGCATCCGTCACCTGTGAAGTAGACGCCGGGGAAACGGCTCCAGTACTGCTGCACATAGCGCTCGGGGTCGCCGTAGATAGTACGCAACATGCCGGGCCAGGGCTTCTTGATGACCAGATAGCCGCCTGCGCCGAGCGGTACCGACTCACCGTGTTCGTTGAGCACGTCCGCCTCGATACCGGGGAAGGGGCGTGTGGCGGAACCGGGCTTTGTAGTGGTGATACCGGGCAGAGGTGTGATGAGGATGTGCCCTGTCTCGGTTTGCCACCATGTGTCGACGATGGGGCAACGCTGTCCGCCGATGTATACGTGGTACCACATCCACGCCTCCGGGTTAATCGGCTCGCCGACGGTGCCCAAAAGACGCAGGCTGGACAGGTCGTGTCGCTGCGGATACTGCGGTCCCCACTTCATGAAGGCACGGATGGCGGTCGGGGCGGTATAGAACACCGTCACCCGGTATTTCTCCACCAGCTCCCAGAAGCGGTCACGGTCGGGGTAGTCGGGTGCACCCTCGTACATCAGCACCGTTGCACCGTTGGCGAGGGGACCGTATACCACGTAGGAGTGTCCGGTAACCCAGCCGATGTCGGCGGTGCACCAGAACACATCCTCCTCTTTGAGGTCAAAAACCCATTTGGTAGTTGCATACACGCCGGTAAGGTAGCCGCCTGTGGTATGAGCGATACCCTTGGGCTTGCCAGTAGAGCCGGATGTGTACAGAATATACAGCAGGTCTTCGGAGTCCATCGCCTCTGGTTCGCAGTGCATGGGAGCATGTTCCATCAGGCGATGCCACCAGTGGTCGCGTCCCTCCAGCATGGGCACGTGAGTGGCGTCCATTGCGCGGTTAAGTACGATAACGTGTTGCACGGTGGGGCAGTGTTCCAGAGCTTCGTCGGTGGCACGCTTTAGCTGCACGATGTTGCCTCGCCGATAGCCCCCGTCAGCGGTGACAACCACTTTCGCTCCACAGTCGTTAATGCGCTCGCGCAGAGCTTCTGAGGAGAAACCTCCAAATACGACGGAGTGGGGCGCACCTATTCTCGCACAGGCGAGCATGGCGATGGCGGCTTCGGGGACCATCGGCATATAGATAACTACCCGGTCACCTCGGTGCACACCAAGTCGTTTCAGCACGTTGGCGAACTTGGTCACCTCGCGGTAGAGGTCCCAGTAGGTCAGTACGCGCTCCTCGCCGGGTTCGCCTTCCCAGATAATAGCTGCTTTGTTGCGTCGGGCTGTGCGCAGATGTCTGTCTATGCAGTTTACCGAGACGTTTAGCTTTCCGCCGACGAACCACTGCGCATGAGGCGGGTCCCACTTCAGCACTCTGTGCCACGGCTCGAACCATTCCAGTTCGCTGGCAAAGCTTGCCCAGAACGCCTCAGGGTCCTTCGCGGCTGTTTCATATATGCGCGGGTCGTTCACGTTCGCCTGTGCGCGGAACGATTCGGGAGGCGGGAAAGTGCGGTGCTCCCGCAAAAGGGCTTCGATAGCCGCCTGTGCTTTTGTTGCTTCTGCAACGCCGTCGCTCATGATATTCCCTCCTCTACATCTGAATATCGCGCTTTGAGTAACTAATATTTTACCATAAAAAGCGTGCCTTCCTGCTTCGCGCAGGAAGGACGGCGCAGGCGTCGAAGCCTTTTCTGGAACCACACTGCTTGACAAAGGGGGACAGATGTATAACAATAAAAGTGTGGTTTCCATGTTTGCCCAGAGAACAGGGGCGTTGTGATGGATGCAGAGAGCATCGTTTCTATTGAACAGCAGGTTGCCGGGCTTCACCGGGTAGCACAGGTAGCAGTGGACCCCCTGGCACCGGAGGAGGCTTTGCGCCGCATCGCAGAGGAAGCCTGTTTGCTGACCGAAGCGAGCGCGAGTGCCATCGCTTTCCTGACGGAGAGCGAGACCAAACTGCGACTGGTAGCGGTAGCCGGGGAAGATGTACAGGACTTGCGGGGTACGGTGTTTCGTGTGGAGAACTCGCTGATGGAAAACACCGTACGCCGAGGCGAAAACGCCATCCCGTTCTATCCCGTGCACCCCGACCCGGTGATGGAAAGCCTGCTGGGCGGGGCGCGATTACGCGGCGCTGCTGTGGTGCCGATACAGTGCGATCAGCAGATGCTGGGTGCGCTCGCCGTGCTGAACAAACGTAACGGTTCCCGCTTCGACTCCTCCGATGTTCGCATTCTGCAGATACTGGCTTCGCATATTGCCAGCCTGTGGCGGCGCAGGCAGCTGGAACAGCGCACCGACCGCCTGCGACGCGAGCTGGATGTGATGTACCACGCGGCGCAGAGCATCGGTAGCAGCTTGAACCTCAATGAGGTGCTGGATACAGTGGTGGACGAGGTAGCGGCACACCTGCCTCATGCCTTCGCTGCGCTTTTCCTGTTGACGGATGAGCGCACACACCTGTTTATTGCCGCCGAGCGTGGGCTGGAAGGGGAGGAGCGTGAGGTGATGCTGGCAGCGGATGAAGGCTTGCAGGCAGAGGTGTTGCGTAGCGGTGAGCCGCGCCTGGTCAATGCTGCGGACCTGGAACCCGGCGTCGAGCAGTTTGTGCCTCGCTTGCGGATACTCTCTGCCCTGTATGCGCCGGTGAAGTCGCGCACGAAGACGCTTGGGCTGCTTCTGGTCACCAGCACCAGCCGCAACACCTACACCGAAGCGGACCTGAAGCTGCTGAACGGTGTGGCATCGCAGGCAGGGATTGCCATTGAAAACGCCCTGCTGTATGAGGACGCCCATCGTCGCGCAGAGGAGGCTACCTCCATCTACGAGCTGTCGCAGTCGGTGAACTCTTCTCTGGAGCTGCACAGCGTGCTGGACCTTGTGGCGGACAGCGTACTGCGCTTGCTACAGGTGGATAAGTTTGCGCTGATGCTTTACGACAGCAATGAGGGTGTGCTGCGCACGTACGTGAGCCGCGGCGTAGACCCTGCCTATTTCGACCGCCTGCGCCCCACCAAGGGGCAAGGCATCCCCGGCTGGGTGCTGGAGTTTCAAAGCCCTGTTTATGTGCTGGACGTTTCCGCTGATCCGCGCAATGCGGCGGTCCCACTGGACCGTGAGGGAGTGGTGTCGCTGGCGTGCGTGCCTCTGCAGGTGGGTATGGAGGCGATGGGCGTAATGCTGGCAATGAGCAGCCGGCGACGGCTGTTCACCATCGCCGAAATGGAGCTTTTGTATACCATCGCCAACCAGGCGGCAGTGGCTATCGATAACGCTCTGCGCTACGAAGAGGAACGGCAGAAGTCGGAAGACCTGCGGCAGTATTTCCTGCGGGTAGCGCGGGCGATCGGTAGTACAGTCAAACAGGGAGAGGTTCCGCAGCTTATCGCCAATATCGCTGCGGAGGTGTTGCGAGCAGATAGAGCGATATACTACACGGTGGAGGGGCATCGCATTAAGCCGATGGCAGTAAGCGGCTCACGGATGGCGACGCTGCTGGACGAGGAAGAGACCTCTAGCATGGCGTGGGTGGTGAAAACAGGGCGTCCATTGCTGGTGTATCAGGCGTCGTCCGATGTGCGCTTCCGCGATGACCCCTTTGTGCAGCGTGAGGGAATGGCATCGTGCCTGGCAGTTCCACTTGGTGGGAAGAAACCCACCAGTCTGCTGGCGGTCTATACTTTGCAGCCACGTAAATTCACCCGCCACGATGCCGAACTGCTCAGCACCGTGGCGGAACTGGTGCTGGAGACGTGAGGGTGCAGAAAACCGGCTAGTCTTTCCCCAGCCCGTGGAAAAACACGTACATAATGTGATCCACTATCTCGTCCGTTGGGTAGGACACCTGCTCGAGGTAGGTTAACGTGACGAATACGTTCACCATTCCCAATAGCAGGTACACGCTTTTGCCGGTATCGTGCGGTACCAACTCGCCGTTCTGTACACCCCTTCGTATTACCTGCTCCATCTGTGCGATGGTCTGCATGAACTGCCGTACCAGCGACTGACTTTCCTGGTCGCCCCTCTGCGCTCCGACGATTTCGCGGTAGACAATACGTACCAGCCCCGGATTATGATGGGCAATTTGCAGGTATCCTTGCAGGAAGACACGTATCGCATCGTGTGCAGAAGAGGTGGTGTTTATAGCGGTGAGCACTGTCGCACGCAGTTTCTCTACCCCTTCCTGCAGCAGCTGGTGGTACAGGTCTTCCTTGTGCTCGAAGTAATAGTACAGCAATGCGCGGTTTACATGCGCACGCAGGGCGATCTCGCCGATAGAGGTGGCTTCGAACCCCCGTTCGGCGAACAGCGCTTCCGCTGCCCGCATAATGCGGTCACGCGCATTTGGTCGTTTGCCGGGTACTTGCGGTTCTTGCATGTTTTTCTCCTCCGAAAATATCTGTTTTACGGCACTTGCCAAAATGCCTCTGTGTCTGGTTTTCCTATCTAATGAGTTTGATTTACTGCTATGAGTGCCTTCATTTCTGTGGCGAAACCCATCGGTTCAATTTAACCATCTGGTATCTGTAATCCTGCTTCTTCCTTCTTCCTCAAACAAAAACAAGGGGGTGAGCCTACCGCAGAACAGCCTGATTTCATCCTTAATGGTGGCGTTTGTCTTTGTGGAGCGTTCATTGCGCTCGGTAATTCAGTATCGCAAGGGAGATGGGCGGTTTACGGGTAACGCCAAAACAGAAGGGGCTATTGCTATGGAACCGCTCGACAAGGTCAAAGTTTTCATAGGCGATGCCGTGCGGAATCTCCACTTGACTTGCCCAGTACACGCGACGGGCGTTCACGCGTACCTGCAGGTCCTTGTTCCAGGTGCCTTTCGGCTTGCGCCAGTACTGGGTGACGGGGAAAGAGCCTCGGTATCGCCACCAGGGGGCGCGTGGGTCGGCAGGCTCTTTGCCGGGGTCCGCCTCGTCGGTGGTCAGGCAGACCACGATATCGCCTGCGCGATTGCGAGGCAATCGCTCCAGAGGGAAGTAGGTATCGGGGGCAAAATGCTCGCCCTGATAGCTGCCGAATAGCTCCCCGCTGTGCACCACGGTGTCCCTCAGCCATAGCTGTCGTGCACGAATGTAGTTGCCCATTGTGGCGGTGAGCACGCACTGGTCGATGGGCGCACTGCTGGGAGTAGGTTCGGCGACCAGGCATACTTCATCCGGACGGTCACTGCGGAAAGTTGCCTCGACGGTTACTTCTGCACCGTTCTCGAAGCGTTCCACAAGAAATCGCACTTTCAGGTACTCTACTTTGCCCTGTTTGTATCGCTCACCGGGTTGTGGCTCGGATACCGGCTCTTTGTCCTTCAGGCACCAGAATCTCTTGCCTTGTTGCTGGTCGGTCTGGCTCCATTCCAGTTCACTGAAGCCCCTTTGCCCGCGCACGATAGGTTCCACTGCAATAAAGTTGATTAACCCCGTTTTTCTGCCGTTATCCAGAACAGGGTAGCCGATGCGGAACAGCCCGCGTGGAGAGCGACATCCTTCCTCCACTTCATCCGGGGCAATGGCAATCTGAATACCCTGTGTGAAACCCCACAGGTGTCGCTTGGCAAAAGGTAACCAGACTTCAGGCATAGTAGCCTCCCCCAGAAATCCTCTGAGAAGAGGTTCTGCGTGGGTATGGGGAGTCCTGCCTTATACAGAGGGAACCTGCACATGTCGAAGCCGGCAGGTGCTCAAACCTGCCGGCTTTAAAGGCGACAAAATCTTCTCTGCTTTCGCTGCGCCTGCAACAAAAGCAGTCAAGAAACGGCGTCTTGCCTGGTGTATCTTATCAGCGCTTTCGGCGGCGCAGGAGCAACCCTGCCAGGCCAGCTCCCAACCCTACGATGCTCGCAGGGTCGGGTACCGGGTTCAGCTCCACGACGAAGCTGGGGCGAGTGCCCTGCGGGTAGTCATGCCACATGCCGTTTGTGTAGATGACCAGATACTGCTCACTACCCGGTCCCAGGTAGTCGTTGGGTTGCCCGGGATACCAGTTGGTATAGGTCCACGGCTCACCGCTGACCCATCGCCAGTTGGCGTTTGGATCAAGCTCGCCGGGCGGCTGGTACCCTCCCAGCCACGCGGGAAGGGTGAGCAGGCTGGTGATAACTGCGTTCTCGTCCGCGCTGTGCACGGTCGCCAGATAGCCGTTGTAAAAGCCCGGCACGGTCACCGTGTTAGCGAAGGCTGCGGCATCTTCCCAGGAAGAAGAACCGCCGTACACCTGGTACAGGTGCCCATTCACTGACCAGAGAGTGGAATTAAGCAGAGTGTAGCTGTACGCCGCATTGACCAGCAACAGGCTCAAGCCAAGAACCAGCCCTATCCGACGGTAGATGCTGAATAACACAGCAATACCTCCTTTCACCCACATAGGGGGCGCACTGTATCTTTCCACTCCTTATATACTGCAAGAATCGTACCACAAACGGGGGTTTTGCCCATTTTTTCGAGAAAAATTGTGGAATTTTTAGAGGGAATACCGGTTCTGTTAGAGATGACACCTGTTGGTGCTATACACTTTCTGGGGTAACATGGGGGCTAATTCGGCAAAAACTGGGGCACCGGGGCACCGGTCAGCGCACTGAACAGGGCGGCCAGTCCCCCGTATAGTGCTTCGCCCAGCAGGAGACCGAGAAAGAAGGGAAGATAGCGACGGTAGCTGTGCAACCCACCAAGGCGTACGCAGAGCCACCTCAATAACCACCCCAGAAAGACTGAAAAATAGATGCGTCCCATTGCGTAGGTGCTTGCCATCACCAGCCCGATGGGGCTGATTTGCCACCAGATGTATCGACTGCGCATCCAGCCCAGCCACAGGGCGAGCACACCTCCGATGCCCATTGCCAGAATGCCACCGGTGTGGGGGCGCAAGGGAGATTCTCCATAACCCAGTGCTCTATCCAGCGACCAGTGGGGAGCCATGTTTGTGCCATAGTAATCCAGAGTCACGCTGCCATATCGATAGGATACCCCCACGAAGGCGAAGAAACCTGCGATAAACCCCACGCATAGAGCCAGTGCCAGCGCCTTGGTCAGCCAGCGGGCTGGTAGTAGGGAAGGGCGCGCCAGACTGTAGGCGTTGGCGACCGCAGGCATCGGATGCTCACGGGGGTCATGCATGATAACGACCTCCATCAGCAATGTGGCGCTGGCGGTCTGCGTGGTGAAGTAGCTGGTGCCGAAGAAAGCCATCGCGTCGGTGGGGATGAAAGGCGTTTGCACAAATAGCAGCCCCGCTTCCGCAACCACCCGTGTTAGCACTACCATAATCAAGATGAAGAGCAATGTGACTGTTGCTGCAATCCATAAGGGAATGCCTGCCCAGTACAACCACGCTAAGATACCTGTCAGACATACGCCGACCAGTAACACTGCCGTCCGGTAACCCATCGGCTCGTGTCGGTCGGCGTATGGTTCCTGCGCGATGAGAACGCGCCACACATGTTGCCAGTGAGGGCGAGCCGTCCACAGCATCCATAGCGCCCACACTATCAGCGCGCCAGTGCCCATGGCGCCTTCGTGGTGTAGTGGTCCAATCATCAGCGGGTCAAGTCCCATCTGTACCCGAACCACCCTGACCAGATGCAGCACAAGGAACGTGAACCACAGGCTGAACGATACCTCGGCGGGGAGTAGATACACCGCGCCAATAACAGCAAAAAACAGTTCCATCGTTCCAAAGCCCAGTGCGTTCCACGGCGGGTCAGGAAACCAGGCGTTCGTGTCCACCGGAGCCAGCCATGCCGGTACCGAGGGACTGAGCGCGTGAGCGGTGTTAATGCCGTGGTGCACTGCGACAAACAGCACCCCAGCCCAGAAGAGCCGGTTTCGGTATAGCGCCCGGTCTGCTCGTTCTACAGCAATCTCCAGAGGCAGGACCGCAAGGGGAAAGGTTAGCCTCTCCCGTTCTACCCACTGTTTGCGCAGCAGGGCACAGAGAGCGATAAACAAGACGGTGAATAGGCCGAACAAAATACCCCAGCTCACCAGTACCGGTATCCACGCGAGGTAAGGGATAGGGGTTCCGGGCGGTATGCCTTCATAGAACCAGCGGATGAGAGGGGAGTGCGGATCCTTGCTCAGAAGCAGAGCATCTGGCGAGCCGGAGAACGCGCTGATCCACCGTCTTCCGGCGTTAGCGAAGTACGCAGGTGCGACCACCATCGGTCCCAGGTATCTCCACAGTGCTGATGATGCCAGGCTGGCTCCCGTTGCCCACATACTCCACGCGATAAGCAGTTCGGGCGTACTCAAAGCCAGGGAGGGACGCAGGCGGCGCAAGAGAGGGTTCAGTATCCATGCAAGAACGGTAAACAGGCAGAGCGCACCAATAGGCAGGTGGTTACCGTACAGGAAAGTGTTTTTCAGGTGATAGTCATTATAGGGGGTAATGGCACAGAGAAAAGCGACACCGCCTGCGCCAACGAGTATAGCCACTACCGGACGCAAAGGGGTAGCAGAATGGGGATGATGCTCTGGTGCTTCCTGAGCCACCGTACCGCCGGCGTCGCAAGTGCCGGCGGTTTCCTTCTCTCCGACGTGTCCTCCGCTGTGCATATCCATCCACGAACGGGCTATCTCTCCGCACCTCAGCGTGGCATTGCAGGTTGTGATGGTGTTACCACACCTCGCCGCTGGTACTGGTAGAACTCGGGCGGCGCACCTCGTGCCTCTTCCCTCTTGATGCCACGATTGTAGAAGATGTAGCCTACTATCGCCAGTACAACGATGATGAGCACCACCGCAATGACGGGATTGACTTCTCGGTTTCGCATCTGCCTTCTCCTGTTTACCTGATGATACAGGGGCAGGGAAGGGTTCTCCCTGCCCCTGTAGTGTGGTTATGTGCCTGCACGACACGCCGGTATTGGGTCTATCGCCTGGTCATCCTGCACGGACCACAGGTGCGGGCAGTAGTCTCCCCAGCGTCGCGTGGATACGTGTCCGTCGGTCCACAGCACGTTCAACCTCTGGTTGAAGAACCCCTGCACGTTGGGGTCGGTGGATACCCAGTCCTTGCCGACCGAGGTGAACCCGCAGGGCAGTGTGCCGTTCAGCACCAGATCTCGGTCACACGACGACCAGAGGTCCGGGTACTTCGCGTTCAGCACGTAGATGGTCTGAGCAGGCAGCGCCAGTTCAGCCAGTTTTACGCCACCACGCGCCCAGAAGCCGGGACCGTAGTGGTTGTACGGGTCGTCAGGCCAGGGAAGGGTGCGCCAGGCGTCCCACGGATCGGAGTTGTTTAACCCGTAAGAAACTCGTACGACCCGTCCCTCGCCGACGCCATCTACGATGTCCCGCCACAGACTGATATTCCACCCCAGATTACGGGCGTCCGTCATCGTCCATACCTGCGCGAACTGTGGGGAGACCAGAATGCCCTTGTTCTTCAGGTAGGGGAAGATGAACACCATCCATGGGGTGTACGTGCCGCCTGTGTCAGGGTCGGGTGGCAAGATAAAGAACCCTGCGGGTACCAGAGTCTCGTCGTAGTCCTGAGCGTACATCTGCAGTGCCAGCCCAATCTGCTTGAGGTTGCTCATGTCAGACGCCTGACGAGCTTTGGAGCGTGCCTGAGCGAACACCGGGAACAGGATGGCTGCCAGGATAGCGATAATCGCTATCACAACCAGCAGTTCGATCAGGGTGAATGCCGTTGTGCGCTTCATTGTCGGTATACCTCCTTCTCGGGTGAGAGTGGTTGATTGGATGCTACGACAGCCTCTTTCGGGAGCGGTATGCCACGCTGTAATGCGCCGCACGATTGGCGAACGACCAGGTGAGTGGGCAGAGTAATGTGTTTATCCGCCGTTTTGTCCTCTCTACTCAGCAGGCGCATCACGAGGTTTGCTGCTGCCCTCCCCAAATCTTCTTTGGGTTGCCAGATGGTGGTCAACGGAACCCAGAGATGCTCCGCGCAATCCATATCTGCGAAGCCGACTACGGCAACATCCTCAGGGATTCTCAGTCCCATTTCAAAGGCAGCGCGCATCGCGCCGATAGCTACGGGGTCGTGAGAGGCAAAGATGGCATCCGGGCGGTGTTTGGCAAACAGGCGCCGGAAGCCTTTGTAGCCGTTTTCCTCGCCGAACCCACATACTTCCACGACAGGTTGCTGCCCCGCTTCTTGCATCACCTCCTGATAGCCCAGTAAACGGTCACGTCCCACACTGAGCGATTGGTCACCCGCCAGATGGGCGATTCTCTGGTATCCACATCGCACCAGGTGCTCGGTAGCAATCCGGGCACCCGTGATGTCATCGCATCCTACGTAAGGAAGATGCAACGCCTGCGAGTAGCGGTCAAACAATACGACAGGAATGCGCTCCTGTTGTAGCGTGCTCAAAAAGGAGGCGTTACGGTCGGGGTTGCAGGAAGCAATCAACAATGCCTCCACCTGTCGACCAATCAGCGAGCGGATTTCCTTTTGCTCTATCTGAAGGTCATCGTCAGAGTGACATATCAACACCGTATAACCCTCGCGTTTAGCTACCTCTTCAATGCCGATCACCATGTGGAGCCAGAAGGAGTGCCGCAGGTTGGGGATGAGCACGCCGATAAGATAAGTTCGCTGCGATACCAGTCCCCGCGCCAGCAGGTTTGGGCGGTAGTTCAGCCGTTCCGCTGCCTGCAAAATACGCTGGCGCATGGCTTCGCTGACGCCTTTGTCGTTACGCAAGGCTCGGGAGACCGTCATTGCGGAGACGCCGACTTCCTCCGCGATATGTTTGATCGTTGCACGCATCCTTCATCATCTCGTGAACGTTAACGTTAACTATCTCTATTTTAACACGGTGCCCCAGACATTGCAAGTGCTGTTTACGCATCCTGCAAAAAACAGGAGAAGTTCTGTTACGGGAACAGGTGGACGCTTGACAGCAGGAATCGGTTTCCCGTATGATAAATAGTAGACCAAACACGAAACTGGAGGGCGGTGAGCCGTGGCATCGGTCACGTTGAAACACCTGACCAAAGTCTTCAAGAATGTCGTTGCGGTCAACGACCTGAATCTGGAAATCAAGGATAAAGAGTTTCTCGTGCTGGTAGGACCTTCGGGCTGTGGCAAGACCACCGCGCTGCGCATGATCGCCGGACTGGAGGAGGTCACTTCCGGGGAGATTTACATCGGCGACCGACTGGTGAACGATGTGCAGCCCAAGGACCGTGACATCGCGATGGTGTTCCAGAACTACGCGCTGTATCCGCACATGACGGTGTATGATAATATGGCGTTTGCCCTGCGGATGCGCAAGTTCCCCAAAGCGGAGATTCAACGGCGGGTGCATGAGGCAGCGAAACTGCTCGGGCTGGAAGGACTGCTGGACCGTAAGCCCAAACAGCTTTCCGGTGGTCAACGGCAGCGTGTGGCACTGGGGCGTGCCATCGTGCGCGAACCGCAGGTGTTCCTGATGGACGAGCCGCTCTCCAACCTCGACGCCAAACTGCGTGTACAAACCCGCGCCGAGCTCATCAAACTGCAGCGGCGACTGGCGGTCACCACAATCTACGTCACGCACGACCAGGTAGAAGCGATGACGATGGGCGACCGCATCGCGGTGATCAAAGATGGTGTATTACAGCAGGTGGATACGCCGCTGAATATCTATCACTATCCGGCAAACATGTTTGTGGCGGGCTTCATCGGCACGCCGCCGATGAATTTCCTCGACGTGACCCTCAAGCGCAGTGGTGAAGACTACTACGTGGACGGCGGCGATTTCAAACTGCTCCTGCCCAAATTCGCAGCCGATAAGGTACAGCCGTGGGTTGACAAGCAGGTGGTATTCGGTGTGCGCCCGGAGGACATCTTCGACAAGTCGCTGGCACCGATGACCACCGCACACGATGGAAACACGCTAAAGGCGATGGTGGACGTGATAGAGCCGATGGGGGCGGTGGTCACGATGTATCTCACGCTGGGCACGCACCAGATAGTGGCCACCATCGATGCCGATACGAAGGCGAAGGAGGGCGAGGAGCTGGAGATCGTGCTGGATATGGACAAGACGCATCTGTTTGATAAAGAGACGCAGAAGGCGATTTACTAGCCCGGTTGCACCTGTAAGCGCATGGCATCGTGAATGCGGATGCGATGGTTTTTTAGCCAGAGGATGACCTCTGGGGGAGTATACATAGTGCCGGGCACGATAACATGCTGGTAGCCTTCGCGCAGGCAAAGGCGTTGGAGAGTAGCAAAATCTTCTGCCTCTACTGCATGGATCAAACCGAGATCTGCGCTCGTCTTCCGGCACAGTTTCCGCCGCTCCTCCCACTCGTGTGTACTGTCGCCCCAGTTTCGATGGCAATATATCAGCGCTTTCATCGTATCTACACCCCGCAACAGTTTCACTATTCCTGTGGTCGGTGTGAAACAACGTTTCCTGCACCGCAACTCTACCGGTGATGGCGTTGCGCGAGGCAAAAACCGGTAAGTAAACGGGCTACCCCACCCGCATACACGACTCGCGTATCACCAGCTCGGTAGGCAGGTAGATGGTTTGACAGAGGGCGTTCGGTTCGGTGCTGGTCAGCACCTCAAAGAGCAGTTCCATCGCGCGTTGCCCCATCTCGTAGAGAGGCTGGCGTACAGTAGAAAGGGGAGGGTTCAGGTGTGCCGCGCTGGAGGGGTCGTCGAAGGCGATGATGCTGACGTCCTCAGGCACGCGCAATCCCAGCGAACGCAGCAGAGTAAGCGTTTCCAGGGCAAGGTAGTAGCCGGCGATAAAGATAGCGGTAACGTGTTCGGATCGAATCAGCAGGTCGGTCAGCTGCTGACGCGCTTCCACCGACAGGTGCGAGTCGGAGCCAGCTTGCACAATCCACTCCGGGCGCATCGGTGCTTCCCATCTCTGCATGGCGTGCTGGTAACCGCGCAGGCGGTCTGCGCAGTTGGTACTGCCTTCCCAGCCGTTCAGGTAGGCAATGCGCCGGTGCCCCAGCGAGAGCAGATACTCTACAGCGCGTCGTGCACCGCCGAAGTTATCGCTGTCCACACAGGGGAACAGGTCGGATTGCCAAGATGCACCCATTACTACAAAGCGCGTACCGTCCCGCCAGAGGTTCGTGAGCACATCGTGCGCATCGAGTGAAGGAGCGACGAACAGCAGTGCTCCATGTGAGTGGTGCTGAGCGACCTCAGTATATTCTGACACACCTGCCTGAACCACCTGCAGGGTCAACCCACGTGCCTGCGCCACGTTTCGCACGGCGCGGAACGGCTCACGCAGGTAGGTGTCAGCCTGTGGATGTTCGGCATACGGTACCACAAGCACCACACCGTGCACGCGCACCGGCTGCACCGCATCGGTGACAAAGGTACCGGCGCCCGAACGCCGATACAGGCGCCCTTTGCGCACCAGCTCCTGAATGGCGCGGTTGACGGTCATCTGGCTCACGCCGAACTGTCGGGCGAGGGCACGCTCGCCGGGCAGCTGGCTACCAGCAGGCAGCTTACCCTCTACTATCTGCGTTTCCAGAATGCGCTGAATGCGAATGTACCTCGGTTCGTCCGTATCCGATGTGCCCACAACATAGCCCTCCTTATCCGGAGCAAAGCGTTATATAATGCTGAGCAACCCTTCGCTACACATTATAACGCAGGGAACGAGATGTGTCAAACGGGGGGAACGGGGTTGTGTCTGGTGACGGATGGATTATGTACCCTGGAAAAGCGCAGCTTCCACGGAAGCCATATCGCCTCCCAAATCACCCTTTTGGATAGCTTGGACCTACCTGCGCGACGCTCGGTAAAGACGATAGGGATTTCCTGAATATGAAAACCATGCCGATAGGCTCGATAAGCCATCTCTATCTGGAAAGCGTAGCCGTTGGAGCGGATGGTGTCCAGACCGATGGCTTCCAGCACTTCGCGTCTCCAACAGCGGTAGCCGCCGGTTGCATCGCGCACCGGGATGTGCGTGATCCACTTTACGTATTGATTAGCGCAGAAACTGAGCCAGAATCGTTGACGGGACCAGTTGCTTACATCTCCACCGGGTACATAGCGAGAACCGATAACAACGTCTGCATACGCAGTGTGTTGAATAAGTGCAGGCAAATCACGAGGGTCGTGTGAGAGGTCGGCGTCCATTTGGGCAATCAACCGGTAACCCATGTCCAGCGCCTGTTTGAACCCTGCGACGTAGGCACGCCCGAGCCCCTCCTTGCGCTCGCGATGCAACACATGGATTTGCGGATGCTGTACCGCCAGTTCGTCGGCAAGGTCGCCGGTGCCGTCGGGCGAGTTGTCGTCCACGACGAGGATATGTACCCGCCCGTCAGTTGCCTGCAATACCTGCTGGCAGACGACTAGCAGGTTTTCCCGCTCGTTGTAGGTGGGGATAACCACCACGGTGTGTTGCTGGTTGTCAGGCTGTGACATCATGTTTTTAGGCTCTTACAGGCGCGTATTCTGTGTCATGCTGAAGCATCCCAACGCAAGGATGATTATAGCACACCTGCTTCTATTATCGGAAACGCGGTTACGGAACCGCAGACGAAAAATTTTCGAAAATTTTTGTGAAAAAGATGCCGGAAACCCCGTTTGTGGTACGATTCTTGCACTATATATAGGGTGGAAGCCCTACTTACGTAGTAGGGCAATCTCTGGAAGGAGGGAGAGGAAGAATGAAGCATTTGATTCTGTTCGTGTTAATTGCCGGTCTGGTTCTGGCGGTGGGCACCGCGCAGGCGTTGACGTTGAATCCAACGTCGGGTTACGGTTGGGTAGCATGGGACGGCACGCAATGGAACGGCGACGTCTACTGGGACCCCTACAAACCAGGCGGTCACTCCGAGCCAAATCTCGGCACAATTGTGGAAGGCTCGGTGTACTACCCGGGATACAAAGCGACGCTAGCTGACAGTGGGGGAGCAGCTGATCCGAACGTGACATTCTACAATGGCCAAGAGTGGGCAGCCATCATCATTGAGGTGGCTGGACTGAGTGACTACAACTACTTTGGCTACTATCAGGTAGGTAGCCCGAACGTTTGGTACCAGCTGTTCAGCGGTGCACAAGGAGCTACTGCCAAGGCAGTGTTCCATGCACCACATCACTTTGGCTTCTATCTCGCCACGGGTACGGACAGCGACTACAATGGAATCCTTACCCCTGGCGAAGCATCCTGGGTTTGGTATACCGAATCTTCCAATAACACAATCGGAGGATCCAGTGGCGATAACGGCAAACAGCACTTTGCGTTCTTCCAGGCCAAACCCTTGGTTTCTGGTTTGGGAGCGTACATAATTGGGATAGAGGACTTGCCGCTGGACAACTCTGACAAAGACTACAACGACTTCGTCGTCTACGTCGCGAACATTCCTGATGCTTCCACCTGGATGCTGTTCCTGAGTGGTATGCCCGCGCTAACGTTGCTGAGGCGCAGGAAAGGATAGAAGTATCCGGGGGACCTGCGACGTGCCCGCCGCAGGTTTTCCCCTTTGAAGAACAGACCGGCTGACCGGAAGTCTACAACGTGTGAGAATGCGCCGTGCTGCAGTGAGAAACTGCCTATCGGCGCATTGTTCGTTTTTATGTATCGCCTGACGGTAAAGCCGTTCTCTGCCAGACTAAACCAACCTGTGCCGGCTTCCAACCCCCTATCGCGCAGTGGATAATCTTGTCCATCTGTATACTCGTTATCGTCATTCATAGAACTCTCTCACTACTTATAATGTATTACAACACCCATTACAGGCAATATATGAAGGTAGTTTCGACAATTTTTTGTGAAAATTCGCTTATTGAGGTTCCGAAAACCCCTCTGTGGCACACTTCTTGCACTATATATAGGGTGGAAAGGGTACTCGCAGCCCTCGAACACCTGCGAAAAGGAGGGAAGAGAATGAAAAGGTTCGTACTGTTCGCACTGGTAGCCGGTTTAGCGCTGGCGGTGGGCACTGCTCAGGCGTTGACGCTTCAGCCGAATGTCGCTACTTGGCAGAGTTGGGGCGTCGGCGACCTAAACGAGAATGGAACACCCTACTGGGATGGCAATTCCAGCGACTACAGCAATCCACCCTACCTCAATCTTGGTGCCAACATTGGTTACTGGTTAGCCAAGAAAGGGGCATTTGATGCGCCTGGTGACCCAAACGTGCCAGCATGGATTAAGGCTGCTTCGCCTGGAGTAGCATACCCATATCTAGGCAACGCTGGCGGAACCGCGATCACGGACGTATACTTCCAGTCCACGACCCCGAACTGGGCAGCTCTGAAGATTGAGATTGCAGGATTGAACGCCTGGAACTACTTTGGTATCTACAAGCAGGGCGACCTTCCTGCCAATCTCAACGAGCTTTTGACAACGCCTCCGGGCACGATAGGTTCGTCCGGCAAGAGCATGCTCTTGTTCAAAGGCACCGATGGACCGGGTGCCTCGTTGACGTTTGTGTCGCCTTGGGTAGACTTTGGGTTCTATTTGGCGACAGAGGACTCGGCGAATCCGGGCAACGTGTTGCGGGCGTTCTTCTCGGAGTCCAGTCTGAACAGCGGTACCGAGTTGAACAAGCAGCACTTTGCCTTCTTCCAGGCGAAGTCGGGAGCGTATCCGGCGTATTACATCGGAGCAGAGGACTTGCCTCTGGGTGGTTCGGACAAAGACTATAACGACCTTGTAGTTTACGTCCAAGCAGTCCCCGATGCTTCCACGTGGATGCTGTTCCTGAGCGGGGTGCCTGCGCTGGCACTGCTGCGACGGAAGAAGGCGTAGGGTAAGACACGGAACCTGTGGTGTGCTCACCATGGGTTCCCTCCTTCCAGAAATCTAAAAAAACCGGCTACCAGAAAGTAACGTGCGCCGTGCTGCAGTGAGAAACTGCCTATCGGCGCACTTTCATTTATGAGCCAGCAGATGGTCGCGATAGAGGTTAAACGCGCACAGGGCGCGAACCCCCAGCACCTGCGCGGTCTCGTAGGTGTCCAGCTTGGTGCGGGGGTTCACTTTGCCGATAGTACAGCGACGCCCTTCGCGGTCGTAGAGCCGACAGCGCGGACAAAAGATGCGTTTGGGCTGGTCGGTGGATGACATCGGCTATCGTAATTCAAACTCCCCGACGAATGCGCTGTTCTCCTCGCTGCGTTGCCATACGGTGCCCAGCCGGCGGTCACGATAGGCGGCGAGTTTCGCCGAGGCAACCTCTGCGCCCGCCACTGGCGTGAGGGGCTGATACCATACCTGATGCGGCTGCACGCACCGCTTGCACGGGTAGCGCGACAGATGTAACGTCGCCACGCCGGGCGCGTCCACCGTTATCTGCCTCTCTTCTTGAGTGTAGCGAATCGCTATCGATTTCACCGCCTGCACCTCGCCCAGCACGCCGGCGTAGTGGCGTGACAGCAGTTGCGCGACCGCTTCGCGTTGTGCCTTGCTGGCGCGAGCGTCCACGTAAATCACGCTCTGGCGTCGGGCGGAGGGCTCGGCGAGGTTGTTGTCCGCGACCACCGCTGCAAGCACGGATACCCCGCTCAGGTTCACGCCGTTCCAGCTGCCTTCGCGGATGTGCCAGAAGAGTAACGCCTCACGCCCTGCGGTCACGTATTCGCCCGAATAGTGGCAACCTCCTGCGTACACGCTACAGGTGCGCGCCTCCGCGTAATCGCCACGCAGGGTTTGCGCGCCCGCAGGCAGGATAAGCAGGGCAAGTAAAACGGCACAAAGGGTTGTTCTCATATGCGTTCACCTCCGAGAGATACATGTATTTAGTATACCTAAACGTAAAGGAAAAGAGGATAAGAGCAGGGTATAATGGATGGTGACGCCAACAGAGGATATGGGTGATGCTCAGCAGGTTTTTGAGGCAAATCGCCATTATTCTGGAGATGATTAAGTTCGAGCATACGGTGTTCGCCTTGCCGTTTGCGCTGTTGTCGGCGTTGCTGGCGGCGAGGGGAATACCGGAGTGGCGCACGCTGGGCTGGATTCTGGTGGCGATGGTGGGAGCGCGCAGCGCAGCGATGGCGTTCAACCGCATTGCCGACCTGCATTACGATGCCCTCAATCCTCGCACCGCAAACCGCGCGTTGCCGCGTGGCATCCTCACTGTGGGGCAAGTGGCGGTGTTTACGGCAGTATCGGCGGCGGTGTTCGTGTTGGCAGCATGGCAGCTGAACCCGCTCTGCTTTGCGCTGTCTCCGGTGGCGTTGTTGTGGATTCTCACCTACTCTTACACCAAGCGGTTTACCGCATTCAGTCACCTGTGGCTGGGGCTGAGCCTGGGCATTGCGCCGGTGGGGGCGTGGCTGGCGGTACGCGGTCAGTTTGACCTCGTGCCCATCCTGCTGTCGCTGGCGGTGATGCTGTGGACGGCGGGCTTTGACATCATCTACAGTCTGCAAGACGTGGAGTTTGACCGCCGCGTCGGCTTGCGCTCACTCCCGCAGACGGTGGGCGAGGCTCCTGCTCTGTGGCTGTCGCGCCTGATGCATGTGGGCATGGTGGGCTTACTGCTGGCGGTGGGACAGCTGGCAAACCTGCATTGGGGCTACTATGCCGGTGTTGTAGTAGCCGCCCTGCTCATCGCCTACGAGCAGAGCCTGGTGAAGCCGAACGACCTGAGCCGGGTTAACCTCGCCTTCTTTACGCTGAACGGGTGGGTGAGCGTGCTGCTTTTCGTTTCTACCGTAGTGGACTGGTGGATGTTCTGGAGGTGATGGGTGCTCATTGGGTGCGTGCCGTATCTGAACGCAAAGCCGTTGATTGCGTGGTTCCACACGCCTGAGGGCAAGAGCAGTGGGGTGGAGGTGGTGTATGATGTGCCGTCGCGCCTGGCGCAGATGGTGGAAGCGGGCGAGGTGGCTTGCGCACTGGTCTCCTCCATTGAGCTCTTTCGCCGTTCCGATTGGGTAGCGGTTCCGCGTATCGCCATTGCCAGCACGGGCAAGGTGCTCAGCGTCAGGCTCTTCTCCAGAACTCCCCTGGACAGGGTGCGCTCCGTTGCGCTGGATACCAGCTCGCTCACCTCTTCCGCGCTGGTGCAGGTGCTGTTTGCGCGGTGGTGGCAGGCGAAGCCGAAGTACCTGCCTGCGCCCCCCGATCTGGATGCGATGTTGCAACGTGCCGATTCGGCTCTGCTCATCGGCGACCGGGGGATGCTGGCGCGGGCGGAGGGACTGCACGTCGCCGACCTGGGCGAGGAGTGGTATCGGTGGACGGGACTGCCGTTTGTGTGGGCGATGTGGCTGGGCAAAGCGGGAAACATCACGCCGCCGGTGGTAGAGACCCTGCTTGCGGCGCGTCGGTGGGGGCTGGAGCATATCGAGCAGATAGTGCGCAGCGAGGTCTCGCGGTTAGGCGCGGAAGAGGATCTGATACGCCACTACCTGCGCGACATCATGCAGTACGAGGTAACCCCTGACCACGAGCAGGCGTTGAAACGGTTTGCAGAGGAGTGTCGGCGGTTGGGGGTGGTGCGGGCAGGAAACTGATGCGGGGAGTGCGAAGTACATAAATCCACAGAAGGAAGGCAGATCCCTCTACTGCGGGAGAAGATGAGAGATACATACGCCTGAAAACCATGCCCCTGCTAAGAAAGCCGAAAGGTGGGTGCTGCGTCGTTCATCTCTTGCAGGATGGTGTCTTTTCGGGGAGGAAGGTTGGCTTAAATGACACCTCTGGAGAAATTTCAATCGCTGTTGCGGGAGCTCTTCGAGTTCGACTGCGCCGACCTGGATTTTGGCATCTACCGCATCATGAACTATAAACGGGAGGTCATTGAACGCTTCATCCTCGAAGACCTGCCACAGGCTATCAAAGAGGAGCTGAGCTGTGGTGCGCTGGCAGAACAAGCGCGCGCGAAGGAGGCTCTGGAGGAAGCCCGTCAGAAAGTGCTGAATGCGCTGGGCGAAGGCGCGCTGGACGCAGAGGGCAAACTGCTGGAGCAATATCACAACACTAGGGTAGGCAAGGAATACCTCGAGGCGCAGGAGCAAGCCAAAGGCGCACGCTCTACCGACGCCCACGAAGCCGACATCTACAACCACCTCTACACCTTCTTCAGCCGCTACTGGCAGGACGGCGATTTCATCTCCAAGCGACGCTACTCCAAAAAAGAGCGCTACGCCATCCCCTACAACGGCGAGGAGGTGTACCTCTACTGGGCAAACCACGACCAGTACTACATCAAGACCGGCGAGTACTTCACCGACTACACCTACAAAGCTCCGGACGGCGTGACCGTCCACTTCAAGCTCCAGCAAGCCGACGTGGAGCAGAATAACGTCAAAGGCGAAAAACGCTTCTTCCTGCCCGTGCCGGAAGGCATCGCCTGGGATGAGGCGGCGCGCACGCTGACCATCCCCTTCCAGTTCCGACCGCTAACCCCTCAGGAAGCCAGAACCTACGGCGAGAAGAACCAGTAGGAAACCATCATCAAAGAAGCCGTGCAGGAGATCCCTGAGCGCGTTCAGCATTATCCCGAAGCGCTGCGCGCGCTGACCGCAGAACGCCGTAGAAAAGAAGACGGCTCATCCGTCTCGTTTCTCGAACACCACCTGCGCCAGTACACCCGCCGTAACACCAGCGATTTCTTCATCCACAGAGACCTGCGTGGCTTCCTCTCGCGAGAGCTGGATTTCTACCTGAAAAACGAAGTGCTCAACCTGGACGAAATGGAAACCGCCGGCGAACGTTTATCCGAAGGCTGGTTCCAAAAGCTACGGCTCATCAAACGCATTGGCAACCAAATCATCGACTTCCTGGCGCAGATTGAGGACTTCCAGAAGATGCTCTGGGAGAAGAAAAAGTTCGTCACCGAGACCTTCTATGTGATTACTGTAGGCAACATTCCCGAGGAGTTTTACCCAGAGATTGCCGAATGTGAGGCGCAGTGGCAAGAATGGGAGCAGCTGCTTGCGCTCAGTGCACTGCCGAAAAACCTGCTCTCCGGCGATACCGTCACGAAAGAGGAACGGATAGCGTTCCTGAAAACGCATCCCACCCTGCCGCTGGACACGCGCCACTTCCCCCAGCACTTTGCCGACCGCCTGCTGGCGAGTTTCGAAAACCTGGACGAGCTGACCGACGGCTTGCTGGTCCACTCCGAAAACTGGCAGGCGCTGAATCTGTTGCAGGAAAAGTATCGGGAACGCGTAAAATGTATTTATATTGATCCGCCGTATAACACAGCAGCTTCAGAAATCCTTTATAAGAACGACTATAAGCACTCATCGTGGCTCTCTCTGATGCACAGCGCTGTTGCGGCTGGAATGAGACTCCTCTCTACCGATGGCTTGCAATTCACAACCATAGATGATGCCGAGTTTCATCGTCTAAGATTCGTTCTTTCACAAATCTTTGGGGATGAAAAGATCCTGGGCGTTGTAGTTATAAAGAATAATCCTTCTGGACGCTCTACAGTAAAGGGACTTTCCGTCGCACATGAATATGGAATAATAAGCGCAAGGTCTGAGAGTTCGATGATTGCCGCCATACCGAGAAGTGAGGAACAACTATCCCAGTACCCTGAAGAAGACGAGCATGGTAGATATCAGTGGAGGAATTTTCTCCGAGCAGGTGGAGCAAACGATTTTCGGTCTGCTCGCCCTCGTTTGCACTATCCGCTGATAGTTTCGGGGAACGAATTGAGAATACCTGACCTTGAATGGAATCCAGATTCAAAACGATGGAGCATCCGTGAAAAGGTTTCGGCGAATGAGCGAGTTGTATGGCCGGTCTCGAATGGAGTAGAGTATACGTGGAGATTGGGCATAGAATCGCTCAGAGAGCGTCTGGGTGATTTAAGAGTGAGAACGACTAAAGAAGACGGTATTGCTCTGTTGCAAAGATGGGCATTATCTGGGGTAGCATAGAAACATGAAAGCAGCAAAGGATAACTATTTCGTGCGTTTCGCTGCCTTGGCTTACCAGTTGTGCCAGCGGGCACTGCCACTCTACTGGCATCCCAAAAGCCCTCACCGTTACACCGTACCCCAGTTGGTCGCCTGTCTGTTGCTGATGAGGCGCCTGCGCCTGA
>Ga0101941_1000336_pt1 | contig 91738 bp, 88 predicted proteins | sample DewCreD2012metaG_3_FD_75242 | JGI IMG/M metagenome (GOLD analysis project Ga0101941, IMG submission 75242) | Hot spring sediment bacterial and archeal communities from British Columbia, Canada, to study Microbial Dark Matter (Phase II) - Dewar... ... | reverse complement strand
CCAGTTCCTGGCGGAGCGGGTAGCCCGCTGGTGGCTCCCGGACGAATACGTCTTCCTGGAGGCCATCCCCAAGACCAGCGTCGGCAAGTTCGACAAGAAGGTGCTGCGGGAGCAACTGGCCCACATCGCCCAGCGCTGGGCCAGCTCCCCAGCGGAGCCCAGACGCTCCTGAGCTGACGTGAGAGCGGCCAGCGGCAGGGAGGGGGCCCGGGCTCCCTCCCTCGCCTTGACCCTGGTCGCTGTCCGTGCCTACACTTGAGGCACTGGCCCATACAACATGTCGATACGGAGGCCACCATGTTCTACCTCGAGAAGCAGAACCGCGTCGTCATACCGCGCACCGAGCTGACCTATCCTGCCCACGACTTGCGCTTTCACCGCAACGCCGCCGCCGCTCCGGTGGACCATGTCATGGCCGACTTCGAGGACGCCTGCCCCTACGAGTTCAAGGGGGAGGCCAGCCGCAAGGTCTGCGTAGAGGCCCTGAACACCATTGATTTCGGTAACAAGGTGGTGACGGTCCGCCCCAACAACATCCGCTCCCAGTACTTCCTGGGGGACCTCCAGGCGGTGATGCTGGGCGCCCCTGACCGCTTCCACGGCATTATCCTGCCCAAGGTCTACGGGCCGGAGGACATCGTCTACGTATCCAAACTGCTGGACAGCCTGGAGCAGGAGGGAGGCTGGACCACCACCGTGCAGATAGAGGCCCTCATCGAGACACCCCAGGCGCTGGTACGGGCGTATGAGATCGCCTCCGCCTCCCCTCGCATGGCGGGCCTCATCTTCGGCATCGCCGATTTCGCCGCCACCATCGGCGCCCGCGAGTACATTGAGGAGCAGAACCGCTATTTCATGTACCCCAAACAGGCGGTGGTAGTGGCCGCCAAGGCGGCGGGCCTGCACGCCATAGACTGCGTCTACTTCAAGATCGTCCGCCGTGACACGCCGCCCGAGGAGGCGCGGGAGATACAGGAGGGGCTGCGACGCAAGAACCTGGAGGCAGCCAACCTGGGCATGGACGGCTCCTGGGTGATCCACCCCTCTCAGGCGGAGATCGTCAACGAGTGCTACACGCCGGCCGACGAGGAGATAGACCTGGCGCGGCGGGCCATCGAGGCCTACTACAAGGCGGGCGGCGGCTCTATCATCAACCCCGAGACGGGTGAATTCGACGACGACGCGACCATCAAGGCGAAGTTGATGCTCCTGGCCAAGGCCGTCCAGGCGGGGAAGCTGGCCCAGGAGTACCTGGACGAGCTGGCGGCCAAGTCGGCCGAGGTGACGGGCTACAACATCCTGAAAGTGATGCGCCGCGTCGCCTAGCACGGAAAGGCGTAGAGAAGAAGGGAGCGGGGGCCGCGGGTCAGCGGCCCCCGTCTCGTCAGGGAACGGTATCCTTCCTGCCTCAGTCGCCGCCTAGGAACTCGAAGTCCAAGAGTTCCCGCAGGAAGCCCTTTTTCTTCTTCTTGGGCGGCCCGTACCGGTAGCCTCGCCCCTCCGGGCGGTAGTAGGCACCCTCGCCGCGCTCCCGCTCGTAGCGGTAGCGCTCACGGTCGTCCTCGTAGCGGTCGTCGTCGTCCCAGTCGCCCTCGTAGTAGGCCGTCTCCCGCTCGATGATCTTCTCCATCTCGCCCCTGTCCAGCCACACGCCGCGGCAACTGGGGCACCAGTCGAGGACGACGCCACTCCTCCGCCCCACGCGGAGCTCGACATCGCATCTGGGGCAGCGCACGGCCTCTCTCACCTCCTGTCGTGGCGGCCGCTGCCGCCGACCTACGCCCTTAGGGTAGCTTCTTCAGCCCCGTTTGGGGAGCCCCCACCAGGGCCACCATGTTGCCGGGCGGCTGCCGGTTCTCGTACATGAGCTGGTGGGCCAGGCCGATCTCCTCGAACTTGAAGACCGGTGTGGCCATGCAGGGGTCTATCTTCCCCTCGATGACTAGCTGGTTGAAGGCGTAGGACTGCTCGTCGTTGGCGAAGTGAGAGCCCTGGAGCCGCTTCTGGCGCATCCAGAGGTACCGCAGGTCGACGACGGCGTTGTAGCCGGTGGTGCCGGCGCAGATGACCACCATGCCGCCGGTGTCGCAGACGAAGATGGAAGTGGGGATGGTGTCCTCGCCCGGGTGCTCGTAGACGATGCGGGGATTGCGCCGGTCGCCCAGGACGTCCCAGATGGCCTTCCCGAAGGCCTTGGCCCCCTCCAGCCAGCGGTTGTAGGCCTCGCGGTCGGTCCAGTGGGGGAGCATGCCCCAGTGGTTGAAGTGCTTGCGGTTGATGCATCCCTTGGCGCCCAGCTTCAGGCAGTACTCCACGCGGTCATCGCTGGAGGTTACCGCGACTGGTATGCCGCCGAAGGCCTTGGTGATCTGGATGCCCAGGGAGCCCAGCCCCCCGGCGGCACCCCAGACCAGCACTACGTCCCCGGGCTGGACGGTGTGGGGCGGCCAGCCCATCAGCATGCGGTAGGCGGTAGCGCCCACCAGGGTGGGAGCGGCTGCCTCCTCCCAGGTCAGGTGGGGCGCCTTGGGCATGCACTGGTGGTCCTGCACCTTGCAGAACTGGGCGAAGCTGCCCCAGTTGGTCTCGTAACCCCAGATGCGAGCGGAAGGGGCCAGGATAGGATCGCCGCCGGCCTTGATGTAGGGATCCTCCGGGTCCCAGACGCCGCAGTGGATCACCACGTGGTCCCCCACCTTGACGTTCTTCACCTGATCCCCCACGGCCCAGACCACGCCGGAGGCATCGGAGCCGCCGATGTGGAAGTCGGACGGGTCACCATCCCGCTGCTGGATGCCGATGACGTCCACGGGGATGCCCAGGGCCGCCCAGACGTTGTTGTAGTTGATGCCGGCCGCCATGACGTAGACCAGGACTTCGTTGGGCTTCAGGTCGGCCGGCACGGGCACTCGCTCCACCTGGAACGCCTGCTTCGGCTCCCCGAAGCGCTCCCGCCGTATCAACTGGGCATACATGTACTTGGGGATATAGCCCAGAGGCGGGGTCTCGCCGAGTTCATAGATATCTTTGGTGACTAACATAGATACCTCCTTTAGCTCAGGTGTTGAGCTATAGGATTTGCTCCCAGTATAAGGGCCAGAGGAACGCCTTGGCAAGTGGTCAGTAAACTGGCAAGGGAAAATTGTGGAGGCCGCTTATGAGGACTGTCCGGTGATCCTGCGCGCCGCCTGCCCGAAGCGCTCCTGGTGCTCCTGCGAGCGCCGCAGGGCGCGATTTATCTCCCCCTCCCTCGCCACCGCCGCCTGGTTCTGCAGGGCCAGCTCCATGACCTCCTTGGAGGCGATGAGGGCCGGCAGGGACTGGGCGGCTATCTGCCTGGCCATGGCCAGCGTCTCCGCCTCCAGCTCCTCCGGCGGCACCAGCCGGTTCACCAGGCCGATGCGCAGCGCCTCCTCCGCTCCTACCACACGGGCGGTGAAGATGAGCTCCTTGGCCGCCGCCAGCCCCACGATACGCGGTAGCTGCGACGCCCCCACCACTAGCCCGTAGCTGGCCCCCGGGAAGCGGAAGCTGGCCTCCGTGCTGGCGACGCGGATGTCGCAGTTGATGGCCAGGATGGCCCCGCCGCCGAAGGCGTAGCCGTTGATGGCGGCGATGACCGGCTTGGGGAAGCGCAGCAGATGCGCCGCCACTTGCCCCGCCACCCCCTGAGCGGTGGGATCGGCCAGTATCTCCGCCATGTCGGCCCCGGCGCTGAAGGCGCGGTCGCCGTTACCGGTGAGCACCACCACCACTACGGAGTCGTCCCCCTCCAGGGCGTCCAGCGCCTTCGTCAGCTCCAGCGCCATCCGCCGGTTGATGGCGTTATGGCGCTCCGGCCGGTTCAGACGCAGAAGGGCGATGGTGCCCTGCCTCTCCAGGATCAGTGTCTCGTAGTCCATGGAGCTCTCCCGTCCTGGCCTTCAGAGAGATTTTACAACCAGGCCGCCCCGGGAGGCCCTTCCCGGGGCGGCCTGTCCCGCTCCCGGCCTCACAGGCTCAGGATGTGGATGCTGCTGGCTGCGACATCGCCCTTGATCATGCCGCCGGCGTTCTCCGTCAGGCCGACGCGGGCGCCCTCCACCTGGCGCTCGCCGGCCTCACCCCGTAGCTGCCAGAAGATCTCGCAGATCTGGGCGATGCCGGTGGCGCCTACGGGGTGCCCCTTGGAGATGAGGCCGCCGCTGGGGTTCACGGGCAGCCGGCCGCCCAGCTTGGTGTAGCCGCTGCGGAGCAGGCCGGGGGCCTCGCCGCGGGGGCAGAGGCCCAGCTCCTCGTAGATGATGAGCTCCGCCGGGGCGGCGGCGTCGTGCAGTTCGATGACGTCCAGGTCTTCCGGGCCCAGACCGGCCATCTCATAGGCCCGGCGGGCTGCCCGCTCCGGGGCCGTCGGCTCGCCCGGGGCGTGGTCGGCCCCGGAGACGAGGACGGAGGCGCGCACGAAGACGGGTCGAGAGGTGAACTCGCGGGCGCGGCTGGCCGGCACCAGTATGGCGGCGGCCGCCCCATCGCCGATGGGCGAGCACATGGGCCGGGTGAGAGGCTCCGCCACCACGGGGGCGTTGAGGACGTCCTCCAGAGTGTAGACCTCCCGGTACTGGGCCTTGGGGTTGAGGGAGCCGTGCCAGTGGTTCTTGACGGCGACGCGGGCGAAGTCCTCCTTGGTAGCGCCGTACTTCTCCATATACTGACGGGCGAAGTTGGCGTAGAAGTCCATGAACATGGTCCGCTTCTCGCCCGCGCCCTCGCCGGGCACCATGGCGGCGCTGTCGTCAGCCCCCTTCTTCTGGAATTTCTCCATGTCTACCGCCGTGCCGATGGCGCGGAAGGAGAGTCGCTTGTCCTCGTGGTAGAGCTTCTCCATCCCCAGGGCCAGCGCCACGTCGTAGAGACCGGAGGCGACATACATCCAGGCCAGATGGAAGGCGGTGGAGGAGCTGGCGCAGGCGTTCTCGGCGTTGACCACCGGGATGCCGCCGATGCCCAGGTCACGCAGGACCACCTGACCGCGGATCATCTCCTGCCCGGTGATGAGGCCAGCGACGGCATTCCCCACCACCGCCACCTCGACGCGGGACCTGTCCAGACCCGCCGATTGCAGCGCCTCCGTCACCGCCTCCCGGGCCAGGTCTTTGAGCCCCCTGTCCAGGAACTTGCCGAACTTGGTCATCCCCACGCCGATGACGGCCACGTCACGCATGCGCACTGCCCTCCTTATACCTCGGCGAACGGCCGGAACCTGACCAGAGTATACCACAAAGGGGAGGCCGCTTCCGCGGGCCCGGCCGAGGCGCCGGTCACACGGGACGGGCCAACAGGTCCTGACGGTGGCCCCACTTGTGCAGGAAGCGGTAGAAGTTGCGCTTGCTGAGCCGCTCCCGGTCCTCGGGAGCGGTGCGCTCCCACTCGCTGTGGGCGTGACGGCGGACGGGGAGGGAGGGGTCGCACAGGAGGCGGAGGCCCCGCGCCCGCACGGCGAAGCTCAGGTCGAGGTCCAGGTGGCGGTAGAAGCGGAACTTCTCGTCCAGCGGGGCCACCTCCCGCAGCACCTCGCGCCGCAGGGCCATGATGTAGCCCTCCACGGCGTCCACCTCGCCCGGGCTGTCGGTCTCGTGGAACTCCCTCAGGTCGCTAGTGCGGAGCCCCCAGCGCCCGACGATGCCCACGGAGGGGTCGGCCAGGAGGCCCTGCAGGTGGGAGAAGACGTCTCCGGTCAGCTCCACGCTGACGTCCAGAAGGACGAAGATGGCCCCCCGACCCTGCCTCAGGGCCACGTTCCGGGCGGCGGCCGTCCCCAGGAAGTGGTCGGCGTGGAAGAGGCGGAGCCGGGGCTCGCGCTCCGCCAGGTCGTCCAGCCAGGGGCCGGTGTCATCGGTGGAGCCGTTATCGACGACGATGACCTCGCCACGGTCGCCCAGCCAGCGCAGGACGCTGTCGAGGCAACGCTCCACCTCCGGCCGGTCGTCCCGGGCCAGGAGGCTGACGGTGAACGGGCAGGCCGGGGCCTCGTGCAGGAGGGAGGGGACGTCGGCGCTGCTGGCGATGGTGCCCGCCGGGGCGAGCCAGGCCGGCCGGGGCAGGACGCTGCTCCCCTGGCGACCGTCCCGCACCTCGTACCCCAGGGAGTGGAGGCGAGAACGCAGAGCGTCCGCCTCAGCGTAGCGGCCATCCCGGCGCAGGCGGGCCCTCTCCTCCGCCAGGGAGCGCACATCGTCCGGGACGATGGGTGGCTCCGGGGGCCGGGCCAGGTCGAGCCCCAGGACGGAATCGAACTCCAGGAGGAGCTGACGCTTGAGGTAGGGGGGCAGGGAGGAACGGGCCACCGACCAGGCCACGGCCAGGGCGCGGGGCACGCTGAGGTCGGCGCAGAGGGCTGCCCAGAAGCGGCGGCGCGCCTCGTCCGCCTCCCGCCGCTGCGACGGCGAGGGCCGTCCCCTCGCTCCGCTGTCCTGGGCGTGGAGGCGTAACCGCAGCAGGCCCCGCTGGGCCGCCCGCAGCGCCGCCCAGGTGAAGTTCATGCGCCTGCGGTAGTGGACGGTGGCGCAGAGGTAGCGGAAGGCCAGGGGCTCGAAGCCGCGTTTCTCCAGGTCTTCCAGGGTGTAGACGTTGCCGGTGGACTTGGCCATCTTGACGCCGTCCACCAGCAGGTGCTGGCCGTGCACCCAGTAGCGGACGAAAGGTGCGCCGTAGGCTGCCTCGCTCTGAGCGATCTCGTCCTCGTGGTGGGGGAAGACGTTGTCCACGCCACCGGTGTGGATGTCCAGGGGCCGGCCCAGGTACTTCATCGCCATGGCCGAGCACTCTATGTGCCAGCCCGGGAAGCCCTCGCCCCAGGGGCTGGACCAGCGGAGGAGGCGACCCGGCTCGGCCGCCTTCCACAGAGTGAAGTCCCGCGGGTCCCGCTTCAGCGGGTCGGCCTCCACGCGGACTCCCTCCTCCAGACCCTCGGCGAGCTGGCCCGAGAGCTTGCCGTAGTCCGGGAAGCGGGCCACCTCGAAGTAGACGTTGCCCTCTCTCTCGTAGGCGTAGCCCCTGTCCACCAGCAGCCGGACCAGCTCGATCATCTCCGGGACGTGGTCGCTGGCGCGGGGGAAGTGGTGAGCGGGAAGGATGTTGAGGCGGGCCTCGTCCCTCAGGAAGGCATCGGTGTAGAACTGGGCTATCTCCTGGGGCGTCTTCCCCTCGGCCAGGGCAGCGGCGATGACCTTGTCCTCGCCCCGCTCCAGCTGTTCCTGCCGCATGTGGCCGACATCGGTGATGTTCTTGACGTGGACCACACGGTAGCCCAGCCCCTCCAGAGTACGGCGGAGCCAGTCCACCATCAGGTAGGTGCGGAGGTTCCCTATATGGGCGTAGCGGTAGACGGTGGGGCCGCACGAGTAGAGGCGCACGATCCCCGGCTCTCGAGGCTGGAACTCCTCGATACGGCGGCTGAGAGTGTTGTAGAGTCGGAGCTTTATCGCCAGCCTGCCCACGCTATCCCCTGCTCGTCGCCGGGGCCAGCACGGCCCCGACCCCGAGGCCATGTCGCCGGCCTACGGCCGGCCTCAGGTTATCTCTCAGCCGTGCTCCCCTTCCCAGCCGATCTCGACATCACCGTTCTCCCAGATTATCACGGGCACGGTGACGGAGTACTTGAGCGCCTCCTCCCACCACTGGGGCTCTATGTCCACCCGCCGTTCTTCCACCTCCAGGCCCCGCTCCTTCAGGGCGGTCAGCGCCTTCTGGCTGGTGGGGCAGTTGGCCAGAGTGTAGATGATGACCTTGCTCACGGCCCGCTACCTCCAGCCGTTATGTTATCGCAAACGGCGCCGGCCTGTCACAGCCGGCGTGTAGCAGTCCTCCCGCGCCAGTGAGCTCAGACCCGGATGTGGCGCCAGCGGCCCTGCCGGAAGCGCAACCAGATGAGCAGGGCGCGGATATCGATGTCCAGGACGGCGGCCGTCCACGCCCCGGGCACGCCCAGGCCGGCCGTTATGGCCAGCAGGTAGGCGGGCAGCAGCCTTATCACCCAGGTGCAGAAGGCCATGATCAACAGGACAGCACGCGTATCCCCGGCGCCCCGCAGTGCCCCGCCCAACGCCAGGCTCACCCCCATCCCGGGCATAGCGAAGGCGAAGATGATCATCAGACGCCGCCCGGTCTCCACCACGCGGTCCGCCTCCTCGCCGGCCACGAAGAGGCCGGTGATCTCCCCACCGAAGACCAGAAGGACGACGGCCACCAGACCCATCAGTGCCAGGGCGTAGCGTGTCGCCAGGTAGGCGGCCCGCTGGGCCAGGTCCGGGCGCTGCGCCCCCAGCCCCTGGCCCACCAGAGCCGAGGCGGCCACGCTCAGGCCGAAGCCGGCGTTGTAGGTGAGACTCTGAATGGCCAGGGTGATGCCGTGAGCGGCCACCGCTGTCGTCCCCAGGCTGGCGATGGTGCGGGTGTAGAGCATGAAGGCGATGTTGAACTGGGCCTGCTCCAGCCCTGTGGGCACGCCGATGCGCAGGATGCGCGACAGCTCGCGCCGGTCCACTGCCAGAGCCATCCAGGGACTCCAGCGCAGCGCCAGCCTCCCGGACGAGAGTAGCAATAGGGCGGCGAGCGCGCCCGCTATTACAGCCACGGTGAAGCCCACCCCGGCTCCCGCCACTCCCAGGCGAGGGAACGGCCCCACGCCGTTCACCAGCAGCGTGGAGAGAACGATGTGCACCGCGTTGACAGCGACCCCGACGGCCATCGGGGTGCGGGTGTCGCCCGCTCCCTGTAGGGAGGCGTAAACAGCGAAGAGGAGCGACCAGAAGGGCATGGCCAGCGCCGCCGATCGCAGATAGTGGGCGCCCAGCCGACCGGCTTCCGGCTCCGCCCCCATCATGGTCAGTGCCCAGCCTCCCAGAGCCCAGAACCCTAGGCCGATGGCCCCTCCCCAGGCCAGAGCGAGGAGCAGGGCGCTGCGCAGCACAGCGGCGGCCCGCTCGGGCTGCCCGGCGCCGAAGTTGCGGGCCACCAGCGCTATCGTCCCCACACCGACGGCCGTCATGCCGGCCATGGCCAGCCAGAAGAGCTGGCTGGCCAGGCGCACCCCGGCCAGGGCGTCCTCCCCCAGTCGGCCCACAAGAACGGCGTCCACCAGTTGCTCTATGGAGAAGCTCACCTGCTGGACCACCACCGGCCAGGCCAGACGGAAGACGGACCACCCCAGGGCGGCCTCGTCCAGGGCGGGGGCAGCGCCGGGCGCAGTACGTTCGGTGGTCATCTCAGGCGTGAAGGGGCGCCCTGCGGGCGCACGCTTATGTTAGGATAGCGCACCGTGGCAACCGATGGTTCGTGAAGCCACGACGATAGATTACCCGCCGGATACGAGGCTGACATACCAGGACTGAGAGGAGGCCTCCAGCTTACTGACCACTCCAGCATCGCTATCATCCACGTCCACCTGCGTCGCCTTGAAGGCACCCGTTGGGGCGCTAGCGAGTCTCGGAGGCGTCCCCTGGACGGCGGACGCCGGTGGCCACTCACCGATAGGCCCATGACTATGGCGGCGCATGTCCCCCGTATAACTACCCCCGGCTTCAGGCCCCATAGAGTCTGCCAGTTCGACCATGGCTGGGCCGTTCTCGTATACCCCGGCGGCCTTCCCGCCGCAACTGCCGTACCGCGGCTCGAGCCAGAAGCCCAGCGCTGAAGGGCTAGGTGACCTCGTCTGGGGGCTCCCGCTGAAGTAGCATATGGTGAGGATAGCGTCGGAAGACAGCGATGTCCCGCGGGCACCGGTGGTTCGCTGCCTGGTACGACAGGCTCTCGGCCGCCGCCGAGGCCAGCTATATGCGCCCCGTCCGCGCCGAGGTGGCCGGGGGCGCCAGGGGACGCGTCCTGGAGATAGGCTGTGGCACAGGGGCCAACTTCCCCTACTACGACGAGGCGGCGCAGGTGACGGCCACGGAGCCAGACCCCTACATGCTGGAGCGGGCCAGAAGGCGGGCCCGAGCGCTGGGACATCGCCTGGAGCTGGTGCAAGCAGTGGCGGAGGCCCTCCCCTTCGCCGATGCCACCTTCGACGCGGTAGTGGCCACCCTGGTCTTCTGTTCGGTGCGGGAGCCGGGCCAGGCCCTGGCGGAGGTGCGACGGGTGCTGCGGCCGGGAGGTCAGCTCCGCTTCTACGAGCACGTCCGTTACGGTGGCCTGCTGGCCCGTCTGCAGGACGCGGTGACGCCGGTCTGGCGCTGGTTCGGCGCTGGCTGCCACCCCAACCGCGACACGCCCCGGCTGGTGAGAGAGGCGGGCTTTCGCCTCCGCCGTCTGGAGATGACCTATCCGTTGCCGCCCGTCCCGCCCATGCTCCTGGCCCGCCCCCACGCCCTGGGCATAGCGGAGGCGTCCTGAGCCATGGCCGGCGTAGTGCTGGTGCTGGGGGCCGGCGGCATCCGCGGCTGGGCGCATGTGGGGGCACTGGAGGTCTTCCACCGCGCAGGGGTGCCCGTGCGGGGCCTGGTGGGGGCCAGCGCCGGCTCCCTCATCGCTCCTCTCTACGCTGCCCGACGAGACCCGGACGAGATGCTCCGCGTCGCCCTCTCGGCGACGCCGCTCTCCCTGACCCTCTGGTTCCTGGACGGGCTCCGCATCCGCCGGGAGGCCAGGGGCTTCGGTCGGCTGCTGTGGGGGGCCTATGGCCGCCTCAACTTCCAGGAGCTGGCGGTGCCCTTCGCCGCTGCCGTGCTGGACGTGGCCACCGGGGAGCGCCTGTTGTTGCGAGAGGGGAACGTGGGGCGGGCCGTGGAGGCCAGCATCCGGCCACCCGTCCTGATGCCACCCCTGAAGCTGCAGGGCCGCTATCTCACTGATGGCGGCCTCCAGGACACGCTGCCCCTGGCCCTGGCCCGTGCCCTCTACCCGGACGCCCCTCTGGTAGGCGTCGCCGTAGGCGAGTTCCTCGTCCTCCCTTCGGGGCTTCGGCCGCGGGCGGCCCAGGTGGCCCTGCGGCTCAGGCGGCGCAACGCCAGCCCCTCCTCCGTCCTGGGACAGGTGGCCTTCATGGCCCATCTACTGGCCCAGGGGCGGCCGGTCCGGGACGGGCAGCACCTGCTGGTCAGCCCCAGGCTGAGAGGCATCATGTCCGCCCTGCCCTTCCGCATGCGGGAGGCCATCGAGGAGGGGCGACGAGTGGCTCGGCGCGCCCTGCCGGAGCTGAAGCGCCTGCTGGCCGAGATGGAGTAAGTAACTGGACAGGGGCGCTTTTCTAGCCCGTGTCGTCTGCTCCCTGGCGAGAGGGAAGGACGACCCACGCCCGCCCCGGCGTGGTGACGCCCTCCCGCTCGTTCTCGGCCCAGACCTCGCACTCCACTATGTGCTGGCCGTCCTGCACGTACTTGGCTACCACGCGGCCTTTGCAGACCATCAGGTCGCCCGGGCGCTGCTGTCGTCGCATCTCGAAATAGAGCTTCTTGAGGAAGCCCTCGTCTCCCATCCAGTCGGTGATGACCCGCACCAGGGCGGCCTGCATGAAGCCAGTGTTCATGAAGATGTCCGGGTGCCCCGCCTGACGGGCGAAGTCGCGGTCGAAGTGGAGGGGATACCAGTCCTGGGTGCCGCTGGCCTGGAGGTACATGCGCCGCTCGTTGATCTGGAGGGAGAAGCCAGGCAGCTCTTCCCCCACCTTCACCTCCTCCCAGTAGGGCTGGCGTCGCTTCATGCCTCCTTCCCCTCCTGCGCGGCCGCCACCTCCTCCGGCGTGCGGTGGAAGAGGAGGGTATTGCGGACGACGCAGACCACCTTCCCCTCCTGATTGCGGATGATGGACTCGCTCACCACCCAGACGGCCTCCGGGTCAATGCTGATAGGCTTCTGGTATATATCGGCGATGCGGCGTTTGACGGAGAGGTGGTCGCCCACGCGGATGACATCGAACCACTCCACCTCCTGGGCCATGTTGACGATGCGCTTCCCTGGCGTGGGCACCACCGGCAACAGCGGCTCGAAGACGGGCGGCCAGGGGCCCAGGCTGGCGAAGTACATGGCCAGCCAGCCGGAGGGGGGACAGATGACGGCCCCCCAGCGAGAGCGTCGGGCGTAGTCGGGGTCGAGGAAGAGGGGGTTCATGTCCTCCACCATGTGGCAATGGCGGCGGATGGGGTCATGCTCCACCGGGTAGCGGCCGCGGCTCTCGGCAAACTCCAGTCCGATGAAGCGGCGGCGCACCTCCTCGATGTCGTACCTGGCCATGACCTGTCTCCCGATACGATGGCTACGCCGCCACCATTATAGGCCCGTATCATCGCACCGTCAGGAGCGCCGCGGCCCTCCTTGTCCCGGCGGGTGATTCGTGTAACAATGTATATTAGGGATGGGTCATTAGATGCGGAGGTGCTAGTCATTTGCAGGAAGAGCTGACGCCCGCTCCCGTCCGCTCCAAACGCGGCCCCCTGCCCACAGCTCGCCTGGTCCGTCGCCAAGACCTGACCCCTGACCTGATGGTGATCTGGATAGAGCCCTCAGTACCCTTCAGCTTCAAGCCCGGCCAGTACTGTACCATCGGCCTCGAGGGGATAGAGCGGCCCTATTCGATCGTATCGGCGCCGCACGAGCTGCCACGCATAGAGCTCTTCATCGAGCTGGTGCCGGAGGGGCAGCTCACGCCCCGGCTGTGGCGGCTGAGGGAGGGGGACGTGGTCACCATACGGCCGCGCGCCAAGGGACTGTTCACCTTCGAGCCCCGCTACCGCCACCATCTGATGGTGGCCACAGTCACCGGCATCGCCCCCTTCATGAGCATCATCCGGGACTACCTGCACCGGGGCGCTCAGGGCCATCGCTTTTACGTGTTGCAGGGAGCCAGCTACCACGACGAGTTCGTCTACGACCGTGAGCTGACGGCGCTGGCCACCTGTCGTCCAGACCTCCTGGCCTATGTCCCCACGGTGAGCCGGCCCAACGACCCGCGCAACGCCGACTGGCGAGGCCAGACGGGGCGGGTCAATACCATCGTCGAGGAGTACATAGAGCGGTTCGGCCTGCGGCCGGAGGACACGCTGGTCTACGCCTGCGGCCACGCTGGCATGATCGACGATGTGAAGGCGCGGCTGATGCCCAAGGGCTGGCGGGTCAAGGAAGAGTACTACGACTGACGCCCCGGCAGCCGCCAGGCCTCCTCCGCCTCGGCGAGGAAGCGGGACAGGAGGCTGTTGAACTCCTCAGGGCGCTCCATCTGCGGCGAGTGGCCGCACCCCTCCAGGATAACGAGACGGCTCCCGGGCATGGCGGCGTGCATCCGCGCCGAATGCTCAAGGAAGGGCTCGTCGTCCTCGCCGCAGACGACGAGCGCCGGCGCGGAGAGGCGAGAGAGGGAGTCCAGCAGGGGCTCACGCCGGGCTATGGCCTCGGCACAGTAGATGTAGGCCTCGCGTGATGTCATCAGGAACTCCTCCCGCCATGCCTGGACGAGCTCCGGTTGGGCCGTCACTCCCTGGGGCAGGGCGGCGCTGGCCAGCTGGGCCTGGAACACCGCCTCCATCCCCTGCTCTCGCGCCAGATCCACCAGGCGCCGGCGCTCCTCCGTGACCAGGTTCAGGGGAGCCTCGGCGCAGGTGTCCAGCAGCACCAGCGAGAGCAGCGCCTCCGGCCGGGCCAGCGCCACGTGCTGGGCCACCATTCCCCCCATGGAATGGCCCACCAGATGGAAGCGCTCCACGCTCAGGCAGTCCAGGAGCGCCAGCACGTCTTGGGCCAGCCCCTCCAGACGATAGTCCTCCGCACGGTCGGTCCGGCCGGACAGGCCATGGCCCCGCAGGTCGGGGCATATGAGGCGGTGGCGGCCGGCCAGGGCGGGGACGGTGTAAGCCCAGTTGCGGGAGCTGCCGGTAAAGCCGTGGAGGAGCACCACGGCGCTGCCCTCTCCCACGTCCAGGTAGTGAATGTCTGTGCCGTTGACGGTCACCCTGGGCATCCCGTCCCTCCCGTACCGCTGCAGACCAGTATACCCCGCCGCCGCGAGGCGGGCCACGACCCTCCCGGGCCGCCCTCGTCTCATTGACAGGGCATCGGGCGAGGGGTATCTTTTTGCAGCAGCGGCATGAGCAGGAGGCGCAGTCTATGAAGATGATCCTCTCCCATCCCGAGAAGTGCGTGGCCTGTCACCTGTGCGAGGGGGCCTGCTCCTTCCGCCACGAGGGTGCCTTCGTCCCTGCCAAGACCCGCATCTGGGTCTTCGACTTCATCGAGGAGCAGCTCTACGGCGCCGTCACCTGCTTCCACTGCGCCGATGCCCCCTGCCTGGCCAACTGTCCCACCTACGCTATCAGCCGCCACCCCGAGACCGGCCAGGTCTACGTGAACGAGGACAGGTGCATCGGCTGCAAGATGTGCCTGGTGGCCTGCCCCTTCGGGGTCATGGGCTACCACGCCGAGAAGCGCGTGGCCCAGAACTGCGACCTCTGCGGCGGCGATCCCCAGTGCGTCAAGGTCTGTGTCTACGGCGCCCTGGAGTACGCCGACGTGGAGCCCCTGGAATGGGCCGTCCGTCTGGAGCAACTGGAGCGGCCCGCCGCCGCCAGCTAGGTGGCCGTCCCGCGGGCATGGAGACGAGAAGCGCTAGGAGGACGCGGCGATGCCTTACGGTTGGGTAGGTCAAGTCCTGCGCATAGACCTCACGGCGGGGAGGGTGACCAAGGAGCCTCTCAACATGGAGTGGGCTCGACAGTTCATCGGCGGGCGGGGGCTGGGAACCAAGTACCTCTACGAAGAGATAGACCCCCGCTGCGATCCCCTGGGCCCGGACAACAAGGTGATCTTCGCCACGGGGCCCCTCACCGGCACCTACGCCCCCACGGGCGGCCGCTACATGGTACTGTGCAAGAGCCCCCTGACCGACGCCATCGCCTGCTCCAACTCCGGCGGCTACTGGGGGCCGGAGCTGAAGTTCGCCGGCTACGATATGGTCATCCTGGAGGGCCGGGCGCCGCAGCCCGTCTACATCTGGGTCTACAACGACCAGGTGGAGATACGTGATGCCTCCCACGTCTGGGGCAAGACCACCGACGAGTCCGAGGACATCCTGCGGGCCGAGACCGACCCCCAGGCCCGCATCGCCGGCATCGGCCCTGCCGGTGAGAACCTCTGCCGGGTAGCCTGCGTCATCAACGATAAATCGAGGGCAGCGGGGCGCTCCGGGGTGGGAGCTGCCATGGGAGCCAAGAACGTCAAGGCCATCGTCGTGCGCGGCACGGGCGCCGTCCCCATAGCCGACCCGCTGGGCTTCTCCCAGGTGGTCTTCCAAGCGCTGGAGGTGGTGAACAAGTCTCCCACCACCGCCAAGGCCCTGCGCGGACTGGGGACAGCCTCCACCGTGGGCTTCACCAACGCCGTGGGCATCCTGCCCACCCGCAACTTCCAGGTGGGCCAGTTCGAGCTGGCCAATAACGTCAATGGACAGACCATCGCCCAGACGGTGCTGACCCGCAACAAGGGCTGCTACTCCTGCCCCATCGGCTGCGCCCGGGTGACGGAGATCAAGGGCGCCTCCAAGTGGCAGGGTAAGGGGGAGGGCCCGGAGTATGAGACCATCTTCGGTCTGGGCACCGACTGCGGCGTGGGAGACCTCCCGGCCGTCCTCTACGCCAACTACCTGTGCAACCTGCTGGCCATGGACACCATCTCCGCCGGCGGCACCATCGCCACCGCCATGGAGCTGGCGGAACGGGGCTACATCCCGCCCGAAGACCTGGCGGAGCTACCGTTCGAGCTGCGCTTCGGCAACCCGGATGCCGTCATCGGCTGCCTGGAGCTGATGGCCTACCGGCGGGGGAAGTTCGGCAACCTGCTGGCGGAGGGCGGCTACCGCCTGGCGGAGCACTACGGCCACCCGGAGCTCTTCATGGGGGTGAAGAAGCAGGACTTCGCCGCCTACGACCCTCGCGGCGCCAAGGGGATGGGGCTGGGCTACGCCACCTCCAACCGTGGCGCCTGCCACCTGCGGGGCTACTCTATGAGCCAGGAGTGGTTCGCCCCGCCCGACAAGCGGAGCGACCCCTTCAGCATCGAGGGGAAGGCGGCCCTCCAGAAGTACGTGCAGGACAAGGCGGCCTGCGAGGACTCGGCCGGCATCTGCACCTTCAGCATGTTCGCCGTGAGCCACGAGCAGCTCTGCGCCATGTACAACGCTGCCACCGGAGAGCGCCTCAGCATGGACGACTGGTGGCTGGCCGGCGAGCGCATCTGGAACCTGGAGCGCCTCTTCAACCTGCGGGCGGGCCTGGGCCGCCAGGACGATACGCTGCCGCCCCGCATGCTCCGGGAACCCCTCACCGGCGGCTCCGTCCAGGGCCAGGTGGTGGAGCTGGAGCCCATGCTGGAGGAGTACTACCAGGTGCGGGGCTGGGACGAGGAGGGCCACCCCCGGCCGGAGACCCTGGCCCGCCTGGGCCTCGCCTAGCGGGACGCCGTGTCCAGAGCAACACAGCCAGCCGCAAGGGGGACGTGATGACCCGCTATCTGATACTGGGCATAAGCGCCGCCGGCCTCTCCGCCATCGACGCCATACGGCAGCGCGACCCTGACGGCCAGATAACCGTGGTCTCCAAGGAGCCGGAGCCCTGCTACTCCCGGGTGGCGCTGCCCTACCTCATCGCCGGCGAGAAGAACCTGGGCCAGATCACCCTGCAGCCCGCCGAATACTTCCAGCGCCAGAACGTGGAGGTGGTGTGGGGGGTAGGGGCGGCGGCCCTGGACGCCGCCAGCAAACAGGTGCGACTGGAGGACGGTCGGATTTTATCTTATGACAAATTGCTCATCGCCACCGGCTCTCGTTCCCGCGTCCCGCCCGTCCAGGGCATAGGGGAAGCGGAGGTCTGCTATCACTGGACGCTGGCAGATGCCCGCCGCATCGAGCAGGCCAGCGAGGGAGCGCAGCACTGCTTCGTCATCGGCGCTGGCTTCATCAGCCTCCTGACCATCAACGCCCTGCTGAAGCGGGCCCACCTTCGCTACACCGTGGTAGAGATAGCTGATCAGGTGATGCCCCAGCTCTTGGACGAGGCGGCGGGGCGTCGCCTCGAGGAGGAGATGCGCAAGCTGGGCATCGAGGTGTTGCTGGGGGACGCCGTGACCGCCATCGAGCGAGGGAGGAACGGCCGCTACGTCATCCACCTGCGGAGCGGCCAGGAGCGCCAGGCGGACATGATAGTGTGCGGCACCGGCGTGGAGCCCAACGTCCAGTTCCTGGAGGGCTCCGGCCTGGAGATAGGACGGGGGGTAAAGACCAACGAGCGTCAGGAGACCAGCCTACCCGATGTCTATGCCGCAGGCGACTGCGCCGAGACGCGGGACTTCCTCAGCGGTGAGGCAGTGGTCCACGCCATATGGCCCACCGCCGTGGAGCAGGGCCGCGTGGCGGGGGCCAACATGGCAGGTGATAGCCTGACCTACCCGGGCAGCCTGAGCTGGAACGTCACCGAGCTCTTCGGCTGGGCCTGTGCCTCCGTGGGCCAGTTCCGGGAGGGGCCGGGCCTGGAGCCCATCGTCTTCTACAACCCGTCCACCGGCGTCTACCGTAAGATACTCCTGGATGGGGAAGATCGCGTCGTCGGTGTGGTGGTGATAGGTCGGGGACAGGACGTCCAGGAGCTGGGCGTGCTGCAATCGCTGATACGGCGGCGGAGCAGCGTCTCCCGCTGGAAGCGGCACCTGGCAGGGGAGCGGGTGAACTATGGTATGATGGCCTATGAGAGCCTCAAGGCCCAGATGGCCAAGAGCTAGGCCAGACCGCCGCTGGCCGGCGGGGCGATAGAGATGAAGGTGCGAGTGGAGCTGCAGGCCTACTTGGAGAAGTTCTCGCCCAATGGCGCTCCCAGGTTCGAGCTGGAGCTGCCGGACGGGGCCACAGTGGACCGGCTCCTGCGGGAGCTGGCCATACCCGACGACGAGACCCAGGTAATCATCGTCAACAACGAGAGCGTGGACTTCGAGCGCCGGCTCCAGGACGGGGACGAGATCATCCTCATCCCGCCCCTGGCTGGCGGCTAGGGAGCGCGGCGCACAGAAGCCGTGGGGGACGCCGTCTGGCGTCCCCCGTTCCTCTCCCGGGCACCCAGCGGGTCAGGGCCGGGCCAGGCGGATCTCGCTCCCCTCTACCTGTACCTGGTAGGTGGCTATGGGGCGAGAGGGTGGCGGCCCCACCACCTCCCCGGTCTTCACGTTGAAGCGGCCTCCGTGCCAGGGGCACTCCACCACATCACCGGTCAGCTCGCCCTCGTGGAGGGGGCCGCCGCGATGGGTGCAGGTGTTGTCGAAGGCGTAGATCTGGCCGTCCACGTTGGCCAGCACGATCTCCTTGCCGTCCACCTCCACCAGCTTCATCTCGCCCGGCGGCACCTCGTCCAGGGTGGCTACCTTGATGAAATCGGCCATGCTCCGCTCCTCCTGCAGTCCGATATCGAGCCCCGGGGGCTGCCGGTTAAGGATGATAGCACGCCCCGGAGGCGGGGAGGGAGCCGAGTAAGGGTCTCAGCCCAGGTGGCGGTAGAACCGCGGCCACACCCGTCGATGGGCCCAGTCCGGGGATGATCTACCCAGCGTCCCCAGAAGGCGACCGACCCAGCGGGCGGTGCCGCGGGAGCGGGCCTCCGGGTCGGGGAAGTAGAAATAGGTCAGCGGGTGCTCCTCCGCCCCCCAGGCGGATTTGAAACGCCGTAGCCCCTCCTGGTCGGCGTCGGACCGGCCCAGGTCGAGGCATGACATCCCCATCTCCTTGGCCAGCTCGATGGTGGCCCACATGAGGAGGTTGTTGGGCCGGGCCTGGAGGGCATCGGGGCGGGAGACGTTGAACTTGTAGACCATGGTGGTGCGCCACCAGAGGAGGAGATTGCAGGCCAACGCCTCGCCGTCGAACTCGACGAAGAGGAGGGTGCCCAGCCCCTTCTCCAGGAGATGGACGCTCATGGCCTGAAAGAAGCGGTAGGGCGCCGGCACCAGGCCGTGGCGGCGGCGGGTCAGGCAGTAGAGCTCATAGAAGGCGGGCAGGCCCTCCGGCCCTGCCTGGTGCACCCGCAGGCCCAGCCGCTGCGCCTTGCGCATCCCTCCCCGCGTGGAGGGGTGGACGCGGGCCATCAGCTCGTCGAGCCTCCTGTCCAGGCGCAGGACGTGCTGAACGAAGAGCCCAGGCCGGGGGACGAAGCGACGGGAGGCCAGCAGGGAGGGCTCTCCGCCCCGCACCTCCACGTACCGCAGGTGCTGACGCTCAGTGTCGCGGGTGGCGGTGGCCAGGAGGAGATGGAGCCCCTCCGCTTCCGTGGCGAGGGGTGGGCAGGCGTCGCTGAAGGGGAGGCCCACCAGCCGGCGGCCGGTCAGCCAACTCTGCACCAGCATCAGGGGCAGAGCGCTCTGGACCTCGCCACCAGCGTCCGTCAGCGCATAGTAGCGAGGAGCGAAGCCGTAGCTGTCCACCAGCACCCTGGCCCAGTGGGCGGTGTGGAACACAGTGGCCTCCGGGCAAGTCGCCACAAACTCCTCCCAGGCGGGACTCTCGCGCGGGTCTATGACGGAGACGCGCACCACCTCACCCCCCTGTCCCCTCGGGCCCGGCCCGCCAGGCGGCTTGCCCTGGCGGGCGCTCGTGGAGCTCTACGTATGCGGCCTTCACCCGCGCCCAGGCGTGACGTTCCGCCACAGCACGGGCGGCGTCAGCCAGGCGCTGACGCAGGGATACATCCTGATAGAGGAAAAGGAGCGCCTCCGCCAGGGCGCTGGCATCGCCGGGCGGGAAGTAGAGAAGGGCGGGGCCGAAGACGCAGGAGATGGCCGGCTGGCCAGCGGCCACCACCGGACGCCCCAGCAGAGCATACTCGAACACCTTGTTGGGCAGGGAGTTGAAGCGGACGGGGACGATGCCCACGTGGGCCGCCAGCACCTCCGCGGCGACGCGCCCGTAAGGGAGCCAGCCAGCGAACTCCACGACCCCATCGAGGCCGAGGGAGCGGGCGAGGGCCTCGGCGGCCGGCCGGTGCTCCCCCTCGCCGATGATACGCACCTTCAGCCCCGGGATGCGGGGGCGGAGGAGGGCGGCCGCCCGCACCATTTCATCGATGCCGTACCTCTCCAAGAGGGTGCCGTGGGTGACGACGACGAAGCCGTCCGGAGGCGGGCCGGGCCGCTCCTGCGGCAGGAACACCGCCTCGTCGGGGGCGTTGGGAAGCCAGGCGAGCTTCCTCCGGGGCGTGCCCCGCTCGCTCAGTGCCCTCACGTGATAGGGGCTGACCACCACCACCTGCTGCGCCAGGGCGGTGCTGGCCCGCTCCAGCCAGATGGCCAGCCGCACCAGGCGGGAGGCCGAGTCCACCTGCAGATGGCTGACCAGCGTCTCGGGTAGCGGATCGAAGATGTAGAGCAGGAGGCGGGCGCCCAGCAGTCGCGGTAGCAGGGCGGCGAAGACGGCACAGTCCGGTGGCCCGTAGACCTCCACCACCCTGTAGCGCCTTCCCAGGAAGAGGACAGGGAGCACCAGGGCCGAGAGGAGGCAGAAGGCTACGTGCTCGAACAGGTGTCTGGCCAGCCCGGACCGACGGTGCGTCAGGGGCAGGCGGTACACGGTGCCGCCCCAGTAGGGCTCCACCGCCCGCTCTCCCGGCCGACGCAGGCAGAGGACGTCCACGCGATAGCCGGCCTCCACCAGGGCGTTGGCGTTCTTGCGCAGGTGCTCCTCCGCCGGGAAGTAGCCCAGGCGCAGGAAACAGGCCCGCTTCATCTCCGCGCCTCCGTGAGATCACGATACGGGCGTCCGCCCCGGGCGGCCAGGACCGCCTCGTAGACCGCCACCACCCGCTCGGCGATCCTGTCCAGCTCCAGGTGGGCCACCCGCTCCCGCCCCCGCGTCCGGCCGCCGTACCGCAGGGCCATCTCCAGCTTGGCGGCGATGTCCTCCGGCTCCTGGGAACAGAGGTAGCAGCCCTCGGTGCCGGCTATGACCTCCGGCACGTCCCCCACCGCTGTGGAGACGATGGGCAGGTTGCAGGCCATCGCCTCTTTCACCACCATGGGTGAGCCCTCAGCGTCGGAGGTCAGGAGGAGGACATCGCAGGCGTTCATGTAGAGGGGGACCAGGTCATGGGGTCGGCCGGAGAGCAGGACCAGCTCCACGTCGGGATAGCGGGAGCGCAGAAGGGAGAACGCCGCCTGTACCAGGTCCCATCGCTTCTCCGGCCTGAAGTACTCCCCCGCCCACAGGACGAGCCGCCGGTCCAGAGGCAGGCCGGCCGCCTGGCGGGCCTCCCGCTGGGGGAGGGGCTGGAAGCGCGCCATGTCCACCCCGCAAGGCACCACGTAGGCGGCGGGGAAGGGCAGGCGGCGCCGCATCTCATCCGAGACGACGATGACGGCATCGAAGAAACGGGTGAAGAGCCGGCAGAGGAGGGCCTGCCAGGTCATGAAGACCTCTGGCCCATGGTGGGTGAGGACCACCGGGCAGCGTCGCTGGGCCAGCGCCACCAGCCCGGAGAAGATGTAATGGGCATGGACGATGTCGTAGTGGCGGCGCGCCAGCCGCCACCAGAGGCGAGGATAGGCCAGCAGGTAGTTGAGCCGGTTGCGCCGACCATCGATGAAGAGGACGTCCACCTCCAGGCCCCGCCGCCGCAGCGACTCCACCTGGTCCCGCACAAAGACGCCGAAGGCAGGCCGGTCCGGCTGGGGGTACATGTTGGTGACCACGAGCACCCTCATCGTCGCCTCCTCGCCGGCGTGCGGGCGGCGGGGTCAGACGGGTTCAGTTGGGATGGGTTGGAGAGGAAGAGAGCGGCCAGCACCGTGCGAAAGCGGTCCTCGTAGGCGCGCAGCACTTCGCGGGTCACCTGGTCGCACGGCTGGCTCCCCGGCCGGGCAGCGTCCACGACGCTCAGGCCATATCTCCCGGCCAGTCCCAGATAGAGCTGGCGCTGGGCGGCCAGGACGTCCCGAGGCAGAGGCTCCCGGGAGCGTGTCTGCGCGGTCTCGGCCGGGACGTCCAGAAGATAGGCCATGTCCGGCCGTGGCACTAGGCGGAGGAGCAGCTCCGGCGCCAGGGAGGCCCAGGAGGGGCCCGGCGGCAGGCGGGACAGGAGCTCCACGGCGGCGTCGTAAGAGTAACGGTCGCTGACCACCACCTGCCCCAGCAGCCGTGGCAGCCAGGCCCTGACCAGGAGCGAGAGGAGGACGTCCAGGGCGTTGGCCCAGGCCCACAGGGTGCGGACGAGGGGCGGGCCCGGCGCCGGTCGCCAGTCTCCTTCCTCCCCCTGGGCAGCGGTGACCCCCCAGCGGCGCAGGAGGGAAGAGGCAAGGCGGTAGGGACGGGAGCAGCCACAGCGGGTCCAGACCAGCCTTCCCCGCAGCTCCGAGATGGCCAGGGCCGAGCCGAGGGCGCGGGCTACCGTGGTCTTGCCGGCACCATCGAGGCCGCTCAGGGAAACGAGAAAGCCGGGCTGGGGGCGGAGCCCGGACTTGAGCTTCGCTCCCCAGGCCAGCACCCGCGCCAGGTCCGTCACCCGCTGACCAGGGGGTATCTCGCCATCGGCCAGGACCTTGCGGTAGTAGAGCAGCTTGCTCAGGGAGAAGGAGACGGGGAAGGGAAGGGTCAGGGGCCGCCGCGAGGCCCGACGCCAGTAAGCGCGCGCCCAGCGATAGCGTCGCAGGCCCTCCTCCCAGTGCTGCCTCTGCTCGGGCGGCGCCATGGTCGCGCCCAGAAGCTCCCGCTCCATGTGGCTGCAGACGAGGAGGCCCAGCAAGAGACCATCGTGCCAGCCGCGGCGCCGCGCCTGGGACTCCACGTAGCGCCAGTCCAGGGCGGGGCCGCTCCAGCAGGCGGATACCTTGTGCAGGTCGTACAGGGTGAAGCGCTTGTTCTCGTAGAGGGCATGGGCCACATTGACCAGGATGGCGTCCTCGGCGCTGGGGACGGTCACCTCCGGGTCGTCGGGCGCGGGGCGGGCCCGCCGCCACAGGCTGGCGTTGTCCAGGAACTCCACGTCCCAGCCCACCCAGGAGTGGACGTGGACGGCGAGGACGGAACGTCCCCCCACGAACCTGCGAAAGAGGAACTTCTGGGGCTCGTCTATGTTGCGCAGCCAGACGTATCCCAGGTCCTCCAGGAGAGCCCTGGCCCGGCCGACGCTGGCCCTGGGCACCAGCAGGTCCAGGTTGTCGCTGGTGTAGGGGAAGGAGGGATAGATGCCGGCCGACTTGAAGGCGATGCAGGGTATGCCCTCCCTGGCCCAGGCCTCCTTCACTCGCAGGTATTCGGAGCGCTGGCCCTCCATCTCCCGGCGGTCACGCTCCAGGGCGCGCCGCCAGCTCTCGGAGCGCTCCTGCAGCGTGCGGGCCCCCTCCAGGGCCAGCAGGGGGAACTTGTTCGCCCGCAGCAGCGCTACCAGCACCTGGACGGCCCGCTCCTCCTCCTCGCCCCACTCTCCCACCGCCTCCCGGGCGATGCGGTCCAGAAAGGCCGTCAGGACGCGGTCCAGGACGATATCGCCGCTCACGGCCCTTCTACCTCCAGGGCCTGGGCCAGGAGGCAGCGGGCCACCTCCTCCCATGTGTAGGGGAGGACGAGGCGCCGCGTACCCCCTGTCTCCAGCCGATGCGCCTCCTCCAGGAGACGGGGGAGCTCCCGCCAGTCGGTGACGTAGCGGAGGCCGTAGCCTTGTTGGAACATCAGCGGTAGACCGCCGTAGGGATAGGCGAGCACCGGCAGGTCGCAGGCCATGGCCTCCAGCACCGAAAGGGGCACGTCTATGGCATTGTCCGGCCTCTCGACGGGGAAGATGTAGCAGTCGCTGGCCTGGTAGAGCTCCTCAATGCGGGGCTGGTAGCCATCGATGACGATGGCGCCCGTCTCCCGCACCAGGGAGTCGGCCAGAGCGTCGTCGCGGCCCATACTGGCGGCGGCCACCAGCACCGGCCGGGCCCACGGGACAGCCCATCGCAGGGCCTGCAGATTGCGCCCCTCCTTCAGGTGGCCCACATGGAGAAGCAGGAACTCGTCCCGGGGCAGGCCATGGCGATGGCGCAGCCGCTCCTTCTCCTCCGGGGAGACGGGCCGGAAGCGCTGGACGTCCACGCCTGAGGGGAGGAAGCGGACGCTGCAGCCCAGGGAGCGCAGGGGTGCCATCGTCCAGGGGGCCTGGGCAAAGGCCACGGTGGGGCGCAGCGCCCTGCCCAGCAGGCGAGAGAGGGGGCCGAGACGCCTGGGCTGCAGGGCGATAAGGGCCACTCGCGCCCCCGGGCAGAGGGCGCGCAGCACCCTGGCACGCCAGAGGCTGAAGATGGTGGCCGCCGCCGATGGGAGGTAGACCACCAGGTCGGGGGCGAGGGCCCGCAACCGCTGGGCCAGATGACGGTCCAGGAATGACCTGGCGAAGAGGCGGGCCATGGCTCCCTTACCTCCCCGGCCCTGGCCCACGGGAAGGCCCCAGGCGGGGCCCAGACCACGCAGGGCGTCCAGAAGGGAGCGAGAGAACTGCCGTACCCCCTCGTCGCCGGGTAGGCCTAGGGCCTCAGAGACCAGACAGACCCGCGGCGCCCTTTCCATCTACCGGCCGCCTCCCCTCCGCCACAGCTCCTGGTAGAGGGCATCGTAGGCCGTCACCATGGAGTCCAGGGAGAAGCGACGCCGGTACAGTTCCTGGCCAGCATCAGCGCAGCGCTCCCGCAGCGCCGCGTCCCCCAGCAGGGCGAGGACCGCTCGCGCCAGTGCTGCCGGCTCGCCCGGGGGCACCAGCAGGCCCGGCTGGCCGTCCTGGAAGAGCTCCCGGTTCCCGCCCACATCCGTGGCCACGATGGGCCGGCGCAGGGCCATGGCTTCCAGGAGGAAGTTGGAGCAGCCCTCGTGATCCCAGGAAGAGAGGACGGCCACATCCATGGCGGCCAGGTAAGGGGCTACCCGCAGCCGCTGGCCTACGAAGGCTACCCGCTCCCCCAGGCCGAGCTGCCGGGCCAGTGCCGGGAGCTGATGGCGCAGGGGGCCATCGCCCACCACCAGGAAGCGGGCCTCCGGGACGGACTCGGCCACCAGGGCGGCCGCCCGGAGGAAGGTCGGATAGTCTTTGGCGGGCTGGAGAGAGGCCACCATCCCCACCACGGGGGCGGCCTCGGCGGCGCCGATAGCCTCTCGCACCTGGCGTCGCTCCGCCGGCGCGAAGCAGAGGCGGGCGGGAGACACGCCGTTGTAGACCACCCGCACCTTCTCCGCCGGCACCCCGCGGGCGATGACGTACCGCCGGCCGGCCTCGCTGTTGGCCACCACCGCCTGGGCCCACCGGCAGAGGCGGTCCTCCAGGAAGCGATAGACCTCGTTCCCCAGCCCCGGCCGGCGGCGCAGGCCGCAGCGCTCCGTCGCCACCCGGACGGGGACGCCGGCGAGGATGGCGGCTGACAGGGTGAAGAAAGAGGCGGGGGTCAGGAAGGGCTGAACCACCTGGGCCCGTCGCTCCCGTAGCAGGCGGGCCAGCCGCCACAGGGGCGAAGGGTCGAGCTTATGTCGCCTCGCCACCGAGACCAGCTCCACGCCGGGCGTCTCCCGCAATTCCTCCTCCAGGGGCTGGCCGGGGTAGAGGGTGACCACGGTCACGGCATAGCGGGCCTTGTCCAGCCCCCGCGCCAGCTCCACCAGTTGTCGCTCGGCGCCGCCGATGCGTAGGTCGTTAATGGTGAAGACCACTCGTAGCCGCTCATCTTTCGCCAGCGGCATCCCGGGCCTCCTCTCGCCACACCAGATCGCCCATCGCCACGGCTGCCCCCAGGAGCAGCCAGAAGGTCAGAGCGCTGTCGAAAAAATTGTGAAAGGCGGAATTCACGACATAGGAGAGAAGGGCACCCAGCAGCCCCAGCGCCGCGCCGGCCACGAGCCCGTCCCTGGCCCGCCGATAGGTACCGAACAGACGGTAGGCAGCCAGTCCCAGCAGCCCCACGTAGAGGGCGACCGCCGGCAGGCCATAGGTGACCCAGACGTTCAGGTAGTCGTTGTGGGGAGTGTAGACCCCCAGCACCGATTGTGAGGAGCGCTGTGCCTCTCTCCGCAGCAGCTCCTGGTCCACGGCGTTGGCATAGGACGGCGCCAGCTCCACGAACTGGCCCGGCCCCACCCCCAGATAGGGATGGTCCAGGGCCATCCAGAAGCTGGCCTGCCAGAGGATGGGCCGCGCCTCCACGCTGGCGTCCTCGGTGACGGTGTAGCGGTTGCCCCGGACGTCGGTGACGTAGACCATGACGAGCGCCAGCAGCAACGCCCCCAGCCATACGTCCCGCCGGTAGGGACCGCGATAGGCCAGGAGCACCAGCAGCCCCGCCGCAGCGGCCAGGGGCGAAGAACGGGTGTAAGAGAAATAGAGCCCCAGCAGGAGGGCGGCCCCCAGGAGGGCCAGCGCCCACCGCTGGCCCAGGCCAACGCGGACGGAGACGAAGACTCCTATGAGGACAAAGAGCGCCAGGAGCATGTCGTCGCTCAGGTGGAGGGGGTTCTCGGCCAGGCCCAGGGAGCGGCCCCCCCACTCCTGGGCTGGCGATCCCCCGCCGGGCGAGAGAATCGTTGTCGGGTAGGGAGCGCCCAGGGTGCCGCTGTAGTGCTGGAGTATGCCGGCCAGGGCAGACAGGGCGGCCGTGGTCAGGCCGGCCAGGAGGAGCTGCCGCAGGTCTTCTCTGTCCTGGACGGAGAGGGCAACGGCAGTCATGGCCATCAGCCCGTAGAGGAGGAAGCGGAGCGCCTTGAAGGCCTGCATCAGATCGGTGTTGAGATAAGCGCTGATGGCGCAGACCGCCACGAAGGCCGCCGCCAGCGGCAAGAGGAGGCCCGCCGGCAGGCTGTCCCGTCGGATGAGATGCACCAGCACCAGGGCGAAGGCCAGCGCCGTGACGATAAGGCGCAGGGAGAGCGCGCCGCCAGCCACTGGCAGCATGTAGTTGCCCATGGTTAGCTCCAGGACGAGCACGGCCGCCGCTCCCCACACCGGCCGCTGCGTTCCCATCAGCAGGAGGACGGCCATGGCGACCACCAGCGCCGCCTGCAATGCCTGCGGGCCGGGCGCCGTCAGCAGCAGCGCCACCCCCGCCAGGCCGATGAGGGGCCAGGGGAAGACCCCCCTCTCCCGGCGCGCCTCCTCCCGCTCCAGGACGGCCGTCATTCTCTCCACTCCCCGTCCTCCGGCGGATAGGGCAGCGATGCCAGGAGAGCCGCTCGCAGGCGGCGGCGGTCGCTGGTCACCTCTGGCGGGTAGTAGCGGCAGCGCTGGGCGCAACGCTCCACATATTCCTCGTAGGAGCAGACGGGGCGGGCGGGGACGCCCGCTACCACCGTGTTGGGAGGCACGGACCGCGTCACCACCGCCCCCGCCGCCACCACCGCATTGGGGCCGATGCGGACATCGGGCAGGATGATGGCTCCCGTGCCGATGAAGCAGTTATCCTCGATGACGATGCGACCGAAGCGCTGGAGGCCCCGGTACCGGGGCAGGTGGCGAAAGACCCAGGTGGCGCCATCGTGGGTGACGAAGGTGACATGGCTCGAGATGGTCACGTGGTTCCCCACCTCGATGAGATAGGGCTCACTGCCGAAATCGGGCTTACCGATGACCCGCACATCGCGCCCCAGGCGCAACCCCTGGGAGACGTAATGGCGGAGCAGTAGCCGGTTTCTCAGGTCGGAGAGCCACCCCAGGAGCATCAGGTGCCACCTCCCGCCGCCCGCAGCCCCTTCCCGGCCTGGGGGGAGCGAGGGGGGCGCCGCTGGAGACGCTTCAGCCGTCTGGCCGCCTCCGTCAGCGGCCCCGGGGCGAGGGAGCGGAGGCCCACAGCAACGCATCCCCAAGTCTCCCCTTCCAGCAGAAGGGCCGGTCGCTGCCCCACTGCCCGCCAGAAGTAGCGGAGGAAGTCCCGACGCTGGCCCAACCGCGCCGCCAGGGCCGCCAGTACCCTGTCCAGGTAGGCATAGGCCGTCCCCTCCAGGGAGCGGTCGGACTGCCCCTCGCCGAAGAGGGCAGCCAGCGTATACAGGTGGGAAGCCTCCACATCCTCCACGGTGTAGCGAGCGGTGACGCTGCCGGGATGCACCCGGTAGTAGGCCAGCGGGCGCGGCAGATAGTAGAGGTCATAGCGACTGGCTATCCGCAGCCACATGTCCCAGTCCTCGCCCGGGTAGGAGGGTTCCCGGAACGGGCCCACCTCGTCCACCGCCCGCCGTCGCACCATGACGGTGGGCGCGGGCACGCGGCAGCCCCGCAGCAGCCAGCGGAACGCCCTGTCCGAGGGCACCAGACCGCCCCGCAGGCGCGGGGCCCGCAGCCCCACCGAGCGCCCCTCCTCGTCCACCACGATGGCCTGCCCCATCACGAGGCCCACCGTGGGATGGTCGTCCAGCGCCCGCGCCTCCTCAGCCAGCGACCCCGGCAGCCGGAGGTCATCAGCCGCCAGGAACACCAGATATTCCCCCGTGACATGCTGTACGCCAGTGTTGAGGGCGGCGCAGAGCCCCCAATGCTCGATACGCACATAATCCACGCTCCCACGGTACGGCCCCATGACGCCGACGATGTCGTCGGTGGAGCCGTCGTCCACCACCAGCACCTCCAGTGCCACTCCCTCCTGGGCCAGAAGGCTGTCCAGGCACTGGGGCAGATAGAGGGCCATGTTGTAAACAGGGACTATGACCGATACCCGCGCCAATCCCCCCACCTCACTCTCCAGGCGACCGCAGCGAGATATCGCTCATCCTGGCCTGCCTGGCGGAGAGGTGACGCGCCCGCGCCTCCCGCAGCACATCGCGAAAGGCCAGGACGTCCTCTCCCCGGGGCAGGAGAGGCCGCCACCAGGGGACAGCAGCCGTCCGGGCGAACATGAACAGCACCATGGCGGCGGTGGCGGCATAAGCCACGTCCGAGGCTATGGCTGCCCCCTCTATGCCCATCCTGGGGACCAGCAGGAGGTTCAGAGCGACGGTCAAAGGCAGAGAGACGACGCCGCTGTAGATGTTCACCTCCGGGCGGCCCAGCGCCCAGAGGGAGCTGCTGAGCACCTTGCTCACCGTATAGAGAAGGCCGGACGGCAGCAGCAGATAGAAGGCCGCCAGGCTGGCCCGGAACTCGCTGCCATAGAGCAGAGGGATTAGCTGGTGTCCTGTCAGGGCCAGAAACGCCGTCACCAGGGCGGTGACTATCAGGCTGCGACGGCAGACGCCAGCGGCCAGCCCGGCCGTGGCCTCTGGTGAAAGAGAGGACGCCTTGGGGTAGAGGACGGTGCCCACCGCCAGCGGTATCCACCAGGTGAACTCGGCGGTGTTGAAGGCCACCGTATAGTAGCCCACCGCCGCCGCCCCCACGAAGCTACCGACGATGAAGACGTCCAGGCGATGGTTCATAGCCAGGAGCAACCAGCCAGCGAAGCCACGCCCGCCGAAGACGACCTGGCCCCTCAGGGCCTCCCTGTGCAGGGCCGGGCGGGTCGGCAGGCCCAGGAGAAGGAGAGCGACAGCCCCCGCCACCATCAGGGCCCCCAGCCAGACCCCCAGGGTGACGGCCACCGTAAGGCCCAGGGCGAAGGCGAGGGCGATGGCCAGCAGCCGCACCAGTGGCTCCGTCAACTGGATGCAGACGTAGCGCACCGTCCGCCCCTGGCCCAGGACGAGCGTCCGCGCCCCCTGCACGAAGAGGATGACCACAGCGCCCGCCAGCGCCACCGCCAGTTGCCAGGGCGCCAGCCCGGCGAAGCTACGGCCAGTGAGGAGTATCGCCGCGGCGGCTGCCGCCAGCACCAGGGCAGCGGCCAGTGACCAGGTGACGTAGTTGCCCCACAGCACCCTCAGCGGATAGCGACCGCGCCCGGAGAAGTAGACCGCCGCCTCGGCCAGGCCGGGCTCCAGGAAGGAAGAGGTCATGAGCCCCGTCTGGTTGACCAGGCTATAGATGCCGCGTCCCTCGGGGCCCAGCCCCCGGGCGATGAGGACGCCGGCCACGCCCACCGCCAGATACTCCAGCATCCGCGCCCCGAACAGCAAGGCGGAGCCGGAGAGCAGGGAGATGGAAGCGGCGCTGGTCTCCCGCTTCGTCCTAGTCATGGCCGCTCTGTCGGAACCAGTCCAGGAAACGCCGCACGCCCTCCTCCAGCCCGACGCGGGGCGCGTAGCTCAGGAGGCGGCGCGCCTTGCCGATGTCCGCCCAGGTGAGGGGCGGCTCTCCCGGCGGCAGGGGACGGCGCTGCACCCGCGCCCGCCGGCCCAACCCCTCCTCCAGGAGGGCCACCACCCTCTCCACGGGGGCGGGCTCGCCACGACCGATGTTGAAGAGCTGCAGCCCGGGCAGGGGTGCGGCCAGGGCCCGCACCAGCCCCTCCACCGCATCGTCCACGAAGGTGAAGTCGCGCTGCACGAGGCCATCCCCGTAGAGGGTGAGAGGGCGCTCCCGCGCCAGGGCGGCAGCGAAGCGGCTGATGGCCATATCGGGCCGCTGGCGGGGCCCGTAGACGGTGAAGAGGCGCACTACAGTGCAGGCCAGCCCGGCGCTGGCATAGGCGCCGGCGATGGCCTCCGCCGCCAGCTTGGAGGCCCCGTAAGGGGAGATGGGGCGCGTCGGCCCCTCCTCCCGCACCGCCCCCTCCACCGGCCCGTAAACGGACGATGAGGAGGCCAGCAGGAGCTTCTCCACCCTCATCTCCCGGCAGAAGGAGGCGACGGACAGGGTGCCCAGGACGTTGGTCCTGGCGCAGGCGCCAGGGTAGCGGAAGGAGTGGCGCACCCCGGGACGCGCCGCCAGGTGGGCCACCGCCGCCACGTCCTCCCCCCGCAGCGCCTCCCGCAGCCCTCGCGGGCGCCGGACGTCCGCCTCCACGAAGCGGAAGCGAGGATGCCCCCGCAGGGCGGCCAGATTGCGCTCCTTCAGACAGCGAGGGTAGTAGGGGTCAAAGTTGTCCAGACAGACGACGCGCCAGCCCTCGGCCAGCAGCCGCTCCGCCAGGTGGGAGCCGATGAAGCCAGCTCCCCCGGTGATCAGGACCGTGCCCGCCAAGCCCGCCTCCCTGCGCTGGAGTCCTCCAATCGATGGTTGCGCCGACGGTTCAGCAGTTGCTCCGCCACGCTGGCCGAGAGCCACCCCACCACCAGCCCCACCCCCGCCCCCAGGACGAGGGCGTCGCGCGCTCTCAGGGTATTGAGGGGTTGCTCCTGGACCGTCTCCAGTGGCCTCAGCGTCACGAAGGGGTCGGGGGAGGTGTTGAGGGTAGCCTCCACCGTCTCCCGGGCACTGGCGAGCTGCGAGAGGGCCTGAGCCAGGGCCTCTGTTTCGGCGCTGAGGAGCATCAGCTCCGGATCGCCACTGAGACGCGCCACTTGGATGAGGAACTGACGGTTGGCCCCCGCCGTCGTGGCGCCGGCCCCGGCGGTAGCCGCTGCCGCCGCCTGGAGGGTGGTGGCGTCCAACTGCTGGAGGCGCTGCAACTGGCGTTGCTGATTGTCCCTCAGCCGCTCCAGTATCTGGGCCTGTCGCTGGTCGGCGCTGGTAGCCAGCGCCTGCCGCAAGTTCTGCTCCTCGTTCCGCACCTGCTCCTGCAGCGTCTCCAGCGTGGTAGCCACCAGCGCCTCGGCACGCTGACGGTCCGAGTCCCGTCCTCGCAGAGCGATACGGAAGAGGGACGGGGTCGCCTCCACCTGCAGCTTGTCGTTGATGGAGGCGACGCTCATGGGCGTGCCGCGGGCAGCCATCTTCTGGCCCACCTTGGATAGGAAGGGGGCGGTCTTGACGCCGTCCGCCAGCACCTGCGTGTAGTCCTGCAGGACAGCCCGCTCGTCGGCGTTGTTGGTGGCCGCGGTGACCCCGGAGGGGGAGGCGAAGCGGGCCACCGAAAGGACAGCAGTGGAGGTGTAGCCACCGCCGCCGGAGAGGACCCTGGGGAGGAAGAGGGTGCCGAGGGCCGCCCCGGCGATGGCGGCGGCCGCCAGCAGCCAGAGCCAACGTTGCAGGAAACGCCAGAACTCTTCGGGCAGCATCAGATATCTTCCTTCCCCTCTGGCCCCGTCTCGTCGTTGTCCCCGCCCGGGTGCAGGCTGGATCGTCGCCCCATGTAGTGGCCTGCCCTCTCCCGCCACCAGTCCCGTATGGCCTGCGAGATGTAGGCCACGTGGTCCACGCCCAGCTCTGGATACATGGGAAGGGAGAGAACCTCCCTGGCCGCCTTCTCCGCCTCCGGGAAGTCGCCCGGGCCGTAGCCCCACTGAGCGCAGGCCGGCTGCAGGTGGGACGGCACCGGGTAGTGCACCCCCGTCTCTATCCCCAGCCGGCTTAGGCGACGTCGCAGATCGTCCCGCTCGTAGTGCCTGATGACGTAGAGGTGGTAGACGTGCTTACTGTGGGCGGGCTCGAAGGGGAGGACCAGTTCGGGAAGGTCTGCCAGATAGTTGGAGTACTTGGCTGCCCAGGTGCGGCGGGCCTCGTTCCAGCGGTCCAGATAGCGCAGCTTGACCCGCAGGACGGCGGCCTGGAGCTCGTCCAGGCGGGAGGTGGTGCCCAGGAGGGCATGATGATAACGACGCAGCTCTCCATGGTTGCGCAGCAGGCGCACCCGGCGGGCTAGGCTGTCGTCATCGGTCACCACCATGCCGCCGTCCCCGTAGGCGCCCAGGTTCTTGGAGCAGTAGAAGCTGAAGGCCGCCATATGGCCCAGGGAGCCCACGCGGCGGCCCCGGTACTCGCTCCCGTGGGCCTGGCAGGCGTCTTCCACCACCGCCAGGCCGTGCGCCCGCGCCACCTCCATGACAACGTCCATCTCCGCCGGTAGTCCGTACAGGTGGACAGGGACTATGGCGCGCGTCCGGGGAGTGATGGCAGAGGCTAGCTGGCTGACGTCCATGGTGTAGGTGCGCGGGTCTATGTCCACGAAGACCGGGCGGGCGCCGCAGAGGGCGATGGCCTCCACGGTGGCGATGAAGGTGAAGGGGACGGTTATGACCTCATCTCCGGGGCCGATGTCCAGCGCCCGCAGGGCCAAGTGCAGGGCATCCGTGCCCGAGGCGACCCCCACCGCGTGGGAGACCCCGCAGTAGCGTGCGAACTCCTCCTCCAGTTGATACACGTTGGGGCCCAGGTTGAGCCTCATGGAGGCCAGCACCGACTCTATCTGCTCCCGGACCTCCTCGGCGATGACGGCATACTGGGACTTGAGGTCTACCAGCTCGATCCGCATCACGTCCGCCCATGTTCCCCGGTGGACGGCGTCAGGGACTCCGGAGAGGGCACCAGCGGCACGGCCTGGCTGTCCAAGGCCAGGGAGGTATCCAGCGCCTCCAGGATGCGCACCACCGAGAGCCCCAACTCGCCATCGCTGAGGGGAGGCGCCCCGGTGAGGACGCAGTGGAGGAACTCGGCGTCCTCCTCCAGCAGGGGCTCTCGCTGCGGCACGTGGGGCAGGTAGACGTCCCCCCACCGGTAGGTGGGAGGCCTCCATTCCTCCTTCCCGTTCTGGCTCAAGAAGCAGATCTCCCGCTCGCAGACGCGGAGGGGCTCGGCGCTCATGTCGTCATAGATGGCCGTCCCGGTGGAGCCCACCACCGTCACCTGTCGCACCTTGTAGGGGTAGAGCCAGCTCACGTGGATATGGGCCGATACCCCCTCCGGGAACCACAGGTGCGCATGGCCTACCTCCCAGAGATTGCGATCGTTCAGATGATGGACAGCCCTGGCGGCCACCTTCTCAGGCTGCTGGCCGGTCAGGTAGAGAAAGATGGAAATGTCATGCGGGGCCAAGTCCCAGAAGACGTGGATGTCGGACTGGAGGAAACCGAAGCCCAGGCGCTGGCTGTCCAGGTGCAGCACCCGGCCTATCCGGCCCTCCTGCAGCAGAAGACGCAGGGCCCGCACCTGGGCGCTGTAGAGGAAGGTGTGGCCCACCATGAGGATGCACTGGCGCTCCCGCGCCAGGTCCACCAGCTCCCGGGCCTCCCAGGAGTGGACAGTGAACGGCTTCTCCACTAGGACATGCCTTCCGGCCAGGAGGGCCTCCCGGGCCAGGGTGTAATGGCTGGCCGGGGGAGTGGCCACAATGATGGCGTCGGTCATTTCCAGGAGTTGGGCGTAATCGGCCGCCGCGATCACGCTGGGATAGGTGCGGGCGACCTCGCGCAGCCGGGCCTCGTCGCTGTCGCTGACGACGAGGCCGGGGCCGTAGCCCAGCTCGTGCAGGACGCGCAGGTGCTTCGCTCCCCAATAGCCGCAGCCCACCAGACCTATGCGCATGTCTCCCCCTAGAACCTGAGCCCGCGGCGGAGCACCAGGCGCGCCGTCCCTGCCAGGATGCGGAGATCCAGCGGCAGGGACATGCGTTCGGCATACCTGATGTCCAGCCTGGCGGCATCTCGCAAGGTAGGCGCCCGGTGGCGGTTGACCTGCCACAGCCCGGTGATGCCGGGACGCACCAGAAAACGGCGATAGTACCAGGGCTCGTAATGCTCCAGCTCATAGGGGATGGCGGGGCGGGGCCCCACCAGGCTCATCTCGCCTCGCAGGACGTTGAGGAGCTGGGGCAGCTCGTCCAGACCGGTGAGCCGCAGGACTCGCCCCACCCGGGTGACGCGAGGGTCGGCCTCGGGCTTGAAGTAGTAAGGGCGAGGACGGGCCTCGGCCAGGGTGTCCGGCCCGGCGGCCCAGCGGGCCACCGCCTGGCGGTGGAAGTGGTCGTCGGCATCGGGCCGCATGGTGCGGAACTTGTAGATGGTGAAGGGACGCAGCCCCTCTCCCAAACGGGTCTGGCGAAAGAGGACGCCCCCGGGGGAGTCCAGCCGGATGGCCAAGGCCAGGAGGAGGGCCAGCGGGGCGAAGAGGGGCGCGGCCAGCATGGTCAGCACCAGGTCGAGGACCCGCTTTTGCCGCCGGTAGGCAGCAGCGCGGGCGGGCCGGATCGCGGCCTCCACCACTTCCTATCGCCCCTCCACCGATGGTCTCGCCGGCACCGTCGTCTCCGGGCGGCCCAGGGCCAGGCAGAGGAAGCCGGCCGCCCTGGCGGCCTCCTCGTCCAAGACGTTGCGACCATCTATGAGCAGCGGGAAGCGGACCAAGGAGCGGAGGCGGAGCCAGTCCACCTCCCGAAGGTGGGGCCAGGCCGTGGCCAGGACTATGGCATCCGCCCCCTCTGCCGCCTGGTAGGGGTCTCTCAAGACAGCGAACTCCGGAGAGCTGGCCAGGGGATCGTACACGGTGACCTGGGCGCCCTCCTCCTGCAACGCCCTGGCCAGAGCGAGGGCCGGGGAGTCCCGCGTGTCGTCGCACTGGGGCTTGAAGGCTAGCCCCCAGACGGTCACCCGCTTCCCTGCCAGAGTCCCCAGGCAGGAGCCGAGACGCTCCACCACCCGCACTATCTGGCGACGGTTGGTCTGCATCGTCCCCTCCAGCAGGGGAGCGGGGACGGCCAGGGTGGCGGCCAGAGCGAGGAGGGCTCTCAGGTCCTTGGGCAGGCAGCTCCCGCCCCAGCCCAGGCCGGCCTCCAGATAGGCGGGGCCGATGCGCGGGTCGTGTCCCATGACGGCCGCCACCTCCCGAATATCGGCCTGGAGGGCCTCGGCCAGCTCGGCTACCTCGTTCATGAGGGAGATGCGGGCGGCCAAGAAGGCATTGCAGGCGTATTTGGCCAGCTCGGCGCTGGCGGGGCGGCAGCGGACGATGGGGGCGGAGAGGGGACGGTAGAGCTCCTCCAGGGAGCGGGCTGCCTCCTCGTCCTCGGCGCCGATGACGATGCGGCTGGGGGAGAGGAAATCGGCCAGGGCCTGTCCCTCCCGCAGGAACTCCGGGTTGACGACGACGGGAAGGTGCAGATCGGGACGGAGGCGCCGGAGCGTCCCGGCCAGCAGTCGCGACGTCCCGGGGGGCACCGTGCTCTTGACGGCCAGGATGCCCTGGCTCCCCGCCGGCATCGCCCTGGCCAGCTCCTCCACCGCCGACCATACCTGGCCCAGGTCGGCGCTGCCGTCCGGCGCCGCGGGCGTCCCCACGCACAGGAACACGAATTCCGCCCCCGGCAACCCCTCTGCGGAGCGCTGGAAGACCCGGAGCCGTCCGGCCCTGAAGTGCCGGCGCCACAGCGGCTCCAGCCCCGGCTCCCTGATGGGCAGGCGGCCCTCCTGGAGGGCCGCCGCCTTGGCCTCGTCGCTCTCTATGCAGTGGACGCGGTGGCCTAGCTGGGCGAAGCAGGCGGCCACCGTGAGCCCTACATACCCTGCCCCGATGACTGCCAACTGCCGCTCCATCCGCACCACCCGCTCATGATGGAGCAGCGGGCCTCAGGCGGCAGTCTGAGGGCGGTATGGGGATTGTTGGGGAAAGGTATAGGTTCTGTATGAGTGCCCGGCACCTTATACGCTACTGCTATGTTCCACCCTCCCTGTCCCCTTGACATCAGTTTTCGCGGCCACACACTGGAGTGTTAGTCAGTTTTTCGCCCTGTGGCCCGTGGCCTTTAGCCAGGAGGTGTTGGCTGGTGACCTCGTGGTGAGCCTGATGGCCCTGAACACCAGAACCGTCTAGAAAGGCCATGCGGGGGTAGACCCTGACCTGAAGGTCGTGAGGAAGAAGGGAGGGGATGCAGGTGAAGGGGTCGGCCTGCGTGGTGGTCGTGTGCGAGGACGATGTCTTCAGTAGGCGTTTGGAGCGGTGGTTAGCGGAGCGAGGGTACGAGGTGATACGGGCGGAGAACTCCTGGGAGGCCTACCGTTGTATCTACGTCTCCCGGCCTGCCGCTGTCATCATCGTCATCGATCGTCTCTCACGGGAGATCCAGGACTTCGTCCACACCCTCAAGAAGATGACGCCGCTGCCCCTGCTCCTCCTCTCCTACAGCCCCAGCCGCTACCTGCTCAGCGAGGTGAAATCCTGGCCCCTGGACGGGCGGCTGCAGTGGGACGTAGAGCAGGAGGAGATCCCTCCGGCGCTGGAGGGGCTTCTGCGGCGCCTCGTCGCCACCCCTTCTGACCAGTTGACCTACGAAGAGGACGGGCTCTTCATAGACTTCCGCAGCATGAGCGTCTGGGCCAACGGCCAGCCCGTACACCTGACCCCTACCGAGTTCCGCATCCTGGGCCTGCTGGTGGGACGGCGCGGGTGGGTGGTCACTCACGACGAGATCCTCTCTCATGTCTGGGGCTCCGAGTACCTGGGCGACAAGGGGCTGGTCAAGCTCTACATCTGGTACCTGCGACGGAAGATGGAGCCCGACCCCCACAACCCCCGCTGGATCCTCACCCGGCACGGCGTGGGCTATATGTTCGCCCCTGGGCGGGCGACGTCCGCTCAGAAGAGCGCGTCTGCACAGAAAGGAACGGGAGCGAAAGGCGAACCCGGCCGGCGCCGACGCCGGCGCCCCGGTCTGAGAAGGGCGGCAGTCCAGCCAGGGGCCTGACCCTCCACCCACCGACGGCGATGGAGGGCCAGGCCCGCCGGGCCACCGGCACTCACCACCCGGCCGGCGCCCTCGAAAGGTGGCCACCGCGAGGGCGCCTTGAGGGGCACGGAATTTATGTCGATGAGTCCCCAGGCCAGGGATATCCTGGCCTGTCCCCGCCTCAGCTCTCGCCAGCGCGGATGGGGGAGTTTGCGCCGGGAATTCCTATGCCCTATCGTACGAGGGACTGGGCCGTGACCACACGAACACTGTGCGGAGCACGGCCCTTTCAACTTGTAAGCGGGACTGGGAAATGGTGCTCGCTAGTCACCGGCGAGACCTGGCCTGCCACGGTGCGCAGGCCCCCCTTCCCGCCCCTCGGTCGCCATCTGGCGACCATCTTCCGCGAGGCCGACCGTACCCTTGGCGTGTCCAGAGAGGGGAGGGATCAGCGTGAAAGGTACCTGAACAAGCGGCTAGTCCGGGCCGTTTACCACGCCCTGGACCAAAGATGTGCAACCGGTTCGGGTGCCAGCATCTTGGGTGCAGTGGAAAGGTCGCGATAGACCTTAAGGTGGGGAAGAGTGGAACGATGCCCGGCCTCGGACCACCAATGTTATCCCGAGAGCTTTCCCAAGGAGGTAACATTGATGGCCGGGAATCGCGGGACTCTTCCGTTGAGAAAGGGGGTCCTGTTCCTAAGTCTAGCCCTGCTGGCCACCGCCGCCCTGGCCCTGACCAGGGTCAGCCAGTGGGAGCAAGCGTCCGCCGCAACGACATACTCCGTCAGTCTGGCCAACGCCGGCCTGGAAGAGGCCACCTCCAGCGGCGCCCCCGCCGGCTGGACCTTCCAGTGGGGCCTCTTCGGGCGGGTCAGGGAGCCAGTCGCTAACGGCAACTACGCCGGCTTCCTGGCCAACAGCAGCGATGCCAGGGCCTATCAGGAAGTGCCTATCTCCCCGGGCCAGTCCTACCAGCTAACGGCCCGCCTGAATATAGCCGATCCCAACACCAGCTCCGGCTACCTCCGCCTCACCTGGCTGGACGGCAACGGCTCCGTCCTCGGCTGGGTGGAGAAGGCCGCCGACCCCTCCGTGAAGGGCTACCAGCAGGTTACGGTGGGGCCCGTCACGGCACCCGCCAACGCCAAGTTCGCCCGTCCCCAGGTGCGCCTGAGCGCCAAGACGGGAACCTCCGGCCTTCTCTACTTCGATGACGTCTCCCTAGCCGTCTACACGGGAGACAGGTTGCCCACGCCTACTCCCAGCCCCAGCCCCACGCCTACGCCGACGCCCAGCCCCACGCCGGCGCCCTCTCCCGCGCCACCCAGCGGTGGCCTGATAGTGGGCAGCGGCGGCTACTCCAGCATCTCCCAGGCCGTGGCCGCCGCCAGCGCCGGGCAGGTCATCAGCGTGCGCGCCGGCACCTACTCAGAGTCGGTGGTCATCGACAAGCCGCTCACCCTCCAGGCCTACGGCGACGGCCCCGTCTGGATCGATGGTGGCTGCAGCCGCCAGCGGGGCATCACCGTCAGGGCATCCGATGTGGTGCTCCGGGGCCTGGGCGTGAAGCGCACGGCCGAGGCGGGCGTGGCCATCGAGAACCGGGCCTCCCGGGTCACCGTGGAGGGCATGACCATCCAGGACTTCAACTGCCCCAACGGCCAGGACCAGTACCGGGCTGGCGTGGCCGCCTGGAACTCTGGCTCCGGCATTCGCATCGTCAACAACACCATCCGCTTCCGGGCCGAGCTTTCGGGCGGGCCGGGGGGCTACGGGAACGGCATCTGGTTCAAGAGCACCTCTAGCCAGCCCTCCGGCGGCAGCCATTACATCGCCGGCAACACCATCGTGGGCGGCTACGATGGCATCGGCGGCGAGCCGGAAGGCGACTCTCGCGGCTCCTTCGACCGCGACACGGTCATCGAGAAGAACGTGATACGTGACTGCTGGGACGATGGTATCCAGGCGGAGGGCGGCGCCCAGAACGTGCGGGTTAGGAACAACGAGATAGTGGGCTGCGCCACGGGCATCGCCTTCGCCGCTCCCATGACGGGCCCCCTGTACGTGGAGGGCAACTACATCCACAACCTGAAGCGGGGGCCACAGGGTAACCTCTTCTGCTTCAAGGCCGGCAACTCCACCAGCGCCACCATCTACCTGACGGGCAATCGTTGCTACCCGGGCGCTGGCGCCGACGGCCTGAAGCAGACCAACGGCGGGCTGGGGCCCATCGTCTCCCGCTATAACGCCTTCCAGGTAGGCCGCTACGTCTTCGAGTTCAGCGACCGCCCGCCCAGCGGCTCCAGCTTCGACTACGACTGCCTCCACACCACCGACTCCGGCCGCTTCATCAAGTGGGGGGGCAGCCTCTACGGCGACCTGGCCAGCTTCCGCCGCGCTACCGGCCAGGAGCCCAACGGTCGGGAGACCACCGACTGCTCCTGGCTCCCCGCAAGATAGGCAACAGGGGGGCAGCGGCCCGGACAGGGGGCGCCATCCGGCGGGATGGCGCCCCCGCCCTTTTGGCCCATGGCTGTTGACCCTGGGCCAGGCGCGTGCTACCCTCTCCTCAAGAGGGCTGGCCCAGCCGGAGGCGCGGGGCGCCCGGGCCAGCCAGGCCGTCAGACCTTTAAGTCGGTCCCGTGAGGCCGACAAGGGAGACAGGCGACGTGACGTTAGAGAAGAGGACGGTTCAGGCCAACGCGGGCCCTCCCACCATTCGGTGGGAGGGCCTTTTGTCCGGGTGGCGCTGACATGGGAGAGGCGGTGCGCCTGCGGCAGCACGTGGTCATGACGGCCGGCGACATCCGGCGGGCCGTCCGCCGCATCGCCCACGAGATCATCGAGCGCAACCGGGGGGTGCGGGACGTCGTCCTGGTGGGGATGCGGACGCGGGGCGTCCCTCTGGCCCGGCGACTGGGAGAGGCCGTACGGGAGTTCGAAGGCGAGGATGTGCCGGTGGGCGCCCTGGACATCTCCCTCTATCGGGATGACCTCCCCCACCTGGGGCTCCGCCCCCGCCTCTATCGCAGCGACATCCCGGCCGACATCGACGGCAAGCGGGTGGTCCTGGTGGACGATGTCCTCTTCACCGGCCGCACCATTCGCGCCGCTCTGGACGCCCTCATGGACTACGGACGCCCCAGCCAGGTACAGCTAGCGGTGCTGGTGGACCGCGGCCACCGTGAGCTGCCCATCCGCCCCGACTACGTGGGCAAGAACATCCCCACCTCACGTCGTGAGGAGGTGCAGGTGCGCCTCCAGGAGGTGGACGGCCAGGACGAAGTGGTGATCCTGAGAATGGAGGAGCCCGTTGAGGGAGAGGACTGAACCCAGAGGGCCCGGCGCCGGGCTGCGGGAACCAGCCCAAGGCTGGCGGCGTCGCCACCTCCTGGACCTGGACGAGCTCTCGGCCGCCGAGATCGAGCTGGTGCTGGAGACGGCCGAGGCGATGCAGGAGGTGCTGGGCCGCGATGTCCCTCGCGTCCCCGCCCTGCGGGGCGTGACGGTGGTGAACCTGTTCTACGAGCCGTCCACCCGCACCCGCGCCTCCTTCGAGCTGGCGGCCAAGGCCCTGAGCGCCGATGTGGTGAACATCGCCGCCGAGGCGAGCAGTGTGAAGAAGGGTGAGTCCCTACTGGACACAGTGCGCACCCTCCAGGCCCTGGGGGCGCAGGTGTTGGTGATGCGCCACTGGCAGTCCGGGGCGCCTTACCTGGTGGCCCGTCACACCCAGATGAGCGTCATCAACGCCGGCGATGGCTGGCACGCCCACCCCTCCCAGGCCCTGCTGGACATCTACACCATGCGCCGCCATCTGGGAGACCTGAAGGGCAGGCAGGTGGTCATCGTGGGGGACATCGCCCACAGCCGCGTGGCCCGCTCCAACGTGTGGGGCCTGACCAAGCTGGGCGTCCAGGTGGTCCTCTGTGCCCCGCCCACCCTCCTGCCGCCCGGCCTCCTCCCAGGCCGCCCCACGGACGAGCCCTCCCCCTTCCCTCCCGTGACGGTGGAGACGGACCTCGCCCGCGCTCTGGAGGGGGCCGACGTGGTGATGGCCCTCCGTCTGCAACGGGAGCGCATGGAGGCGGGCCTTCTGCCTTCCTTGCGAGAGTACATCCGCCTCTACCAGGTGAACGAGGAGCGTCTGGCCCTGGCCCGGCCAGGCGCCCTGGTGATGCACCCGGGCCCCATGAACGAGGGCGTGGAGATCTCGCCGGGGGCCGCTCGCTCTGCCCAGGCCGTCATCGAGGAGCAGGTGGCCAACGGCGTAGCCGTCCGCATGGCCCTTCTCTACCTACTCACCCAGGAGGGGGGGAGTCGGGCATGAGCCTGGCCGTCCGCGGGGGGCGCATCGTCGACCCGGCCAACGGGGTGGACATCGTGGGCGACGTCCTCATCGTGGACGGCCGCATCGCCGCCGTGGGGCCGGACGTCGGCCGGGAGGCGACGCAGGCCATCGACGCCCGCGGCCTGGTGGTAGCTCCCGGGCTGGTGGACGTCCACTGCCACCTGCGGGAGCCGGGTCTGGAGCACAAGGAGACCATCGAGACGGGGACGCTGGCCGCCGCTCGGGGCGGCTTCACCACCGTCTGCTGCATGCCCAACACGGAGCCGCCCCTGGACTCGGCGGGGGCCATCCGTTACGTCCGCGAGCGGGCGGAGGCGGTGGGCCGCGTGCGCGTCCTCGTCATCGGCTGCGTGACCAAGGGCCGGCGGGGCCAGGAGCTGGCCGAGCTGGCGGAGCTGGCCGCCGCCGGCGCGGTGGCCTTCAGCGACGACGGCGAGCCGGTAGGCGATGCTCGCCTGATGCGCCGTGCCCTGGAGTACGCATCCATGCTGGGCCTCCCCATCATCGACCACCCGGAGGACAAGGCCCTCTCCGCCGGTGGCGTCATGCACGAGGGCTGGGTGGCCGCCCGCCTGGGGCTGCGGGGCGTCCCCGCCGCCGCCGAGGAGGTGGCCGTGGCCCGTGATATCTCACTGGCCGCCCTTACCGGGGGCCGCCTCCACCTGGCCCACGTGAGCACCGCCGCCGCTCTGGCCCATGTGCGCCGGGCCAGAGCGGCCGGGCTCCCCGTCACCGCCGAGGTCACGCCCCACCACCTGACGCTCACCCATGAGGCTGTCCTCATCGGGACGGGCGAGACGCCCGGGGGCCTCGCCTATGACACCAACGCCAAGGTAAACCCGCCCCTGCGCACGGCGACCGACGTCGCGGCCTGCGTGGAGGCCCTGGCCGACGGGACGCTGGACTGCATCGCGACCGACCACGCACCCCACGCCCTGGAGGACAAGCTGTGCGAGTTCGATCTGGCGGCCTTTGGCATCTCGGGACTGGAGACGGCCCTGGCCCTCTGCCTGGGACTGGTTCAGGCCGGCCGGCTGTCCCTGGGCCGGCTGGTGGAGGCGCTGACGGTGGGCCCAGCGCGGGCGCTGGGCCTGGACCGGCGCCTGCCAGGGCTGGGCACCCTCTCCCCCGGGGCAGCGGCCGACCTGGTCATCTTCGACCCCGAGGCCGAATGGACGGTGGAGCCCCAGGGCCTCGTCAGCAAGGGGAAGAACACCCCTCTGGCCGGCCGCCGGCTGCGTGGCCGCGTCCTCACTACCATCTGCAACGGGAGAGTAGTGTGGCAGGAGTGAACCAGCGCGCCTATCTCGTTCTGGAAGACGGCTCCGTCTTCCCGGGCCGCCTCTTCGGGGCGGCCCGGCCCATCCACGGTGAGGTGGTCTTCTCCACCGCCATGACGGGCTACCAGGAGATGCTCACGGACCCCTCATATGCTGGGCAGATCCTGGTGCTCACCTACCCGCTGGTGGGCAACTACGGCATCAATGCCCAGGACGTCGAGTCCCGACGTATCCAGGTGCAGGCTCTGGTGGTGCGGGAGGCCTGCGAGACGCCCTCCCACTGGCAGGCCGAGATGACACTGCACGAGTACCTCGCCTCCCAGGATGTCCCTGGCCTGCAGGGGGTGGACACGCGGGCCCTGACCCGTCGCCTGCGTCATCACGGCGTCATGATGGGGGCCATCGCCGTGGACGAGACGCCTCGGGAGGCCCTGGAGCGGCTGCGGGGCCAGCCCCGCTACGGCACCATCGACCTGGTGCGCACCGTCACGGCCTCCACCCCCTACGAGTGGGAGGAGCCGCCCCGGAGGCGCTATCACGTGGCGGTGGTGGACAGCGGCCTCAAGTACAACATCCTCCGTCTGCTACGAGAGCGGGGCTGCCAGGTGACGGTCCTCCCCTGCACCGTCACCAGCGACGAACTCCTGGAGATGGGGATAGACGGCCTCGTCCTCTCGCCCGGCCCGGGCGACCCGGCCCTCCTGGACTACCTGGTGGCCACCGCCAAGGCGCTGGTGGGCCGGCTGCCCATCCTGGGCATCTGCCTGGGTCACCAGGTGGTGGGACGGGCTTTCGGCGCTCGGACCTACAAGCTGAAGTTCGGTCACCGGGGCGCCAATCACCCGGTGAAGGATCTGCTCACCGGCCGCGTCCACATCACCTCCCAGAACCACGGCTACGCCATCGACGCCGACGGCCTGCGGGGCGGCATCGAGGTCTCCCAGGTGCACCTGAACGACGGCACCGTGGAGGGCCTCTATCACCCCTCGCTTCCCATCATCACCATCCAGTACCACTCGGAGGCCTCGCCCGGGCCCATGGACAACGTCTACGTCTTCGACCGGTTTATCGAGATGCTGAGAGAATACGGAGGGAGCCGCTGATGATGAGGTTCCTCCCTTTGGGAGTCGGATCATGCCCGGCAGGCTGAGCTTCGTGCGTGCCGACCGCCGCCACGTGGACGATATCGTCAGCGTGGCCCGGGCCATAGTGGCGGAGATGGGGCCCCAGAGGGCCGCCCTCCCCGAGTCCCTGACGGCGGAGGCGCTGGCCCGCCGCATGGCTCGCTACCGCGGGCGGGGGGCCATCTTCCTGGCCCGGGAGGGGAGGCGCCCGGTGGCCTTCGCCATGCTGGAGCCGGAGCGGGACGACCCGCAGACCTTCGCCCTGGGCGTCTGGGTGCTGCCGGAGCACCGTCGGCGCGGCCTGGGGCGTGAGCTGGCCCTCATGGCCATAGAGCACGCCCGCGCCAGGGGCTGCCGGCGGCTGCGGGGCCTCATCCCCCCTGAGAACGAGGCCGCTCTCAGCTTCTTCGGCGACATCGGCGCCTACGCCCAGGCCGTGGGCGGCGGCATGCAGTACGAACTGCCGTTGTGAGGGGAAGGAAGGCGTGACAGGAGCAGCGCGAGCGGCAATCTCAGCAAGCAGGGAGGAGCGCTTCTGTGAGCGCTAACGTTTCCAAGGTTCTCATCATAGGCTCGGGGCCTATCGTCATCGGACAGGCGGCGGAGTTCGACTACTCAGGTTCCCAGGCCTGCCGCGCCCTCCGCGAGGAGGGGGTGCACACCGTCCTCGTCAACCCCAACCCGGCCACCATCATGACGGACGAGGGGATAGCCGATACCGTCTACGTGGAGCCCCTCACCGTGGAGGTGCTGGCCCGCATCATAGAGCGGGAGCGACCGGACGGCCTCCTGGCCACCCTGGGCGGCCAGACCGGCCTCAACCTGGCGGTGGCCCTGGCCGACGCCGGCGTCCTGGACCAGTACGGCGTCCGGGTGCTGGGCACCTCCATAGACTCCATACGCAAGGCAGAGGACCGGGAGCTCTTCAAGCGCCTCCTGGACGAGATAGGCGAGCCCCGCCCGGAGAGCGAGACGGTGACATCCCTCGCCGACGCCCGTCGGGTGGCGGGCGAGCTGGGCTTCCCCCTAGTGGTGCGTCCCGCCTACACCCTGGGCGGCACCGGCGGCGGCATCGCCTATGACTGGGACGACCTGGAGCGCATCGTCAGCATCGGCCTGAGGGCCTCGCCCATCCACCAGGTGCTCCTGGAGCGGTGCCTGCTGGGGTGGAAGGAGCTGGAGTACGAGGTAATGCGGGACGGGGCCGATAACTGCATCACCGTCTGCAACATGGAGAACCTGGACCCCATGGGCGTCCATACCGGGGACAGCATCGTGGTGGCGCCCAGCCAGACCCTCACCGATAAGGAGTACCATATGCTTCGGTCGGCCGCCCTCAAGATCATCCGCGCCCTGGGGATAGAGGGCGGTTGCAACATCCAGTTCGCTCTGGCGCCGCGGCGGGAGATCGCCGACTGGGCGCTGCGGCCAGATGGTCGCCCCCCCTACTATGTCATTGAGGTCAACCCTCGCGTCTCCCGCAGCTCCGCCCTGGCCTCCAAGGCCACCGGCTACCCCATAGCCCGCGTGGCGGCCAAGATCGCCGTCGGCAAGCGGCTGGACGAGATCCCCAACCGGGTGACGGGGAAGACGACCGCCGCCTTCGAGCCGGCGCTGGACTACGTGGTGGTGAAGATCCCCCGCTGGCCCTTCGATAAGTTCCCCCTGGCGGAGCGGCGCACCGGCACCCAGATGAAGTCCACCGGCGAAGCGATGGCCATAGCTCGCTCCTTCGAGGAGGCGCTGCAGAAGGCGGTGCGCTCCCTGGAGATAGGGGGGCGCTCCCTCCTCTGGGAGGACTCCTCCTGGACGGAGGACGACATCCGCCAGCTCATAGCCCAGTCCAACGACCAGCGTCTCTGGGCCATCATGGCAGCCCTGCGCCGGGGGGCCGAGCCCCTCGAGGTCTCCCGCCTCTCCGGCATAGACCCCTGGTTCACGGAGAAGCTGGCCGGCCTCGTCCGCATGGAGCGGCGGCTCCTCTCGGAGCCGCTGACTCCCCAGCTCCTGCGGGAGGCCAAGCGGCTGGGCTTCCCGGACGAGAGCATCGCCACCCTGGCCGATATGCTGCCGGAGCAGGTGCGGGAGCTGCGGCGGCGCTGGGGGGTGCGGCCCGTCTACAAGATGGTGGACACCTGCGCCGCCGAGTTCGAGGCTGAGACCCCCTACTTCTACAGCACCTACGAGGAAGACCCGGAGGCAGAGAACGAGGCGCCCGCCCTGGAGGGGCGGAAGGCCCTGGTCATCGGCTCCGGGCCCATACGCATCGGCCAGGGGATCGAGTTCGACTACTGCTCCGTCCACGCCGCCTGGGCGCTGGAGGAGGAGGGGGTCCAGGCCATCATCGCCAACTGCAACCCGGAGACCGTCTCCACCGATTTCGATACCAGCGACCGTCTCTACTTCGAGCCCCTGGACGAGGAGGGAGTGCGGGACATCCTGGAGAACGAGTCGGTGGACGGGGCCGCCGTTCCCTCCATCGTGCAGTTCGGGGGGCAGACGCCCCTGAACCTGGCGGTGCCCCTGGCCCGCGCCAACCTGCCTATCCTCGGCTCCAGCGCCGAGGCCATCGACATCGCTGAGGACCGCTCTCGCTTCGAGTCCCTTCTGGAGGAGCTGGGCATCCCCCAGCCGCCCGGCGCCGCCGTTTACACCCTAGAGGAGGCGCTCCAGACGGCGGGGGCCATTGGCTATCCGGTGCTGGTTCGCCCCAGCTACGTCCTGGGCGGCCGGGCGATGGAGATCGTCCAGACGCCCCGCGACCTCATCCGCTACGTGACGGAGGGCCTTCAGGCCGGTGGCGGGCGGGCCATCCTCATTGACAAGTACCTGGAGGGGATAGAGGCAGAGGTGGACGCCCTCTGCGACGGCCAAGATGTCCTCATCCCTGGCGTGATGCAGCACATAGAGCGAGCGGGCGTCCACTCCGGGGACTCAATGGCCGTCTACCCCGCCCTGGGCCTCAGCGAGGACGAGGTGAACACCATCGTCGACTACACCCGTCGCCTCGCCCTAGGCCTCGGGGTGCGGGGGCTGATGAACGTGCAGTTCGTCATCATGCGGGAGGGGAAGCAGTCCACCGTCTACGTCTTGGAGGTGAACCCGCGGGCTAGCCGCACCGTGCCCTTCATCGCCAAGGCCACCGGCGTCCCTATGGTGAAGCTGGCCGTGGGCATCATGCTGGGGAGGACGCTGCTGGATATGGGCTACCCCTACGGGCTGTGGCCCAAACAGGGGCTGGTGGCGGTGAAGGCGCCCGTCTTCTCCATGTCCAAGCTGGCCGGGGTGGACACCCACCTGGGGCCGGAGATGAAGTCCACGGGAGAGGTCATGGGCATAGACCGGGACTTCCGTTCCGCCCTGGCCAAGGCCCTCCAGGCGGCGGACATGGCCCTGCCGCCCCGGGGCACCATCCTCCTCTCCCTGGCCGACCGCACCAAGCCAGAGGCGATACCGATGATCCGTCGCCTGGCGGCGGCCGGCTACCGCCTCTACGCCACCGAGGGGACGGCCGCCCTCATCCGGGCGCTGGGCCTGGAGGTTGAGGAGGTGCCCAAGCGACTGGACCAGGGCTCCCCCAACGTGGTAGACGTCATCCGGGAGGGGCTGGTGGACGTGGTCATCAACACGCCGGAGGGCTCCCAGGCGGCCGCCCTGCGGGACGGCTTCTACATCCGCCGCGCTGCCGTGGAGAAGCGCATTCCCTGCTTCACCTCCATAGACACGGCCAAGGCGGCGGTGGAGGCCCTCCTGGTGGAGCCCCACCGTTTCTCGGTGCTCCCCCTGCCCGAATACCGGGACAACCGCCGCCCGTGAGCCTCGGCCGGGAGGAGAAAGGCCCATGCCCGTGGGTAAGCTGCGACTGGAGAGGGCAGTGGTCGTCTCGCAGGAGGAGGTGTGCCGGGACACCTTCTTGATGTGGCTCTCCTGCCCGCCGGTGGCCCGCGGCGCCTCCCCCGGCCGCTTCCTCATGCTCCACTGCAGCGACTCCCTGGACCCCCTCCTGCCACGTCCCATGAGCTTCCATCGCTTCCGCCAGCGGGGCGGCGAGCGTCAGTTCGCCATCCTCTACGACGTGCGGGGTCGCGGCACCCTCTGGCTGTCGCAGCGGCGGCCGGGCGACGAGCTGACGGTCTTCGGGCCGCTGGGGCGCGGCTTCGCCCCGGGGCCGGGGGCCAATCTACTGCTGGTGGCCGGGGGCCTGGGCATCGCCGCCCTGGTGGCCCTGGCCGACGAGGCGGTGGCCCAGGGCCGGTCGGTCACCCTCCTCCAGGGGGCACGCACGGCCGACCGGCTCCTGCCGGCCTCCCATCTCCCCCTGGAGGTGGAGGTGGTCACCGCCACCGACGACGGCTCCCGGGGCCACCACGGCCCCGTCACCGATCTGCTACCCCACTACCTGGACTGGGCGGACGAGGTCTTCGCCTGCGGCCCCAACGCCATGTTCCAGTCCATGGCGGAGGTCAGGAGGCAGCGGGCCAGTAGAAAGCCCATGCAAGTCCTGCTGGAGGAGCACATGGGCTGCGGCACCGGCATCTGCTACGGCTGCGCCGTCTTCACCCGTCGGGGCGTCAGGCTGGTGTGCAAGGACGGCCCCCGCTTCAACATCCGCGAGATCTTCTCCTAAGGGCCGGCCTGTGCAATTGGCTGGCCAGGTGACTATACTGGCTGCGACAGACCACTACCCGAGGAGGTGAGCCCGTGTCCGAGCACAGCGTGCGCGTCGGCAACGCCGAGATCATCGCCCTCCTGGACGCCCCCATGGCCTTTCCGTTCTCCCGCTTCTTCCCCAACCTGCCCCCTCAGGAGCTGGAGCCCTACAAGGAGCTCTACCCCAAGGCCTTCACGGCGGAGGGGAACTTCCAGACCAACGCCTCGTGCTACGTGGTGCGCTCCGGCGGCCGCGCCGTGCTGGTGGACACCGGCCTCGGCCCCGGGCCCCACGACTGGCTGGGCGGCGTGCGGGGCCGTCTCCTTGAGGACATGCAGGCCAAGGGCGTGCGGCCCGAGGAGATCGAGATCGTCGTCATCACTCACCTGCACGTGGATCACGTGGGCTGGAACCTGCAGCGGGAGGCCGGTTCGCCCCGTCCCACCTTTCCCCGCGCCCGCTACTACATTCCCCGGGCGGACTGGGAGCACTTCGTCGCCTCGCCGGAGACGGCCCGGCAGTCCGGCCTGGACCAGACGGTGGCCCCCCTCCAGGAGCTGGGGGTGCTGGAGCTCTTCAGCGGCGAGGTGTCCCTCATAGAGGGGGTCACCACCCTCCCCACGCCCGGCCACACCCCCGGTCACACCAGTGTCCTGGTGGCCTCCCTGGGCGAGCGGGCCATCATCACCGGTGATCTGGCCCACCACCCGGCCCAGGTAGAGCACACCGACTGGGTGCCGGCCTTCGACAGCGACCCTCAGCAGGCCATCGAGAGCCGGCGGCGCGTCCTGGACATGCTGGAGAGCGAGGGGCTGGTGGGCGCCTTCTGCCACTTCCCCAACCCCGGGTTCGGCCGGGTCATCAGGCTGGAAGGGCGGCGCATCTTCCGCGCCCTCTAGGGCAGTAGCGTCCTCGATGGACAGGACGAGGGGCCTCCCGTGGGAGGCCCCTCCTGCGTCTCTGCGATGTCCGCTCAGCCCTGCTGGCTGCCGGCGGCCGCCAGGAAGAAGTGCTGGACGCTGCACTTGGCGGCCACCTTCTGGGCTATCTCCATGATGGCCCGGGAGACGGGCGAGTCCGGAGCCGCCTCCACAATGGGGGTGCCAGCGTCGGCCCCCTCTCGTACGCGGGGGTCCAGGGGCACCTCGCCCAGGAAGTCCAGCCCCAGCTCCTCCGCCGCCTGACGGGCGCCGCCGTGGCCGAAGATCTCCACCCGTCCCTCGCAGTGGGGGCAGATGAAGTAGCTCATGTTCTCCACCACGCCGAAGACGGGGACGCTGAGCCGTTCAAACATGGCTACCGCCTTCAAGGCGTCCTCCAGGGAGACCGCGTTGGGCGTGGTGACGATGACTACGCCAGCGATAGGCGCCTCCTGGGCCATGCTCATGGAGGCGTCGCTGGTGCCCGGAGGCAGGTCGATGACCAGGTAATCCAGCTCGCCGTCCTCACCCCAGGGGATGTCGTGGAGGAGCTGTCGCACCCCGGTGCCGATCATGGGCCCCCGCCAGATGACGGCCTGGCCGGGCTTCAGCAGGAAGCCGATGGAGACCACCTTGAGCCCGAAGCGATCGACGATAGAGAGACCCCGCTCCGCCTGGAAGCCCTGCTGTAGCCCCAGCATGGTAGGGATGTTGGGACCGGTCAGGTCGGCGTCCAAGAGGCCAACGCGAGCGCCGTAGCGGCGCAGCGCCAGCGCCAGGTTGACGGCCACCGTGGACTTGCCCACCCCGCCCTTGTTGGAGGCTACGGCGATGATGTTGCGGACCCCCTCCACCGGCCGGGGGCCTCGCTGGCGGGTGGCCCGCACCTCGGCCTCCATCTCCACCTCGGCGTGGCTCACGCCGGGGAGGGAGCGGATGAGCTCCTCAGCCTGGCGCTTCATCTGGTCCCGCACGGGACAGGCCGGCGTGGTCAGGGTGATCTTTACGGAGACGTTCCCCCCGCAGATGGCTATATCTGAGTCCCGGACGAAGCCCAGGGTGACGATGTCACGGTGCAGGTCAGGGTCCTGAATCTGGCGCAGGGCGTCCAGGACGGCCTGTTTAGTGACGCCGTCCTCTTCCCTGTTCTGGTCGGCCATGGGCCTGTCCTCCTGTCGCTTTCCCCTTCGAAGCCACATCTTTGTTGCTGCTCCCCTCCGTGCGGGTGAGGTCTATGATGAAGCGGCAGCTCTCGGCGCCCCGGCTCATGAACTGGCTGCAGCGGACCGGATGCCCCAGGACGCGGCTGAGGAGGGCCAGGTGCCACTCGCATACCTCCTCATGGGCCTGGGCCACCTGGTGGTAGAGGCAGTTGTAGTCTATGATCTCGAAGCCATTCTCGGTGCGCCGCCACTCTGCCAGGCCACTCTCCTGGCCCAGGAGCTGGGCTACCGCCTCCACCCGCTCCGGCAACTCCTTACCCTGGACGAGGCCCTCGTAGCGGCGCACCTCCCCCTCCAGCGCCCGGCTGAGGAGGAGCCGCCGCTTCTCCTTGGGGCTCAGCCCCTCCAGCTCCTGCGGTGAGAGGCTTCCCACCTGCTCCAGGAGCATGAGGGCCAGCCTCTCGTAGCGCTTGGGGAAGGTCTCCTGGCCGGCCTCGGCCAGGGTGAACAGGTAATGGGGACGGCCCGCCCGCTGTCGTACCTCGCGGGAATTGACCAGGCGGTCCCTCTCCATGGCCATCAGGTGCTGCCGGATGGTGATGCGGGCTAGGCCGAGGGCCCGTGCCAGGTCGTCTACCGTGGCCCCGCCTGTGCGCTTGAGATAGTCCAGGATCTGTCGCTTGGTCTTCTGCATCGTCCTCATCATGGAGGCCTGGCAGCCTCGCTCCTCACAGTATAACATAACCCCCCGGCTAAAGACAGCGTATATGGGAAGTGTAGGCTGTTTTTATCGTAAATACCTTGACACAGTTTTTTGGCGGTGCTAAACTGACACTTCCCGGCGATACAGGCCGGGGTGCCCTCGGCGGCGTAACGTTGCCTGCTTGGGGGCATCAATAAGGGAGGTGTGATGTGATGATTGAGATGACCATGCCGGTGAGGGAGCAGGAGACCTCCCAGTGCCGCCACCATTGGGTCATCGAGACGCCCAACGGCGCTGTCAGCCGTGGCCGCTGCAAGCGCTGCGGCGCTATCCAGGAGTTCCACAACTCCATGCCCGAGACCAGCTACTGGGACGACGACTCCTCCAAGGGCTCCCGCTGGGGCCACCGTGGCCAGGACGCCGAGGAGGGGACAGCGGTCTCCGTCGGCGTCGGCAGCGAGGACAGCTCTTGGGAGTAGCTCTCCCTTACTCTGACGCACCCCGGGGCCCCGCTCCTGGAGCGGGGCCCTTTCGCGTCCTATAATGCCGGTAAGATGGACTGGGCGATAGAGCTGGGAGCGGGCCGCAAGCGCAGCCTCATCCTCCGCAATCCCGTCATTACCGCCTCTGGTTGCTTCGGCAACGGCATTGAGTTTCAGCGTGTGCTGGACATCCAGCGGCTGGGCGCCATCGTCAGCAAGGGGATCACCCTGCACCCGCGGAGCGGCAACCCTCAGCGCCGCATAGTGGAGACGGCGGCGGGGATGATCAACTCCATCGGCCTCCAGAACGTGGGGGTGGAGGCCATCGTCAGGGATATAGCGCCCGTCTGGGCCACCTGGCGGGTGCCGGTCATCGCCAACATCGCCGCCGAGAGGGTGGAGGACTACGCCCTGCTGGCTCGCCGGCTGGACGCCGTCCCCGGGGTGAGCGCCCTGGAGCTGAACATCAGTTGCCCCAACGTGGAGAACGGGCTGGAGTTCGGCTGTCAGCCTGAGCTGGCGGCCGAGGTCACCCGCGCCGTGGCCTCCGAGACGACGCTGCCGGTGCTGGTGAAGCTCAGCCCCAGCGCTGGCGACATCGTGGCGGTGGCGAGGGCGGTGGTGGAGGCCGGCGCCGATGCCCTGACCATCGCCAACACCTTCCCGGCCATGGCCATAGACATAGGCCGCCGACGGCCCGCCCTGGGCTGGGGCTCCGGCGGCCTCTCCGGACCGGCCATCAAGCCCATAGTCCTCAAGATGGTCTACGACGTGGCCCGGGCCGAGGTGGGCGTCCCCATCATCGGCTGCGGCGGTATCGTCACCTGGCGGGACGCTGTGGAATACCTGATGGCAGGCGCCAGCGCGGTGCAGGTGGGAACGGCCACCTTCCGCAACCCCCAGGCACCGCTGGAAGTCCTGGACGGCCTGGAGGCGTTCCTGCGGCAGGAGGGGGTGGAGGACTGGCGAGGGATAGTGGGAGCGGCCCTGCCAGGGAAAGCCGTCCGCAGCGCCTGAGGCCTCGCTCCGACAACGAAGCGCTTTCACCCCCGACGGCGTTGTCTCTTCGGGAACGTCAACGTTCACTACTCCAGAACGATGGAAGAGCGAGGATGAGAGTAGCCGAGCTCAAGGACGTCACCCTGCCGAGAGCCCTGCCGGGACGCCTCTCCCTGGCCCCCTGGATGGAGGAGGTCGGCGTCGTCGTCCTGGCGACCCTGCTGGGGCTGGCGGTCCGGCTGGCCTACGTGCTGCCGGCCGGCTTCCCCCTCAACGACGGCGGTCTCTTCTACGTCATGGCGCGGGATATCCAGGAGGCCCACTTCCTCCTCCCGGCCACCACCTCATACAACGGCCTGGGGATACCGTTCACCTACCCGCCCCTCGCCTTCTACGTCGCGGCCGCCCTGGACTACGCCGGGCCGTGGTCCCTCCTGGATGTGGTGCGCTTCCTCCCCCTGGTGACCAATGTCCTGGCTATCCCCCTCTTCTACCTGCTGGCGCGGGCAATGCTGCCAAACCGCTACATGGCGATGGCGAGCGTCGTCGTCTTCGCCCTGTTGCCCCGCTCCTTCCTGTGGCAGATCGGCGGGGGTGGGCTGACCCGTTCCCTGGGCTTCCTTTTCGCTGTGCTGGCCCTGTGGCGGGGTTATCTGCTGTTCAAAGAGGGCCGCGGGCCGCTCTTGGCCGTGACGGTCCCCGCCGCCCTCACCGTCCTGACCCATCCGGAGATGGGCTGGCTGGTAGCCTTCAGCTTCCTCCTCTTCCTGGTGGCCTACGGGCGCAGCCGGCTGGGGCTGACCAACGCCCTGGCGACGGCGGTCGCGGTGGCCCTCCTCTCCGCTCCCTGGTGGGGGACCGTCCTGCTCCGACACGGGCCGGAGCCCCTCTTCTCCGCTTCCCAGACCGGGAAATCGGAGTGGTTATCCCTGGGGTGGACGAACCTCGTCTATCCCTACATATCCGAGGAGCCCTTCTTCCCGCTCCTGGCACTGCTGGGCTACGGGGGCGCCCTGATAGCGGTGGCGCGAGGATACCTCCTGCTGCCCGTGTGGTTCCTCCTCATCCTCTACATTGACCCCCGGGTGGCCTTCACCAACGCCATGCTCCCGCTGGCCATGCTGGCAGGGATGGCCATCGTCACCCTCTTCGAGATGGGGGTGCGGGAGGGGCGGCCCCTGGCCCTACCCGTTACGCTGGTCCGTCTCGCCCAGCGCCTCCCGGGCGGGATGGCCGTCCTGAGTCGCCCCTGGCCATACGTGGGGCTGGCCCTGGTCCTCATCTACGGCACCTACTCCGCCCTCCACGCCCGCCTGAGCGACGCCTCGCCGCTGGCCTCCCTGCCGGCGGAGGCGCGCCAGGCCATGGCCTGGATAGCGGAGGCCACGCCGCAGGACGCCCGCTTCCTGGTGGTGCACGGCCGGTTCGACCCCTGGACGGACTACTTCTCCGAATGGTTCCCCGCCCTCACGGGGAGAGCCAGCGTCGCCACCGTCCAGGGCTACGAATGGCTGGGCAAGCGCCGCTACGATTCCCAGATCGCCGTCTTCTGGGGCGTCCAGGGCTGCGCCGACGACGACGCTGACTGCCTGGAGCGCTGGAACAGCCTGTACGACCTCTCCCTCACCCACGTCTATCTCCCCTATGACAGGGGCCCCGACTGCTGCTACAACCTGCGCTACTCACTGCGACGGGACAGCCGCTACCGCGTCGTCTATGACGGGGCGGGAGGCACCGTCTTCGCCCGGGTGGCGAGCGCCGCTCCCCCGGCGGCGGGCGCCAGCGGCTGACGTCCCTACCCCTCGCTGACGGGCAGCTCCGCCACCTCGTAGGTGTGGCGGTGCCAGTTGCCGTGGGGATGGGCGGCCGTGGGCAGGGCCAGCTCCTCCAGGGCTGCCACAGTGGCGGCGCCACCCTCCCGGACGTAGCGCCGACAGTCCTCCAGCGTCTCCCAGGTGGTGACCTGGGCCATCTCGCCGTCCCCCTCGGCGCCCCACAGGTACTGCACGGAGATGAAGCCGGGCTGCCGCTGCAGCACGGACAGGAGCCGCGGCCAGGCCCCTGTCAGTCGGGCCTGCCACTGGCCTCTGTCGGTGATGCGCGTGCGTCGCCGGACGATGGAGACCACCATGGCTACCTCCTGTCCCTCCTGGACTGTCTACCCCAGGGCCGTGATTGCTATACTGGAACCGCCGTGCTGATGCTAACGGTAGCCCAGCGGCTGGAGCAAGTGCGAGAACGCATCGCCGCCGCCTGCCAGCGGGCGGGGCGTTCGCCCCGGGAGGTCAGCGTAGTGGCGGTGGCCAAGGGGTTCCCGCCGGAGGCCATAAGGGAGGCCTGGGAGGCCGGCGTCCGCCACCTGGGTGAGAACCGTGTCCAAGAGGCCCTGGCCAAGCGCCCCCACCTGCAAGACCTGCCTCTCACCTGGCATATGGTGGGACACCTCCAGACCAACAAGGTGAAGGCGGCGCTGGAGCTCTTTGATATAATCCAGAGCGTGGACTCCCTCCGGCTGGCCCAGGAGATCGATCGCCGCGCCTCTCGCCCCGTGCCCGTCCTGCTGGAGGTCAACGTGGCCGGCGAGGCCAGCAAATTCGGCTTCTCCCCGGACGAGCTCCCCCGGGTCTGGCCCCGCCTGCGCGACCTACCCAACCTGGAGGTGCGTGGCCTGATGACCGTCGCCCCCCTCGCAGACGCCCCCGAAGCGGTGAGGCCGGTCTTCCGTAGGCTCAGGGAGATGGCGGAGGCCCTGGGCCTGCGAGAGCTCTCCATGGGGATGAGCGACGACTTCGAGGTGGCCATCGAGGAGGGGGCCACCATGGTGCGCCTGGGCCGGGCCATCTTCGGCGAGCGGCCCCGGCCCTGACATGGCCCGACGAGACGAGCGTTCAGTATGAGGATAGGCTTCATAGGCGGCGGCGTCATGGGAGAGGCCATGGTGAGCGCCCTCCTGGCCAGGGGCATCGCCTCTCCGGAGGAGGTGGCCGTCTGCGAGCTGCTACCGCAGCGGCGCCAGCACCTGACGGAGCGCTACGGCGTGCGGACGGAGGCGACGCCGGACGCCGTGGTGCCCCGGGCCGAGCTGATAGTGCTGGCCGTCAAGCCCCAGGAGTTCGAGGCGGCGGCCGCCTCCCTGCGGGGGCGCCTGCAGGAGGGACAGACCGTCCTCTCCATAATGGCCGGCATCCCGCTGCGGGCCATCGTGGAGGGGCTGGCCCACCAGCGGGCGGTGCGGGCGATGCCCAACACGCCGGCCCAGATCGGCGAGGGGATGACGGTCTGGACGGCCACGCCCCAGGTAGACGGGGAGGCCCGTCAGGCGGTAGGGCGGGTGCTGGCCGCCCTGGGGCGGGAGCTCTATGTGGAGGAGGAGAAGTACGTGGACATGGCCACGGCGGTGAGTGCCAGTGGTCCTGGCTTTGTCTTCCTCCTGCTGGAGGCCCTGATAGATGGGGCGGTGCACATCGGCTTCCGGCGGGAGGTGGCCACGTCACTGGTGCTGCAGACGGTGCTGGGCTCCGTCCGCTATGCCGAGAAGACGGGCCGGCACCCGGCGGAGCTGCGGGCCCAGGTCACCTCCCCCGGCGGCACCACCACCGAGGGCGTCCTGGTCCTGGAGCGAGGAGGGGTGCGGGCGGCCATCATCGAAGCGATAGCCGCCGCCTACCGCAAGACACAAGCCCTGGGAGGAAAGTAGCCATCGATACCCTAGCCACCCTGGTCCAGGCCCTGGCCTACACCCTGACGGCCCTCATCTTCATTCGGGCCATCGCCTCCTGGTTCCCGGTGGACCCCCGGAACCCGGTCATCATCTTCCTGCACGAGGTGACGGAGCCCATCCTGGCGCCCCTGCGTCAGTTGCTCCCGCGCATCGGCATGATCGACATCTCGCCGCTGGTGGCCATCCTCCTGCTGCAGATAGGGGCCCAACTCATCGTCCAGGCCATCACCTAGGCCCGTCCTTGTGCCCCAGGGGCCGGGATGCTATGATGCTGTTGTCGAACAAATAATCGAAAAAGGTGATGGGACAGATGGGCGAGCAAGGCGAGGCCAAGGCGGAGCGGCTGCGGGCCCTGGAGGTGGCCATCAGCCAGATAGAGAAAGAGTTCGGCCGTGGCGCCATCATGCGCCTAGGCGAGGCGGGGGCCCGTATGGCGGTGGAGGTGATACCCACCGGCTCCCTGGCGCTGGACATGGCCCTGGGTGTGGGAGGGATACCGCGGGGCCGGGTGACGGAGATCTTCGGGCCCGAGATGGCCGGCAAGTCTACCCTGGCCATGAGCGTGGTGGCCCAGGCCCAGAGGATGGGTGGCCTGGCGGCCTACATAGACGTGGAGCACGCTCTGGACCCCACCTTCGCGGCGGCCATAGGCATCAATGTGGGGGACCTCCTCGTCTCCCAGCCGGACACGGGAGAGCAGGCGCTGGAGATCGCCGAGGCGCTGGTGCGCAGCAACGCCGTGGACGTCATCGTGGTGGACTCGGTGGCGGCCCTGGCGCCGGAGGCGGAGCTGCGGGGAGAGATGGGCGATTCCCTCCCCGGCCTGCAGGCCCGTCTCATGTCGCAGGCGCTGCGCAAGCTCACCGCCGCCATCTCCCGTACCAGGACTGCCCTCATCTTCGTCAACCAGTTGCGGGAGAAGATAGGCGTCGTCTTCGGCAGCCCGGAGGTGACGCCCGGCGGCCGGGCCCTTAAGTTCTACTCCTCCGTCCGCATCGACCTGCGACGGGTGGAGGCCATCAAGGCGGGAAGCCAGGTAGTCGGCAACCGCGTGCGGGCCAAGATCGTCAAGAACAAGGTGGCGCCCCCCTTCCGCACGGCGGAGTTCGATATCATCTTCAGCGGCCCCCGGGTGGGCATCAGCCGTGAGGGTGATATCCTGGACCTGGGGACGGCCCTGGGGGTCGTGCGCAAGCAGGGCGCCTTCTACTCCTACGGCGAGACCCGCCTGGGCCAGGGGCGGGAGCAGGCCAAGGAGTTCCTGCGGGCCAACCCCACCCTGGCGGACGAGCTGGAGCGCCTCATCCGGGAGAAGGCCGAGGAGGCCACCCCCACCGCTGTCTTCGCCGCCGCCGAGGCGACGGAGCCGCCGGAGTAGTCGCCCGGGCCCCGTCAGCGTTTAATAATCTTAGGGGAGGTCGCTGCTGGTGGACCGCACCCAGCGGAACCTTTGGACTGCCTTTCTGGGAGAGGCCAAAGCCAACCGTCTCTACACCGCCTTCGCCATGAAGGCGCTGGAAGAGGGACACCCCGAGGTGGCCCAGGTCTTCCTAGAGGCGGCAGCCGCCGAGACCGTCCACGCCCTGAGCCACCTCAAGGCCCTGCGGGAGGTGCGCTCCACCCTCGACAACCTGCGGGCCGTCACCGAGGACGAGGCCTACGAGGTGGAGAACATGTACCCCCGCTTCATCGCCGAGGCGGAGGCCGACGGCCGGCCAGAGGCGGCCGCCAGCTTCCGGCTGGCCTGGGAGACGGAGCGGGAGCACCTGCGCCGCTTCCGGGAGGCGCTGCGCTACCTGGAGCGCAAGACCGGCGAGCGGGCGGCGGAGGTGGCCCTGCCGCCCCTCACCGCCGAGATGACGGCGGTGGCGGAGCAGGAGGTCTCTCCCAGGGCCCAGGAAGTGCTGACGGAGAAGCGGCGCATAGCCAGCCTGGCCCGCATCCGGGAAGTCATCTTCGGGATGCAGGACGGCCTGGTGACGGCGGCCACCGTGGGCCCGGCGGTGGCGGGGGCCACCGCCACCAGCAGCACCGTCCTGGTAGCGGGGCTGGCCGCCGTCCTGGGGGGCACCCTCTCCATGGCGGCTGGCAGCTTCCTGGGCTCCCGCGCTGAGCGACAGGTGCAGGAGGCGGAGCTGCGAAGGGAGGCGATGGAGATAGAGACGAATCCGGAGGAGGAACTGGCCGAGCTCATAGAGATGTACCGCCTGGAGGGCTTCCCCTACGAGCAGGCGCGACAGATAGCGGAGCGTATCGCCTCCGATAAGGCCCTCCTCCTGAAGACGATGGCGGAAAAGGAGCTGGGGCTCTCCCCGGATGCCCTGCCGGAGCCCACCAAGGACGCCATGGCCATGGGGGCCTCCTACATAGCGGGCGGCATGCTGCCCCTCGTCCCCTACTTCTTCGCCGCCGGGCCGCTGGCCGTGGCCGTCTCCGTGCTCCTGGCCGTCCTGGCCCTCTTCGCCATGGGAGCGGTCAAGGGCCGGCTCGTGGGGAGGAGCGCCCTCCTGTCCGGGGCCGAGGTCATGGCCATCGGCGGGACGGTGGCCATCGCCGCCTACTTTCTGGGGCGGCTCGCCCCGGTCTAACGCCCCATTTCATAGAAGCATTCTATGACAATTCTCATTCGTAATTAACGCTCTTGACGAAAAGTCGATAGTGCCGATATGATGGAAAGAACGGGGCCAGAACCTTAACAGGTCTCAAAAAAGCGCAGTTCTCATAACTGAGGAAGTGAGGTAACCATGCCGGAAGGCATCTTGATCGCCATTGTCGTTGGCCTTCTCGGCATCGTGGGCGGGGCGATAGCAGGTGCCATACTGCAGCAGCGGGTCACCAGCAGCCGGTTAGAGGCTGCCCGCAATGTCGCCACCCGCATCCTGAACGAGGCCGAGAGGCGACACAAGGAGTTACTGGTAGAGGCACGGGAAGAGGCATTACGGATCAAGAACCAGGCGGAAGCCGAGCTCAGGGAGCGACGGAACGAAATCCAGCAACTGGAAAGGCGCCTCCTGCAGCGGGAAGAGAGCCTGGAGCGGAAGCTGGACTCCCTGGAGCGCCGCGAGCGCTCCCTGGCAGAGCGGGAGGCCAAGCTGGAAGAGCTGCGGGCCCGCCTCCAGCAGATGGAGGAGGAGCGGCGTCAGGAGATACAGCGCATCGCCGGGCTGAGCCTCCAGGAGGCCAAGGAGCTCCTGCTGGCCGAGGTGGAGCGAGAGGTCAGAGAGGACGCCTCCCGACGCATCAGGGAGATCGAACAGCAGGTGAAGGAGGAGGCGGAGGAGCGGGCGCGCAAGCTCCTGGTCACTGCCATGCAGCGGCTCACCAGCGAGGTGGTCTCCGAGGCCACCGTCTCCGTGGTGCCCCTCCCCTCCGAGGACATGAAGGGCCGCATCATCGGCCGGGAGGGGCGGAATATTCGCACCCTGGAGCACCTCACCGGCGTCGACGTCATCATCGACGACACCCCGGACGCCGTCACCCTCTCCGCCTTCGACCCGGTGCGGCGAGAGATCGCCCGCGTCGCTCTGGTCAAGCTGATAAGCGATGGCCGTATCCACCCGGCCCGCATCGAGGAGATGGTAGAGAAGGCCCGCAAGGAGGTGGAGGCCTCCATCGTGGAGGCGGGAGAGCAGGCGGCCCTGGAGGCCGGCTGTCCCGGCCTCCACCCGGAGATCCTCAAGTACCTGGGACGGCTCAAGTACCGCTACTCCTACGGCCAGAACCAGCTCAAGCACGCCGTGGAGACGGCCCGCCTGGCCGCCCTCATCGCCCATGAGCTGGGGGCCGACGTGGAGGTAGCGCGCCGGGGAGGCCTCCTCCATGACCTGGGCAAGGCCATCGACCACGAGGTGGAGGGGACGCACGCCCGCATAGGGGCGGACCTGGCCCGCCGCTACGGCGTCCACAAGGCGGTGGTCCACTGTATCGAGGCCCACCACGAGGAGGTGGAGCCCCAGACGGTGGAGGCTATCATCACCATCGTTGCCGACGCCCTGAGCGGCAGCCGCCCGGGCGCCCGCCGGGAGTCCCTGGAGCAGTACCTGCGGCGCCTGGAGGCACTGGAGGCTGTCGCTTACTCCTTCCCTGGCGTGGAGAAGGCCTTCGCCATCCAGGCAGGACGCGAGATACGCGTCATCGTCAAGCCGGACGAGATAGACGACCTGGGTGCCTTCCGCCTGGCCCGCGACCTCAGCCGCAAGATACAGGAGGCGCTGGAGTACCCGGGCCAGATCAAGGTCACCGTCATCCGTGAGAAGCGGGCCATAGAGTATGCCCGCTGAGGAGGCGAAGTTGAGAGTCCTGGCAGTGGGCGACGTGGTGGGCAAGCTGGGCCGGCGTACCCTCGCCCTCCTTCTGCCCGAGCTGCGGCGTCAGTACGGCCTCGACCTAGTGATAGTCAACGGCGAGAACGCCGCCGGCGGAAAGGGGCTCACCGCCGCCACCGCCCAGGAGATACTGGCCGCCGGGGCGGACGTCATCACCTCCGGCAACCATATCTGGACGCACCGGGAGATCTACCCGCTCCTGGAATCGGACTGGCCCATCCTGCGCCCCCTGAACTACCCGCAGGGGGTGCCCGGCCGGGGAGTGTGGGCCCGCAACGGCATCGCCGTCGTCAACCTGCAGGGACGGGTCTTCATGCCCCATACCATAGACTGCCCCTTCCGGGCCATCGACCGGGCGCTGGAGGAGCTGGCCGGGGCGCGGGTCATCATCGTGGACATGCACGCCGAGGCCACCAGCGAGAAGGTGGCCCTGGGCTTCTACCTGGACGGTCGGGTGAGCGCTGTCGTGGGGACGCACACCCACGTCCCCACAGCGGACGCCCGCATCCTCCCCCGCGGCACCGCCTACGTCAGTGACCTGGGCATGACCGGCGGCCGCCACAGCGTCATCGGCATGGAGATAGGTCCGGTCATGGAGCACTTCCTGACCCAGCTCCCCGCCCGCTTCGTCGCCGTGGAGGAGGGGCCCAGCGTCCTCAACGCCGTCATGATCGAGGTGGACGAGGCGACGGGGCGGGCCCTCAGCATCCAGCGAATGGACCGAGAGGTAGAGTGAGATGCCCAGCCGTGCCGACCTCCACACCCACAGCACCTATTCCGATGGTGTCCTGACCCCTCGCCAACTGCTGGAGCTGGCCTACCGTCGTGGCGTGAGGGTGCTGGCCCTCACCGACCATGACACCACCGACGGGATCCCTGAGGCCCTGGAGGCGGCCCGCCACTACCCGGACCTCCTCCTGATACCGGGCATAGAGATGAGCACCGACGTCCCCGGCAACGAGGTGCACGTCCTGGGCTACTTCATCGACTGGCAGGACGAGGAGTTCCAGCGAGAGCTGGCGCGTCTGCGGGACTCCCGCTACGTGCGAGCGCGGCGCATGGTGGAGCGCCTGGCCCAACTGGGCGCCCCCGTCTCCTGGGAGCGGGTGCTGGAGATCGCCGGCGACGGGGCCATCGGCCGGCCCCACATCGCCCAGGCGCTGGTGGAGGCCGGCCACGTGCGGGATGTCAACGAGGCGTTCCAGCGCTACCTCTCCCGCAACGGCCCCGCCTACGTGGAGCGGGAGCGGATGAGCGCCACCGAGGTCGTCCGCCTTATAGGGAGCGTGGGAGGCCTGGCAGCGCTGGCCCACCCCCGGGAGCTTATGGACCAGCTGGACCACCTCCTGCCAGAGCTCAAGGCGGCGGGGCTCATCGGCATGGAGGTCTACTACCAGGACTACACGCCGGAGGAGATAGAGACGCTGCGCTCCTGGGCGGAGCGCTTCGGCCTCCTGCCCCTGGGCGGGAGCGACTACCACGGCCTGGGCGGTCCACAGCAGCGGGAGCCCGGCGACATCCCTTTGCCAGACGAACCGGTGCAGCGGCTGCTGGAGATGGCCTCTGCCCGGGGGCGCGTCTAGCGCAGGAAGAGGCTGGTCACCACCAGCCCCGCCATGATGGCGGCGGTGACCAGGCCCACCCACCGCAGGTCGGCCAGGACGTGGCTGTAGTCCCGGAAGAGGTGTCGTTCCCGTAGCGGAGGGGGCGCCGCCGGCTCGACGGCCTCCTCCCTCACCACGGCGATGGGGGCGCTGCTGGCGCTGGCCGGCGGCCTGGGCGTCAGCTCCTGGTAGCGGCGGCGGCGACGCTTGCGGCCCACAGTCCTCTCCTCAAGCGCATTATAGCGGGGCCGCCTTCCCGCTGCATATTGACGCCACCGGCCTGACCGTTGGAAAATAGCGTAGGAGCCGCGGCCCCGTGGTGTAGCGGCCAACATGCCGCCTTGTCAAGGCGGAGATCGCGGGTTCGAGTCCCGTCGGGGCCGCCAAATTCTTTTGGCCCCCTTTAGCCGGCCCTCCCGGCCGGCAGGGCGAGCGAACAGCAAGAGAGGGGCAGGTCGCGAGGAGAGCCTCCTGCTGGTGCCTGAAGACGTCCACGCACCCCTCCACTCCTCAGCCATCGACACGCTGCGCCAGTCAGAACCTCAGCGCCAGGAGAGATTCCTGAGGTCGTCGTCACCAGTCGCCCCCCTGACGGTACGCCGCCTTCCACGGCCCGCCCTCCTTGAGGGCTCTCGCCTTGCCCTGGCCGCTGCGGATTACATATAATCGCCGTGACTGCCCGAGACGCCGCCACTGTCCTGGAAAGGGGTGATAGCGTGAGCAAGAGGCTACCGCTGGAAGGGATCCGCGTCGCCGACCTGACCATATGGATCCAGGGGCCCCTCGCCTCCGCCATCCTGGCCGACCTGGGCGCCGAGGTAGTCAAGATCGAGAAGCCAGGGATGGGGGACTTCTCCCGCGGCACCACCAGCCTCTTCGGCCAGCCCAACGTCACGCCCAGCGGCCATAACCTGCTGTGGGAGGCAGGCAATCGCAACAAGAAGGCGGTAGCCATCAACCTCTATCATCCCAAGGGGCGGGAGGCCTTCTACCGTCTCCTGGAGAAGTGCGATGTCCTGGTGACCAACCTGAGCCCCCAGGCGCTACGGCAGATGGGTGCCGACGAGGAGACGGTGCGCCAGCGCGTCCCGGACATCATCTACGCCCGGGCCAGCGGCTTCGGCCCTCGCGGGCCCTACGCCGAAGACCCCTGTCAGGACACGGCCGGCATGGCCCGCTCCGCCTTCATGTACGTCTGCGCCACCGCTGACGGCGAGCCCGTCTACCCGCCAGGCGCCCTCAGCGACGTCCTCTCCGCCACCATGCTGGCCTTCGGCGTGGTGACGGCCCTCCTGGGACGGGAGCGCACGGGCGAGGCGCCGGAGATCGTCTACGCCTCCCAGATGAGCACCATGATGTGGACGGCCATGTTCCACGTCATGCTCCACGCCAACACTGGCCTGGAGTACGCCCCCTTTGACCGCACCGACGTGGCGAATCCCCTCATGAACATCTACAAGTGCGGCGACGGCAAGTGGATCGCCCTGGGCCTCTTCCTGAGCCAGCGCTTCTGGCCCGACTTCTGCGAGGTGACGGGGCTGGAGCACCTGCGGGAAGACCCCCGCTTCGCCACCGACGAGGCCCGCTACGAGAACCGCAAAGAGCTCATCTCCATCATCGACCAGGCCATGCTTAAGCGGCCCCGCCACGAGTGGGAGGAGCTGTTCCGCCAGCGCGGCTTCTGGTTCTCGGTGGTGAACCGCCCCTCCGACCTGATCAACGACCCCCAGGTGGTGGCCAACAACTACATCGTCTCCCTGGCGGACGGCTTCAAGGCGCCCGCCCTCCCCTTCGAGCTGGTGGGTATGGAGCCGCGACGCCAGGGGCCCCCCGAGTTCGGCCAGCACACGGACCAGGTCCTGCAGGAGGTCTGCGGCTACTCCTGGGACGACATCGTAGCTATGAAGGCGGAGAACGCCGTCTGGTGAGGCGGACCGCGGTCCCCTGACGCCGTCCCCCGCCCGCTCCCGCCGGGCCTAGGCGCTCTTGGCGGGCCAGTCCTCACGCAGCGCCCGGCGCAAGAGCTTGCCGGCGGCGTTGCGCGGCAACGAGGGGACGATGCGGAAGCACCGGGGCACCTTATAGCCGGCCAGTCGCTCCCGGCAGAAGCGGACCAGCTCGTCGCCGTCGACGGCGCAGCCCGGCCGGAGCACCACGGCCGCCGCCACCGTCTGGCCCCAACGCTCGTCCGGCAATCCTATCACCGCCGCGTCAGCCACCGCCGGGTGCTGGCGAAGGACAGCCTCCACCTCCGCCGGGTAGACGTTCTCGCCACCGGAGACGATGAGGTCGTCCCGGCGGTCCAAGACGTATAGGTAGCCCTCCTGGTCCAGGTAGCCGATGTCTCCCGTGTGGAGCCAGCCGTCTCGCAGGGCCCGCGCTGTCTCCTCGGGGCGACCGAAGTAGCCCGCCATCACCGTCGGCCCCCGGACCAGGATCTCGCCCGCCTCCCCCGGGGGCAGGGGCCGGCCAGCCTCGTCGGCGATGCGCACCGCCACGGGGAACAGGGGCCGGCCGGCGGAGCCCAGCTTGCGAAGGGCATCGGCCGGGGCCAGAGTCGTCACCTGGGAGGCCGCCTCCGTCAGGCCGTAGGTCTGGACGGCGGGGATGCCATGGCGGGCGCACTCCTCCAGCAAGGGGCGGGGCACCGGCCCGCCTCCTACCAGCACACAGCGCAGGGTGGGAGGATAGGGCCGCTCCCCTCTCTCCTCCAGCATCCGCTGGAGCATGGTGCTCACCACCGAGACGATGGTCACGCCGCGGCCATCGATGGCCTCGTTGACGGCGGCGGCATCGAACCCGTCCTGTAGGACGACGGGGATGCCGTAAACGACGGAGCGGATGAGGATGGCCAGACCGCCCACGTGGAAGAGGGGCAGGCAGGCCAGCCAGCGGTCGTCCTCCCGCAGCCCCAGGTTCAGGACGGAGCCGATGGCGTTCCAGAGGTGGTTGCCGAAGGTGAGCATGGCGCCCTTCGGCCGGCCGGTGGTGCCGGAGGTGTAGATGATGCTGTGGACGCTGGAGAGGTCGATGGTCTCGGGCGCCGCCACCGCCTCGCTGTCGTCGCCGGTCGTGCCCACATCCAGGAGACGCAGGCCCGGGACGGCCTCGACCAGCTCACGCGCCCGCTGCGCGTTGGCGCGGTCGTGGGCCAGCAGGGAGGCGCCGCAGTCCCGCACCTGCCAGGCCAGTTCGGAGGCGGTGAGACGCAGGTTGAGGGGGACGAGGACGCCCCCCAGACGGGGCACCGCCCAGGCCGCCAGGACGAAGGCCGGGCCGTTGCGGGCCATGAGGGCCACGCGGTCCCCCGGGGCGACGCCGGCCCTGGCCAGCCGCCCCGCCAGGGCAGCCACCCTCCTTTCCAGGCCAGCGAAGCTCCACACGGCATCGCCCCACAGGAGGGCCGGTGTCCGGGGCGACAGGCGAGACCGCTGGGCCAGCCACTCTGGGGTGTGCGTTCCCGGAGGGGGCCAGGTCACAGGGATACCTCCCGCCAGGGGCCTCCGTAACGGGCCAGGGCTTCCCCGTCCAGGGCGATGCCGAGGCCCGGCGCCCCGGTCAGTCGCATGGCCCCCCGCTCTACGACCGGGCCTGCTCTGACCAGGTCATCGGCCAGTAGCCCCAGGGTGGCCAGGCCGTGGGCCAGCCCCGTATCCCCCAGGGAGGCAGCCAGATGGAGGGCCACCGCCGTCCCCACCCCGGAGTCGATAGTGGTGGTTACGATGACCCCCACACCCCGGGCAAGCGCCACTCCGGCGATGCGCCGGGCCGCCAGAGGGCCGCCCAGCGTCATAGGCTTCAGCACCAGGGCATCGGCCGCACCGGCCCGGAGGGCCGCACAGGCCGCCTGGAGGCCGGTCACTTCCTCGTCCAGGGCGATGGCGACGCCACAAGAGCGACGGAGGCGGGCCGTCTCTCCCAGGTGGCCAGGGGGCAGCGGCTGCTCCACCAGCTCCAGGCCGCAGGGACGGAGGGACTCCAGCAACGCGCTCGCCTCCGCCAGTGACCAGGCGCCGTTGGCGTCCAGCCGTAGCCGCAAGTCCTGCCCCAGGGCCCGCCGGACCGCCGCCACCCGCCGCGCCTCCGCCTCCTGGCCGGGCAAGTCGCCCACCTTGAGCTTCAGGCAGGGGAAACCGGCAGCGCGGGCGACCGCCGCCTGTCGCGCCGCCTGGAGCGTGGGGCCGCTGGCCAGGGCGTTCACCGGCACCACAGTCTCCCGCCTTCCTCCCAGCAGGACGGCCACCGGGACGCCATCCCGACGGGCCAGGGCATCCAGGGCCGCCGTCTCCAGGGCGCAGGCCAGGGGGGGCGGAGCGTCGGGCCTCTCCAGCAGCCCCTCCACCGGCCGCCCCAGCAGGGCCGGGGCCAGGGCCAGGAGGGACTCTTCCAGGGCAGCCACAGCATCCGCCGATGCCGCCGGATGGGGCGACGCCTCGCCCAGCCCCTCGATGCCGGTGTCGGTACGGAGACGGACCAGGAGGCCCCCTCGCTGGCCTACGGGTCCCCTCGCCGTGACCAGCGGCCGGCGAAGGGGGACGCAAAAGCGGCTCCAGGCTATGGCTGTGGCCCTCACAACGCCAGCCCCACACCGAGTAGGGCGCCGAAGAGCAGGTGCAACCGCGCCGTCTGCTTCAACACCGGGTTCAGGGCCCGGCCGCTGGTGCCCCCCAGGACGGAGCGCAGCAGACGCAGGGCCAGGGGCAGGGTGAGGACGGGGAGGAAGGCCCAGGGGGAGGCCCCGGCGTGCAGGAGGAGCGGCAGCAGAAGATAGGCCAGGGCCAGGAAGGCAGCGTACTGGAGGCGTGTGCGCTGCGGGCCCAGGAGGACGGCCAGCGTCACCTTGCGGGCCCGACGGTCCGTCTCGATGTCCCGCAGGTTGTTGACGACCAGAATGGCCGTCACCAGCAGCCCTACCGGCAACGATGCCAGGAAGGCTACGGGAGCGAACTCGTCGGTGTGAAGGTAGTAGGTGCCGGTCACCGCCGCCACGCCGAAGAAGAGAAAGCAGACCAGATCGCCCAGGGCGTGGTAGCCGTAGGGCCAGGGGCCGCCGGTATAGGTGAGGCCAGCCAGGATAGCCCCTGCGCCGATGAGGAGGACGGGCCAGCCCCCCAGGACCACCAGGTACAGGCCCACCGCCGCCGCCAGCCCGAAGACGATATAGGTGGCGGCCCGCACCTGCCCCGGCGAGAGGAGGCCCTGCGCCGTGACCCTGGGCGGGCCGAGGCGGTCGCTGGTGTCGGCGCCCCGCTGGTAGTCGGCCAGATCGTTGGCCAGGTTGGTGCCCACCTGGATGAGGAGGGCAGCTACCAGGGCGGCCGCCATGACGTGGGGACGGAACTCCTCCCTGGCAGCGGCGCCGCTGCCCACCAGGACGGGGGCGACCGCCGCCGCCAGGGTGGCCGGGCGGGCCGCCATCAGCCACACCGCCCAGGACGATGGCCGGCGCAGGACGGTGCTGTCCACGGCCTCCCTCTAGGGACGCCAGGGGAAGCGGGAGAAATCGGGCTTGCGCTTCTCCAGGAAGGCCTGCTTCCCCTCCTTGGCCTCGTCCGTCATGTAGTAGAGCATGGTGGCGTCTCCGGCCAGTTGCTGCAGGCCGGCCAGGCCATCGGTGTCGGCGTTGAAGGCCGCCTTCAGGGCACGGATGGCGATGGGGCTCTTCTCCAAGATCTCCTTCGCCCACTTCACCGTCTCCTCCTCCAGCCGCTCCAGCGGGACGACGGCGTTGACCAGCCCCATCTCCAACGCCTCCTTGGCGGAGTACTGGCGACAGAGGAACCAGATCTCCTTCGCCTTCTTCTGGCCGACGATGCGGGCCAGGATGGTGGAGCCGTAGCCGGCGTCGAAGCTGCCCACCCGCGGCCCCGTCTGTCCGAAGATGGCGTTGTCAGCGGCGATGGTCAGGTCGCACAGGGTGGCCAGAACGTTGCCGCCGCCGATGCAGTAGCCGGCCACCATGGCGATGACCGGCTTGGGGAGGTAGCGGATCTGTTTCTGGACGTCCAGGGCATTGAGGCGGGGGACGTTGTCCTCACCCACGTAGCCGCCCTCGCCCCGCACGCTCTGGTCGCCGCCGGAGCAGAAGGCCTCCGTGCCCGCCCCGGTGAGGATGACCACGCCGATGGACTGGTCCTCCCGGGCGTCGGCCAGGGCATCCGATATCTCAAAGAGGGTCTTGGGGCGGAAGGCGTTGCGTACATGGGGGCGGTTGATGGTGATCTTGGCGATACCCTCCGCCTTCTCGTAGATGATGTCCTCGTAGTCGCGCACCTTCTGCCAGGCTAGGGGCATGACGTCACCTCCTCTACAGTCTCCATCTCTTGCCTTCGGTAGCGGCGACGGCTGGCCGCCCGATGGCCTGCCGGGCGGCCGCCACCGCCCTTTGCCACAGCTCACGGTGCAGCCGGGCGTTGGCCTCCCGGTCCGTCCGCACCTCTAGGACAGTGGTCGTCGGCGAAGCGAGGGACTCCCGGACGGCGCAGGCCAGCTCCTCCCTGCTCTCTGGCTGGCGGTAGGCCAGGCCGTAGAGCGCGGCGGCGTGGCGGAAGTCCAGGCCATGGGGCGTCCCGAACAGCTCCTCGAAGTGGGCCTCCCTCTCGGCCTGGGGGAGCAGATGGAATATGCCGCCGCCATCATTGTTCAGGAGCACGATGGTGAGAGCGATGCCGAAGCGGCGGGCGGCCAGCAGCCCGTTCATATCGTGGTAGAAGGAGAGGTCGCCCAGGACGAGGACGGTGGGACGACCGGAGACGGCGGCCCCGCCCAGGGCGCTGGAGACGACGCCGTCTATGCCGCTGGCCCCGCGGTTGCCCAGGAAGCGCAGGGGGCGCAGGTCGCCGGGGAAGAAGGCGTCGGCGTCCCGCACTGGCATGCTGTTGCCGAGGAAGAGGTCAGCGCCCGCAGGTAGGGCGTCCGCCAGCGCTCGGACAGCGCCGGGCTCCGAGAGGACGGGCTGGGCAGACAGCGCCTCGTCCAGAGCGGCACGGGCAGCCCTGGCCACCGCCTGCCAGCGGCTGGCCCATTCGATGTCGGGTCCTGCCCTCTCGGGCAAGGCCCGACGGAGGGCCTGGCAGACGGCCCGCGGCTCACCCCAGACGACAGCCTGGGCGACGAGGGCCGGATCGTTCCAGCCGCCATCGTCCACCAGCACCTGGAGGGCAGCGCCATGGCGCTGGAGGTAGTGGAGGAGGGGCCGGGATGTGGGCGTCCCCCCCAACCGCAGGACGACGTCCGGGGCCAGGGCATCCGCTATCTCCTCGTCCCGCAGGAAGGCATCGTAGCTGTCTATGACCAGGCGCGAGTAGTGGGGGCCGCAGCGCACCTGGGAGAGGGGATCGGCCAGCACCGGGAAGCCCAGGGCGGTGGCCAGGGCAACGACTTCGGCCGGGAGGTCGGGGTCTTCCTGGGGACCGCAGACGATGAGCCCTCTTCGCGCCCGGGCCAGCGTCTCGGCCAGGGGACGCAGGTCGGACGCCTCGGGCCGACGGGGCACCGTCCACACCGTGGCACCGGGGGGCAGGTCGCTCTCCATGCCCAGGCCAGCGGGCGGCCCCTCGGCGGGCAGCAGGGGCTCCCGGAAGGGGAAGTTGACATGGACCGGCCCGGCGGGGGCAACCCGGGCAGTGGCCACGGCCCGGCGGGCCACTGCCCGGGCGTAGCGTGGCAGGTGAGGGGAGCCATCCGGCACCGGCATCTCCACCGTCCACTTGGCGTGGGACCCGTAGAGCCGTGCCTGGTCTATGGTCTGGTTGGCGCCTACCTCCCGCATCTCTGGCGGACGGTCGGCGGTGAGGGCCAGCAGAGGGACGCGGCCGTAGCGGGCCTCGGCCACGGCCGGCGCCAGGTTGACGGCGGCGGTGCCAGAGGTGGTGACGACAGCCACCGGCTGCCGCAAGGCCCTGGCCATCCCAAGGGCAAAGAAGGCGGCGGAGCGCTCGTCCAGGTGCACCCAGAGCCGCAGTCCCGGCTGCTCCCTGAGCACGAGGGCGAGGGGAGTGGAGCGGGAGCCCGGGCAGAGGCAGACGTGGCGGACGCCACAGCGGTGGAGCTCCCGGGCGAAGGCGCCCACGAAGTCCCGCAGGGCCTCGGCCGCCGTCATCCCTCGCCTCCCAGGGCGGTGAGCATCGCCTTCAGCTTCAGGAGGGACTCCTGCTCCTCCCGTCGGGGGTCGGAGTCGGGCAGGATGCCGCAGCCGGCGTAGAGGTGGGCCTCCCGTCCCCGCAGGAGGGCGGAGCGGATGGCGACGACGAACTCGCCATCGCCGCTGCCGTCCAGCCAGCCCACGGGCCCGGCATACCAGCCGCGGTCGAAGGTCTCGCAGGCGTCGATGAGGGCCAGGGCGGCCTTCTGGGGGGCGCCGCCCACCGCTGGCGTGGGGTGGAGGCGGGCCACCACCTCCAGCAGGCCGGTCCCTTCCCGCAGGCGGCCCCCTATGGGAGTGTGCAGGTGCTGTACGTGGGGCGTGCGCAGCACCTGGGGCGCTGGCGGCGCCCATAGCTCCTGACACAGTGGGAGGAGGGCCTGCCGCACCGCCTCCACCACCAGAACGTGCTCCCGCCGCTCCTTGGGGTCGGCCAGGAGGCGGGCGGCCATTCGCTCATCCTCCCGGAGCGTCTCGCCCCGGGGGACGGAGCCAGCCAGACAATCGGCCCGCAGGCGGCGTCCCTCCAGACGGGCCAGTCGCTCTGGCGTGGCCCCCAGGAAGCAGGAGTCGCCACGGGCGAAGGCGAAGACGGTGCAGCCGCGGTAGGCGCGGCGCAGCCGCTCCAGCACCGTGGCCCAGGGGAAGGGACGCGACGCCCTGGCCCGCACCTCTCGGGCCAGCACGACCTTGTCCACGACGCCCCGCCGCGTCTCCTGCACGATGACCGCCACCGCCCGCTGCCAGTCCTCCCCCGACAGCCCTTCGATAGTTATGTCGAGTCGCTCCCCCCCGTCATCCGGCAGGGACTCCGGCCTGGAGAAGAGGGGCAGGCCTCCCCCGCCGGCCGATGGCACGGTCAGGGTGAGCCAGGACTCTCCCTTCTGGGCCACCAGCAGCAGGCGGGGGACGACGAGACGGCCATCGCCGTAGGGGCGCCAGTGGAGCGCTCGCATTCCGCCGCTGGCGAAGGCGAAGCCCCCCAGGCATACCGGCGGCGTCAGGGGGGCCGTCGTGTCTCCTTCCACCAGGGCCTCCTGGCGCAGCCCCTCCCAGGCCGCCGCCACCTGAGCGAAGCGCCCCTCTCCGTGGCCATCCAGAACGGCAGCGACGCCTACGGCGGCCAGGGAGAAGCCGTCCCCCGGCTGCTCCCAGAAGGCCCGCTCCTCCCCCACGGCCGCCCGGAAGAGGGCGAGGGGGTCAGTCCATGGAAGACGCACGGTGACGGAGAGGAGCCGGCTCCTGCCGTCGTGAGAGGGCAGGGAGCGGAGGGCCTCCCGGGCGGACTGAAGGCCCTGGGCCACGGGCCAGGGAGCGGGGCGGGGCGGCGTCATCGTTTGCCTCTGGCCTCGGGGATGCCGGACAAGCCCACGCTGCGCATCAGCAGGGGCCGCAGGGCGGCGTAGGCGTCCTCCAACCGCTCCGGCCGGCCCGACAGCACCCAGGTGGTGATCACCTCGTTGAGGGCGCCGAACCAGGCCCGGCTGGCCACCTCCGTATCTATGGGGCCGATGACGCCAGCCTGGACGGCCTCGTCCAGGTGGCGCTTGATGACAGCGGCGAACTCGCCCCGTATCTCGGCCATCCGGCGGTGAAACTCCCGCCCGGCCCCCAGCGCCTCCACCAGCAGCAGGCGAGCCAGGGGCCGGTGCTTGCGGAAGGTGCGGAGCACCGTCAAGAGGGCGGCGTCCGCCCGGGCAATAGGGTCGTCGTGGGCGGCCATGGCCTGCTCCACCTTCTCCATGAGACGTCTGGTGGTCAGGTCCAGCAGGGCGAGGAAGAGGGCCTCCTTGTTGGGGAAATGGAAGTAGATGCCACCCTTGGAGGTGCGGGAAGCCTGGGCTATCTCCTCCACGCTGGCCTCCCGGTACCCCCGGCGGGCGAAGACCCTCAGGGCGGCGTCCAGGATGCGCTGGTGCCGGTCTCTGGCTCTGGTCTGCTGCACTGCGCCCGGCCTGGAAACAAACCGACTGTCCGGTCGGAAATCATATTAGCCCACGTCTCGCTCACTGACAACGCCTACAGCGGAGGGCCGGAGCGGTTTAAGATAAGTCCTGCCATGTCCGTGCAGAGGGCAGCGGAGATCCGCCGCATGTTCGGGCGCATCGTCCCTCGTTATGACCTGCTGAACCGGCTCATGAGCCTGGGGATGGACGTGCGCTGGCGACGCTGGACAGCGACCGCCGTGGTGCCGCGGGGGGGGATGGCCCTGGACGTGGGAACCGGCACCGGGGACTTGGCCCTGGAGCTGCGGCGCCAGGGGGCCCGGCTGGTGGTAGGGGTGGACTTTTCGCCCCGGATGCTGGCCGAAGCGCGCCGCAAGGCGGAGGCCAGGGGCCTGAGCGGCCTCGCCTGGGCCCTGGCCGATGCCCTCCACCTCCCCTTCCCCGATGACACCTTTGATTGCGTGGTCAACGCTTTCGTCCTGCGCAACCTGGTGGACCTGCCGGCCGGGCTGGCGGAGATGGCCCGCGTCCTCCGGCCGGGCGGCAGACTGGCCTGCCTGGACATGACGCAGCCCCCGGCCGGGCCCTTCGGCCGCCTGTACCGCCTCTACCTCAACCGTCTGGTGCCCCCGCTGGCCGGCCTCATCAGCGGCGATATGGCGGCCTACCGTTACCTCCCTGACTCCCTGCAGGGCTTTCCCGATGCCCGGTCCCTCGCTGCCCTCCTGGAGCGACTGGGGCTGGCCCAAGTGCAGGTGCGCCTCCTGGGGGGTGGCGTGGTGGCCCTCCACCTAGCCTGCAAGCCCCATCCCTCCCGTGACCGGATCTAGCTGGCCCGCGAGCGCGAGCGGTGAAGACCGTCTGGCGATGGCGTAGTCGCGAGGGCTCGCGCTTCGCTGTGGGACGGGCCAGAGCGCCGGCCGCTCTGACGTTGACAAGCTGAGGAGATTTGATTAAGTATTCTGTAACGTCAGCGAAGCTTGCGGCCGGGACACGATGGGTAGCAGGCTGCCGGCGTGGACCCGCTGGCAGCCCCTGAGGAGGGAGAGCCAGATGACCACTTCGGGCGCCAGGACCAGAATGGACGCAGTGCTGCAGGCCGCCGTAGCCGCCGGCGATGTAGCAGGAGTGGTGGCGCTGGCGGCGGACGACCGTGGCGTGATCTACGAGGGAGCGTTCGGAAGGCGGGAGGTCGGCAAGGGGCTGGCCATGACCCTGGACACCGTATTCTGGATCGCCTCCATGACGAAGACGATCACCTCCGTGGCGGCGATGCAACTGGTGGAGCAGGGGAAGCTGGACCTGGACAGGCCTCTGGGGGAGATCAACCCGGAGCTGGCCTCGCCGCAGGTACTGGAAGGCTTCGATGCCCAGGGGAAGCCCCGGCTGCGGCTCGCCAGGGGCCCCGTCACGCTGCGGCACTTGCTGACGCACACCTCCGGTTTCACCTATGAGCTGTGGAACGGGGACTACCTGCGCTACCTGCAATACGCCGGCATCCCCTCCATCATCGAGTGCAAGAACGCCACTCTGGAGCGCGCCCCTCTGGTCTTCGACCCCGGCGACCGCTGGGAGTATGGCATCGGCATAGACTGGGTCGGCAAGACTGTGGAACGGATCAGCGGCAAGTCGCTGGAGACCTACTTCCAGGAACACATCTTCCGCCCCCTGGGCATGAAGGACAGCGGCTTCGTCATTCGCCCCGATATGCGGGAGCGGCTGGCCAGCATGCACGCTCGCCAACCCGATGGCTCCCTGGCCGCTGTCCCTTTCGAGATCCCTCAGCAGCCCGAGTTCTTCATGGGGGGTGGCGGTCTTTACTCCACCGGCCCGGACTACCTGATCTTTCTGCGGACGCTGCTATGCGGCGGCCGCCTGGGCGAGGCCCAGATCCTGCGTCCCGAGACGGTAGCAGAGATGAACAGAAACCAGATAGGTGACTTGACGGTGAGGCCACTCAAGACCGTGATGCCAGACCTCTCCAATGACGCTGAGTTCTTCCCTGGGATGGTCAAGAAATGGGGGCTGGCCTACATGATCACCCCGGAGCCGACACCGACTGGCCGGAGCGCTGGCAGCCAGGCCTGGGCTGGCCTGCCCAACTGTTACTTCTGGCTCGACCAGACGCGCCGGGTGTGTGGCGTCTTCCTGACCCAGATCCTTCCCTTCGCCGATGTGAAGGCCCTGCCCCTCTTCCTGGAGTGGGAGCGGGCGCTGTACGCCAGCCTCTCCTCCTGAGGAAACACCCAGTTATCAGCGTCCGCATGACCTCCCCCAGCAGGGGAACTGAAAGCGGCCGGCAGCCTCGGGAAGGTTGGTCTATATTCTGCGCCGGACGGATGAAGGACAGGCACCCCGCTTCCCCCTGAACGGCCGCTCTCCCCCTTGACATGGCAGGACCTCATGGGTAACCTTCTCGCAAGAATGTCTACCGACCGTTCGTTCGATAACTCGATGGAGCACCCATGCTAATCGGGGCGCTGGCGTCCAGGGAAGGCGGGTGATGGCGGCTCCGGGCCCTCCCTGCCCGCTGGAAGAGACGAGCTGCCGCTCGAAAAAGTCGAAGAGGAGGTCCAGGCCGTGGCCAGTCTTGTGAGAACAGAGGACACGCTCTCATCGTCGGGGAACAAGGTCGCCATCGTCGGCGTGGGGGAGACCGAGTACGTCCGGCGGAGCGAGAAGGATATCAAAACCCTCATAATGGAGGCGATAATCGCGGCGATAGATGACGCTGGAATATCTCCCGACGAGATAGACGGGATAGTCTCCGAGGCGTCGATCGTGCCGGCCATCATGCCAGGCGATGAGGTAGCTGCCAACCTCGGGCTAGCGGAGACACGGCTCGCAGCCACCATCGGCTGCGCCGGGGCCGGCGTCGTGGGAGCGATACTGCTGGGGGTGCAGGCCATCGCTTCCGGTCTGTGCAACACGGTGCTCTCCTACTTCGGGGTTAACTGGGGCTCTGATCCGGCAGGACCTTATGGATTTCATGGCAAGGACATGTACAAGGCATCGCTGGAGATGCCCTTCGCCTTCTACGGCCAGCCCGTGTACTTCGCTGCCATCGCCCGCCGATACATGCACGAGTTCGGCCTGACCACGGACCACCTGGGCAGTCTGGCGGTGGCCACCAGGGCCTGGGCGTCCCTCAACCCTACAGCGATGAAGCGAGAGCCCATCACGCTGGAGGACTATTATCGCTCGCCCCTCATCGCCGACCCGCTGCGGGTCCTGGACTGCTGTCTCATCACCGATGGCGCCGCCGCCTTCATAATGACATCGGCCGGGCGGGCCAGGGGCTGCAGGAGGAGGCCGGTGTACGTGGCCGGCGCCGCTTACAGCCAGGGCCGCTATTCCGGGCACTCCAGCCTGACGCAGCGAGAAGACCTGCTATTCACGCAGGCCCAGGTGAGCGGGCCCCGGGCGATGGCGATGGCCGGGGTTACGCCTCGGGATGTTGACTTCCTAGAGGTGTACGACTGCTTCACCATAACCGCCCTCATGCAGATAGAGGACCTCGGCTTCTGCGGCAAGGGAGAGGCGGGGCCACTGGTCGCTGAGGGGCGGACGGCGCCCGGCGGTCAGCTGCCCGTCAACACCCACGGCGGTCTGCTTTCGCACGCCTACGTGCTGGGCATCAACCATGTGGTCGAGGCCGTGTACCAGCTCAGAGGTGAGGCAGGGGCGAGGCAAGTGCCCGACGCACGAGTGGGAGTCGTGGCCGGCAGTGGCGCCTGGGACCACGCTACGGTAGTCCTGACGAGGTGAGGGGGGACATGAAGGAAAGCTACCCCTGGCTGCCGGACACCTCATGGCGGGAGCTGGCCCCCTTCTGGGAGGGCCTCCGTCGAGGCCAGCTCATGCTCCCTCGCTGTCCCCGATGCGGCCGCTTCCAGTGGTACCCGCAGGCTATGTGCCCGGGTTGTCGCCATATCGGCCTGGAGTGGGTGCAGGTGGCGCCGTACGGGCGGGTCTATACCTATACCGTCCTCCGGCGCTCCTTCGTGCCCGGCTTCGAAGGGAGACTACCGCTGATCATAGCCTTCGTAGAGATGGAGGAGGCGCCTGGGCCCAGACTCATCACCAATCTCATCGATGCCGACGAGGACGAGGTCGCCGTGGGTGCGCCCGTGGAGATCGTCTTCCGTGAAGTCGGCTCGGACGTGACTCTGCCCTTCGCCCGGCTGAGGCGGAAGGGAGGCAGCACATAACAGGGGGTGCCGTTATGGCTTCCAACCTGCTGAAAGGCGTCACGGTGCTGGCCCTCGAATCGGCGGCCGCCCTGCCCGCCGGCACTGCCCTGCTGGCGGAGTGGGGGGCCCGCGTCATCAAGATCGAAGACCCCCGGGGTGGAGATATGGTCAGAGGCTACCAGGCGGTGGACCTGGGGGGCGTGCCGTCACCCCTGAACCCGGTATTCGAGCCTGACAACAGGAACAAGCTCAGCCTGGGCCTCGACCTCAAGACGGAAGAGGGAGTTCAGGTGCTGCACCGGCTGGTCCGCCACTGTGACGTCTTCGCCTGCAATCTCCTGCCCAAGACCGTGACCAAGCTGCGCTGCGATTACGATACCCTGCGAGCGATAAATCCCAGGCTGATCTACGTCTACCTCAGCGGTTACGGGCCCAGAGGAGTGGAGGCAGGGCGACCAGCCTATGACTACGCCGCCTTCTGGGCCCGCTCGGGCATCATGTCGCTCCTGGGCGAGCCCGATGCCCCGCCAGTTTCCCAGAGGCCAGGCATGGGCGATCACACCACTTCTATCATGGTAGCGGCAGCCACCCTGGGGGCGCTGTATCATCGGGCGGTGCATGGGGTGGGCCAGAGGGTGGACGTGAGCCTCTTCCGGACGGCGCTCTGGGTCCTCACCATCGACCTGCATACGATGCTCTTCACCGGCCAGCCCGTGCGGCGCCTCAGCAGATACGAAGTGGGGAACCCTCTGTTCAACTACTACCGCACTAAAGACGGCCGCTGGATCCAGCTCATCATGCTCCAGGCGGACCGCCACTGGCCAGCCTTCTGCGAAGCGATAGAGAGGCCCGAGTGGCGAGACGACCCGCGGTTCAGCTCGCTGGAGGCGCGCAGGCGCAATGCCCGGGAGCTGGTGACGCTCCTGGACGAGGTGTTCAGCACCAAGACCTTCGACGAGTGGGCCCGAATACTGGACGCGGCGGGCATCTTCTGGGGCAAGGTCCAGGAGCCCTATGAGGTGCTGCAGGACCCGCAAGTCCGTGAGAACGGCTGGATCGGTGAGGTAGGGGAGGGAGACGACCGCATCCCCCTCCTCAAGAGCCCGGTGGACTTCAGTGAGACGCCAGGGGAGCTGGTGAGCCGGGCGCCGGAGGTGGGCCAGCACACGGAGGAGATCCTGCTGGAGCACGGCTACAGTTGGGACGAGATAGTGGCCCTGAAGGAGAAGGGAGTGATCTCCTGACCCACAAACCACACAGGAGGTACTGTTGTATGGTACATCGCTTGGCGAGATTGAGTCCCTTCGGTGTTCTGCTGGCCCTGGCCTTAGCCCTGGCCGCCTGCGCCGGAGGTGCATCGGAGGGGACACCAGGGGCCGGAGGGAGCGGGGAGGCCATCAAGGTGGGCTTCATGTACGACGGCACCGGACCGATTCGTCAGCTGGGCATCCCTTATAAGACGGGGTTCGAGGACTACGTCAAGCTGGTCAACCGCAGAGGCGGCATCGATGGCCACCCCATCGAGATCAGCCTGTGCGAGCACGGGTACGAGGTGCCGCGGGGAGTCCAGTGCTACGAGCGCCATAAGGCGGAAGGGGTGCCCATCACCTTTACCCTTTCCACCCCTCTATCGGCTGCCCTGGTGGACCGTTGCAACGCTGACAAGATAGTTTGCAGCACGCCCGGCTTCGGGCCCAGTGCGACCATGAACGGGGAGAAGTATCCCTACATCTTCCCGCAGGCAGCTGGCTGGTGGTCTCAGGTGGCAGGCGCTGTCCAGTTCGTCCTCGAGCAATGGCAGCGAGGAGACAATGAGGGCAGGCCGAAGGTGGCCTACCTCTACACCGACAACCCGGCCGGAAGGGAGCCCCTGGAGGCGCTTAAAGCCATCGTTCAGAGGGAAGGAATCACATATCAGCCGTTTGCTTTCCCCTTGGGTAGCGTGGACCTGACGGTCCAGGTGAGCGATATAGCCCAGCGCTTTCGCGCCGACTGGACTATAGTCCACGCCACGGGGGCCAGTGGCTCCGCCGCCATCAAGGCTTTCCGTCAGATGGGCTACCCGATGGACCGTGTGGTGTGGCTGTACCTGCTGGGAGAGGACGAGGTGACGGGCGCTGGGGGATGGCAGGTAGCTGAGGGCGTTTACCTGAGCTCTTGGAGCGCCACGGGTATCGACCAGCCCATCCTCGAGGAGATCAGAAGGATGTATCAAGAGCAGGGAGGTAGCCCGCCACGGGAGATGGAGACCAGCACTACCTGGTACCTGCGGGGAGTGGCGGTCGCTGCCATCTGGGCAGAGGGGCTCCGAAAGGCACTGGAGAACGATGGCTGGCCCCTCACCGGTGAGAAGGTGAAGCGTGGGATGGAGAGCGTACGCGGTGAGCTGGCGCGCGGCGTGGTGAGGCTCGAGATGAGCCCTCGTGACCACGAGGGAGGAGGCTTCGTCACCGTCTATCAGGCCAAGGATGGCAAGTGGGTGCAGGCCAAGGACTGGTTCAGAGCGTACAGGGACATCATACAGTCGCTGGCCTACAAGTAGCCAATGTCGTTCGCTCGTGCCGGCCTATATGAGGGCTGAAGAGCCAAGGAGGAGCCCACCCCCTCCCCTTCCTGCCGTGAGGCACCATACTCCGCTCCGCAGCCCTGCTAGAGGGAGCGGGCGGCACTCCGACTTCCTGGTGCCGCCCGCTCCCTCCCCAGGACGACGGACGTCCTCGTGCAGGCCCGGGGGTTGTTCCTGTCCGGGAACGGTACAATGAGCAGTTGAGAGTCCATGCCATGAGCGAGGCGAACAGGCGCAGACAACTCCTCGAACTGGCGGCAGACCTATTCCTGCAAAACGGCTATCATGGCACATCCATGCGAGACCTCGCTCGGGCAGCCGGCATCTCCCAGAGCACCATCTATCACTACTTCCACTCCAAGGCGGATCTGCTGGTAGACATTCATTCTTCCCTCATCGATGACCTGTTGCCACGTCTCGAAGCGATCCTGAGGGAAGACCACCCCCCTCAGGAGAAGCTCAGGCTTTTTGTCCACACGACCATCGACCTGATAGCGACCAGCCGGAAGCGCATGGCCGCCTTTCTCTGGGAAAGGCGGTTCCTACCCCCCGAGCAGGCCAGAGAGATACAGACCAAACGGGACAGGGTTGACCGCATCCTGGACGAGATCCTGCTGGAGGGCATCAGGGCAGGCGCCTTCCGGGACGTGAGGACCAAGAGCGCCCGAATGGCCATACTGGGGATGGTCCTGTGGACTGTCGAGTGGATGGATCCGGCGGGTCCAGTCTCCCCTCAACAGTTCGCTGACGACTTCACCGATATCGTCATGCGAGGCATCGGTTGCCCATCTGACAGTGGAGGTCAGGGATAAGACCCCCGGCTGCCTTCCGCCCTGGCCTGCTGTCCCCCTAGCCGCATTCGAAATTCGCCCGCCTTCTGGTTGCCATAAGCCAGCGCTTTCGCTAACGTATTTGAGCGCGTCCGCAGGAGAGCGGGGCGTCGCTCCAGTCTGGACTAGAGCCGTCATGCCGGTTATCGACAGCGTGGACCGGGGGACACATGGACTTACGTGTCCCCCGCGCCGGCGTTTCGCTAGGGATAGCCTCCATACCCAGTAGGGCGTCCCGGGAGGCCCGGATGCCTGGTGGTTGCACGTTCGCTGTCATCGCCGTTTTCGCCCTGGCGGCCCTGTCGCCGGCGGTGGCCCGCCTGGCCGGCGCCCGCGCCGGCTGGCTCCTGTCCCTGCTGCCAGCGGCCCTGACCGGCTATTTCGCCTGGCAGGTGCCCGGCGTGTCGGAAGGAGCCACCCTGCTGGAGCGACGACCGTGGGTGCCGGGACTGGGCGTGGAGCTGTCTTTCTATCTGGATGGCCTGGGGCTCCTCTTCGCCCTCCTGGTCTGCGGCATCGGCGCCATCGTCGTCCTCTACTCGGGCGACTACCTGGCCAGCCGCAAGGAGCTGGAGCGATTCTATCCGCTGCTCCTCTTCTTCATGGGCTCCATGCTGGGGCTGGTGCTGGCCGGGGACATCATCACCCTCTACGTCTTCTGGGAGCTGACCTCCCTCTCTTCCTTCCTCCTGATAGGCTTCGAGCACGAGCGCACGGATGCCCGCGCCGCCGCCCTGCAGGCGCTCCTGGTGACGGTCATGGGCGGGCTGGCCCTGCTGGCCGGCCTCATCCTCCTGGGCCTGGCCAGCGGCACCACCCAGGTGACGGAGCTGCTCGCCCAGGGGGAGTCCCTGCGGGAGCACCGCTTCTATCTGGCCGCCCTCTTGCTGCTTCTGGTGGGGGCTTTCACCAAATCGGCCCAGGTGCCTTTTCACTTCTGGCTCCCCAACGCCATGGAGGCGCCCACCCCCGTCAGCGCCTACCTCCACTCGGCGACGATGGTGAAGGCGGGCGTTTATCTGCTGGCCCGCTTCAGCCCCGTCCTGGGGGAGACCTCTGTCTGGCTCCACATCACCGTGGCCGTTGGGGCCCTGACCATGGTCTGCGGCGCCTTGCTGGCCCTCGTCTCGCGGGACCTGAAACGCGTCCTGGCTTACTCCACCATCAGTGCCCTGGGGATGCTGGTGCTGCTGGTGGGCGTGGGCACGCCGACGGCTGTCAAAGCGGCCATGGCCCAGCTACTGGCCCACGCCCTCTACAAGGGCGCTCTCTTTCTCGTGGCCGGCGCTGTGGATCACCAGACGGGCACCAGGGACTTGGATCGTTTGGGCGGGCTGGCCAGCGCTATGCCCGGGACAGCCCTGGCCGCTCTCCTGGCCGGACTCTCCATGGCGGGGCTGCCCCCGGCGCTGGGCTTCGTGGCCAAGGAGGTGGCATACGAAGCGGCCTCCGGCGCTGTCCTGGGGGCGCTGGTGGGCGCCGGCGCCCTGCTGACGGCCACGGCCGCCCTCGTCACCCTGCGGCCCTTCCTGGCCGGCGACGCGCCGGACCCCCGGACGTCCGAGGCACCACTCCTGCTGTGGGCTGGCCCTCTGGTCCTGGGGCTGGCCGGCCTAGTCTCCGGCATCGTACCCCGGCTGGTGGACGGCACGCTGACGGCGCCGGCAGCGATGAGCGTCCTCACCGATGGGGCCGGGACGAAGCTGGCCCTCTGGCACGGGCTGACCCCGGCGCTTGGCCTGAGCGTGGTCAGCCTCGTCGCTGGTATGGGCCTCTACGGCGCCCGACCCCTGCTGCGGGCGGCCTGGGAAGGACTGAGGGGCATCCCCGTGCCGACGCCGGGGCGCTGCTATGACTTCTCCCTCCAGGGACTCGACTGGCTGGCCAAGGGCCTGACGCGGGCCCTCCAGAGCGGCTACCTGCGGGCCTACACCACGGTGACGGTGCTGGGGCTTGTCGCCCTGGTGGGAGCGACGCTGGCCCTGCGCGGCTCCCCAGTGAGGCCAGTCCCCCTGGCCGACCTCCGAATCTACGAGCTTATGATCCCGGCGACGATGTTCCTGGCGGCGCTGGTGGCCGCCACCTCCACCTCGCGGCTGGCGGCCGTAGCAGCCATGGGGGCGGTGGGATACGGCGTGGCCCTCATCTACCTCCTTTTCGGGGCGCCGGACCTGGCCATGACTCAGGTACTGGTGGAGACGCTGGCGGTGGTCCTCTTCGTCCTGGTGTTCTACCACCTGCCGCGGTTCGCCCGCCTCTCCAGCACCACCGCCCGCCTGCGGGACGCCGTCATCGCCCTCGGTGTGGGTGGCCTGATGACCGTCCTCCTGCTGGCGGCCACGGCCCTTCAGTTCAGCCCCCCCATATCCGACTTCTACGCCGAGAACAGCCGTCCCCTGGCCCACGGGCGCAACGTGGTGAACGTCATCGTGGTGGACTTCCGGGGGCTGGACACCCTGGGAGAGATCACCGTGCTGGCCCTCGCCGGCATCGGCGTCTACGCCTTGCTGAGGCTGCGAGGGCCCAGGGAGTGACGGCGATGCGTGACCTGATACTGCGCACGGCCGCCCGTCTGGTGCTGCCCCCCATGGTGGCCTTCTCCCTGTTCCTGCTCTGGCGGGGCCACAACGAGCCGGGAGGCGGCTTCAGCGGCGGCCTGGTGGTGGCGGCCGGCCTGGCCCTCTACGCCATCGCTTTCGGCGTGAGCGAGGCGAGGCGCCTCCTGCCCGTCCCGCCCAGGGCGCTGGCCGGCCTGGGGCTGCTGGTATCGCTGGTGGCGGGGCTCGTGGCTCTGGTCAGGGGGGAGCCCTTCCTGACCGGCGTCTGGGCGAAGGTGCCCGCCCTGGGCCTGGAGCTGGGAACACCCTTCCTGTTCGACGTCGGCGTCTATCTGACGGTCATAGGGGCGACCCTGACCGTCCTCTGGACGCTGGGAGAGGAGTAGCGATATGGAGACGGTGATGGCCTTCCTGGTAGGTGGGCTCTTCGCTGTGGGGGTCTACCTGCTCCTGCGGCGGAGCATCGTCCGCATCCTCATCGGGATAGCTATCCTGAGCAACGCCACCAATCTGCTGGTCTTCACCGCCGCCGGCCTGGTGCGGGGAGGTGGGCCCCTCGTCCCTGAGGGGGCGACGACGGTGCCGCCTCCCTACGCCGATCCCCTCCCCCAGGCCCTCATCCTCACTGCCATCGTCATCGGCTTCGGCGTTCTGGCCTTCGCTGTAGTGCTGGCCTATCGTGTCTACCAGACCCTGGGCACCGACAACCTGGACGACCTCAGGAGCACTGAGGAGTGAGCGTTCTCCCCGCCCTCCCCCTGCTGCTGCCACTGGCCAGCGCCGCCCTCTCCTTTGTCCTGTGGCGACGCTGGCTGCAACGGGCGCTGGCGGTGCTGGCCATGGCCACCCTGCTGGCCGTCTCCTCGCTGCTGCTGGTGCGGGTATGGCAGGAGGGGGTGCAGGTCTATCGCCTGGGGGACTGGCCGGCGCCCTTCGGCATCGTCCTGGCGGTGGACACCTTCAGCGCCGTCATGCTGGTGGTGGCCGCCATCATCGGCCTGGCGGTGGCCGTCTACTCCCTAGGGAGCATGGACGACCGAAGGGAGGCCTTCGGCTACTATCCCTTCCTCCACCTGCTGCTGATGGGCGTCTGCGGCGCCTTCCTCACCGGCGACGTCTTCAATCTCTTCGTCTGGTTCGAGGTGATGCTGATGGCCTCCTTCGTCCTCATGGCCCTGGGGGGCGAGCGGGCGCAGATGGAGGGGGCCATCAAGTACTTCGTCCTGAACCTTCTCTCCTCCCTGCTCCTGCTGGCGGCCATAGGCATTCTCTACGGTCTGGCCGGCACTCTGAACATGGCCGATCTGGCCCTGAAGCTGCAGGAGGCCAGGCGGCCCGGCCTGGTGACGACGGTGGCCATGCTCTTTCTGGTAGCGCTGGGCATCAAGGCGGCCCTCTTCCCCCTCTTCTTCTGGCTCCCGGCCTCCTACCATACGCCGCCGCCCGCCGTCTCCGCCGTCTTCGCCGGGCTCCTCACCAAGGTGGGCGTCTACGCCCTGGTGCGCGTCTTCACCCTCCTCTTCGTGCAGGACGTGGCCTTCACCCACAACCTGATCCTGGCCCTCTCCGGGGCGACGATGGTGGTGGGCGTGCTGGGGGCGGTGGCCCAGGAGGAGTTCCGCCGCATACTCTCGTTCCAGGTGGTGGCACAGATCGGTTACGTGGGGATGGGGCTCGGCATCTTCACTCCCCTCTCCCTGGCAGGGGCGGTCTTCTACGCCCTCCACGATATGGTGGACAACGCCGGCCTGTTCATGGTAAGCGGCATCGCCCAGCGCCTCTTGGGCTCCCACGGGCCAACGGCGGGGGGAGGGCTGTACCGCTCCCGTCCCGGGTTGGGGCTGCTCTTCTTGCTCCCCGCCCTCTCTCTGGCCGGCCTGCCGCCACTCTCCGGCTTCTTCGGCAAGCTGGCACTGGTGCGCGGAGGGCTGGAGGCGGAGCAGTACGCCATGGCGGGGCTCGCCCTGGCGGTCAGCCTGTTGGGCCTTCTCTCCCTGATGAAGGTCTGGCTCAGGGCCTTCTGGCAAGAGGATGGGGAAAGAGGAGTGACAGAGCACCGCCTGGACACCCCCGGCCCGGCGATGGTGCTGCCGGCGGCGGCCCTGGCCGCCCTGACGCTGGCCATGGGGCTGGGGGCGGGGCCGCTCTTCGCCCTGGCCACGCGGGCCGCCGAGCAGCTTATGGACCCCAGCCAGTACATAGAGGCAGTGCTAGGGAGGTGATGCGCCTTGTCCTACGTGAGGCTGGCAGCCCGGTTCCTGCGCATAGTCCGCTTCGCCCTTTTCTTTCTCTGGGAGGTGTTGCTGGCCAGCCTGCGGGTGGCCTACGACGTGCTGACGCCCCGCTTCCGCCTGCGACCGGGAATCATCGCCGTCCCTCTGGACGCCCGCAGCGACCTGGAGATAACCCTCCTGGCCAACCTGATCACCCTGACGCCCGGCACCCTGAGCCTGGACGTCTCCGCCGACAGGCGGATGCTTTACGTCCACGCCATGTACCTGGACGAGGCGGGCCGGACGCGGGAGCACATAAAGAGCGAGATGGAGCGACGCCTCCTGGAGGTGACCCGCTGATGCCGCTGGACATCTTCTCTCCCACCCACTGGGGCCTGCTGATGCTCGCCATGGGCATCGTCCTGGCCCTCCTGCGCCTCCTGCGCGGCCCCACCCTTCCCGACCGGGTGGTGGCGCTGGACCTGATAGGGCTCCAGGTGATGGGGGCCAGCCTGGTCTACGCGGTGGACCAGGAGCAGGCCTTCTTCATGGACGTGGCGATAGTGGTGGCCGTCGTCTCCTTCATGGGGACGGTGGCCTTTGCCCGCTACCTGGAGAGGCGGGCCCGGCCATGAGCGGTGGGGTCACGGCCGCCCTTCTCGTGCTGGGCAGCGGCTTTATGCTGGTGGCCGGCCTGGCCATGCTCCGCATGCCGGACCTCTTCACCCGCATGTCGGCCAACACCAAGGCGGCCACCCTGGGCGGAGGCCTTTTGCTCATCGCCGTGACTGTCCATTTCGCCGAGGTGAGCGTGGGGTTGAGGGCACTGGTGACGGTGCTCTTCATCTTTCTGACCTCCCCGGTGGCCGCCCATATGATAGGCCGCGCCGCCTACTTCGTGGGGGTGCCCCTGTGGAAGGGGACGCTGGTGGACGAGCTCCGAGGCCGTTACGACCCCCACACTCACGTCCTGCGCAGCAGTCTCGAGGTGCCCGGGGAGGCGGGAGGCCAGGGCGATGGCCAGGAGAGCAATCCACAGCGGGGCCAGGGCTCGTAAGTATAGGTAGGTAGGAAGATACCCCGAGATACCCCCACAGGAGGTGCGGACGATGCCCCTCAGACGCCCCGCTCTTCTGGCCCTTTCTGGCCTCCTCGCCCTGGCAGCTCTGGCCAGCGCCTGCGGTGGCGGCGGCGAGGAGACGACTGCCCCCTCGCCCTCGCCGCGCGCCGGCACCACGCCCACCGCTGCCCCCAGCGTGGAGATAGTGACGCCACAGGATGGCGCCACGCTCTCAGCGGGGAACCTACCGGTGCAGGTGAGGGTCAGCAACTTCCAGGTGGTGGACAAGCTCGGCATGGCCAACGCTCCCAACGAGGGCCACGTCCACTTCTTCCTCCTCCGCCCGGACGAGCAGGTGCCCACCACAGCCGGCCGCCCGGCGGTGACTGGACAGGGCACCTACCATGCCACCGCCACCACTTCCTACACCTGGCCCAACGTCCAGCCCGGCCAGTACAAGGTGGCGGTGGAGCTGGTCAACAATGACCACACGCCCCTCTCGCCGCCGGTGGTGAAGGAGATCCGGGTGACGGTGCGGTAGGCCGCCGGAGAGGGGAAGCGAGGGGCCGGCCGCGGCTGGCCCCTCGCCTTTTTCTCGCCGGGGGGCGCTGGTAGCGGTATCCTTGAGGGCAGGATGGCTGTCCCCTACATATGCGTAACCTGTGGGGTGCAGCAGGCGCCCACGGAAGGGCCGCCGGCTGTCTGCCCCATATGTCAGGACGAGCGCCAGTACGTACCCCCGCAGGGCCAGCGCTGGACCACCCTGGCCGAGATGGAGGCCCGGGGCTACCGCAACCGCATCGAGGAGGTAGAGACGGGGCTGTGGGGAGTGGGAACGGAGCCGGGCTTCGCCATCGGACAGAGGGCGCTCCTGTTGCAGACGCCGGAGGGCAACGTCCTCTGGGACTGCATCAGCTATCTGGACGGGGAGACGGTGGCCAGACTACGGGAGCTGGGAAGGGTCAGCGCCATCTGCCCCTCCCACCCCCACTTCTATGGCTCCATGGTGGAGTGGGCCAGGGCCTTCGGTGCCCGCATCTACGTGCCGGAGGACGACCTGCCGTGGGTGCAGTGGCGGGAGGAGAGCGTCATCGTCCCCTGGCGGGGCAGGCTGGCCCTGGCCCCTGGGGTGACGCTGGTCCAGTGCGGCGGCCACTTCCCGGGCAGCGCCGTCCTCCACTGGCGAGACGGCGCCCAGGGCCGCGGCGTCCTCCTCAGCGGCGACACCATAATGGTGGCCCCCGACCGCCGCCACGTCACTTTCATGTGGAGCTACCCCAACTGGGTGCCCCTCTCGGCGGCGGAGGTGCGGGGGGTGCTGCGTACCCTGGATGGCCTCCCTTTCGACCGCATATACGGCGCCTGGTGGGAGCGGGTTGTCCTCAGTGACGCCCGGACGGTGCTGGAGCGATCGGCGGCCCGGCACGTGGCCCGTCTGCTGGCGCTGCCGCGGGAGCCTGGCCCTGCTAGCCGGGGATGAGATCCCTCAGAGATTCCCGGACAGGGCGGGCCCGGTCCTCGAACTCGGCGTCGCTGAGGACGGGAGTCGCTCCCTCCAGGGAGAGCGCCTCCGCCGGCAGGTCCACCCAGGAGAAGCAGCCGGCGTACTCGGGCAGGACGGGCAGAGAGACGGGACGCGGCAGCCGGTAGAGGCGTACCAGCATCAGGGTGAGGGGTTGCTTGGGCCGCCAGTGCAGGCGACGGAGGGCGTAGTCCTCCGTCCAGATGAAATGGGGCGAGAGGACGGCCACCTGCTCCTCCTCCCGCAGCTCGTACAGCTCGGCCGCCTCCGCCCAGTAGGATACGGTCAGAGTGTCCGGGGGCGGGACGTCCCGCAGGGTCTCCTCAAGGTCGGCATGGAACTGGGGCTTGATGAGCTCGCGCCGCTGGTGCTCGTAGGTGGGGTAGAGGAAGAAGCTACGGTACTCGGTATCGAACCGCTTCTCGTGGATGCCCCCCTTACGCAGGAGGATCACCTGACGGCCCCGGGCCAGCGCCTGGACCGTCACCGCCCATTCCTTCAGCGCCTTCACCGTCTCCATAGGCATCGTCCTCCTGGGACCTAGTATAGCGAAGGAGCCGCTTAGCGTCCCTGGGGCAGGGGGGCCCTCCCCTGCCCCTGCCGAGGACCTATTCAGGACGGTAGCCGCTGGAGGACTTCTCCGCCGGCATGATGCGCTTCCACTCCTGGCTCACGCCGAACTCCGGCGTGCCGACGTAGGCGGCGCCCTTGGTCACCTCCGCCCAGTGAGCGTGGTTGAGCTGGTGGAGGCTGAAGGCGGCCTTCAGAGCGTTGTAGAAGCCCTGGATGTCCTGCGTCTGGTTGATGGCCTCCTTGATGAGGAGCGTGGTTATGGTGGGGAGGCGAGCGATGCGCCGGGCCAGGTTGAGGGTCTCCTCCTCCAGCCGCTCGGGCGGGAAGACCTTGTTGACCATGCCCAGGCGGTAGGCCTCCTCGGCGTCGATGGAGTCGCCGGTCAGGAGGAGCTCCTTGGCCTTCCTGGGGCCCAGCTCCCAGGGGTGTGCCAGGTATTCCACACCGCACATGCCCAGCCGGGTGCCCACCACATCGGCGAAGATGGTGCCCTCGGCGGCGACGATGAGGTCGCAGCACCAGGCGAGCATCAGGCCCGCCGCCAGACAGTAGCCCTGCACCTGGGCGATGGTGATCTTGCGCAGGTCACGCCAGCGGCGCGTGCAGTCGAAGTAGTACTCCCACTCGAAGATCCAGCGTCCCTCAGCGCCGATCTGGCTGGGGCGGTAGCGCTCCCGGTCCTCCTTGCCCACCGCCGTTCCCAGGTCGTGGCCGGAGGAGAAGGCGGGGCCCAGGCCGCCCAGAATGACCACTCGCACCGCGTCGTCGGCCTCCGCCCGCAGGAAGGCGTCGTTCAACTCCCGCAGCAGGCCGATGTTCTGGGCGTTGCGGGCCTCCGGGCGGTTCAGGTAGATGCGGGCGATGACGCCGTCGTCCAGCGTCTCGTATCGCAGGAACTGGTAGTCGCTCATCTCTCCTCCTCTGAGTGGTCTTTCGCGGCCATTATACTGCGGCCCCCCGGGCGAGGCATTGGGGCCGCCGTGCCCCCGGGCGGCGGCACGGCTATCATAGACGGCGATGGCCCTCCTCTGGCGTCTCCTGGACGGCGCGACGGCGGTGGCAGCCCTGGTCTGGGCGGTCCTGGCCTGGGGCCGCGGCGGCTTCTGGCGGACCCGGGAGCGGCTCCCCGGACCCGCTCCGCTGGGGGACTGGCCGCCGGTGGCCATCATCGTCCCCGCCAGGAACGAGGCGGCCCTTCTCCCCATCACCCTTCCCTCTCTTCTCTCCCAGGACTATCCCGGCCCCTTCCGGGTCTTCCTGGTGGACGACAACAGCAGCGACGACACGGCGGAGGTGGCCAGAGAGGCGGCTCGACGCGCCGGGCTGGCGGAGCGGCTGACCGTCGTCCCGGGCAGACCACCGCCGCCCGGCTGGCGGGGGAAGGTCTGGGCCATGGCCCAAGGGGTGGCCGCCGCCCGGGAGAGCGGGGCGCCCGCCCATCTTCTGTTCACCGATGCCGACATCCGCCACCCACCAGACTCCCTGCGGCGTCTCGTCTCCCTGGCGGAAGCCCGAGATCTGGATACGGCCTCCGCCATGGTGATGCTACGGGCGGAGAGTACGTGGGAGCGGCTGCTGGTGCCCCCCTTCGTCTACTTCTTCGCCAAGCTCTACCCCTTCGCCTGGGTCAACGACCCTAGCCGGCGGACGGCGGCGGCGGCCGGCGGCTGTCTCCTGGTCAGACGAGAGGCGCTGGAGCAGGCGGGAGGCCTGGACGTTATCGCCGGCGCCGTCATAGACGACTGCGCCCTGGCCAGGGCGGTGAAGGAGAGAGGTCCACCAGGAGGCGGCCGCCTCTGGCTGGGCCTGGCCGACGATATCCACAGCCTCCGCCTCTACCACGGCCTGTCCGGCGTGTGGGAGATGGTAGCACGCAGCGCCTATGCCCAGTTGGACTACTCGCCGGCTCGGCTGGCCCTCACCGTGGCCGGCATGTTACTGACCTACCTGGCGCCGCCCCTGGCCGTCCTGCTGGGCCTGACGAAGAGGAGACGCTGGCCCCTGCTGGGCGGTCTGCTGGGCTGGAGCATCATGTCCTTCACCTACCTGCCCATGCTGCGCTGGTACCGTCTCCCCGCCTGGTGGGCGCCGACACTGCCCCTGGCGGCCCTCCTCTACACCCTCATGACCATGGACTCGGCCCGGCGGCACTGGCAGGGCCGCGGCACCAACTGGCGGGGACGCCCCGTCTGAGGAGCGGTTCCATGCACCGCCGTCAGGGGTTATAGTGTTCCTAAGGGCCCTCTCAGTCCGCGACGAGAGGAGGAATCGAGGATGAGAGGAAGCGAGCAACTGGCGCTGCTGCGCCTGCTGGGCCGGCGGGTCCTGTTCACCCTGGTGGGCGGCCTGGTCCTGGCCGTCGGTATAGTCTTCGTGGCCCTGCCCTTCATCCCCGGTGGCACGCTCCTCACCATCGTGGGGCTGGTGATCCTGGCCCGCGAGTGGCCCTGGGCGCAACGACTGCTGGACAGGGCGCGGGCCCGTCTCTCCCGCCTGATGGGTCGGGGCCCCTCCACCCCATAGCCTCATGGGTGCTGAATAGGGAATGGACTTCCCCCTCTGGCTCTGGTTCGCCTTCACGGCCTTCGTCATTGCCCTGCTGGCCATAGACCTGGGCATCTTCCACCGGGAGGCCCACGTCGTCGGGTTCAAGGAAGCGGCGGTCTGGAGCGTCATCTGGATCGCCCTGGCGCTCCTGTTCAACCTCTACATCTTCCTGGCCTACGGCAAGCAGGCCGGGCTGGAGTTTCTCACCGGCTACCTGGTGGAGAAGTCACTGAGCCTGGACAACGTCTTCGTCTGGATGGTGATCTTCTCTTACTTCGCCGTGCCCGCCCAGTACCGGCACCGTGTGCTCTTCTACGGGATCCTGGGGGCGATCGTCTTCCGCGGCCTGTTCATCGCCACGGGGGTGACGTTGCTGAACCTCTTCCACTGGGTGGTCTACGTCTTCGGCGCCCTGCTCATCTTCACGGGGATCAGGCTGGCCGTTCGCCAGGAGGAAGAGGTCCACCCGGAGCGCAATCCGCTGGTGCGTCTGACCCGGCGCATATTCCCCATGACCTCTGGCTACCACGGACAGAAGTTCTTCGTGAGGGACGGCAAGCGGCTGATGGCCACGCCGCTTTTGCTGGTGCTGGTGGTGGTGGAGAGCACAGACGTTCTCTTCGCCGTGGACTCCATACCGGCCATCCTGGCCATCACCCGCGACCCATTCATCGTCTGGACGTCCAACGTCTTCGCCATCCTGGGTCTGCGAGCGCTCTTCTTCCTCCTGGCCGGCGTGCTGGGCATCTTCGTCCATCTCCATTACGGACTGGCCGCCATCCTGGTGTTCGTGGGGATCAAGATGATGATCTCCGAGTTCTACAAGATACCGATAGGCATCTCCCTGGGCGTGGTGGCCGGCATCCTGCTGGTGACCATTCTGGTCTCCCTGCTGGTGCCGGGCGGGGTGCGGCGTCCCCTCCAGCC
>Ga0101941_1000335_pt1 | contig 91892 bp, 86 predicted proteins | sample DewCreD2012metaG_3_FD_75242 | JGI IMG/M metagenome (GOLD analysis project Ga0101941, IMG submission 75242) | Hot spring sediment bacterial and archeal communities from British Columbia, Canada, to study Microbial Dark Matter (Phase II) - Dewar... ... | reverse complement strand
CCGGACGGTAAAATCCTCACCAAACAGCCCCCGACGCCCCAAGCGACAGGGTCACGGCGAGCGTCATCACCCAAACACCCCGTCAGTCCGCCTACCAGCGATCTACGCAACAGGGCCTTTGCGGGAGAGGGTGGCCTCCGCAGGAGGTCGGGTGAGGGGTTGAAAGACATATCCGCCGCGATCAGCCGAAAGGCCGGTCGCGGCGGTCTTCGTTTGAGAGACCCCTCATCCGTCAGCTTCGCTGACACCTTCTCCCGCAAGGGGAGAAGGGGACTACTCCCGCCCCCAGCGCCACTTCCACGCACCGTCGCTCTTGCGCCAGCTGACGACGATGACGATCGCCGTCGAGGCCAGCACGACGCCGAAATGCAGCAGCGGACGGGCTTCGTTCAGCAGGGCGCTGGCGATGATCAGGGTCGTGAAGGCGCCCAGCAAGGCCCAGCCTTGCCAACTGCACGGCACGCCGGCCCCGAAACCATAGCGCTTCACGCGAAACCAGGGCTTGCCCATGCGGGCCTCCGATCGGTCCTTATGCGGGCAAGTTTACACCCAGCTCCCCCGCCAGGTCACGGATGAACTGCCACGCCACGCGGCCCGAGCGGGCGCCGCGCAGTTGCGACCACTGCAGGGCGCGGCGGTCGAGATTCTCGACCTCCAGGCCGAACCGTTCGGCATAGGCGTGGATCGCCGCCAGATAGGTGGGCTGATCCATGGGCGGGAAGCCGATCCACAGGCCGAAACGATCGGAGACGCTCATCTCCTCCTCGGCGTTCTCGGCGGCGGCGATCGCGCCCTGGCTCTCGACGTGGTCGCGCGGCATCAGGTGGCGGCGGTTGGAGGTGGCGACGAACAGCACGTTCTCGGGCGGGCCGGCCACGCCGCCCTCGAGAGCCGACTTCAGCGCCTTGGCGGCCGCGGCGCCGTCCTCGAACGAAAGGTCGTCGCACAGCACCACGAACCGCTCCGCACGGGCCCGCAATATATCAAAGAGCGGCGGTAACGCCGCGACCTCGTCGCGATCGACCTCGACCAGCTTGAGGGCGGGGAACTCGGCGGCCAGCACCATGAAGGCCGACTTGGTCAGCGAACTCTTGCCCGTGCCGCGCACGCCCCACAGCAGAACGTGGTTGCAAGGCAGGCCGACGGCGAAGCGGCGCAGATTCTCGACGAACCGGTCCTTCTGCCGATCAACGCCGATCAGCAGGTCCAGGGCCATGGGATAGTCCGGGGCCGGTACGAAGCTACCGCTTGCCGGCTCGTGCCGGAAAAGTCGTCCGCCATCGAAGTCGAGGGCGACGGGAGCGGCCGGAGCCAAGCGCTCCAAGGCGTCGGCGATGCGGGCGAGCAGGGGCAGGGCGGCGTCGGTCATGTGTCGCCTCCTAGACCCCCGATGGCTCTTGTAAAAGGGCCGTCGTCGAAAAGCGCGCCGTCATTGCAAAAGCGGAGGTGAACGCATAGCTTCCGCCGACTTGGCGGGCCCCCCATGTGGGGAGGATCCGCCTCATGGCATTTATGGAGTCGTCATGCCCGCTGGTGGCCTGCAATCCCAACTGATGAGCATGTTGCCCATCCTCGCGATGGTCGTGCTCTTTTACTTCATGCTGATCCGCCCGCAGCAGCAGCGCGCCAAGCAGCACGCCGCCGCCATCGCCGCCGTCAAGCGCGGCGACAATGTCGTTCTGTCGAACGGCATGCTGGGCAAGGTCGTCCGGGTCGAAGACGCCGAGGTCGGTGTCGAGATCGCCCAGGGCGTGACCGTGAAGGTGGTCAAGAGCATGATCGCCGAGATCCGCGCCAAGGGCGAACCGGCCCCGGCCAACGACCCCAAGAGCTGATTACTCCTCCGCATCGACTCCATGTCGATCGCGGGGCGCCGCCCATAACGAGACGCCGAAGGGCGTCGTCCAGAGCCTGTAATCCATGCTGACGCTGTCCCGCTGGAAAATCATCGTCGTTACCCTGTCGTTGATTTTTGGCCTTGTCTTCACCCTGCCGAACCTTCTGCCCCAGAAGACGCTCGACGCGCTTCCCGGTTGGGTCCCCCACCAGAAGCTGAACCTCGGCCTCGACCTGCAGGGTGGTTCCTACCTGCTCTACGAGGTCGATACCGACGCGCTGCGGGCCGAACGGCTGACCAACATGGTCGAGGACGTGCGGACCACGCTGCGTAACGAGCGGATCGAGTTCGGCGAACTGGGCGAGGCGGGCGGCATCGTGCGGGTCCGCATCACCGATCCGGGCAAGGTGGACCAGGCGGTCAGCCTGCTGCGTCGCACGATCGGCGGTCCTCTGGTCGGCGTCGTCGGCGGGCGGGACACCACGGTCGCCAACAAGGGCGACGGCCGCCTGGAACTGAGCTTCGTGCCGGAGGCGGCCAAGGCCGACGCCGCCCAGGCGGTGGAGCAGTCGATCGAGACGATCCGTCGCCGGATCGACTCCCTGGGCACCAAGGAACCGACGATCACTCGCCAGGGCAGCAACCGGATCGTCATCCAGGCGGCCGGCGAAAGCGACCCGGCCCGCCTGCAGGCGGTGGTCGGCCAGACCGCCAAGCTGACCTTCCAGATGGTCGACGAGACGGTCACGCAGGAAGACATGATCGCCGGCCGCATTCCGCCCGGCGTCGTGGTCATCCCGGGCACTCAGCCCGGCGCCCCGCCGATCCCGGTCGCCAAGCGCGCCCTGGTCACCGGCGAGGACCTGGTGACGGCCAACCAGGAGTTCGACGGCCAGAGCGGCCAGGCCGTGGTCGCCTTCCGCTTCGGCGGCTCGGGCGCTCGCAAGTTCGGCGACGCCACCACCCGCAACGTCGGCAAGCGTTTCGCCATCGTGCTGGACGGCAAGTACATCTCCGACCCGCGCATCAATCAGCCCCTGCCGGGCGGCTCGGGCATCATCACCGGCAACTTCACGCCGGAAAGCGCCGCCGAACTGGCCCTGCTGCTGCGTTCGGGCGCTCTGCCCGCCAAGCTGAACCTGGAAGAGCAGCGCACCGTCGGGGCCGAACTGGGCGCCGACGCGGTCAAGGCCGGCGGGATTTCCACCCTGGTGGCCTTCATCACCATCGTCGTCTTTATGCTCCTGTCCTACGGCCTGCTGTTTGGCGGCATTTCGGTGATCGCCCTGGTGATCAACGGCATGATGATCGTCGCGGCCATGTCGATCACCCAAGCCACCCTGACCCTGCCCGGCATCGCCGGCCTGATCCTGACCCTGGCCGTGGCGGTCGACGCCAATGTGCTGATCTATGAGCGGATGCGCGACGAGGCCCGGGCCGGCAGATCCCCGATCATGGCCGCCGACGCCGGCTTTTCCCGCGCCATGAGCACGATCATCGACGCCAACGTCACCACCCTGGTGGCGGCGGGCATCATGTTCGCGTTCGGCGCTGGCCCGGTTCGGGGCTTTGCCTGGACCCTGTCGATCGGCGTGTTCACCTCGGTGTTCACCGCCGTGCTGGTCAGCCAGCTGCTCATCGGTTGGTGGTTCCGCGCCGCCCGCCCCAAGAAACTTCCGATCTGAGTGAGCGCACCCATGGCCTGGCCCCTGATCAAGCTGCTTCCGCAGAAAACCAACTTCCACTTCGTCAAGTACGCGCGCGTGATGGCGCTGATCAGCGCGGCCCTCGTGGTCGCGTCGATGGTCGGCGTCTTCAAGCCCGGACTGAACATGGGCATCGACTTCAAGGGCGGTTCCGTCATGGAAGTCTCGACCGCCCCCCGCGCTGTCGACCTTGCCAAGGTGCGCACCACCCTCCAGGCCCAAGGCCTGGGTGACGTGCAGGTGCAGGAATTTGGCTCCGCCGACCGCGCTCTGGTGCGGTTCCAGACCCCTGCTGGCGGCGATGCCGGCGCCACTCTGGCCAACGTCAAGAGCGCCTTGAAGCAGTCGCTGGGCGACCCCGTCCAGTTCATCAATCCCACCGCGGTCGGCCCCAAGGTTTCGGGCGAGCTGTTCCGTAGCGGCATCATCGCCCTGGCGCTCGCGATCGGCTTGATGTTCCTCTACATCTGGTTCCGCTTCGAGCCGCAGTTCGGCCTCGGCGCCGTCGCGGGCCTGCTGCACGACCTGATCCTGACCTTCGGCTTCATCGTGCTGTTCAAGATCGAGTTTAGCCTCAACACCGTCGCGGCCCTGCTGACCGTGATCGGCTATTCGATGAACGACACCGTCGTCGTGTTCGACCGCCTTCGCGAGAACCTGCGCAAGTACAAGAAAATGCCGCTCGGCGAGGTGATCGACCTGTCGATCAACGAAACCCTGTCGCGCACCATCATCACCGGCGTCACCGCGGTCATGGCGCTTGCGGGCCTGGCGGTGTTCGGTGGCGAGGCGCTGCTCGGCTTCTCGGTGGTGATGATCTTCGGCATCGTGGTCGGCACCTATTCGTCGATCTATGTCGGCGCGCCGATCATCCTGCTGTGGGGTGTCAAGCGCGGTGACGAAGAGGCGACGCCGATCAAGCTCGGCGCGGCCTCGCGTCCCTGATCATGGCTCAACCGCGACGTCCGCCATCGATAGACGCCTGGGGCGGCGGCGGCTTCCGCGTGTCCGGCGACTGGCGTCCGGGCTCGCTGCTGATCATCGACGATCAGCCGCGGGCCTGGAGCGCCACCAGCCTTGCCGCCCTGACGCCCGAGCATTTCGCCGAGGTGTTCGCGGCGGTCGGCGCGGTCGAGTTCGTGCTGCTGGGCGGCGGGCTGGTCAACGCCCTGCCGCCGCGTCCGGTCCGCGACGCGCTGAAGGCGGCCGGCGTGGGACTTGAGTTCATGAGCACAGAGGGCGCGGCCCGAACCTACAACGTCCTGGCCAGCGAAGGCCGTCGTCTGGCCGCGGCCCTGATCGCCGTCTAGCGGCGCATAGCCCTCAAATCGCGTCTATTTGCCGACTCCGCGCGGCGCCCTATACCTGAGTCAAAGCCGGGGCATCAGGGGGCCAGGACATGACCAAGCTACTTTCGAATTTTCGCAACACCATGATCGTCAGCGTCATCCTGGCTCTGGTGATCGTGTTTGGCTTCGGCCACAGCCCGAAGGGCTTCGACGCGGCCTATTTCCAAGCGGTCTACCGCCTGCTGCACGTGTTCTTCGGCATCCTGTGGATCGGGCTGCTGTACTATTTCAACTTCGTGCAGATCCGCGTCATGCCGCAGATCCCGGCCGAGCTGAAGCCGGCCGTCTCCAAGTACATCGCCCCCGAGGCCCTGTTCTGGTTCCGCTGGGCGGCGCTGGCCACCTGGGTGATGGGCGTGATCCTGGCGATCGCCCGCGGCTACTTCGCCGAGGCGGCGACCCTGGGCCTGTGGGGCGGCTATGAGCGCGGCGTCGACATGGGCTTCACGTTCATCGGCCTGGGCATGTGGCTGGCGACGGTCATGTTCCTCAACGTCTGGGGCGTGATCTGGCCGAACCAGAAGCGCGCCCTGGGCATCGTCGAGGCCGACGCCGACACGAAGGCCAAGGCGGCGAAGATGGCCATGCTGTTCTCGCGCATCAACACGCTGCTCAGCATCCCGATGCTGGCGACGATGACGATGTACCAGACGCTGTTCGGCTGAGCGGCCGATCATCGACACCGGAAAAGGCCCGCCGGATCGGCGGGCCTTTTTCTTTTGAGCGATGCAGCGCATAAGCCGCGCCCATGACGAGCTTGGACATCGCCCACCGCAACGACGGCCCGGACACCGACCTGGACGCCCTGGTGCGCCGCGTCGATCCCGACCGCTGGCTGGCCAGCCGGTTCATCGCCGATCCCAAGGCGCGGGCCGACGTCATCGCGCTGTACGCCTTCAACTACGAGCTGGCCCGGGTGGCCGGCGGGGTCAGCAACGCCCTGATGGGCGAGATCCGCCTGACCTGGTGGCGCGAGGCCATGGAAGAAATCGCCGCCGGCCAGCCGGCCCGCAAGCATCCCACCGTCGAGGCCGTGGCGGCCGCTGGCTACCCCTTGCGCGCCCTGGCCGAGATGGCCGAGGCCCGCATGGCCGACCTCGACCCCGCGCCGTTCGAGACCGAGGCCCAGGTCCTGGCCTATGTCGACGCGACGGCCGGGGCGGTGATGATGCTGGCCGCCTGGCGCCTGGACCCGAAGGCCGATCTCCATGCCATCCAGGACGCGGCCCGAGCCTACGGCCTGGCGGGCCTGTGGCGGCTGAAGCGGGCAGGGGTCCAGCGCCTGCCGGCCGACTGGACCCAGGCCGACGTCCGCCGCCGGGTGGGCGCGGCGCGAGCCAAGGCGAACGCGGCGCTGAAGGCCCTGCCGGTGGCGGCGTTCCCCGCGGCCGCGCCGGCGGCCCTGGCGCGGGCCCAGACGGGCAAGCGAGAGCTGGGCATGTTGGAGAGCCAGGTCCGGTTGACCTGGGCGGTGGCGACGGGGCGGGTCTAGGCCGGGGACATGCCCTTGCGGCGTGTCCCCACCAACAAGCGCCGCGCCTGACATTGGGGACACGCCGCAAGGGCATGTCCCCGACCCTAAGCCGCCTCGGATGGCTTCTTCGTCTGCCGCGCCGCCTTGGTCAGGCGGTCCAGCACGTCGGGCACCAATTGCTCGGAGAAGCCGCCGATGAAGGCCCAGACCATCATCTTGGCGGCGTCCATGGCGGCGGGGAACATCAGGCCGCGATTGACCAGGGTGATCGGGCAGTCGTAGCGGCAGGGCACGATCTGCGGGAATAGCGCCGCCGCTCCGGTCCCGACGATGGAGCCGTCGCGCACCAGGCCGCTGGCGAAGAAAGCCACCAGCACGAACGACACCGACATGCCCACGAAGGCGGCGATGAACACCGCCGTCAGGCCTTGGCTGAGGGCGCTGACCTGCCGCACGGGATCGATCTCGGACGAGGCCGAGGCCATGGCCGACTCCGTCCGCCGCAACACCGAGACCATGGCGCCAGCCGCTCCGACGAAGGCGATCAGCGAGAAATTGGCGATCACGGTCACCGCTTCGCGGATCGCGCCAGCCGGGGTGATGTTGGGCAGCACCCGGGTGACCATCAGCGCCAGGAACAGCCAGCAAAGCAGGCCCAGGGCCCAGCGCCGCATCCGGCCGGTCAGGATCTCGCGCTCGCTGCTGAGCGTGTAGAGCAGCTTCAGCCGTTCCAGCAGGCTCAGGGCCTCGGCCTCCAGCTCTCCGCGATTGTCGTCGGGGGCGCAGGCGATCGGCTCCAGCTTGGCCATCTTGGGTCCGACGGCCTGGACGTACCGTTCGCGCAGCTGCGGCACGAACCATTTGAGCCGCTCCAGCCCATATTCGCGCACCATCCATTTGCGCAGGTCGACGGCGGCGGCGATCTGTTCGCTGGGGAGGGGGCTGTTGAACCCCTTGGTCAGGCGACGGAACTTCTCTTCGCGTTCGGCCTGGCTGTTGCCTTCCGCCGTGCCGCCTTCGACATGGCCCTGGCTGCCATGGCGCAGGGCGATCTCGGTCAGGTCCAGGTCCAGTTCGGCGGCCAGGATCCGGGCTTCGGCCGAGCGTCCGCCCAGGCGTGAGCGCAGCGTGAAGCGGTTCGAGATCGCGCGAGACAGCTTGAGCATGGGCGCCCCTTCCGTATTCAAACTATCGGAAGGGGCGAATGGCTGCAATTTAGAAGCGTATTACTTGGCGGACTCGCCTTTTGTCCACTGGTCCAGCCACTTCTGCACTTCGTCGTGCCATTGCACCGAGTTCTGGGCCTTCAGCACCCAGTGGTTCTCGTTGGGGAAGTACAGCAGCTTGCTGGGCACGCCCTTGCGCTGCAGGGCCGTGAAGCTGGCGATGCCTTGCTCCAGCGGCACGCGGAAGTCCTGGCCGCCCTGGACCACCAGGGTGGGCACGCTCCACGCGGCGACGTGATCGGCCGGGTTAAACTTGGCGTAGGTGGTTTCGGGCGCGAAGGGCGGGCCGCCGTTCTCCCACTCGCTGAACCACAGCTCCTCGGTCGAATAGCCCATGAAGCGGCTGTCGAAGATGCCGTCGTGGTTGACCAGGCACTTCCACGGTTCCTTCCACTGGCTGGCGATCCAGTTGACCATGAAGCCGCCGTACGAGCCGCCCAGGGCGCAGGCGCGGTCCTTGTCGAGGAAGCCGTACTTGCCCGTCGCGAAGGCCCAGCCCTTCTGCAGGTCCTCCAGAGGGCGATCGCCCCAGTGCTGGCTGATCGAGTCGGTGAAGGCCTGGCCGTAGCCGGTGGAGCCGTGGAAATCGATCATCACCACGGCGTAGCCGGCCCCGGCGTAGGTCTGGGCGTTCCAGCGGTAGTGGAAGAGGTTGCCGAAGCTGCCCTGCGGGCCGCCGTGGATCAGGAAGGCCACCGGATATTTCTGGGCCGGATCGAAGTTGGCGGGCTTCACGAGGTAGCCGTGCACCGTCTCGCCGTTCCAGCCGGGGAAGCTGAACTGCTCGGCCTGGCCCATGGCCACGCCGGCCAGGGCCTCGGCGTTGTTGTTGGTCAGCTTTACAGGCGTTTCCGCCCTTTTCGCGGTGGACAGGGCGTAGAGCTGGGCCGGGGCTTTCAGGTTGTCCTGGGCGTAGACCAGGGTTCCGCCGCCCAGGCTCACGGCGCCGACATGGCCCTCGCCGGTCAGGGCGGTCGCCTTGCCCGACTTGACGTCGATCGCGAACAGCTTGGTCTGACCCACGTCCTCGGCGGTCGTGTAGATCGTCTTGGCGTCGCTGCTCCAGGTGATCGACTGGGCCGAACGATCCCAGGTGGGCGACAGTTCACGCACCTTGTCGCCCTCGCGGATCATGATCGCCAGGCGGTCCGCCTCGAAGCCTGGACGCTTCATGGCCAGCCAGGCCACGGCCTTGCCGTCGGGCGAGACGTTGGGCTGAGAGTCCATGGCCTTGTTGGCCGTCGTTTCATTGACCGGCTTGGCCGAACCGTCGATCGGCACGCGCCACAGGTCGTAGTTGGTGCTCCAGGCCTCCTCGCGGTCGGCCGGCTTGGCCGAGAACACCACGGTCTTGCCGTCCGGCGTGATGTTGAAGTCCTCGTCGCCGCCGAACGGCTTGGTCGGCGTGTCGCCATTGAAGCCGTTCATCAGGGCTGTCGGCGCGCCGCTGGCGACGCCGGCCTCGTCCAGCTTCAGGGCGTAGAGATGGTTCTGCAGGCCGTCGTTCCAGGCGTCCCAGTGGCGGATGAACAGCTTGTCGTAGACCACGCCGGTGGTCTTCTGCGCCCCCTTGGCGGCCAGCTTGTCCTTGGTGCAGTCCAGGGTGTCGCAATCGGGGAACACGGCCTGGGAGATGACGATGGTCTTGCCGTCGGGCGCGATCTTGAAGGCGCCGACGTCGAACGGCGCCTTGGTCACCTGGACGGCGGTCTCGCCCGCCGCGTCGGTGCGGTAGACCTGGTCCAGGCCGCCCGTCCGTCCCGAGATGAAGTACAGGCCCTTGCCGTCGGGCGACCAGCGGGCGCTGCTCGCGCCGCCGTCCGAAACCGCCAGCCGGCGCGGCGCCATCCTGGCCTTCAGGTCGGCGATCCACAGCGACATCGAGGCCTTGTTGGCCGCGAAATCCATCGTCCGTACGCTGTAGACCACGAAGCGGCCGTCCGGCGACACGCGCGGATCGCTGATCCGCTCCAGTTGCACCATGTCCTTGGCGGTGAAGCCGCGGCCCGCCGGGCTCTGCTGAGCGAGCGCGGCCGGCGCGACGGCGCAGACGGCCAAGGACAGGGCGAGGGCGGAGGCGGCTGTACGCAAGGTCTTGGTCATCGAACGGGTATCCAGGAGAGGTTGGCGCCGGAAAGTCGCGGGAGCCTAGCGAGAGCGTGCTCGTCAGGCCACACCAAACGCCGAACTTTGCCGCGAGCTCTCACAAGCGTTGCAATAAGGCGCGAAAGTGGCCGAAAAGCGCCCAAAAAGGCCATGAAAAACAAGCGACTAGGGAGGTAACAATCGGAAACAGGACTTGCTTTGCCGCGACGCAGCATTGTCCCTAAATGGTACATGGGGCGAGAAGGCGGTCAGGTGAACCGCCCCGCTGGTAAGATAAGGGTTTCGAGTGTCGGCTTCGGCATATTTTCAGCACACGGTCGCTGGACCGGTGATCTTCGCGGGAGTGGGCCTGCACACCGGCTCGCACGTGCGTGTCGCGGTGCGCCCGGCCGCGGTCGACGCCGGGATCGTCTTCGTGCGCACCGATGTCCACGACCGCGACAACCGCGTGCCGGTCAAGCCTGACGCCGTCTGCCAGACCCAGCTGGGCACCGTCATCAACAACGCCGGCGACGTGCGCGTCTCGACCATCGAACACCTGATGGCCGCCCTGGCCGCCCTGGCCATCGACAACTGCGTGGTCGAGCTGGACGGTCCCGAAGTGCCGATCATGGACGGCTCGTCCGAGCCCTTCGTGCAGATCCTGGATCGCGCCGGTCGCCGCAAGCAGGAAGCCGCTCGCCGCTATATCGAGATCCTGGCGCCCGTGGTGGTCGAGGAAGAGGGCGGCAAGCGGGCCAGCCTGTCGCCAAGCGACCGCTTCGAGGTGGCCTTCGAGATCGCCTTCGCCAGCAAGGCCATTGGCCGTCAGCGCGTTGATCTGACCATCGACGAAGAATCGTTCCGCGCCGAGCTGTCCGACTGCCGCACCTTCGGTTTCGTCCGCGACGTCGAAGCCCTGCGCGCCATCGGCCTGGCCCGCGGCGGCTCGATGGAGAACGCCGTGGTCATCGACGGCGACCGCGTGCTGAACCCCGAAGGTCTGCGTCGTCCCGACGAGTTCGTGCGCCACAAGGCGCTGGACGCGGTGGGCGACCTTTACGTGCTGGGCGCGCCGATCATCGGCCGTTTCGAAGGCGTTCTGGCCGGCCACGGCCTGAACAACGCGGTCGTCCGGGCCCTGATGGCCAACCCCGCCGCCTGGCGCATGCGCGCCCATTCGGTGGAATTGGCGCAGGCCGTCTGACAATCTGTCGCCAAGACCTTGGTCTTCGACCTGATTTGGTCAAAAAGCCGATGTCTGTAGCGTTTGGACGGATTCCCCGGGGGATGCGTCTTGGGGCGTATCCTCGTCATGGCTCGGCTTCCATTTGCGCCCGCATCGGCGTGGTGTAGAAGCCTTGCACGGCGCAGGGGCGCACGTTTGCTTCGAGGGTGAAAAGTCCGTGCTTCGTAATTTCTCGGGACGCAAGGTCGCCATGGTCGCGACCGCCGTGCTGGTCGCCCTGTCGGTCTCCGCCTGCGCCGGTAAGCGCAAGAAGCCGACCATGGCCTACGAAGAGCGCCCGGTGGAGCTGCTCTATTCGACGGGCGCCAATCGCCTGGACCGCGGCAACTGGAACGAGGCCGTCGACTATTTCCGCGAAGTCGAGCGTCAGCATCCCTATTCGGAATGGTCGCGCCGCTCGATCCTGATGACCGGCTACGCCCACTACATGGGCAACCAGTACAACGAGGCGATCTCCGACGCCGACCGCTTCATCGGCCTGTATCCGGGCAATCCGTCGGCCTCGTACGCCTACTATCTGAAGGCCGTCTGCTATTTCGAGCAGATCGTCGACGTGAACCGCGACCAGGCCGCCGCCGAGCAGGCCATGGCCTCGCTGCGCGACGTGGTCCAGCGCTATCCGAACTCGGAATACGCCCAGGACGCCCGCCTGAAGATCGACATGGTCAGCGACCAGCTGGCCGGCAAGGAAATGACGATCGGCCGCTACTATCTGAAGAACGGCCAGACCCTGGCGGCCATCGGCCGGTTCCGCACCGTGATCGACCGCCATCAGACCACCTCGCACACGCCCGAGGCCCTCTACCGCCTGGTCGAGAGCTACCTGACCCTGGGCCTGCTGGACGAAGCCAAGCGCAACGGCGCGGTGCTGGGCCACAACTTCCCCGGCGATCCCTGGTACGCCGAAGCCTACAAGCTGCTGACCTCCAACAACCTGAGGCCGGCCGTCGAGCCGCTGAAGGCGGGCAACAAGAAGAACATTCTGGATCGCCTGATCCAGGACAAGGACGCCACCCTGCCGCCTCCGGGCGAAGCCGGACCTGCCCCCGCCGGGGACACCAAGCCGCCGGCCGAGGCCAAGCCCAAGAAGGGCGGGATCAAGGGCGTTCTGGGCATGTAATCCCGGGAATCCTCGGACGTCGAAGTTCAGCGGGCCGGTCCTTCGGGATCGGCCCGTTTTTCGTCTCGGGACTGAGCTGAAAGCCCGCGAGAACGTCCCGGGAACAAGCCCCCTTTGAAAAACCGTGATTCCCGGTGATCCTGCGCCCATGTTGATCGGCCTTTCCATCCGCGACGTCGTGCTCATCGAAAGCCTGGACCTGGCCATAGGTCCGGGCCTGACCGCGCTCACCGGCGAGACCGGGGCGGGCAAATCGATCATTTTGGACGCCCTGGGCCTGGCCACCGGCGCGCGGGCCGACGCGGGGCTCGTTCGTCGGGGGGCCGCAGGCCACGCCAGCGCCACGGCCATCTTCGCCCTGCCGGCCGACCACGCCGCCTTCGCCTATCTGGACGACAAGGGCCTGGCCTACGCGCGCGACGAGGACCTGGTCCTGCGCCGCCAGCTGTCGCCCGACGGCCGCAGCCGCGCCTTCGTCAACGACCAGGCCACCAGCGTCGGGGTGCTCAAGGACCTGGGCGCGCTGCTGCTGGAGGTCCACGGCCAGCACGAGACCGTCGGCCTGCTGGACGTGCGCACCCACCGCAACCTGCTGGACGCCTTCGGGCTGGTTCGGGTGGGGACCGTGGCCTCGGCCTGGAGCGCCTGGCGCGCCGCCCGCGAGAAAGCCGCCGCCCTGCGCGACCTGGCCGACCGCGCCGCCGTCGAAACCGAGGAACTGACCCTGCGCCTGTCCGAGCTGGACCGGCTGGACCCGCGCGAGGGCGAGGAGACCCAGCTGGCCGAGGAGCGGGCGCTGCTGGGCTCGGCCGAGAAGGCCCTGGCCGACATCGCCGCGGCCTCCGAAGCGCTCGGGGGCGACGCCCTGTCGGGCAAGCTGGCCGGCGCCTTCCGCGCCCTGGAGCGGGCCCGCGAGCGCGCCATCCAGGCCGGGGCCCCCGCCGACGGTCCCGCCGTCACCAAGCTGGCCGCCGCCTGCGAGGCGGTCGATCGCGCCCTGGTCGAGGCCCAGGAGGCCGCCGCCGCCATCGACGCCGCCGCCGAGGGCTTCGAGTTCGAGCCCGATCGCCTGGACAAGACCGAGGAGCGATTGTTCGCCCTGCGCGCCATGGCCCGCAAGCTGAACGTCGCCGTCGAACTTCTGCCCGGCAAGCGCGCCGAGTTCGCGGCCCAACTGCAAGCGATCGAGACCTCGGCCGAGGCCCTGGCGGCCGCAGAACAGGAAGCCGCCGACGCCCGCGACGGCTATCTGTTCGCCGCCCAGGCCCTTTCGGCCGAACGCCGCGCCGCCGGCGACCGCCTGGCCGCGGCCGTCGAGAGCGAGCTGACGCCGCTGAAGCTGGAAAAGGCCCGGTTCCGCGTCGCCGTCGAGCCGCTGGACGAGGATCGCGCCGGTCCGACCGGGATCGACCGCGTCGCCTTCGAGATCTCGACCAATCCCGGCGCCCCGTTCGGGCCGATGGAGGCCATCGCCTCGGGCGGCGAGCTGGCCCGTTTCGCCCTGGCCCTGAAGGCCGCCCTCGCGGGTCGCGAAGGGTCCCAGCCGTTGATGATCTTCGACGAGGTCGACCAGGGGGTCGGCGGCGCCGTGGCCGACGCGGTGGGCCTGCGCTTGAAGCGCCTGGCGGCGAACGCGCAAGTGCTGGTCGTCACCCACTCGGCCCAGGTGGCCGCCCGGGCCGACGCCCACTGGCGGATCGCCAAGTCCGGCGACGACACCGCGATCCGCACCCGGGTGGAGCCGCTGTCGCCCGCCCAGCGCCAGGAAGAGATCGCGCGCATGCTGTCCGGGGCCGAGGTCACCGAGGCGGCGCGGGCGGCGGCCAAGGCGCTGATCGGGTGAGCTAGGAGCGAGCCGCCCGGCGCTCGATGATGTATTTAATCGCCGCCACCGGCAGCAGGGCCAGAGCGACGATCGCCAGCCAGAGGCTGCCGTCCAGTCCGGGAACCCGGCTGAGCACGATCATGAAGGCGAGAGCGGCGACGATCGGCAGCCAGGACGTCCATCGTTGAGGCGCCGTCTCGTGTGTGTCGCTCGGGTCGATCATCTTGCGTCGCAAGAGCTGGTTCGCGGCCAACAGCAGCGCCGCCCCGAGGGCAAACCTTGGACCGTCGGACAAGGTGACGGTCAGGCGTAAACTGACAGCCAGCGTCAGGCAGACTGCGGCGAGGGCAATCCAGCCTTCCCAGGTCAGGACATCAGCGCCGTCCCACCCAGCGCGAAACCAGGGACGCTTGGTGCTTTGCATGGCCGAGAGCTTAGCTTTGGCTGGTCGCTCGGGCGATCCTAAATCGTAGTCCAGGGGGCCGGCTGCAGCCCCCTGGACGTCTCCCGTCGCGACCAGCCCTTGATCCACACCTGCAGCGGCGCATCGACGAAGCGCTCGAACAGCCAGGCGGCGACCACGCAGGCCGGCAGGGCCATGGCCCAGGCGGCCCACAGCATCGGCCCGTCCAGGCCCAGCCTGCCCTCGACGGCGCGCAGCAGGCCGAACCAGACGACGGCGACCAGTTGGTTGGTCAGGAACAGCGAGAACGACAGGCGGCCCGCCAGGCTGGCCCAGCCCCAGCCTTTTGCCCCGGAGGCGCCGGCGGCGTGGATCAGCAGGCCCAGCAGCGCCAGGCTGGCATGGTCGAAGCGGCCGACGGCCTGCAGGGCCAGGACGCCGACGCCCGCCGCGAGGGCCAGGCCATCGGCGAGGCGCGGCGCCATCGTCGTCGGCAGGCGGGCGATCAGCATGCCCAGGACGAACAGCGGGATTCCGCGCACCAGGCCAAAGCGCAGGGGCAACTGATGGGCGGGGATGCCGGTCACCGCCTTGGCGGCGTAATCGACGACCAGGAACAGCGCCACGCCGATCGCCAGGGTCGTCCAGGGCGAGGCGATCCTGGCCGTGGCGCGCCAGGCGGCCGGGAAGCCGGCGTAACAGACGATCAGGGCCGACAGGGTCCAGGTCGGCATGTTCCAGCCCGACGGGCCGGGCACGAACCAGGCCTGGACCAGGAAGACCTGCGGCGGAAGCTGGCTCCACTGGAACCACTGGGGGTTTTGCGGGGCCAGGCCGATGGCGCTGGTGGCCAGGACGAAGGCGACGAACAGGGCCAGCATCACCAGGTGGGCGGGCCAGATGCGCAGGATGCGGCGCTTGAGGAATTCGCCGGTGGACACGCCCCCTCCTGAATCCTTGGAGCCGAGGACGCGGGCGCCGTAGGTCTTGGCCAGGACGTAGCCCGACAGCATCAGGAAGAAATCGGTGGCCAGATAGCCGCGCCCGAAGGCCGGATGGATCGCGAACAGCGACACCGGCGCGCGCTCGGCCACGTGATAGAGCACGATGAACAGCGCCGCCACGAACCGCAGGACGTCCAGGGCGCCGCCACGGGACAGGCCCGCGCCTTGGGCGGGACCGTTCTGGGACATCGGGGCGGCCTGAGGGGCGGCTGGGGACATGCGGCGGGCTCCTTTCGACGCGTCGCAGCAAGGCTTAGGCCATCGGGGTTAAGGTCCTTTCCGATACGGGAGGTTCTGTTCCGCGCGATGCGGCCGCCGACTTATCCTCCGCGTTCAGCTAACAAACCCCGGCGATTTCAACGCCCTGAACTTTCTCGACCAAACTTATCCCCATCCTCCAAACCGGCCGTATCCTGTACCCACCTCGACGCGGGGAAAGGGCGCATGGCCAGCGACCGATGCGGCGGCGGGGGGCGATCGAGCGGGTAGCTCTGTCGGCGGTCCTGTCCGCGTGCGTAAGGGCGGGATCAAACCTCACGTCTCCAGGGCCGGTCGGGCATGGAACACTAAAACGACGTGACGTGAGGGCTGACTTGGCGACAGGCGAGCGGTGACGCGCTCGCGGTCCGGGACCGGGGGCGTTGCCCTGGCCCGTCCGTCGGAGGCTTCAAGGCGGCGAGGCTTTAACAAAGCTCAGCGCCGCGGGCTTCCGGATAACGATGGCGCGGAGCGTTGGGCTTCGTCGAAACGGTATTCGTTATTCAAACTCCGGACGGTGTCCGGCGCTCCGCGACCCTTTCCATTCCCACTCACAGCGAGAGCGTGAGCTTGCGAAGTCGTGCCGGTGAATACTTGCCCCCACCTGGCGGCTTCGCCGCCTGTCCGCCCCCAGAGGGGGCGGAGCGCTCGCGGCGCTGCTCTTCCCCCTCTGGGGGAAGACGATCGCGAAGCGATCCGTAGGGGGCAAGTGATCACCGCAGGGCTTCACAAAACGCCTCCCACCACTCGCCGCCCCCGGCTAGTCTGCCGCCTTCGCAACGCCCGGATTCGCCCGTGTCCCAGATCGCCGTCGCCGACCTCACCAAGGACCAAGCCGATGCCGAACTGGCCTGGCTGGCCGACGCGTTGGCGGCGCACGACCTGCGCTATCACCAGCAGGACGCGCCGACGATCACCGACGCCGAGTACGACGCCCTCAAGCGCCGAAACCTCGACATCGAGGCCCGGTTTCCCGAGCTGATCCGCGAAAACTCGCCGTCGATGCGGGTCGGCGCGGCGCGGGCCGAGCAGTTCTCGCCGGTCGAGCACGGCGTGCCGATGCTGAGCCTCGACAACGCCTTCTCCAATGACGAGGCGACCGAGTTCGACGCCCGCATCCGCCGCTTCCTGCGCCTCGGAAGCGAGCCGGTCTTCTACACCGCCGAGCCCAAGATCGACGGCCTGTCGGCCTCGCTGCGCTACGAAAAGGGCGTGCTGGTCCAGGGCGCGACGCGGGGCGACGGCCGGGTGGGCGAGGACGTCACCGCCAATCTGCGCACCATCGCCGACATTCCCCACAAGCTGAAAGGGGCCGGCTGGCCGGACGAGATCGAGATTCGCGGCGAGGTCTATGTCGAGCTGGAGGCCTTCGCCGCCTTCAACGCCGCCGCCCTCGTGGCTGGCCAGCGCACCTACGCCAACCCCCGCAACTTCGCCGCCGGCTCTCTGCGCCAGATCGATCCGAAGATCAGCGCCCAGCGACCGCTGCGGTTCTTCGGCTATGCCTGGGGCCTGACCAGCGTCGGCTTCGCGGCGACCCAGTGGGAGGCCCTGGCGAAACTCGAGGACTGGGGCTTCGTCACCACGGCCCCGCCGGCCGAACGTGTCCAAGACGCCCAGGGCCTGTTGGACATCTATGCCCGGTTCGAGGACCTGCGGCCCAAGCTGGCCTTCGACATCGACGGCGTCGTCTACAAGGTCGACGACCTGGAGCAGCAGCGCCGCCTGGGCTTCGTGTCGCGCTCGCCCCGCTGGGCCATCGCCCGCAAGTTCCCGGCCCAGCAGGCCCGCACGATCCTGGAAGCCATCGACCTGCAGGTGGGCCGCACCGGCGCGATCACCCCGGTGGCACGGCTCAAGCCCGTGACCGTCGGCGGGGTCTCGGTGACCAACGCCACCCTGCACAACGCCGACGAGATCGCCCGCCTGGACGTCCGCATCGGCGACACGGTGGTGATCCAGCGGGCCGGCGACGTCATCCCGCAGATCGTCGAGGTGGCGCTGGAAGAGCGCCCCGATCCGGCGCCGCAGCCTTACGAATTCCCGCACGAATGCCCGTGCCCGCTGAAGACGCCGCTGGCCCGCGAGGTCAACGCTTCCGGGACCGAGTCCGTGGTGCGTCGCTGCACGGGCGAGTTCGCCTGTCCGTTCCAGCGCATCGAGCACCTGCGCCACTTCGTCTCCCGCCGCGCCTTCGACATCGAGGGGCTGGGCGAGAAGCAGTTGGCCGCCTTCTTCGAGGAAGGCTGGATCAGGGAGCCGGCCGACATCTTCAAGCTGGCCAGGGACGAGGCCAAGCTGACCGAGCTTCGGGAACGCGACGGCTATGGCGAGACGTCGGTCGCCAATCTGGTCAAGGGCATCGAGGCGCGGCGGACCATCGGCCTGGACCGGGTGATCTATGGCCTGGGCATGCGCGACATCGGCGAGACGACGTCAACCGTGCTGGCCCGCAACTTCGATCGCTTCGAGGACCTGCAGGCGGCCGCCGAGCGGGCGGCGGGACAGTTGCCGGGCGCGGTCTATCTGGAGCTGTCGGGCGCGGCGGGGGTGGGCCCCAAGGCTCGCGACGAGTTGGTCGAGGCGGGGAAGGGCGGGCTGAAGGCCGATCCGTGGCCCGAGGCCGACAGCCTGGAGGTCAAGATCGGCCACGCCGTGCCCAAGCTTTCCAAGCCCGCCAAGGCCGCCCTGGCCGAGCGCTACGGCGACTGGAGCGCCTTCGCCCAGGCTCTGGCCGAGGCCGGGCAGGGCGCGCCGGGCGACGACTATCTGCAGCTGGCCGCCATCGACGGGATCGGCCCGGTCGCCGCTCAGTCGATCGCCCGTTTCTTCGCCGAGGAACACAATCGCGAGAAGGTGGCGAACCTAGTGGCCGAGCTGGACATCCAGGCCGTCGCCAAGCCCAAGACCGACACCGCCGTGGCCGGCAAGACCATCGTCTTCACCGGCGCGCTGGAGAAGATGACCCGCGACGAGGCCAAGGCCCAGGCCGAGGGTTTGGGGGCGAAGGTCGCCTCGTCCGTGTCCAAGAAGACCGACCTGGTGGTGGCTGGCCCGGGCGCGGGCTCGAAACTGAAGACCGCCACCGAACTGGGCGTCCAGGTGATGACCGAGGACGAGTGGCTGGCGATGGTGGCCGGCTGATGCCCGTCGTCGCCATCGACTTCGAGACCGCCAACGAGCAGCGCTCCAGCCCCTGCGCCATCGGCCTGGCCTGGATCGAGAACGGACGGATCACGCAGGTCGAGCACCACTACATCCGCCCGATCGACATGCGGTTCTCGGGCTGGAACATCGCGGTGCACGGGATCCGGCCGGCCGACGTCGAGGACGCCGAGGCGTTTCCCGCCGTGCTCTCCAAGCTGCAGGCGCGGATCGAGGGAGCGACGGTGATCGCCCACAACGCGTCGTTCGACATCAGCGTGATGCGCCGCACCTGCGAGCTCTACGGCCTGCCGTTCCCGTGCTTCGACTATATCTGCACGGTGCAGGTGGCCAAGAACACCTGGCCCGCGCTGCCATCGGTCAAGCTGAACGCGGTCTGCGACTTCCTGGGCGTGGACTTCAAGCACCACGACGCGGCCCAGGACGCCTTCGCCTGCGGCAGCGTCGCCCTGGCGGCGGTCGAGGCGACCCGGGCGGCCCACATCCGCGAGCTGCCGGACAGGCTGGGCATGACAGCCGGGCGCCTGACGGCGACCGGCTACACGACCTGTTCCAGCGCGCGTCCGAAACGGCCGACCATCTAGCGCCGCTTGGCCCCGAACAGAGTGTCGGCCGCGTATCGCCCGCCGCCGTGGGTGGCGAAGACCAGCGAAACGGCGATCAGCACCAGGGCCGGGAACTGCTCGCGAAGGCTCTGGTCCAGATGGACGAGCACCATGGCGACAACGAAATTGAAAGCCATGACCAGTCCCGCCCAGCGGGTCAGCAGTCCCGCCACGAACAGTCCGCCGCAGATCAGCTGGGCGTAGACCGAGACCGGAGCGGCCAGGGTGGGAAAGGGGCAGCGGTGCTGGGACAGGAAGGTCGCGAACTCGGCCATCCGATGGGCGCTGGTGACATTGTCCCAGACCCCGTCCACCAGGAAGGCGCCGACCAGCATCCGCAGCAGCAGAAACGCCAGATCCGCGCCCCGCTGGAGTTTCGGCAGCAACAGGTTCTGGCGCATGATCCCCCGACTCTTCGATCTTTGAACGCCGCCGAGCTTGACGTCGATGAGGCTATCGAGCAACGGGCGGCCGAGCGACGGCGCGAGCGTCGGACACCGCTCCTCCGGGATCGGCCAGCCTTGTTGGAAAGCGGCGATCAATTCATGGCCGGTTCAGCCGAACGCGCGTTAGAAAGGTTGAAACACAGGGAGAAGACTCCATGAAATTGCCTATCTTCGCCGCCGCGCTCGCCCTCTCTTCCGCCGCCCTGGCCGTCGCCGCCCCGGCGCTGGCCCAGGACGTCACGGGTCTGTGGCAGACCCAGACCAACGGCGGTCAGGTCGAGATCAGCCGTTGCGGCAACAGCCTGTGCGGCAAGCTGGTGACGTCCAATCACATCAAGACCGACCCGACCGTGAAGGACGAGAAGAACAAGGACGCGTCGTTGCGCGGCCGCACGCTCAAGAACATGCAGATGCTGTACGACTTCACCGGCGGCCCGACCAAGTGGACCGGCGGGAAGGTCTACAACGCCGCCGACGGCGGCACCTATTCGGGGACGATCACCCTGCTCTCGGCCAACGAGCTGAAGCTCAAGGGCTGCATCGTGGCCCCGCTGTGCAAGACCGAGAAGTGGACGCGCCTCAAGTAAGACGCTGGTTGGGACAAGTCCGTGGGCCTGTCCCAACCGAGCTTCCAGCCGGCCGATGTCGGATCCGCGTCTCGACATCCGTCCTTCGGACGCAGTCTGACGGAGGATGACCATGAAAGCCCCGCCCGCCACCATCGACGACTATCTGGCCCGCCTGCCGGACGATCAGCGCGCCGCGCTGGAGACTCTGCGCCGCCAGATTCTGGCGGTCGCGCCGGACGCCCGGGAAGTGATCAGCTACGGCATGCCCGGCTTTCGGCTGCACGGCGTGCTGGTCTGGATGGGCGCGGCCAAGAACCACTGCGCCCTCTATCCGCACGGCCTGGTCGGGGCCTTCGCCGATGAGCTGACGGACTTCGAGACCAGCAAGGGCGCGATCCGCTTCCAGCCCGACAGGCCGCTGCCCGAGGCGCTGGTCGAGGCGATCGTCCGTCGACGCGTGGACGAGGATCGCGAGGAGGCCGCGCTGCGAGCGGCCAAGATGGCCTCTCGGCGAAAAGCCTAGCCCGTCACCGTGTAGATCATGATCCCCGTGGCCACTGACAGGTTCAGGCTGTCGGCCCGGCCGCGCATCGGGATCTTGACGTTGACGTCGCAGGCGGCGGCCAGTTCGGGCGGCAGGCCCTGCTGCTCGTTGCCCATCAGGATCAGCGACGGCTTCACATAGTCGGCGCTCTTGTGATCGAGCGTGGCGCTCAGCAGCGTGCCGACCACCGAGCCGGGCCAGGTTTCGCGCCAGGCCAGGAACTCGGCGACCGAGGCCTTGGCGATCTTGACGGCGAAGATCGAGCCCATGGTGGCCCGCACGCCCTCGACCGAATAGGGGTCCACGCAGTCGCCGACCAGGATCACCCCGCCGCAGCCGGCCGCGTCGGCGGTGCGGATCACGGTGCCCAGGTTGCCGGGGTCGCGAACGGCCTGCATGGCCACCCAGCACGGGGCGCTCTCGGGCACGATGGCGCTGAGCGGCGTGTAGACCTGCTTGAAGACGCCCACGACGGCCTGGGGATTGTCGCGCCGCGAAACCTTTTCGAGGATCTCGCGGTTGACCTCGATGATCTCGCCGCCGGCCTTGAAGCAGGCCTGGGCGGCCTTCTGAAGCATTGGGTGATCAGCGGCGTCGCGGCCGTACATCAGGATCTTGGGCGCATGGCCGCAGTCGATCGCCTCGATGACGATCTTCAGCCCCTCGGCCAGGAACAGACCGCTCTCCTCCCGCTCCTTGCGCATATGCAGGGCGCGGACGGCCTTGACGGTATTGTTCGACAGCGAGGTGACGGTCTTGGCGTTCATCTCGATCCCCCTTCGCTGGCCCAGCGGGCGAAGAACGACAGGCCGATCTGGCGGTCGCCCTTTTCCTCGACCAGCGACAGCTCACCCCAGTCGATGACCCCGCCGCGCCCTTGAAGCTCCTGGGCCAGCAGACCCGACATCGCCGCGCCCGAGACCCGGGCGGCATAGGCGTTCATCAGCAGGAACGAAGCGTCGGGGGCCAGGATCTGGGCGCAGTTCGCGGTCAGCTCGGCCAGGTCCTCGAACAGCCGCCAGACCTCGCCGTCGGCCCCGCGTCCGAACTTCGGCGGATCCAGGATGATGCCGTCATACTGCGAGCCGCGCCGCACCTCGCGGGCCACGAAACGGCGGGCGTCCTCGACGATCCAGCGGATCGGCTTGTCGGCCAATCCCGCGAACGCGGCGTTGTCACGAGCGAAACCGACCGACTTCTTGGAGGCGTCCACATGGGTGACGGCCGCGCCGGCGGCGGCGCAGACCAGGCTGGCCACGCCGGTATAGCCGAACAGGTTCAGGACCTTGGGCTGCTTGTCCTTGATCGCCCGGACCCGGGCGTCCTGCCAAGCCCAGTTGGCGGCCTGCTCCGGGAAGAAAGCCAGGTGCCGGAACGGGGTGAACTGGCCGTGGAACCTGGCTTCGCCCCAGGCCAGGTCGAATTTCTCGAGCGGCTTGCCCTTGAAGCGCCAGCGGCCGGCCTCGTCCTCGTCGGACGGATCGAAGACGGCGTCGGCGTTGTCCCAGACCTTCTGGTCCAGGCGCGGCGCCCAGAAGCATTGGGGCTCGGGGCGCACGACGGTGTAGCGGCCGTAGCGTTCCAGCTTCTTGCCATGGCCGCTGTCGAGCAGGGCGTAGTCGGCCCAGCCGGTGGTGCGCATGACGAGAGGGGCGGCGGCGATGGTCGGATTCATGCCCCGCCAATACGCGCTCAGGGCAAGCCCCGTCCAGTCCGGGCCAACAGGCGAGGCAGAAGAGAGGGCGCGGCGCGAGGCGTGTGCGGGGTCTTGTCCCAATGGAACGGCGAGACGACGAACTGGCGAAGCGCCTCGGCGGCCGCGAAGCTCTGCAGCGGCCAATAGAAGATCGCGCCCAGCAAGGGCAGGGGCCTCTGTCGATGTCCAGCCCGTCGCTGGGCTTGGGCTCCGGCGAGCGCGATGCAGGTCCAGCCGAAGAACATCAGCATCCAGTCCATGGCCGGCACCGCTGGGCAGAGGCCCAGCTTGAAGCCGATTGTCTGCAGTCCCACCCAAACGAGCATCGGGGCATGGAGGTGAGACGAGATCACAGGCAGGGCCAGGGTCACGGCAAGCGCGGCGACGCCGCGCGACGAGCGAACGATGGGGCCGCGAGCGTGCACGGCCAGGGTCTGCAAATGCCCCTTGATCCAACGGGCTCGTTGCAACCTCCATACGGACCACGCCGTGGGCGCTTTCTCCAGAGTGGGAAGTGTCAGGACGTCGAGCCGTTGACCCCGCGCGGCCAGGCGGAAGCCGATGTCGGCGTCCTCGGTGACATTGTAGGGATCCCACCCGCCGACGGCGCGCAAGGCGCTGGCCCGGAAGTGATTGCTGGTGCCACCCAGCGGGAAGGGCAGGCCCCAACGGGCTAGCGCCGGCAGGAAGACCTCGAACAGAACGGCATATTCGAGCGCGAACTGGTCGGGCAGGAAGCGAGGATCGGATTCGATCCGCAACGGCGCCTGCAGACAGGCCAGATCCGGGTCGGCTTCGGCGAAGCGGGCGGCGGCTTCGCGCAGTTGGTCAGGATGTGGCGCGTCCTCGGCGTCGTAGATCACCACCAGATCGCCCCGCGCCCGCTGCAGAGCGACGTTGCAGGCGCGCGGCTTGGTCTGCGGCGAACCGGGCGGGGCGATCAGCACCTGGAAGCCGGCCGGCAGCTCCAAGGCGCCGAACGCGGCCTGGGTCTCGTGATCCCGGGCCTCCAGGACGATCAGCACCTGCAAGCGATCGCGCGGATAGTTCAACCGCGCCAGGTTGGCGACCAGTTCAGCCGCCACCGTGGCCTCGCGGTAGAGCGGTGCGATGATCGTATAGACCGGCAGCGCCTCATCGGAGAGGGGCGTCGCAAGCTTCGCCGAGCGGGGCGTGAAGGCGGCGATCAGCTTGATCGTCGAATGGAGCAGGAAGCCCGCGAAGAACAGCAGATGGAACGCCTCCATCATCGGCTGGAGCTGCGTGACCGCGAGGAGAAGCAAGCTGATGATCAGGATCGACAGCCCGATGATCTGACCGCGCGACAAGCGCCGATGGGCCCCGTCCTGCAGCGGATCGACCGCCGGCTCCGGCTGTTCGGGCACCGCGTCGATCCAGACGCCGTCGCTGGCCTCGGCCCCGAACGCGCGCGGCCGCTGATCTCTTTCCTCTCGCGCCATCGCCCCCGCCGCGCCTGATCGGATCCAGCGAGTAGATAACGAATCTTCAACTATAGGACGTCAAATGAAAAAACACCCGTTTCACGTAAATCCTGGAGAGTTGCGACGTTTGGGTGATTCCCGTTTAGTGTCGGGTCTGGGGACTAGGTAGGGGAACGCCATATCGTGACGGTCGCGTTGAAGAAGCCGCACAAATCGGCCCGCAAGCCGAAAGGGGACGGCCACCTGCGCCGGGGCGAGATCCTGGCCGCCGCCGAGAGGATCTTCATCGCGGAGGGTTATGCGGGGGCGACGATCCGCAAGATCGCCGACGCCGTGGGAGTGTCTTCGACGGCGCTCTACATGCATTTCCGCGACAAGGACCAGATCCTGTTGGAGATCAGCGACGACGCGATCGGCCAGCTCCTGGCGGTCAATGTCGACATCGCCCATCGGCCGATCGACGCCGTGGCGCGGGTCAAGCTGATGCTCGAAGCCTACATGAAGTTCGCCCTCGACAATCCCAACACTTACCAGCTGGTGTTTTGCGGCTCGCGGGACGTGATTTCCAAGGAAAAGCAGGCCGCCACCGCAGAACTTGGAGACCGGTGCTTCGCCGAGTTCAGCGGTCCGATCCACGAGATCGCCGCGTCCGGTCGCCTGCGCACCGGTTCGGGGGAGAGCGCGGCCCAGGTGTTGTGGGCCGCCTGTCATGGGCTGGTGGCTTTACTGATCACCATGCCGGATCGCAACTGGGCGCCGCGCGAGGAACTGATGAAGGTCACCCTCGAAGGGCTGCTGCACGGCCTGGTCACGGACTGAACTCCATGCGCGCCGCCTTGCTCGCCGGCCTCGTCGTCGGTTCGGCGGCCGTCGCGGGATCCGCCGCCGCTCAAGAGGCGGCAAGCCGCGTGATGTCGCTGGACTCCTGCGCCGACCAGTACGTCCTGGCCTTGGCCGCTCGCGAGACCATCGTCGGCGTCTCGCCCAGGGCCGATGCTCCAGATTCCTTTCTACGGGCCAAGGCGATCGGCTTGCCGCAACGGCGGACGACGCTGGAGGCCGTGCTGGCCGCGCGCCCCGACCTGGTGGTGCGCCAGTGGGGCGGCGACGCCCGGCTGACGGTGGCCATCACCCGACGCGGAGTACGAACAGTCAGTCTCGGCGACGCCACGGACTTCAACGGCGTGCGGACCAACGTGCGCCAGGTCGCTCAGGCCCTGGATCGCCAGGCTGAGGGCGAGGCGCTGCTGGCGCGGATGGACGCCAATCTGGCGCGGGCTTCCGGAGCGGGCAGGGGGCGAAGCGCCTTCTACCTGACGCCCGGCGGCTACACGGCCGGACCGAACACCATGATCGACGCCATGCTGCGGGCGGCGGGCTTCGCCAACGCCTCAAGCCAGCCCTATTTCTCGCCCGCTCCGCTGGAGCGACTGGTGCTGAACCCGCCCAAGGCGGTGGTGCTGGGCTTTTTCGATCTTACACGGGCCGGCGCGGACCGCTGGGGCCCCGGCCGGCACGCGGCGCTACGCAAGGCCACACGGGGCCGGGTGATCGCCTCGCTGCCCGGCGGCATGCTGGGCTGTTCGGCCTGGTTCGCGGCCGATGGCGCGCGGGCGCTGGCGGAGGCGGTGCGATGAGTCCGCGTCGACTTGAGCTTGCTCTCCTGCTGGTCCTCGTGGCGGCCGCCGTCGGCGCGGTCATCCTTGGCGAGAGCCCGCTGAGCGCCGCGCAATATCAGCAAGCCCTGATCGACCCGATCTCGCCTCCGGGCGAAGTGCTGTGGGCGATCCGCCTGCCCCGTGTGCTGATGGCCGCCTTGATCGGCGCGGGTTTGGGTCTGGCCGGGGCGACGATGCAGGGGCTGCTGCGCAATCCCCTGGCCGAGCCTGGCGTGCTGGGCGTCTCGGCGACGGCAGGCCTGGGCGCGTCTCTGGCCATCGCGGGCGGACTGGCCGCCTTGCCGGGCGCCATCGAGGTGGCGGCGCTGATAGGAGCGCTGTCGGCTGGAGCCGTGGTCGTGGGCCTGGCGGCGCGGTTTCGCGAGCCCGAGGTGCTGATCCTGTTCGGCGTGGCCTTGTCGGCCTTCGCCGGGGCCCTGACGGCCCTGGTCTTCAACCTGTCGCCATCGCCGGTCGCCACGGCCGAGGTGCTGGCCTGGCTGATGGGCTCGGTCGAGAACCGCGATTTCATCGACATCCTGCGCGCCGTGGTTCCGATAGCGGTGGGGGCCGCCCTTTGCCTCTATGCCGCCAAGGGCCTGCGTATGCTGACGCTCGGCGAGGAGGCCGCGCAGATGTCGGGCTTGCCGATGGCGCGTCTGCGGGTGGCCGCCGTGGCGGGTTCGGCCCTGCTGGCCGGCGCATCGGTCGCGGCGGCGGGTGTGATCGGCTTCGTCGGACTGGCCGCGCCGCATCTGGTGCGCGCCGCCGTGCGCGACGATCCCGGCAGGCTCCTGCGCCCCTCCGCCTTGGCCGGAGCGGTGCTGCTGGTCGCCGCCGACCTGGCCGCCCGCCTGACTCCCACGGAACAGGAGCTGAAGCTGGGCGTGGTCACGGCCCTGTTCGGCGCGCCGGTCTTCGCCTTGTTGGCCTGGCGCGCGGCGCGGAGCTGGCGGTCTTGACGGCGGCTTGGTCTCTCACGGACGTCAAGGCCCGGCGCGGAGCGGCCTTGGTGCTGGACGGCGCGTGCCTGAGCGTCGCCCCCGGCGAGGTGCTGGGCGTCGTCGGACCCAACGGCGCGGGTAAGACCAGCCTACTGCGGGCGGGGCTGGGCTTGATGCCTCTGGAGACAGGCGATGCACGGCTAGCCGGGCGCCCGGTTGGCGAGTTGAATCCCGTCGAGCGCGCTCGCCTAGTCGGCTATCTGCCCCAGGAGCGGCGTCTGGCCTGGAACCTGCCGGCTTTGGACGTCGCCGCCCTGGGCGCGCCGGACCTGCCGCCGGCCCAGGCCATGTCGGTGGCCCGCGAACGCCTTGAGCGGGTCGGTGTGGCGGACCTCGCCGATCGCGGCGTGCTTGACATGTCGGGCGGCGAGCGGGCTCGTGTGCTGCTGGCGCGGCTGTTGGCCACGCGCGCGCCGCTGCTGGTCGCCGACGAGCCGGTGGCGGGCCTGGATCCCGACGCCCAGCTCCTGACCCTGGACCTGCTGCGCGCCGAGGCGATGGCGGGGGCGGCGGTGGTGGTCACCCTGCACGACCTGGGACTGGCGGCGCGGTCCTGCGACCGGGTCATGGTGCTGGCCCACGGCCGCGTGGCGGCGGAGGGCGCACCGATAGAGGCGCTGTCGCCGGCGGTTCTGGCGTCGGTGTTCAAGCTGGACGGCGCGCTGATCGATACGCCCGCCGGACTGGTCGTAGCGGCCAGAAGGGGCAAGACCCTCTCCCGCTAGGAAAGGGTCCCCGATCGTCTAACGCGTACCCGGCACGTAGCCGCCCTGCGGGATCGCCGTCGGCGCGCCGCCGATCGGCGGCAGGCCGCTCGACGAGGTCCCGGCCGGGCCGGCGTAGCTGTAGCCGCCACGCTTGAGCTCGGAGGACAGCGTCAGCGGGGTTACGCCGCCGTTCAGACGGGCGCGGTAGACCATCGTCGTCTCGATGGTCCGCATCACGTAGTTGCGGGTCTCCGAGAACGGGATGCATTCGATGAAGTCGAGCGGATCGGTTGTGGCGCCGCGGGGGTCGCCGCAGAGGGCCACCCACTGAGGCGGACGGGCGGGGCCCGCGTTGTAGGCGGCCGCCGCCATGATGTACGAGCCGCTGAAATTGTTGACCATGCTGCCCAGATAGGTCGAGCCCAGGCGCATGTTGTAGAAAGGGTCAGACAGGCGATCCTGGCTATGGCTCTCGCCCAGCTGGCGCGCGACCTGGGCGGCGGTGGCGGGCATCAGTTGCATCATGCCGCGTGCGCCGACGCCCGAGCGGGCGTTGGGGTCGAAATTGCTCTCTTGGCGCGAGATCGAGTAGACGAACGCGGTCTCGGCCGCGCCCGGCCCGGGGGTGAACAGATGGTCGAGCAGCGGATAGCCGCGTTCGGGCAGAGTGAAGCCGCGCTGGGCGGCGGTGCGGACCGCGCGCATGGCCAGATCCTGATCGCCATAGCCGCGGGCGAGATCGACCAGCAAGGCCTGCTCTTCCGCGGTGGGCAGCTGATCGTCGATGAAGAGGACGAAGATCCGCACTTGGTCACGAGCGCCGGCCGCCATCAGGGTGCGCGTGGCGCGCACCAGTTCGCGGCCTTCGAAGCGGGCGCGGTCGGCCTGGGTGACGGTAGGATCCTTGCCGAGCCGGATTTCCTTGAGTCCCGCCTTCTCGGCGGCCAACTGGCCATAGAAGGTCGTGATGTAGCGCGCGCCCTCGGCGTAGAACGTCTGGGCCGCAATGCGGTCGCCCTGGGCCTCGGCGGCTCGGCCTTGCCAGTAGAGGGCCCGGCCGCGCGTGATCGGCGAGGCGCCGATCTCGGCGATGCGGGCGAAATGGCCGGCGGCCGCGTCGGCGTTCTTCAGGCGGCTCAGTGCGATCCAGCCCGCATAGAATTCGCTCTCGGCGGCATCGGCGCCGTCCTTCAGGCGGGCATTGGCGGCGGCGTAGGCGCCTCTGCTGTCGCCGGCCCGCAGGGCCGACACCACCAATTGCTTGCGTTCCCGCCAGATGGTGGACGCCGCGTCGTCGCTGGGAGGCGGGGCGGGGAATTGGCTGACCAACGGCAGGGCCAGGGTGTCCAGGCCCCTGCGTCGGAGATAGGACGCGCGCTCGAAGACCACCCCGGGCTGAGCCTGCTGGGCAGGCGTCAGCGCGGCGTAGAGATCGTTGGCGTTGCTGGCGTTGGAGCGGAAGGCTATGCGCGCCTGGGCCGCAGCCTGCTGGTCATAGGGTAGCAGGGTGACCATGTCGCGAGCGGCGGGGCCCTGGGGGCCGTACAGCAGAATGTCGGCGCGGCTGACATGGTCGTCCGGGGTGAGCATCGCGCCGTAGCGGCCCAGCATGCCCCGTTGGGCGTCCAGCTCGAAGACCTGGCCGCGCCACCAGTGGCGAATGAGCTTGCCGGCGTCGCTGGTGCGGCCGGCGGCCTGGTATGCGGCAGCGAGGGCCATCGCGCCTTCGGCGGTCTGCGGATCGCGGCCGCCAAACCAGGCGATCATACGCTCGGCGTCCAGGCCGGAGACAAGCAGGGCCTTTTCGGCGGCGTTCTCGCGGCGTTGGCCGCGTGGCCAGCCCGAAAGGTCTCGGCGCGCCTGGTCCAACTCGAAGAAGCTCATGCTCTCGGCGCCGGCGTCGACCAGCGCCCAAAGCGCGATCTTGCGCGACAGCGGGTCTTGGATGCTCGACATGGCCATGCGGATCGTTGACGGATCGCGGCTGGTCACAGCCGTGCGCAGGTTTGCGGCGTCTGCCTCTGCTGGCGTGGCGTAGGTCGCGGTGGGCGGAGTGGTGATCAGGCCGCGCGGCGTGGCCGAGCCGGTATAGGGTTGGGGCGCGCGCGGCAGATCGGCGTCATCCTGAGCCTCCGCCACGCCAAACAGCGCGACGCCACACAGCATCAGGGGGACGGCTCCGCCCAGCAAGACCTTACCCAACCCTGACGCCAAAACGCTGTCTCCTTCGATTCTCTTGCCCCTATGGGCGATCGTCTCGCTGTTCTCGAACGCCCGAGGGGCCGATTTGCGGCAATCAGACCTCGATGACGGTCCTGTTTCGCCGGTATAGACCGCTTCGCGGCGAATTGACCTCCACCGAAACACCCAAATCACGGCAAAGCATTACGGGCGGTTGCGGGACATGGGGGGAGGGACATATTGTCCGCCCCCATCCTCAGGCCGCAACCGTCGCGGCGCGTTTCTCACGGCAAATTGCAAGTCATGGCTCATTCTCCGTTCAAGGGCGTCATTCCGGCGCTGATCACGCCTTTCCGCGACGGCGCGGTGGACGAGAAAGCGTTCGTGGCCCTGGTCGAGCGCCAGATCGCCGCCGGCGTGCATGGCCTGGTGCCGGTCGGCACCACCGGCGAGACCGCCACCCTGAGCCATGAGGAACACAAGCGCGTCGTCGAGCTGTGCGTGCAGACCGCGCGCGGTCGTGTGCCGGTGATCGCCGGGGCCGGCTCCAACTCGACCGCCGAGGCGATCGAACTGGTCGCCCACGCCAAGGCTGTCGGCGCCGACGCCGCCTTGGTGGTGTCGCCTTACTATGTGCGTCCCAGCCAGGAAGGCGTCTATCAGCATTACAAGGCGATCAACGACGCCGTGCAGCTTCCGGTGCTGGTCTACAACGTGCCGGGTCGCACGGGTTCGGACGTCGCCAACGAGACCCTGGCGCGCCTGTCCAAGCTGCCCAACATCGTCGGCATAAAGGATGCGACGGGCGATCTGACGCGGGCCAGCTTCCAGCGGATCATGTGCGGTCCCGACTGGGTGATGCTGTCTGGCGACGATCCCACGGCGCTGGGCTATGTGGCTCACGGCGGCCACGGGGTCATCTCGGTCAGCTCGAATGTCGCCCCCGACGCTTGCGTCACCTTCATCAATGCCTGTCTGAACGGCGAGTGGGAAACCGCGCTCTATTGGCAGGATCGCCTGGTGAAGTTGCACAAGGCGCTGTTCCTCGACGCTTCGCCGTCGCCGACCAAGTTCGCCATGGCCCATCTGGGGCTTTGCCAACCCGACGTGCGCCTGCCGATCGCGCCGTGTAGCGACGCGGTCCAGCCGGCGATCCTCGAGGCCATGCACGAGGCGGGTCTGGTCTGATGACCAAGCCGATCGCCGAGAACCGCCGCGCGCGGTACGACTACTTCATCGAGGAGACCTTCGAGGCCGGGCTGATGCTGACCGGCACCGAGGTGAAGTCGTTGCGCGTGGGCCGGGCCAACATCGCCGAGTCCTATGCCTCGGTGGAAGGGCGAACGATCAAGTTGATTAACGCCGACATCCCGCCCTACGGCCACGCCAACCGCTTCAACCACGAGCCGCGCCGTCACCGGACCCTGCTGCTGCATCGCAAGCAGATCGACAAGCTGATCGGCGCGGTCCAGCGCGACGGCCGCACCCTGATCCCGCTCAAGCTCTATTGGAACGAGAAAGGCTTGGCCAAGCTGGAGATCGGGCTGGCCAAGGGCAAGAAGAACCACGACAAGCGCGAAACTGAAGCCGCCCGCGACTGGCAGCGCGACAAGGCCCGGCTGATGAAAGGCGACCGAGGGGACTAGGGCGCGGTCCCTGGGGGCACGGTCGATGCGGTTGAGCGTCTGGGCGCATCGGGCGCGCGGAGGGCGTCCCTGGTCGTGGGAACACGCTTGAAGCAGGCGGCCACTCCAGCGTGGCTTTGAGCGTTGAGGACCTAAGCGGCCTTCGTCGCTATCCAGATCACGTGTCTGGCCCCACGGCCCTTGTGAGCCCGGACGCCGATCTCCTCGACCGTGAATGCGGTCTGTTTCAGGCGTCGCGTAAAGTCGCTGTCGCGGGTCGAAGACCAGACCTCCAGCACGCCGCCGGGCCGTAGCGCCTGACGCGCCTCGGCCAGACCGCTACGGCCGTAAAGACCGTCGTTCTCCTTGCGGCTGAGGCCGCCCGGCCCGTTGTCGACGTCCAACAGGATGGCGTCGTATCCTGACGCCTCCGCGCGGATGGCTTCGCCGACATCGCCTTGATGCAGCGTCACGCGCGGGTCGTCCAGGCTGGCGCCATGAAGTTCGCCCAGGGGGCCGCGGGCCCAGGCGACGACGGCTGGCACCAGTTCGGCGACCACGATCTCGGTGTCGGGCTGGAAAGCGGCAAGGGCCGCGCGCAGGGTGAAGCCCATGCCCAGACCGCCGATCAGCACTCGTGACTTGGGACGTTGGCCAATGCGGTCGAAGGCCAGGGTAGCCATGGCCTCCTCCGAACCGCTGAGCCGGCTGTTCATCAGCTCGATCGAGCCGGCCATGATCGAATACTCGGTCCCCCGACGCATCAGCTTCAGTTCCGTGCCGTCGCCGGGGACCTTGGCGGTGTCCAGGTGCTGCCAGGGGATCATGGGAAGTCTCGAGCCGGAGTGGGGGCGCACGGGCTAGCACAGGCCAGACGGTGGAGCCATCGCCGCTTGACGCCGGGTTCCGGCGGCGCGACCCTCAAGCTAACAATGATAACCTATGGAGGATCCGCTCATGGCCGACGGCTCATCGCCCATCGCCACGTCGCTCAAGGATCAGGTCAGCGAGGCCGAGTGGAAAGCCCGCGTTGATCTGGCCGCGCTCTATCGTCTGGTCGCCGTCCACGGCTGGGACGACATGATCTTCACCCACATCTCGGCCCGCATTCCGGGTCCCGAGCATCATTTCCTGATTAATCCGTACGGCATGTTCTTCGGCGAGATGACAGCCTCCATGCTGGTCAAGGTCGATCTGGACGGCAACGTCATCGACAAAACCCCGTATTTCATCAACCCGGCGGGTTTCACGATCCATTCGGCGATCCACGCGGCGCGCGAGGACGCTCATTTCGTCATGCACCTCCATACGGACCAAGGCGTGGGCGTGTCGGCCAATAGGGAAGGGCTGCTGCCGCTGTCGCAGCAGTCGTTAATTGTCTTGCCTCAGCTCGCCTATCACGATTATGAAGGCATAGCGCTCAACCTTGACGAACGGGAACGCTTGGTGGCGGACCTCGGCGAAATGAAGCTGATGATGTTGCGCAACCACGGCACCCTCTCGGTGGGGATGACGGCAGCAGAGTGCTGGCTGGGCATGTTCTTCCTGGAACGCGCCTGCGCCCAGCAGGTCATGGCGCTTAGCGCCGGTCGCGAAAACGTGCTCGAAGCCCCCGAAGCCTCTCAGGCCGAGGTCCGCAGCCAAACCGGCTTTGGCTTGGGCATGATCGCAAGCTTGGCGTGGCCCGGCTGTCTGCGCAAGCTCGACCGGGAATCCCCCGGTTACGCTGATTGACGCCGAAGCCGCGAAAACGAAAAGCCGCCGCGATCCTTGGGGTCGTGGCGGCTTTCTTTTGCGCGCTGATCTGCACGTCGGCGTGGGCCGGCGCCTGGCCGATGAAAGACGGCGAGGGTCTGGCGATCCTGAAATACGAAGAGCAGAAGGCCGACACGGGGTTCAGCCCCGACGGCCTCAAGGTTCCGATCGATCGTCGCGTCGATGAGACCCTGTCGCTTTACACCGAGTATGGTTTGAGGGATCGCCTGACCCTGCAGACCAAGGTGGCGCTGACGCGGGGGCCACGACAATTTCATCGCCTATGAGGGGCGGGGTCCGATCGAGATCGGTTTGCGCTATGCCCTGCTGCATACAGATCGATCAGCGGTCAGCCTCTATCTAGGCGCCACCAAAGACGGTGTGGGGCGCAATGCGGGTTACGCGGCGCCGGGTCAAGGCGACATGGACGTGGAAGCGCGCCTTCTGGCCGGAACATCGAGACAGTGGCGCAAGGCGCAGGGGTTTGCCGAGGTGCAGGTCGCGCGGCTCAAGCGCAGCGGCTTGGCGGACGAGACGCGGGTCGATGTGACGGCGGGGCTAAGGCCCTTGCCGCGAGTGCTCCTGATGGTTCAAACCTATGCAGGGCAGGCAGAATCCAAACCGATCCAGTCGCGATGGCATAAGCGCGAGATGTCTTTGACGTACGACCTGCGCGCGTGGAGTTTACAGGCGGGATGGCGGCGAACAGTGTCGGGCCGGGAGACGCCCGCCGACCATGGTCCTGTCTTGGCTGTATGGCGGCGTTTCTGATATTTCAGCACTGTAATATTCGGTCATCCGTGTGTCACTGGACGCAGGTTAGGGCTGGCGGCTATTGAGCCGACTACCGCTAGCCAAGCCGACTCTCCCCGACGCCGGAGCTTTACGTGATCCGCAGACACTTCTTCCTCTTCGTGGCGGTCGTCGCTGTGCTGCTGATGCTGCTGGTTGGCGGGCTGAAGCTGGCCTTCGGTAAGAAGGCCGAGGGCGGCCCCGGTGGGCCGGGCGGCGGCGGTCGCGCGACGGCGGTTTCGCAGCTCACCGTGCAGCCTCGCGCCTTCACCGATCGGGTGGAGGTTCTAGGCGTGGCCAAGGGCCGTCAGTCGGTGACCATCACCTCGAATACGGCCGAACTCATCACCGCGGTGCACTTCAGCGACGGCCAGTATGTGTCGAAGGGGCAGGTCCTGGTCGAGTTGAAGGCTGATCAGGAGAACGCCGGCATCGCCCAACAGCAAGCGCAACTGGCTCAGGCCGAACGCGAGTACCAGCGTTGGAAGACCCTGGCTGACAAGGGCATCGCCCCCCGCGCCACGGTCGAGCAGTATCTGGCCGCGCGCGACACCGCCAAGGCTGTCCTGGCCTCGGCCAGCGCCCAAAAGCTGGATAAGGTAATCCGCGCACCGTTCGCGGGGCGAGTGGGTATTTCCGACATCGCGCCGGGCGCCCTAATCAGCCCCGGCACCCCGATCGTCAGCCTGGACGACGTTTCGGTGATCCGCGTCGATTTCTCCGTGCCGGATCGCTACTTGCCGATTCTGCGTGAGGGCCTGGCCATCACCGCCCAGCCCGACGCCCTGCCGGGGCAGAGCTTCACCGGCCGCATCGCCCAGATCGACACCCGTATCGATCCGGCCACCCGCGCCTTGAAGGCTCGGGCCGAGTTCGCCAATACCGACGCTCGCCTGAAGCCCGGCATGCTGATCAAGGTCGGCATCGATCAGGGCGAACGCCAAGCCATCGCTGTGCCTGAAGCCGCCATCCAGTTCGAGGGCACGCAAGCCTCGGTCTTCCTGATCGCCCAAGGCCCGAAGGGCCAGGTCGCGCGCCGTACGGTGGTTCAGACCGGCCTATCTACGGGTGGTTATGTCGAGATCGTCTCGGGCCTGAAGGCTGGGGACAAAATCGTCGCCGACGGCCTCAACCGCGTGCAGGACGGCGCTTCGATCGGCGGCGGCCAAAAGGGCGGCAGCCAGAAGAAGGCCGGCTGATGCTTTCCGATCTTTCCGTACGCCGTCCCGTCTTCGCGGCCGTCGTCGCGATCATCCTCTGCGTCATCGGTCTGGCCGCGTTCAGCGGTCTGCCGATCCGTGAACTGCCTAATGTCGATCCGCCCGTTGTGTCGATCTCGACCAGCTACACCGGCGCCTCGGCCGAGGTCATCGAAGAGCGTATCACCCAGGTGATCGAGCGCCAGGTGGCCGGCATCCAGGGCATCGACCGGGTCAACAGCTCCTCGCGCGACGGTCGCTCACAGATCACGATTACCTTCACACTGGACCGTGATCTCGACGCGGCCGCCAACGACGTGCGCGACGCCGTCAGCCGCGTGACCTCGAATCTGCCCGATCAGGCCGACCCGCCGCAGATCGCCAAGGCGCAGGCTGACAGCTCACCGATCGTCATCCTGAACCTGACCTCGAAGACGCTGTCGCCGCTGGAGCTGGCCGATTACGCCGACCGCTATCTGGTCGAGCGGCTGTCCACCGTGCCTGGCGTGGCCCAGGCCGGCCTCAACGGCCAGCTCTACGCCATGCGCATCTGGCTGGATACTGACGCCATGGCCGCGCGCGGCGTCACCGTCGATGATGTCGAAGGCGCGCTGAACAATCAGAACGTCGAGCTGCCGGCCGGGGCGCTGGAGAGCGACGCGAAGGATTTCACCATTCGCGTGGCGCGCAGCTATTCCAAGCCGGAAGATTTCCTGAAGCTGCCTATCCGCGCCGCCAACACCGACGGCTTTGTCGTCCGCCTGGGCGATGTCGCGCGGGTGGAGGAGGGCTCCAACGAACGGCGCAAGATGTTCCGCGGAAACGGCGTCAACCAGGTCGGCATCTTCCTGACCCGCCAGTCTCAAGCCAATGACGTGGCCATCTCCAAGGTGGTCGACAGCGAACTTCTGGAGATCAACAAGACGCTGCCGCCTGGCACCCAGCTGATCAAGGCGGTGGACAACTCGATCTTCACCGCCGAGGCGATCCACGAGGTGTGGGTCACCATGGGCATTTCGATTGGCCTGGTGGCCCTGGTGAACCTGGTGTTCCTGGGCAGCTGGCGCTCGGCCCTGATCCCGTCGATCATCGCGCCGATCTGTATCCTCTCGACCTTCATCATCCTGGCGCCGCTCGGCTTCTCGCTGAACCTGCTGACCCTGCTAGCCCTGGTGCTGGCCGTGGGCCTGGTGGTCGACGACGCCATCGTCGTGGTCGAGAACATCCAGCGCCGGGTGGACGAGGGTGAACCCGCCAACGTCGCGGCCCTGCGTGGCACCCGTCAGGTGTTCTTTGCCGTCGTGGCGACCACCATCGTGCTGATCTCGGTGTTCGCGCCGCTGATGTTTCTGCCTGGTTATATCGGACGACTGTTCGTCGAGTTGGCCGTGGCCATCGCCGCCGCCGTGGCTTTCTCCGCTCTGCTGGCGCTGAGCCTGTCGCCCATGCTGGCTTCCAAGCTGTTGAAGCCCGCGTCTGGCGGCAGCTGGTTCAACCGCAAGGTCGACCACGCGATGGACAAGTTGAAGGACAGCTATCGCCATTCGCTGGAGGGCCTGCTGGCCGCACGCGCGGGCGCGGTGGGCACCGGGGTGGTCGTACTCCTGCTGGCCGCCGTCGCCGGGGGACTGTTCGCCGCCATGCCTCAGGAATTGGTGCCGGCTGAGGATCGCGGTCGCGTTGACGTCTCCATCAACGGCCCCGAGGGCGCCGGCTTCGACTACACAGTCAAGGCCGCCAACGCGGTCGAGAAGGAGCTGGAAAAGTATCGCGCCGATGGCGTCGCCGCGCGAACCATCATCGCCGTTCCGCGCTTCGGCCAGAGCCAGTTCAACACCGCGAACGGCGTGTTGGTGCTGAAGGGCTGGGGCGAGCGCGACAAGACCGCCGACGAGGTGGCGGCTGAGCTAAACAAGAACCTGAGCAAGATCACCGGCGTGCGCGCCGTGGCCAGCGTGCGGGGCGCCTTCCAGCGCGGCGGCGGCGGTGGCGGCGGCACCAATGTCGATATCATCGCCACCGGTAACGACTACGTCGAACTGGCCAACTGGCTGAAGCCGATCCTCGAAGCGGCCCAAGCCAATCCGGGCCTGTCTCGGCCCCGCATCGACTACGAGCCGACCTCGCCGCGCCTGTCGGTGCAGATCGACCGCGACAAGGCCGCCAGCCTCGGCATCTCAACCCAGTCGATCGGCCGGGCCCTGGAGACGATGTTCGGGTCGCGCCGAGCCACGACCTACATCAAGAACGGCCAGGAATACGACGTCATCCTGCAGTCCAGCCTTGAGCAACGTCGCAGCTTGGCCAACCTGGACCAACTGCAGGTGCGCACCCAGTCGGGCGCGCTCGTGCCCTTGTCCACCGTGGTGACTACCGAGCTCCGCGGCGACGCGGCCGACCGGCCGCGCGTCGACCGCCTCCGCTCGGTGACCCTGACGGCGCAACTGTCGCCCGGCTACACGGTCGGCGACGCGGTCGCGTTCTTCCAGGACCAGGCCGCGGCCCATCCCAGCCCAGGCGTCAGCGTCAAGTGGGGCGGCCAGGCCAAGGACTTCCTGGAAGCGTCCGGCGCGGTCGGCATCGCCTTCGGCCTGGCGCTGCTGCTGGTTTTCCTGGTTCTGGCCGCGCAGTTCGAAAGCTGGATCCACCCAGCCGTCATCATGCTGACCGTGCCGTTGGCGGTGCTGGGCGGGCTCTTTGGCCTGCTGATGACGGGCTCGACGATCAACACCTACAGCCAGATCGGCCTGATCATCCTGGTCGGCATCGCCGCCAAGAACGGCATTCTGATCGTCGAGTTCGCCAATCAACTGCGCGACGAGGGGCTGAAGGTGAAAGAGGCGGTGATCGAGGCTGCCGCCCTGCGTCTGCGGCCGATCATCATGACTTCGATCGCCACGGCCATGGGCGCGTTGCCGCTGATGCTTTGGACGGGGGCGGGGGCGGGCAGCCGGCAGACGATCGGCGCCGTGATCTTCACCGGCGCGATCTTCTCCACCCTGCTGACGTTGTTCATCGTGCCGGTGTTCTACAACCTGCTCGCCCGCTTCACGAAGTCACCGGAGTGGACGGCGCGGCAGATCGAAGAGTATGAAGCCCGCGAGAAGAGTGGTGAGGGGCAAGCCTCACCCGCCTGAACCGGGTGAGGAAGCATGGCTGAAGCCGTATTGGCGGCGAAGCGGCAGGAGCTTGCGCTGCTGCGTCGCATCGAGGAACGCATTCTCTGGCTGGCCTCGTGGACGATCCACAACGCCAATCACCTGCGTGAAAGCCGCGACGGGCTGAAGGTTGGCGGGCACCAGGCGTCGTGCGCCTCTATGACCACCCTGATGACGGCGCTCTACATGAAGGCGTTGCGGCCGCAGGACCGGGTGGCGGTCAAGCCGCACGCCAGCCCCGTGTTCCATGCGATCCGGCACCTGTTCGGCCGCCAGAGCCTGGAGAAGCTGAAGGCCTTCCGGGCGCTCGGCGGCGCGCAGTCCTATCCATCGCGGACCAAGGACACCGACGACGTCGATTTCTCGACGGGTTCGGTCGGGCTGGGCGTGGCCATGACCGCCTTCGCGTCGCTGACCCAGGACTATCTGGCGGCGCGTGGGGCCGTGAAGCCCGAGCGGATGGGGCGGATGATCTCGCTGCTGGGCGACGCCGAGCTGGACGAGGGCAATATCTACGAAGCCCTGATCGAGGCCTGCAAGCACGACATTCGCAACACCTGGTGGATCGTCGACTACAACCGGCAAAGCCTGGACGCGACGACCCAGGACCGGATGTTCACTCGGTATGGCGAGATTTTCGAGGCCGCCGGTTGGACGGTCGAGACTCTGAAGTGGTCAAGGCGTCAGCGCGAGGCGTTCGCCAAGCCGGGCGGGGCCGCGCTTCAGCAGTGGATCGAGACCGCCCCGAACGACCTCTACGCGGCTCTGACCTACGAGGGCGGCGCGGCTTGGCGCGAGCGACTCGTCACGGACCTGGCGGCTGACGCCGACTCGCTGAAGCTGATCGCGGCCTACAAGGACGCCGATCTCGGCGAGCTGATGACCGAGCTGGGCGGCCACTGTATGGAGACCATCCTGGAGGCCTTTGAGCGGGCCAGCCAGGACGACGCGCCAAGGGTCTTCATCGCCTACACCGTCAAGGGCCTGCGCCTGCCGTTCCAAGGGCACAAGGACAACCATGCCGGCCTGATGACCGAAACCCAGATCGCCGAGCTTCGCGCCCGGCTTGGCGTGGTTGAAGGCGAGGAATGGGATGCGCTGTCGGGGCTGTCCGCCGCCGAGCACACCGCGCTGAAAGGCCTCGTCGCCCGCGCGCCGTTCGCGGCCAATGTCGAACGCGATCACGTCGCGCCGACCATCGCTATCCCCACCGCCGACGATCTGCTGGCTTCCGTGGCGGGAGGAGGCGAGCAGTCGACCCAGGCTGCGTTCGGCAAGGTGATGTTCGAGATCGCCCGCCGCGACGACGAATTCGCGGGCCGGGTGGTGACCACATCGCCGGACGTCACGGTCTCGACCAACCTCGGCGGGTTCGTGAACCGACGCGGCGTGTTCCAGCGGCGGGCGCACGAGGACGTCTTCAAGCGCCGGCGCATCCCCTCGGCCCAGGTCTGGTCCAAGGCCGAGACCGGTCAGCACGTCGAACTTGGCATCGCCGAGAACAACCTGTTCATCGCCCTGGCGGCGTTGGGCCTGACCGCGCCGTTGTTCGGCGAGCGGTTGTTCCCGGTCGGCACCTTGTACGACCCCTTCATCGCGCGCGGGCTCGATGCTCTGAACTACGCTTGTTACCAGGACGCCCGCTTCCTCCTGGTCGCCACCCCGTCGGGGCTGACCCTGGCCCCCGAGGGCGGCGCGCACCAGTCGATCGGCTCGCCGCTGATCGGCATGAGCCAGCCGGGCCTGGACAGCTACGAGCCGGCCTTCGCCGACGAGACGGCGGTCCTGATGGCCCACGCCTTCGGCCAAGTTCAGGCCGAGCAAGGGGCCTCAACCTATCTGCGGCTGTCGACCCGGGTAATCGCTCAGCCCGAGCGCAGCGACGACGCCTGGCGGCGGGGCGTGGTCGCCGGCGCCTATTGGCTCCGGCCCCCGGCGCCTGGGGCACGTCTGGCCATTGTGTACGCCGGTGCCCTGGCTCCCGAAGCCTTGGCGGCCTTCGAGGCGGTGCTCGAGGACGAACCCGGGGCGGGGCTGCTGGCCGTGACCTCGGCGGACGTTCTGCACCGCGACTGGACCGCGGCGGGGCGTTCGCGCTGGACCGATGGCGGGCCGCGGGTCTCGACCATCGAGACGTTGCTGGCCCCGCTGGTGCGAGACGCTGGGCTGGTCACGGTGATCGACGGCGCGCCCTCGACGCTGTCGTGGCTGGGCTCGGTGCGCGGCATGCGACTACGAGCCCTAGGGCTGGAGACGTTCGGCCAGTCGGGCGACCTGCCAGATCTATACGCCAAGTATCGCCTGGACGCAGAGGCGATCCTCGACGCCTGCGCCGATCTGCTGATCTGACGGAAACGCGCTGATTCAGGGTGTCGGGCCGAGCAGTTCGACGCCTTGGATCAGGCCATCGACCAAGGTGTAGATCGCCGCTTGGCGGGTATCGGACCACAGGTGGCCCGACGACGAGTGGACGGACGACTGAAACTCGACCCGTATTTTTCCGTCCGGCAGGGTGTCGACCCTGATGGGGTCAAGATCGGGCGCGAGCTCGAACATCCGCTGGTAGAAGTCCCTGGCGGCGTCCAGGCCCTCCACCTCGCCGCCATCGAGGAAGTCATGAAAGCGCACCTGGGCGTGGGTCGCGTCCAGGACCGCCTCAAGATCGCGGCGTTCGATCGCATCGTAGTAGCGGGCGATCAGATCCGTCGCCGCACTCATCCTCAGCGCCCCTTCTCAAGAAACTCGACGTCCATTCGCGAGACCTTGCCGTCGCGCAAGGAGAAGACGTGCCGCACGCAACTGTCGGACCAGATCTGGCCGGCGAGGTTGCGGACGATCTGGTTGACGTCCACGGCGACCCGGCCGTCGGGCAGTTCGGCGAATGACACCGGGGCGCTGTCGACCCTAATGACCTTGTCGTTCGCCGCCCAATAGGCCGCCAGGGCGTCGAGACCGACCAGTCGTCCTTCTTGGATCTGGTTCGGCCAATCGACGTCGGGGGTCAGGAAAGCGGAAAAGGCGTCGAAATCCCGACGGTTGTAGGCTTCGTATACCTTGGTCAGCAGCGCGTGTGCATCCTCCATGGCTTGAGCCCCATCAGCCGTTGGGCGGCTTGTAGCCGGTCTCGACCTTGAGATAGGCGATCAGGTCAATGCGGTCCTTGGGATCGTGCAGGCCCGCGAAGGTCATCTTGGTGCCCGGCATGAAGCCGCGGGGGTCATCCAGCCACTTGTCCAGATGTTCGGCGTCCCAGTCGAATCCGGCCGCCGCGACGACGGGCGAGTACTTGTAATCGGGGTTGCCGCCAGCCTTGCGCCCGAAGACCCCATAGAGGTTGGGTCCGGTCATGTTCGGGCCGCCCTCCGTGATGGTGTGGCAGGATCGGCAGAGCGCGAACTTGCTCTGGCCGTTCAGCAGGTCACCGGTGTTGTAGGGCGCTGGGAGCGAGGCGAGGAGGGCTTGCCGTTCCGCGTCGGTGGGCGCCGCCACACGGGCCGCGCTGTTGTCCGAACTCCCCCCGCCAGGCTTCGAGCAACCGGCCAACAGGACACAGACGACCGCCGTCATGGCGAGCTGAAACTGACGCATTTACGAGTCCCCGACTGACATTATGCCGCAAGCCGTGCGGCGCGGCGCCGCATTCATTTCCTGGCCCAACTATGGGTCTCGCATCCAATATATAACGTTGTTATGCGGTCAAGGTCTCGCCATCTTTCGGCGAGCGGCCTGCGACAACGCGCGTTATCTCACAGAATGTAAAAGCAAAATGCCCAATTACAAACCGTGGGTATGCACATAAAAAATTGACCAGAATTAACCATAAACGTACCCAAGAAGGCGTCGGAGGGGCTGCTCCGGCGACCGGGTAGGAAAACAAGATCATGGACTGGAACGAAGAGCGTACCGCCACACTTCGCAAGCTGTGGCTCCAGGGGATGAGCGCCAGCCAAGTGGCGCGCCAACTGGGCGGCGTCAGCCGTAGCGCGGTGATCGGCAAGGTGCATCGTCTTGGCATCACTGTCCGAGACATTCCCGCCCGCCAGCGCACCGCGGTGCGCACCGCCGTTCGAGCCCAACCCCGCGCCCGTGTCGTTCGCGACGCCGCGGCTTCAGTCCGTCCGGTCCTTCGCCTGATCGAGATCGCCGAAATGGCGCCGACCGCGAATATCCTCGGCCTCGAAATCCATTCGTGCCGCTGGCCGATCGGGAATCCTGACTCCCACGACTTCGGCTTTTGCGGTCGTGAAAAGACGGCCCGCGGCTCCTATTGCGACGATCACGCCCGCGGCGCCTTCCGCAAACTGGCCTCGCCGTCGGAACACAAGGCCTGGGCCCGCCAGTCGGCCGTCCAGATCGAACGCCACTCCGCCTGATCAATCAAAGCGCCAGGACGCCTCCCATGAACATGGTCTTGATCGAAAACACCGCCGGCAGCAGCCAGGTGATCACCATCATCGAAGAGTTCGCCGGCCACTCGGTGTCGCGCGATCTCAATCCCGGCGAGAACACCCGCATCCCCGTCGGCCAGTTCAAGTCAATCGTGGTGCGCGAGACCTATCCCGATGACTGGTTGGCCCGGGCCCGCGCCCGCAACGCCGCGATCCCGGATTCGGTCGCCAATCGCGCAGCCTGATCAGCTTTTCAGCCTTCAATAGCCAAAAATACACGGCTCCCGCGAACTTGTTCACGGGGGCCGCTTCATCTGGAACCGTATGGTTAGCGTGACGTTAGCCACGGTCGAACGGTGTTCGCTGTCGTTCACGCCAGGGGGAACGGCGTCGCGTTCCAAATGCATGCAAACGCGCGCATTCACGTCCGCGCAAGCGGAGCCGTGATTGTGTGTGGCTTCCGCGTGTGAGATGAAGTCGCGCCGTTTGGCGTGGGGGGAACCATGTCAGAGCAGAAGCAAGGGGAGGGCCGCGGTTTGCCGTTGCCGACCTATGTCAGCTACCTGATGTATCAGACCGAGCAGCATCGGCGCGCCTTGGCGTCCGACTGTATCGCGCAGCATGGATTGAGCTTCGCCAAGTGGGTGGCGCTGGCGTCTCTTGCGCGCTTTGGCGAGTGTTCGATGACCCGCTTGGCGCGGCTGTCGGCCGCCGACCGCACCACCTTGACCCGATCGATCGACGGCCTGATCCGCGACGGCCTCGTCGAGCGCGGAACCCAGGCGTCGGACCGTCGCAAGGTTGTGGTTCGTCTGACCCCGGAAGGCCAGGAAATCCTGGTGCGGATCCGTGAGGACATCCATCCGATCAACCAGGAAGTCTGCTCGGAGCTAACTGTTGAGGAGCAGACCAATCTGGCGACCTATCTCCAGAAAATCCTCGGTGGCCTGATCACCGAGCCGGAGTGGAAGCACGAGGTCCTGTCCTATGGGCCTGGCCCCGTCGAGCCTGCCTGGAAGCCTAGCTAGGCGTCCAGCTGGCAGGAGCGGTCCGCTTTACTCGTCGCCCTTGGGCCGGCCCCGCAGCGCCTTCACGCCCGACCGCTTTCCCTTGGTCTCGAGTCGCTTCAGCTTGCTGGAATAGGTGGGCTTGGTGGGCCGTCTGGGCTTGGGCTTTTCGGTGGCGCGGCGGATCAGCTCGACCAGCCGATCGCGGGCCTCCTGCCGGTTCATCTCTTGCGATCGGCTGCCCTGGGCGAACAGGACGATCACACCATCTTGAGTCAGACGGCTGCCGGCCAGGGCTTCGAGCCGTGTCTTCACGTCCTCGGGCAGGGTGGGCGAGTTGCGGACGTCGAAGCGCAGTTCAATCGCCGTGCTGGTCTTGTTGACGTGCTGGCCGCCCGGACCAGAGGCGCGGGTCGCCTTCTCGACGATCTCGTCATCCTCGATGCGCAGCCAGGAAGTGATCTCGATCATCGGACCACGCGCCTGGCCTTGACCACGGCTGTGTCCAGCGCCTGCAGGAACTTGGAGCGATCGGCGGGGCCGAAGGCCTTTGGGCCGCTGGTGACTTCGCCCATCGAGCGCAGGTGCTCGCCGATCATCCGCGACGCCAAGGCCGAGCCGATGGTGTCGACCGTGAACAGCCGGCCTGTCGTGCCCAGGGCCTGGCCGCCGGCCTTCAGCACTCTGTCGGCGAGCGGGATGTCGTTGGTGATCACCACGTCGCCGGGACCAGCCCGCTCGGCGATCCAGTCGTCGGCGATGTCGGGACCGGCATCGACCACGATCTGTTCGATGGCGGGCGTCAGGGGGACGCGGATCCAGCTGTTGGAGACCACGAAGGTCTTCAGGCCATAGCGGGCGGCGACCTTGTAGACCTCGTCTTTCACGGGGCAGGCGTCGGCGTCGATGTAGAGAGTCGTTTTGGACGGGGCGGGGGTCATGCGCCGTCTCGTAGCGCCTTCCCCAGCCGGGCGCCAAGCGTCGCGACCGCCTCGACCGCCACGGGCAAAACATGGGTGAAGTTGACGAAGCCGTGGGCTTGGCCCGGATACTCTTTCAACTCCACCGTCACGCCAGCCGCCTTCAGGGCCGCGGCGTAGCGCACGGCGTCGGGATGAACGGGGTCCAGCAGCGTTCCGGTCACCAGGAAGGTTGGCGGCGTGGCGGGGCCGGCCGCGTCCAGCAGGGATGGGGCGTGGGCGTTGGCCAACTGGGCGTTGATATAGGCCACGGCCAAGCGACCGATCAGCCGAGCATCGCGCAGCAGGGTCTGGGCCCAGACCTTGTCGTCCAGATGAACCAGAGGAGAGAAGAAGCCCTGGGCCTTCACCGCGCCGGCCCGCCGCCGGTTCGCCTCGCTGGCTACCGTGGCAGCCAGATAGGCGCCGGCGCTGTCGCCGGCGACGGCCAGGCGATCGGGGTCAACGCCAAGCTCGGCGGCCTGGTCGAGCAGCCAGGCGAACGCGGACTGGGCGTCGTCAATCTGCGAAGGGAAGGGGTGTTCGGGGGCGAGGCCGTAGGCGGCCGACACCACGCGGACCCCGGCCGCGTCGGCCAGGCGCTGGCACAAGGCATCGTGCGTCTCGATGTCGGAGATCACGAAGCCGCCGCCATGGAAGAACAGGATCGCGGGGCCGACGGCCGAGGCGTGCATCGGCACGTAGAGCCGGGCGGCGCGCCTTCCGCTAGCGGCCGGATAGTCGAGATTGCGGATCTGGGCCAGGCGGGGAAGCTTGCGGTCGCGGTGGGCGATGGCGAAGCGCACGGTCCGGCGGACCCGCTCGAGGCCGAAGCGATGAGCGCCGGCCACTCGCTCGGCGAAGACGCTGGTCAGGGGCGCGTTCATCGGTCTTCCGCCTTGGCCGTTGAGCGCTGGAAGGCTTAGCTGCCCGGGGTCCGACTGTCCATGGCGGCCCATCTCGATGGGCGTTCGGCGGGGAGGCGGGATCGGACGTTTTCGAATCGCCGCCGGTTTGAATCGGTTGGATGTCGGCATTTCGCCTCCGGCGCGAACAGCCCGAGCCTGGAGTTTGAGCAGCGCCTCTGCGGTTGCACGCTTTGCGTACAAAGACGCGTGCTCCGCAGCTTCTCCCTAAGCCGAGAAGACCTTGCCCTTGATCGGCGGCCCCGGCTCACTAGTTATCAACCCGTGGAGCCGCCCATGGCGCTCCTGCCCTTCCTGGGCGTTTCCTCCCTAATGACTGCCCGGCCTTTGTGCCGGGCATTTTTTTTGCCCGCTGCTAGGCCTTTGATCGACGCGCGGCGGGCGTCGCCGTAAACTCGATCCTTAGCGTCAAGCCGTTCCGACCCCGTCGGCGGCCGCAGTGGAGACCGAGTATGGACAAGGCCGAACTCAATCGCGTCGTCGAGCGACACAAGGCCGAGCATGAGGCGCTCAACGAGCGACTCGAAGCCTTGCGTAGCGGCAAGCTGCATGTCGGGTCCCGGGCGGATGACGGCAGCGTGCAGGATGAAACTCACGTGCACATCAGCGAGCTGGAACGCTTGAAGCAGTGGCTGGCCGAGAACGTCGCCCGCTACGAGGCGCTGTTGGGCGCCTAAGAGGCAGGCGCGCCGCTAGAACGGCCACGCATCGTTCTTCAGGCCGTTCAGGCTGGTGACGCCGATGGCGGCCATCAGCCTGTCGACTGTCACGCCCTCGACTGTGGGCGCCCATTTGGCCAGCCATATCAGCATGCCCAGCAGCAACTGGACCACAAGAGATGGCTCGCAAGGCGTGATCGAGCCGTCGGCCATGCCAGCCTGGATCATACGCTCCAGCCTGCGGGTCAGGTGTTGGCTACAAGCGGCGATCGCGTCGCGCTGGTCCTCGTCCAGATACGATCGGTCGCCGAAGTAGAGCAGGGGGCCATTGCGGGCCGACTCCACGAGCAGGGCGCGCAGAAAACGTTCGAGTCTTTCGAAGCCGGTACCGCCGTCCTCGTTCGTCTCGCTCAACACCCGCTCGAAACGCTCCAGCGAACTCTGATGGCAAGCGAACACCAGGGCCTGCTTGTTGGGGAAATAATAGTACAGCGCGGCGTCGCGCAGATCGAGCGCGGCCCCGATCTTGGTCATGGTGGCGAGGGCGTAGCCCTTGATGTTGATGATCTCGGTGGCCGCCCGAAGGATCGCGTCCCGCTTCTTGGCGGACTTCGGGCTGTGGGATAACGGTTTGTAGCCGTCCGGAGCGGCCGTCACGGTCTCGTCTTCGCCGGTCAAACCTGCGCGCTCCCCTGGTGTTCTCTTTACGGAACTTCCGCAGTGGTAGCGGTCCAACGCTGCTTTGGGCAAGGGCTCTGAGAACGCCGTTCTATTGCATCCTAAAATTTCTAACTTGTTCTAGAATATCTGGGGTGTACTCGAATCGACGCTGGGAACAAGGAAACGTCGAAACAGGCGATCGTGTCCCAGGGGGAAACCAGATGGCCGCGCAGGACCGTGTCCGCGCCCTCGGCGAGAGCGATGGGCCGCGCGACGTCGTCGCCGTACCGCTCAACGGAACTCACGATCGCCGGGTCATCGGGTCAGCACGGGGCGGCTCGATGCGCGTCGCGAGCGTGTCGAAGACTGAGAACAACAAGAACAAATCCAGGGAGAATTACGTGAAGAAGATGCATTTCGTCGGCGCGTCGCTGCTTGCCCTGGCCGTGGCCGGGCCGGCTTTCGCCCAGGATCAGGCGTCGCCGACCGGCAACGCCGCTTCGAGCGTCGAAGAGATCATCGTCACGGCGACCAAGCGCGAGCAGACGCTGCAGGACGTACCGATCTCGGTGTCGGTGACCGGGCAGAAAACCCTTGAGCGGGCCCAGATTCGCGACTTGATCGACCTTCAGTCGGTTGTGCCGTCGCTGAAGGTGTCGCAATTCAACGCCGCCAGCCAGACCAACTTCATCATTCGCGGCTTCGGCAACGGCAACGGCAACGACGGCATCGAAAGCTCGGTCGGCGTCTTCATCGACGGCGTCTACCGCTCACGCTCCGCATCGGCCTTGGACGACCTGCCAGAGGTCGAGCGGATCGAGGTTTTGCGCGGGCCGCAGTCGACCTTGTTCGGCAAGAACGTTTCGGCCGGCGCCATCAGCATCGTGACCAAGCAGCCGCAGTTCGATTTCGGCGGCAAGGCGGAGGTCAGTCTCGGCAACTATGATCAGCGACTGGTCAAGGGCACTGTCACGGGGCCGCTGAGCGACACCGTCGCCGTCCGGCTGTCGGGCAGCGTCAACAAGCGCGACGGCTACGCAACCAACGTCACCACGGGCAATGACGTGAACGACCGCGACCGCTGGTCCATTCGCGGCGACCTGCTGTGGGTTCCGACCGATCAGACGTCGTTCCGCGTCATCGCCGACTACAACAAGATCACCGAGGTCTGCTGCGCGGTGAACGCGGTCTATAATGGTCCGGCCACCCAGTTCATCGGCGCGCCGGCCCCGTTCGGCCTTGGCAAGCCGGTCGGCGATCCGGCCAAGATCTTCGACCGCGACGTGGTCTTCAATACAGATCCCTCCAACCGCCTGACCGGCAAGGGGATCTCGGGGCAGGTGGACCACAACCTCAGCTTCGCCAAGCTGACCTCGATCACCGCCTATCGCGAGCAGACCAGCGCCTCTTACCAGGACGTCGACTTCACCGGCGCCGACCTAGCCAACAAGGACGACGGCAACAAGATCAAGACCTTCACCCAGGAACTGCGCCTGGCCTCGAGCAGCGAGGGTCCTTTCAACTGGCTGATCGGCGGTTTCTATCAAGATGAGAAGCTCGATACCGGCCGGACGATCAACTACGGGAGCGACATCCGCGCCTATGCCGAAGGGCTGAGCGGGCAAGTCCCGGCCGCTTTGCTCGGTGCGCTGCCGACGGCGATCCGTCCGGCGTTGACCGGCCGGTCCAACCTTTACGCCCTGGAGTTCCTGCAGAGTCTGGTCACGCCGTCGATCGTACCCGGCTCGACCTATTTCCAGGCCAGCCAAGGCATCGACGACGACTATTCGATGAAGCAGAGGTCCTATTCGCTGTTCGGTCAGGCCGACTACCAAGTCACCGACAAGCTGACGATCACCGGCGGCCTGGCTTATCTGAACGACCGCAAGCGCGTGGCGTCGGACGTGGTCCTTCGGGACCCGTTCTCGGCCTTGAACCTGCAGGCCGTGCCTCACTTCTCGGCCCTGGGCCTGCCGGGCAACCTGTACGGCGCGCTCGGCAGCCTGCAGTTCTACTACGGCAACTCGCCGACCCACGGCCCGGTCAACTTCCCGAACGCCAACGAGTCCGGCGAGCTGAAAGGCGACAAAGTTACGTACGCCGTTCGCGCGGCCTACGATTTCGGCTGGGTGAACGCCTATGTCAGCTATTCGACCGGCTGGAAGGCAGGCGCCTACAACCTGTCGTCCGACAGCCGGCCGCCGAACGCCAACGGCGTGGGCCGCACTGCCGCGCCCGAGGACGTCAGCGTCTACGAAGCCGGCCTAAAGGCCAACTTCCAAGGCGGCTACCTGAATCTCGCGATCTTCGATCAGTCGATCAAGGGCTTCCAGTCCAACGCCTATACGGGCATCGGCTACAGCTTGGTCAACGCGGGCGAGGAGTCGGTGAAGGGCTTCGAGATCGACGGCGCCTACCGGCCGATCGACTGGCTGTCGCTGACGGCGGCGGCGACCTATCTTGATCCGACCTACGACTCCTTCACCGGCGCGGCCTGCGTGAACTACGACACCGTCCGCTGTCCGGTAGACCCGGCGACTGGCTTGCGCCCCAACTTCCGCGACCTGACGGGCGATCGTCCGGCGGGCATTCCCAAGTGGAGCGTATCGACCTCGGCGACCGTCTCGCACGACCTTGGCAAGGGCTACGCCGGCTATCTGCGCGTCGAGTACGACTATGTCAGCAAGACGCAACTGACCGAGACGACGCCGCCGAACCTGTCGACCTGGGGCCAGAGCATCGTCAACGCCAGCCTAGGCGTGACGAATGACGCCCATCAGATCGAGGTCACCCTCTGGGGACGCAACCTGACCAACGACGAGAGCCTGATCGCGACGTTCCCGACCGTGGCCCAGGATGGCAGCTACAGCGGCTATCCGACCCCGCCGCGCACCTACGGCGTGACGCTGCGCAAGACGTTCTAGTCGATCGCGGGCATGCGAACCGCCGCTCGATCCTCAAGGGTCGGGCGGCGGTTTCGCGTCGATTTTGAAGGATCGCGAAATGGTGCCGGATGAGGGGATTGAACCCCCGACCTTCGGTTTACAAAACCGCTGCTCTACCGCTGAGCTAATCCGGCCAATCCGCTGCTTCGGGCGGGCGTTCTCCTTAGCCGCAAGGGAGGGGGACGGGCAAGGGCGTCAGCCAACCTCTTCCATTGCCGTGTCATCAAACCAAGCTAAGGTACTATCAAACAACTGTTCGTGAGGGTGGCGAATGCGGATTTTGCGGACGATGGCGGCGGCGACGGCCGTCCTGGCTTTGACGGTGGGGGCGGCCTGGAGCGCGCCCAAGGCGGCCGCTCCGGCCCTGGTGGCGAGCGCGCCCGGCACCGCGGGATTCTCGCCCGAACGGCTCAAGCGCCTGGACGCCTACATGCAGGGTCTGGTCGATAAGGGCCACCTGCCAGGCGCGATCACCATGGTCGCTCGTCATGGCAAGATCGTCAGCTACGAAACGTTCGGCAAGAAGGCCATCGGCGGCGCGCCGATGACCAAGGACACGATCTTCCGCATCTATTCGCAGACCAAGCCGGTGACCGGCGTGGCGATGATGATCCTGTTCGAGGAGGGCAAGTGGCGTCTGGATGATCCGGTCACCAAGTTCGTGCCCGAACTGGCCAATCTCAAGGTCTACAAGAGCCAGAACCCGGACGGGACCTTCGTCACAGAGCCGGCGTCGCGGGCGCCGACAATGCGCGAGATCATGAGCCACACCGGCGGCTTCGCCTATGGCCTGCGGACGGATCAACCGGTCGAGAAAGCCTATCGCGACAGCGGCCTGCTGGGCTCCAAGACCCAGGCCGAGTTCCTGACCACCCTGGCCAAGCTGCCCTTGGCCAGTCAGCCGGGCGCCGAGTGGCGCTACAGCGTTTCGGTCGACATCCAGGGCCTGATCGTCGAGCGACTGTCGGGGATGAGCCTGGCCGACTTCATGAAGAGCCGGATCTTCGACCCGCTGAAGATGGTCGATACCGCCTTCTGGATTCCCTCGGCCAAGAGCGATCGTCTGGCCGCGCTCTATATCCCTGATCCCAAGACCCGCACGCTGACCCCAGCCAGCAATTTCATGGTGCTGGACGTCACCAAGCCGCCGGCGATCGCCTCGGGCGGCGGCGGCCTTGTCTCGACCACGGCCGACTACGCCCGTTTCGCCCAGATGCTGTTGAACGGCGGCCAGCTGGACGGCGCGCGGATCCTGGCTCCAGGCACGATCAAGCTGATGGCCTCCAACCATCTGACCGACATCGAGATGGCCGCGCCGGACGCGTCGTTCTCGCCGGCCAAGGGGATGGGCTTCGGTCTCGACTTCGCGGTGGTCACCGACCCGGCTCGGGACGGCACCTTGCAGGGCGAGGGGACCTACAGCTGGGGCGGCGCGGCCGGGACCTGGTTCTGGATCGATCCCAAGAACGACCTCTTCATGCTGGGGATGATCCACATCCTGGCCAAGGAAATCGATCCGGCCCTGGCCAAGATCAGCGACGACGCCTCCACCCTGGTCTACCAGGCCCTGGTCGATCCGTCGCAATAACAGCCCCTAGCAGGGCCAATAAAAACAAAGCTTAGGGAGCCGCTTATGAAGGCCGCCGTCTACTACGAAACCGGTTCGCCGGACGTGCTGACGTACGAAGACGTCGCCGATCCGCCCTGCTACCCCAGCGGCGTGGTGATCCGCGTCGAGGCGGTCAGCATCGAGGGCGGCGACACTCTCAACCGTGGCGGCGGCCAGATGGCGGGCAGCCCGCACATCGTCGGCTATCAGGCGGCAGGCGAGATCATCGAGGTCGGCGCCGAGGTCACCCACCTGAAGGTCGGCCAGAAGGTGGTGACGGTGAACGCCTTCGGCTCGCACGCCGAGCTGCGCAGTGTGCCGGCCCGCAACGCCTGGCCGATCCCCGAGGGTTTCGACGTCCGCAAGGCCGCCGCGATTCCGGTGCCGTTCGGCACGGCGCATGAATGCCTGTTCGGGGCCGGCCACCTGAAGTCCGGCGAGACCGTCCTGGTCCAGGCCGGGGCGGGGGCCGTCGGCGTCGCCGCCATTCAGCTGGCCAAGCGGGCCGGCGCGACAGTGCTGGCCACCGCCTCGAGCGACGAGCGGCTGGAGCGCCTGAAGCCCTTTGGCCTAGATCATGGGATCAACTATGGCCGAGTCGATGTGGTCGAGCAGGTGATGAAGCTGACCGGCGGCAAGGGCGTGGACCTGGTGGTCGATCCGGTCGGTGGTCCGACCCTGCAAGCCAGCATCCTGGCCCTGGGTTACCGAGGCCGCATCTCGCTGGTCGGACAGGCTGGACGCGAGCCGACCAAGGTGGACGTCTCGTCGCTGATGGGCGGCAACCGCTCCCTGACCGGCGTCTTCCTGGGCGCCGAGATCATGACCGACCGCGTGCACGACCTTATCCAGACCCTGATCGATGAGGCTGCCCGGGGCGAGCTTCAGGTCCTGATCGACAAGACCTTCCCGCTGTCGGAGGCCGCCGCCGCCCACGCCTATATCGAGAGCCGCCAGGCCGTCGGCCGGGTGCTGTTGATCCCATGACCAACAGAGTGCTGGCCCATACGGGCGCCAAATATCCGATCGTCCAGGCCCCGATGGGCTGGATCGCCCGCTATCCGCTGGCCAGCGCCGTCTCGCGGGCCGGCGGACTGGGGATCATCGAGACCTCGTCCGGCGAGACCGAAAACTGCAAGGCCGAGATCCGCAAGATGGCCGACAGCGGCCTGCCGTTCGGGGTGAACCTGCCGATCCTGTTCCTCAAGGACGACGCCATGCTGCGCTTCGTCTGCGAAAGCGGGGTGAAGTTCGTCACCACTTCGGCCGGCAGCCCGGCCAAGTTCGTCGGGCCGCTGAAGGACGCCGGCATCGTCGTCTACCACGCCGTGCCGACGCTCGACGCGGCGGTCAAATGCGTCGAGGCGGGTGTTGACGGTCTGGTGGTCGAGGGCGCCGAAGGCGGGGGCTTCAAGAACCCGGAGGAGGTCTCGGCCCTGGTGTTGCTGCAGGCCATCCGCGCCCGGGTGGATGTGCCGTTGATCGCCGCGGGCGGCATCTGCGACGGTCGCGGCATGGCCGCCGCCTTCGCCCTGGGCGCCGAGGCCGTGCAGATGGGCACCCGCTTCGTCAGCGCCGCCGAAAGCCCGGTGCACGACAATTACAAGGCCGCGATCACGGGCGCCAAGGAGACCGGCACCTGGGTGCTGAACAAGAAGGCCAGTCCCTGCATTCGCGCCCTGAAGTCCGAGCGGACCCGTGAGATCCATGACGCCGGCCTGATGCCGCCCGACGCCTTGAAGGGCATACTGGGCGTCTATTTCGGCGGCGACATGGAGGCGGCTCCAGCCTTGGCCGGCCAGACCGTCGGCCTGATCGACGAGGTCAAGACGGCCGCCCAGATCATCGACGAGACCGTCGCCCAATTCTTCGACATCACCCAGCGGCTGGGCGCGCTCGCCGCCAGCCGCGGCTTCTGAAAGACCGATCCCATGATGCAGAACCTGTTTTCCCTGAAAGGTCGCGTGGCCCTGGTCACCGGCGGCTCTCGCGGTATCGGCAAGATGATCGCCGAGGGCTTTCTGACCCATGGCGCCCGCCGGGTCTATGTGTCGGCACGCAAGGCCGCCGCCTGCGACGCCGCCGCCGAGGAACTGTCGGCGATCGGCGAATGCATCTCGCTGCCGGCCGACGTCTCGACCCTGGAAGGCATCAACGGCCTGGTGGCGCGGATCGCCGAGCGCGAGGACAAGCTGGACATCCTGGTCAACAACGCCGGCGCCGCCTGGCGCGCGCCCTTCGACGAGTTCCCCGAGAGCGGCTGGGACAAGGTCGTGGACCTGAACATGAAGACGCCGTTCTTCCTGACCCAGGCTCTGATCGGCCACCTGCGGGCGGCCGGCAAGGACCATGTGGCCAAGGTGATCAACATCGCCTCGATCGACGGCCAGTCGGTGACGACGGACGAGACCTATCCCTACGGCGCCTCGAAAGCCGGCCTGTTGCACATGACCAAGCGGATGGCCCTGCGCCTGGCGTCCGACAATATCGCCGTCAGTTGCATCGCCCCCGGGGCTTTCGCCTCGGACATGAACAAGGTCGCTCGCGACCACGCCGACGCGGTGTCGAAGTCCATCCCGGCGGGGCGGATCGGCACGACCGAGGACATGGCGGGCGCGGCCATCTTTCTGGCTTCGCGGGCAGGGGACTATGTGACGGGATCGGCCGTCACCGTGGACGGCGGGGTCAGCTTCGCGCGCTGACCCGGGCTTCAAGGCTTGCCCGGGCTCGGAAATCCGCCGAGCTCGGCCGGCTCGGCGTCGCTGAGTTCGACCCCGGCGTTGGAGCCGCAGCCCACCGGCTTGGGCGGTCGGGCCCCGCGTTCGCGGGCCGACATCAGCGCCCAGCCGCCGGGCTTGAGAATCTCCAGCGGCGAGAAGCGGGCCTTGTAGGCCATCTTCTCGCTGCCCGGGACCCAGTAGCCCAGATAGACGTAAGGCAGGCTGTTGAGCTGGGCCTGCAGGATGTGGTCCAGGATGATGAACGAGCCCAGGCTGCGCTTGGTCAGGCTGGGGTCGTAGAAGCTGTAGACCAGCGACAGGCCGTCGGCGAGCACGTCGACCAGCACGCAGGCGATCAGGTCGCCAGGACCGCGGTCCTGGGAGCGCAGGCGGTATTCGATCAGGTGGGTGCGGACCGCGGTGTCCTCGACCATAGCCACATAGTCTGGCCACGTCATCTCGGCCATGCCGCCGTCGGCGTGCCGTGTCAGCAGGTAGCGCCGCAGAAGCTCGAACTGCTCCAGCGTCGCCTCGGCCTCGACCAGATGGCGCTCCAGATCGGTGTTGCGGGTCAGGACCTTGCGTTCCGACCGCGAGAACACGTAGTCGCCGGCCGGAGCGCGGGCCGACTGGCAGGCGCGGCAGGTCTCGCAGGCCGGGCGATAGGCGATGTTCTGGGAGCGACGGAAGCCGACCTGGGTCAGGCTGTCATTGACCGTGGGGCCGTCCGATAGCGGCAGGTGGGCGAAGACCTTCCGCTCCTCGCGTCCGGGCAGATAGGGGCAAGGCGTGGGCGCCGTGAGGAAGAAGCGCAGCTGTCGCGTCGGGAAATGCTGCGTCACGGAAAGCGCCGATCCTCTAGTGGCCTCGCCCGATACACCGGGCCGGTAAGGGATTAGGCGGCATCCGCGACGGTTGCGCAAGCTGTGCAGTGCGCTTGAGCCTCATCGTGGCGCAAGGCGCTTCATTAGGCCCGTCAGAGCCCATCGGGGAGCACCGGCTTTTCGCGCAGCAGCACGATCGAGATGCGACGATTGCCCGCCAGGGTGGGATCGTCCGCGTACAGCGGCTCGGAATTGGCCTTGCCCGAGACTTGGTAGATGCGGTCCTCGTCGACCCCGGCGCCGCGCAGCACCTGGCGCGAGGCGTCGGCGCGTGAAGCCGACAGGGACCAGTCGCTGTCGGCGCGCTTGCCGGCCGCGCTGGCGCTGGTGTGGCCCGAGACGGTGATGCGGTTGGGCAGCTGGTTGATCACCTTGGCCACGGCGCGCAGCAGGATGCGGGCCCGGTCGTTCGGCTCGCGCGAGTTCTCCTTGAACATCGAGCGGCCGTCCTGGTCGATCAACTGGATGCGCAGACCCTCGGGGGTCTGGTCGATCATGATCTGCTTGGACAGCTCGGCCAGTTCCGGCATGTCCTGCAGCGACTGGCGCAGCGACTGGGCGGCCGAGGCGAAGCTGTCCTGCTCCTTCTTGGCCAGGGCGTCGCGCAGCGCCTGTTCGCTGGCCGAGTCGAGGCTGGCCGAAGCCGTGCTCTGGCCGTCCTTGTTGGTCTCGGTGGGCGCTTCGGGGGCCATCTGCTGGACGACCGACATCTTGCCGTCGGCCTTGGCGCCGTCGTCGCCCAGCGAGGTGCCGCCCAGGATGCCGCCCGAGCCGCTGGTGGTCGAGGAGATCGAGGCCGGCGCGAAATAGTCGGCGATGCCCTGCTTCTGCTCGGGGCTGGTGCTGTTCAGCAGCCACATCAGCAGGAAGAAGGCCATCATCGCGGTCACGAAGTCGGCATAGGCGACCTTCCAGGCGCCGCCGTGGTGACCCCCGCCGACGACCTTCTTGACCTTCTTGATGATGATCGGCTGTTCGCCGCTGACGGCCATTGCGCTTAAGCCTGCTTAACCCTGTTCGAGCGAACGTGACGGCCGGATGTTAAAATGCCGTTGCGATCGGGGCCGCGAAGGGCGATGTCGGGCGTCTTCCAATAAGGAGTTCGCGGCATGAAGACGGCGTTTATCGGCCTGGGCGTGATGGGCTTTCCGATGGCGGGCCACCTGAAGGCCGCCGGCCACGAGGTCACCGTCTTCAACCGCACGCCGGAAAAGGCCGCGCGCTGGGTCGAAAAGCACGGCGGCGCGTCGCGGCCGACCATCGCCGAGGCGGTGGCGGGCGCCGAGCTTGTGTGCCTGTGCGTGGGCAATGACGACGACGTGCGCGACGTCGTGGCGCAGGTGCTGCCTGCCATGGGGGAGGGTGGTGTGATCGTCGATCATACGACAACCTCGGCCACGGTGGCCCGCGAGATGGACGCCGCGGCGCGCGCCGTCGGCCGCTGGTTCGTCGACGCCCCCGTGTCGGGCGGCCAGGCGGGAGCCGAGAACGGCCAGCTGACGATCATGGCCGGCGGCGACGCGGCCGCCTACGCCCGGGTCGAGCCGGTGCTGGACGCCTACGCCAAGGCGATCCGCCTGATGGGCCCCTCGGGCGCGGGCCAACTGACCAAGATGTGCAACCAGATCGCCATCGCCGGCGTGGTCCAGGGCGTGGCCGAGGCCCTGCACTTCGCCAAGCGCGCCGGCTTGCCGACCGACGACGTGCTGGCCGCGATCTCCAAGGGCAGCGCCCAGTCCTGGCAGATGGAGAACCGCTGGAAGACCATGTCGGAGGGCCAGTTCGACTTCGGCTTCGCGGTGGACTGGATGCGCAAGGACCTGGGCATCGCCCTGGCCGAGGCGGCGGTGAACGGCGCCAAGCTGGAGGGCACGGCGCTGATCGACGGCTTCTATGAAGAGGTCCAGGCGATGGGCGGTCATCGGTGGGATACGTCCAGCTTGGTGGCCCGGCTGGAGACGTAGGTTTCCGGTTCGGAGCGTCTCTGCACAGACCGCTTACCCCCTACGGACCGCTTCGCGGTCGTCTTCCCCAGAGGGGGAAGAGGGGCGCGGCGCGGCGTCCTCCGCCCCCTCTGGGGGCGGACAGGCGGCGAAGCCGCCAGGTGGGGGCAAGTGTTGGCGGGCACGATCTCTCAGGCTCACGCGGCAAGCCGCTGAGTTGATGGAAAGGGTCGCGGAGCGCCGGACACCGTCCGGAGTTTGAATAAAGAATACCGTTTCGACGAAGCCCTGCGCTCCGCGCCATCGTTATCCGGGAGCCCGCGACGCTGAGCCCTGTTAGAGCCTCGCCGCCTTGAAGCCTCCGACGGGCGGGCCAGGTCAACGAAACCTGGTCCCGGACCGCGAGCGCGTCACCGCTCGCCTGCTGCTCGGCCAGCCCTCACGCCACGCCGTTTTAGTGTTCCATGCCCGGCCGGCCCTGGAGACGTGAGGTTTGACGCGCCCCTACACACTCGGGCGCCGCCGCCAACAGAGCTTCCCGCTCGATCGCCCCCCGCCGCCGCATCGGTCGCTGGCCATGCGCCCTTTCCCTGCGTCGAGGTGAGACCAGGATACGGCGGGTTTGGAGGATGGGGATAAGTTCGGTCGAGAAAATCTAGCGTGTTGAAAACGCTGGGGTCTGCTCGCTGAACTCCGAGCATAAGTCGCTCGAAACCCTCTCCCAGAGGGAGAGGGAGGGGCCCGAGCGAAGCTTGGGAGGGTGAGGGGTTAAACCGTCAGACGGCGTGCCGGCAGGGCGTTCGGTGAAAAATCGGACAGGGCGTCACCCCTCTCCCTCCCACGCCTGCGGCGCGGGTCCCTCCCTCTCCCCTCCGGGAGAGGGCTCAAAAAGAGGCCCCGGCCGGCGCCGCGTCCCTAGCCTTGTGCCGCGTTGAAGCGGATCGGGATACGGACGCTGGCGCCGTCGACGGCCTGGCCGTTCTCCATCTGCGGGCTCATCCGGAAGAACTTCGACAGCTTGATCGCCGCCTTGCCGAAGCCTTCCTCGGAGGGGGTCTCATCCACCACGCTGCAGGCCTGGATCGCGCCGTTGGCGGCCACCGTGCAGTTCAGGGTGGCCATGCCCCCGACGCCGCGCCGCATGGCGCTTTCCGGATAGAAGCGGCTGAACTCCGAGGCCCCGGGCTTCTTCAGCCAGTTGGGACGGGTGACGACCCTCGGCTGGGGCCGAGCAGGTTCGCCTTCCGAAGGAGGGGTCGTCGTGAAGGTCGGCGGCCCCGAGCCCTTGACGTCCGTCGGCTCGGCCTTGGCCACGACCAGGTTCTCGACCTGGGTCTGGGTTGTCGGCACGGGTTCGCGCGGAATGACGGGGTTCGACTCGACGGGTTTGGGCTTGGCCAGATCGGGTTTGGGCGGCGGAGGCGGCGGGGGTTGCTTCCATCGCTCTATGATCGTCGTCGGCGGGCCAGGATACTCCGTCGTGATCGGCGTCACGTACTTCTGATAGGCCAGGTAAGCGAACAGGCCGGCATGAGCGGCGGTGACGACCACCAGCGCCGCGACCAGGCTCTTGGACGGCTTGCCGCGCGGGGTGTCCAGACCGGGAATGTAGGAACCGACCGTGCCTTCGTACGCGACCATGACAACCTCCTTCAGCGCCGACCGCCTGATGAAACCGGGGTCGATAAAGGAAGCCTGTCACGTCGAATTACGTTTGTAAATATTACGAGTCTAAAAATATTACACGCGTAACTGCGACGAGCGGCCACAGGCAAATTCTGCCGGGTGGGCGGTCGTGGTTAAGGCCTGATTAACCATGCGGGTTCACATCTTCGGGCATGGCGAATGTCACCTCCATCCGCAGTGTCGTCGAGTCGGCGATCCAGCGCGCGTCCAGCGCGACGGGCGTGGATTTCACGTTCCTGATGGGCACGGCCAAGCGCGAGAGCGGTTACAACCCCGCCGCCAAGGCGCGGACGTCGTCAGCCTCGGGCCTGTTCCAGTTCGTGGACCAGACCTGGCTGTCGACCCTGAAGAAGCACGGCTCCAAGTATGGCTACGCCCGCTATGCCGACCTGATCCAGCAAGGCTCGGACGGTCGTTACCGGGTCACCGGCGACGAGGCCCGCAAGGCCGTGCTGAGCCTGAAGCTGGATCCGCACGCCGCCTCGCTGATGGCCGGCGAACTGGCCAGCGACCACGCCTCATACCTGCGCGGCCGGGTGGGCCGGTCGCCCACCTCCGGCGAACTGTACGCCGCCCACTTCCTGGGCCCCAAGGGCTCGGCCCGGCTGATCGAGGCCGTCGGCAATTCGCCGGGCGCCAGCGCCGCGGCGATGTTCCCCGAGGCGGCGGCCGCCAATCGTTCGATCTTCTATCGCGAGGGGCGCGCGGCCACGGTCGGCGAGGTCTACGCCAACCTGACCAAGACGGGCGGGGGCGGGGCCGTCCCCGATACGGCGCCGACCGCCGCGCCGGAAACCGATCAAGGCTTCGTCCAATACGCCACCGGCCGCCGGCTGGAGCGCATCCGGCAGGAGGAGGCGCTGGTCAGCCTGATCCTGCGCGGCTCGCAGAACGCCGACGACGGCTTCAGCCTCGCCTCGAACTCAGGCGGCGGTTCGTCGGCCTCGCGGATGACCAGCTCGATGTTCTCGTCTGAGATGCTGCGCGTGCTGTCCGAAGCCAGCGACGGCGTGAAGAGCAAGCGGTAACCGATCGCTTTCCCTCCCCTTCATGGGGAGGGTGGCCCTGGCAGCGCCAGGGTCGGGTGGGGCTTGCTGACTCAGCAAGCAAACCCACCCAACACCCTGCACCGATCCCCCACCCGACCCGCTGCGCGGGCCACCCTCCCCACAAGGGGGAGGGAAAGCGGTTAGCGACCCACCACCGTTCCAATCTGATCCTCCGACCACCCAATCTCCGCCAGCACCGACGCGGTGTGCTCGCCCAACCCCGGCGCCGGCCCCCTCGGCCCGTCCTCGGAACCCGGGAACCGCGCTGGACCCGCCGGAGCCGGGAAGGTCCCGCCCTTGCCGTCCGGGGTCTCCACGAAACAGCCGGCGGCGGCCGCCTGCGGGTCCGTGACCAGGTCGCGCGGCGTCTGCCAGGGCGCCCAGGTCAGGTCGCCGGCGTCCAGCGCCACGGCGGCCTCGGCGTAGTCCATGCCGCCGAACGCCTCGTCCAGAATGTCGACCAGGGCCGCGCCGTTCTCCCGCCGCAGCCGGGCGCTGGTGAAGCGCGGGTCCTCGGTGAGGTCCGGCCGGCCCGCCGCCGCCGCGATCCGCGCCCAGTCGGTCGAGCCCTGGCGGGCCAGCAGGCAGATCCAGCGGCCGTCGCGGGTCTGGAAGAAGTTGGCCAGGGGCTGCACCGCCTCGCGCCGGGGCCGGGTGGAGGCCAGCTTTCCGAACCGCAGCTGGATGGCCATGTCCGAGCCGATCGCATAGACGCCGGTGCGCAGCAGCGAGGTCTCGACCAGCCGGCCGACGCCGGTGCGCTGGCGTTCGTGGACCGCGGCGAGGATCGCCGCTGCCGTCGCCAAGGACGTCACGTGGTCGCCCATGCCGGTGCGCAGCGGGAAGGGCTCGGCGCCCTTGGGCCCGGTGATCGCGCCCACCCCGGCCCGCGACCAGAAGGCCGCCACGTCCATGCCGGGCCGGTCGGCGTCGGGGCCCTCCAGGCCGTAGCCGGTCAGGCTGCAATAGATCAGGCGCGGATTGATCGCCTTGAGGCTCTCGTAGTCCAGGCCCGCCCGAGCCAGGCCGGCGGGGCGGACATTGGTCAGGAAGATGTCGGCGTCCTTGACCAGGGCCTTGGCGGCGTCGCGGCCGGCCGGCGCGCGGATGTCCAGCACGACCGAGCGCTTGCCCCGGTTGTCCAGTTCGAAGATCGGGTTGGCGGCCTGGTCCGAACCCAAGGTATCGAAAAAGCCCCGCATCGGGTCGCCGTCGGGCGACTCGATCTTGATCACGTCGGCGCCCCAGTCGGCCATGATCCCGGCCGCGCCCGGGGCGGCGATATAGGTGGCCAGCTCGATGATCCGCAGATCGCGCAGCATCCCGTCCTCCCGCGTCTTGTCGTTGCGGGCAGTGTGGACGACTTAAACGGCCGTTGGAAAGGGTTTAGGCCACGGCGGCCTGGTTGAGGCTCTTGCGGTCCAGCGTCGCGGCGTCGGCCACGGCCCGGGCCACGGCGGCGACGCTGACCGGCTTGCGCAGCACGGTGTCGGCGCCGGCGTCCAGGCATTCGCGAGCCTCGTCGGCGTCGCCGCCGATCACCGCCACGATCGCCACGTCGCGGTTGGCGCCGTCCAGGGCGCGCAGGGCCGCGGCGGTCTGCGGACCGTCCAGGATCGGCATGCGGCCGTCCAGCATCACCAGGTCGAAGTCGCAGATCTTGGCCAGGTCCAGGGCGCGGCGGCCGTTCTGGGCGTGGACCACCTGGTGGCCCAACTGCTCGAGGATGGCCCGCAGCATGGCCGCGTTCAGGGCGTCGTCCTCGGCGATCAGGATCCGCAGGTTGCGGGGCGGGGCGCCGGCGGCCTCGACCGGCGGCTGCATCTCGCCGTCGACGGGCTCGATCGCGCAGACGGCGTTCTCGTCGAAGGGCAGGGTCAGGGTGAAGCAGCTGCCGACGCCGACGGCGCTGGTGGCCTCCAGGGCGCCGCCCATCAGTCGGGCCAGCTGGCGTGACAGCGACAGGCCCAGGCCCGCGCCGTTGACGCCGGCGCCGGTGCGCTCGACGCGCTGGAACGCCTGGAAGGCCTGTTCCATCTCGTCGCGCGACAGGCCAGGACCCGTGTCGGCCACCTCGATGGCGATCAGGTTGTCGCGCCGCTCGACCCGGACCTCGATCCGGCCCCGGACGGTATATTTGACGGCGTTGCCGACGATGTTGGCGATGATCTGGCGGGTGCGCAGGGCGTCGCCGATGGCCGCGCCCAGCTGGCGGCGCTCGAGGTCGGGCTCGACATGGACGACCAGCTCCAGCCCCTTGGCCACGGCGTGCGGACGGTCCAGCAGCACCAGGTCGCGGATCAGGCGGACGGGCTCGAAGGCCACGCTCTCGACCGCCAGCCGGCCGCTTTCGGCGGTTTCGGAGTCCAGGGTGGCGTTCAGCACCGCGACCAGGTCCTGGGCGGCGTCGAGGGCGGCGTTCAATTGTTCTCGCGACGGCGCGGCGCGGCCGCCCTTGCCGGCGGCGGCGGCGAGCACGTGGGTCACCCCGGTCAGGCCGTTGCGGATCTCGTGGCTGAGGGTGGCGACGATGTCGGACTTGGAGCGGGCGGCCCGCTCGGCGGCCTCCAGCACGGTCAGCCGCTCCTCCAGCAGGGCCTCGTGGGCCAGGGCCAGGGCGTGCTGGCGGCGCAGCATGCGATTGAGCACCAGCGACAGGGCCATGGCCAGGGCGACGGCGCCGAAGGCCATGCCGCCGGCCCGCTCGCTCTCGGCGCGCGAAAACAGCAGGTACAGCGGCCCGGCCGCGGCGACGGGGGCGGTCAGCAGCAGGGCCAGCAGGCAGGGGGCGGCGAAGAAGATGCAAACCACGGCCGCGCCGGCCGACAGCAGCAGCAGGGTTTCGCGCACCCCGCCCGCGCCGTCGGCGAAGACCGCCATCTGGCAGACCGCCAGCGCCCACAGCAGGCCGGCCATCACGTGGACCCGCGCGCGGCGGACCAGGTCCTGGGCCGCCGGACCCCGTAGCCAGGCGACCACGCCGTAGAAGGCGCCCCAGTTGATCGCGAACACCGCGAAGCTGATCGCCATCCAGCGGGCGTTCTGCGCGAACGAGCTGGCCCAGACATAGATCGGCAGACTGACGGCGAACACGGCCAGCGCGTAGGGCAGCAGCGCCGCCTGGGCGTCGAGCGCCAGGCGGGCGTCGGCGCCGCCGTCCGCGGGGGTGGTTTGTCGGCGCTCGGCGAACAAGGAGTGATTCCTCGGCTGGTGAGCCCAGACCCTAGGGGATCACGGTTTGCGCCGCGTTACGGCTTATCGTTAATCCCCACAGGTTTGAGGGCAAACAATCGTTAAGCATAACCGGTGATGATCCGATTCCTCGCCGTCCGTGGGGGACTGGGGGAGAACGATGGCCACGACCCGCGCCGCCCTGACCGAACACGACATCCGCATGCTGGTGAAGGGCGCGACGCCCGACGAGCGCGCCTTGGCCGCCCACAAGCTGTGCCGCACCATCGATCGCGCCGAACTGGACGACGAGCAGCGGGTCCTGGCCGGCGAGATCCTGCGGGTCATGGCCGCCGACGCCGCCGAACTGGTCCGCCGCGCCATGGCCGTGACCCTGCGCAATTCGCCCAGCCTGCCCGTCGATGTCGCCAACCGTCTGGCCCGCGACGTCGAGAGCATCTCGCTGCCGATCATCAGCTTCTCGCCGGTGTTCAGCGACGCCGACCTGGCCGAGATCGTCCGCCTGGGCGGTCCCGCGCGCCAGATGGCCGTGGCGAAACGTCCCAGGCTGTCGCGCAAGGTATCGGCCCTGCTGGTCGAGCAGGGCGACGAGGACGTGGTCGTCGCCGTCTGCTCCAACGACAACGCCCGGATGTCCGAGGGCGCCCTCAATCGGGCTCTGGAACGCTTCGCCCAGTCGGAGCAGGTTCTGACCGCGATCGCCTACCGCTCGACCCTGCCGCTGTCGGTCACCGAACGCCTGATCGACATGGTCGGCGACCAGTTGCGCGACCACATCCTGGCCACCCATCCGCTCTCGGCCGAGCGCACCCTGGAACTGATCCTCGACACCAAGGAGCGGGCGACGATCGACCTGGTCGATCAGGCTGGGCGCGCCACCGACGCCAAGGCCTTCGCCGCTCACCTCCACAGCGTGGACCGGCTGTCGCCGTCGCTGCTGCTCCGGGCCCTGGCCCACGGTCACATGACCTTCTTCGAGTGGGCCGTGGCCGAGCTTTCGGGCGTGCCGCACCATCGCACCTGGCTGATGATCCATGACGCCGGGATCCTGGGCCTGAAGGCGATCTGCGAGCGGGCGGGCCTGCCGCCGCGTCTGTTCCCGGCCTTCCGCGCCGGCGTCGACGCCTTCCACGCGCTGGAATACGACGGTCGCCCCGGCGACCGCGAGCGGTTCCAGGAGCACATGATCCAGCGCTTCCTGACCGCCTCTCCGGCGGTGTCGCGCGAAGACTCCGACTATCTGCTGGACCGCGCCGATCAGCTGGGCGAACGCGGCAGGGCGGTCGCGGCGGGGTAACAACCTCCCACCATTCCGCTCATCCCGGCGAATGCCGGGACCCAGATGGAATGGCGGTGTTGCTGACGCCATGAACTCTGAGCTCTTCCAGTCAGCCATGCCGCTTTGGGATCTGGGTCCCGGCGTTCGCCGGGATGAGCGGAAGTGAAGGCTAAACGCCCGTTCGAAATCCTCTGGCCGCCACCCCGCTTCTGCGCCAACCTCGCCCGATGCCAGAGCGCGCCGAAGATCCGATCCGCCCCGCCGCCACCATCCTGATGCTGCGCGATCAACCCACCTTCGAGGTGCTGATGGTCAAGCGGCACCACCAGATCGACTTCGCCGCCGGCGCCCTGGTCTTTCCGGGCGGCAAGAGCCACGCCGGCGACCACGATCCGGCCTGGACCGACCACGCCACGGGCTGGGAGAGCGTCGAGGCCGACGGCGCGCCGCTGCGCATCGCCGCCATCCGCGAGGCCTATGAGGAGGCCGGCGTGCTATTGGCCCGCGACGCGGCGGGTGAGATCTATGTCGGCGAGGCGGCGATCGACGTGAGGGCGGCGGTGGCCGAGGACCGCATGGCCTTCCTCGACGTGGTCCGAGAGCTTGGCCTGAAGCTGGACCTTGCCGCCCTGACCATCTTCGCCCGCTGGATCACCCCGCCGCTGATGAGCAAGCGCTTCGACACCTGGTTCTACGTCGCCCACGCGCCGCGAGCCCAGCTGGCCATCTGCGACGGTCACGAGGCTGTCGACGCCGAGTGGATCGCGCCGGGCCAGGCGCTGAACCTAGCCGCCTCGGGTCAGCGCAAGGTGATCTTTCCCACGCGCATGAACCTGCAACTGCTGGCGGAAAGCCCGCACGCGGCGGCGGCGATCGCGGCGGCGCGGGTGCGGCCATTGGTCACCGTCGAACCCTGGGTGGACGGCCCGTCCTTGAGAATCCAGCCGGACGCCGGCTACGGCGCGGTGGCCGAGCCGCTGTCGGCGCTATAGCGCCTCGACTGTGCGCCGGATTCGGCCGTCTGTCAGACAACCGACGCAGCTAGACTGATCTCTTTGAATTTTACGAGCAGCCTGCGGCAAAGCGTCCTGACCAGGCGATCAAAACCATGCATCAGGGTTTTGTTAACCCAGCCTTGCAAGCTTAGATTCAGAAATGGCGCGTCCGAGTTTTTGCCTTTCTTTCTAAGAATATATTTGAAGACCATAGGCAAGGAAATGATCAAATCAATCGGGCGCGGCAGAAAATCTCAGGACGGTAACAAGATCCTGGAAGTATTGCAGGCCAATATAATGGTCGCTGATGATAAGCTGAATATCATCTACATGAATCCCGCCGTGCAGGAACTACTACGGGAGAACGAGGCGGTCATTCGGAAGGAGCTGCCCAATTTCAGCGTGGCTACTCTGATCGGCAGCAATATCGATGTCTTCCACAAGAACCCGTCGCATCAGCGCGATATGCTGGCCCGCCTGACCGATCGGCATAGCGCCACGATCCGGGTCGGCGCCCTGGCTTTCGACCTTCTGGTGACGCCGCAACGGCAGGGCGGCAAGGTCGTCGCGTTCGTGGTCGAATGGGCCGACGCCAAGGCGCGTTTGCTGAACCTTGACTACACCGCCCAGATCGCGGCGATCAGCCGGTCCCAGGCGATGATCGAGTTCTGCATCGACGGCACGATCGTCGACGCCAATGAAAACTTCCTGACGGTCATGGGCTACAGGCTCGATGAAGTGGTGGGCCGCAAGCACGCGATGTTCACCGAACCGTCCTATCGCGACAGCCAGGACTATGCCGATTTCTGGGCCAGCCTGGTGCGCGGCGAGTATCAGGCCGCGGAGTTCACGCGGGTCGCCAAGGGCGGCGGCGTCGTGACGATCCAGGGTTCCTACAACCCGATCCTGGACGGTAACGGCAAGGTCGTGAAGATCGTCAAGTTCGCCACCGACGTCACCAAGCGGGTCGAGGCCGTCACCGAGATCGGGGCCGCCTTGACGGCGCTCGCCCAAGGCGATCTTGAGCAGCGCATCGACAGGGCGTTCACGCCGGAACTGGACAAGCTGCGCCTGGACTTCAACCGGGCCCTGGAGACGCTGCAGGCGACGATGAAACTGGTCGGCCACACCGCCGCGACCATTCGTGCCGGCACCGACGAGATCGGCGCCTCGTCCGACGACCTGTCCAAGCGCACGGAGCAGCAGGCCGCGAGCCTTGAAGAGACCGCCGCCGCCCTGGACGAGATCACCGCGACCGTCAAACGCGCCGCCGAGAACGCCAAGCAAGCCTCGTCCGCCGCCTCCGGAACGCGCGCCGACGCCGAGCAATCGGGGGCGGTGATGCGCGAGGCCGTGCAGGCCATGGGCGAGATCGAGCAGAGCTCGGGCCAGATCACCCAGATCATCGGGGTGATCGACGAGATCGCCTTCCAGACCAACCTGCTGGCCTTGAACGCGGGCGTCGAGGCCGCGCGAGCCGGGGACGCGGGGCGCGGCTTCGCCGTCGTGGCTCAGGAGGTGCGCGCGCTCGCTCAGCGCAGCGCCGACGCCGCCAAGGAGATCAAGACCCTGATCGCCGGCAGCACCGCCCAGGTTGGGCGCGGCGTCAAGCTGGTCGGCGACACGGGCCAGGCCCTGACCCTGATCGTCGAGAAGGTCGCCCAGATCGACAGCCTGATCTCCGAGATCGCGACCTCGTCCCAGGAGCAGGCGGTCGGCCTTAACGAGGTCAACGCGGCGGTCAATCAGATGGACCAGGTCACTCAGCAGAACGCCGCCATGGTCGAGGAAGCCACCGCCGCGGCCCATACGCTGCGCTCGGAGACCCAGACCCTGGCCGATCTGATCGGCAAGTTCCAGTTCGGGGCGGTGGAAGGCGCCGCTTCGACCCGGCGCAGGCCGCAACCGGCGCCCGCGCCGTCGCCGGTTCACGCCGCTCAGCAACGGATCAAGGCCTTCGCGAGCCCCCGCCCCGGCGCGTCCGGCAATGCGGCGGTGAAGGTCGATACCTGGGAGGAATTCTGATGGCCGAGTTGTCGGGACCGGGTCAGCTGGAGCTGATCTCCTTTGAGATCGGCGGCCAGGAGTTCTGCATCGACATCAGCGTCGTGCGCGAAATCCGCGGTTGGACGCCCGCCACGGCCATGCCCCAGACGCCCGACTATATTCGCGGGGTGATCAATCTGCGCGGCGCGGTGATGCCGGTTCTGGATCTGCGAAACCGCCTGGGGCTTGGTCGCACCGAACCGTCCTCGCGGCACGTCATCGTGGTGGTGCAGTTCGAGAGCCGGATGGTCGGACTGCTGGTCGACGCCGTACAGGAGACTTTCATGGTCGACGCGACCCTCCTTCAGCCGCCGCCGGCCATGGACACCACCGGTGAACTCTTCGTCGACGCCATCATTCCCCTGGAAGGCCGCATGCTGAGCCGTCTGGTCGTGGGCGCTCTGATGCCCGGCGGGATCGCGATGGCCGCCTAAGGCCGATGAGTACGCCGATCCGATCCGGGAACGACCCGGAAGCCTTGAGGTCAGGCGTCGGCCCCGGCTCTTCGCCTCGCGTCGCAGTGCTACGGCCGGGATGACGGGTGAATTCATCGATCCGGCGGAATCAAACCCTAGACCATCCCCGTCGCCGCGCCCTCGGCGAAGCCCCGCAGCCGGTCGGCGATGACCTCGCCGACCGCCTCGACCGCAGCACGGCGCGGAAAGTGACTGCGCCAGGCGATGCGCACGGTGCGTCCGGCCTTGGTCGCCAGCGGCCGCAGCACGATGCCGGCGTCCTGGGCCGCCCCGGCGGCCAGCCCGGGGATAAGCGTCGTGCCGTAGCCCGCAGCCACCATGTTCAGCAGGGTCGGCAGGCTGGCCGCCCGTAGGGGGCCGCCCTGGGCCGCATCGCCGCCGCAGGCCTCCATCGTCTGGTCGCGCAGGCAGTGGCCATCGGCCAGGACCAGGATGTCGCGCGCCAGGTCGGTCTCCAGGATCACCGAACGGCTGGCGAGGGGATGCTCGGGGGGCAGGGCGGCGAGGAAGGGCTCGGCGAACAGCGGCTGGCTGATCAGGTCCGGGCCGTCCACCTCGGTCGCCAGCAGGGCGGCGTCCAGCTCGTGGGCGCGCAGCCGCTCTAGCAGGGCCGAGGTCTGGTCCTCCCACGGCTCCAGCTCCAGCGTCGGCAGCGCCTCGCGCAGAGGCGCGAACACCAGCGGCAGCAGATAGGGCGCCAGGGTCGGGATGATGCCCAGCCGAAAGCGCCCGGACAGCGGGTCGCGCAGATTGCGGGCGGTGGCCAGGACGGCTTCGGCGGCGGTCACCGCGGTCCGGGCGTGGCCGATCAGCTGCAGACAGGCGGCGGTCGGGGCGGCGGTCTTGCTGGAACGCTCGAACAGCGTCACGCCCATCAGGTCCTCGAGCTTGCGGATCTGCACGGACAGGGTCGGTTGGCTGACGCCGCACGCCCGGGCGGCGCGGCCGAAATGCTCATGCTCGGCCACGGCCAGGAGGTAGCTGAGATCGCGAAGATTCATAGGCTGAGCCTATAGGGTCGATTGAGATTTGGTGCTTCTTTTTATCACAATGGTGGGCAAATTATGAGCCGGGCCGTCGCCTGATTTCAGCGAGCGGCTCTGGACGCGGATCGCGTCCGGTCTTCGAGGTCGGAGCCAGATCGCGCGACGCATGATCGCGGTCGGTTCCGGCGTCCCGGGAGGACGCTTGGATGCCACAGACGGTGGAAGCCGTGTTGCGGGAGGAATTGCGGCGCGCGGGCCTGCCTGGGCACGGCGCCTTGCCGCGCCTGCTGGCCTTGCTGCGCGCCTCGCCCGACGTGCACGTGACCCTGGCGGAGGTGGCCGACATGGTCGCCGAGGCGGGGATGGCCATAACCTCGGCCGAACTGGCCCGCCTGCTTGAATCGCTGGCCGATCACGGGCTGATCGGCCGCCTGCCCACGACGACCACGGAGCTGGTGTTCGACACCGTGCCCGAGCCGCATTCCCATCTGATCTACGAAGAGTCCGGGCAGGTGGTGGATCTGCACGTCTCGGCCGACACGGTGCTGGCCATGGTCCGCGACGCCCTGGCCAAGCGGCCGGACGGCGTCGAGATCCTGGTGCGTTTCCGTCGCGAGCCGGGGGCGGCGCCGGACCCCGCGATCAGGGTCACGGCCGATCGGCCTCCGGATGTTCCCGAGACCTGACCTCAGCCCGCCGGCGGCAGCTTGGCGCCCGCTTCGCCGACCCAGGCGACGATTTCCGAAAGCGCCTGGGTGACGGCCTGGTCGTAGGCCGGAATGATGGCCGACAGACGGTTGTCGGCGGCCTTGACCCTGGCCACGAACACCTTGTCGCCCAGCAGGGCGCGGTCGTTGCTGCGGGTCATCACGGCGCGGATCTCGACCAGCACTGTGGGCGGGGTCTCTGGGCCGTCGAGGTAGTCGGTCTCGAACGAGCGGACCTCGAAACGGACGGCCATGGCCGCCTTGAGCGCCTCGCCGCGCGTGACCAGGCGGGCGCGGCTGTTCTCGCTCTCGAAGGCGCGGGCCACGGCTTCGTCGAACAGCACGATGGCCGGCGAAACCCAGCGCGCGTCCGAGATGTAGGCGGCTTCGCCGTTGGTCACCGACAGCAGGCGGTCGCTCATTGCCGCACGGGTGAAGACCGTCGGGGTTTTGAAGACCCCGAAGCTCTTCTCGCTGCTCGGCCGCGAGCTTTCCGCCGCGACGTGGCCGAAGCGGTAGAGGCCGGCGGGCTCGCTCTTGGGGAACAGGCTGATGCAGCCGGTGAGGGCCACCGCGACGGCGGCGACCGTCAGCGACCGCAGGGTGGTGTGCAGGATGCTCACGGCTTGACCTCCAGTTCCTTGGCGGGCGCCTTGCCGACCAGGGCGCGCGGGTTCTGTTCGACTTCGCTGACCAGCCGGTCCAGGGATTCGGCGGCGGACTGCAGGGTGATGACGGCCGACGACAACTGCGGCAGGCCGGTGGTGGCGAAGTCGGCGGTGGGGCCTTCCAGCTTGCCGACCATGCCGCGCACGTCCTTCGCCGTGGCCTTCAGTTCGTCGGCGGCGTCGCCCAGGTTCTTCAGCGTGCGCTTGACGTCGCCGTTGGCCAGGCCGTTGACCGAGTCCGACAGCTCGCCGATGCGGGTGGCGGTGGCGTCGATGCTCTGCAGCGCCTTCTGGGCGTCGGCGATGATCGCCTTGCGCTCGCGCAGTTCGGCGGTGACCGATTGGACGTCGCTGACCGCGGCGCTGAACGTCTTGACGTTGTCGTCGGACAGCACGCGGTTGATGCGGTCCAGGGCCTCGATGGTCCGGGTCAGCACCGTGCCGCCGCCCTCCAGCAGGTCGGACAGGGCGCTGCGCTGGCTGCGGATCACCGGCACCTCGTCGTTCTTGACCGTGCTCTTCAGCAGCGGCCTGGCGGGCGTGCCGGCGGCGATCTGCACGTAGTTCACGCCGGTGATCCCCTGAGGCTCGAGCGTGGCGAAGCTGTCGGTCTTGATCGGCACGTCAGAGGTGACGCGCACGCGGGCGATGACGCGGTTGGGGTCGGATTTGTCGAGCGCGATCTTGGTGACCTCGCCGACCTTGATGCCGTTGAAGTGCACCTCGCCGCCGTCCTGCAAGCCGCGCACGGGGCCGACGAACAGCACGTCGTACAGGTCGTATTCCTGGTTGAAGCTCAGCTTGGCCAGCCAGACGACGAAGACCAGCAATCCCATGAACAGCAGCAGGGTCGCCGCACCCACCAGGGCGTAGTTGGCGTTTCTTTCCATCAGTTCGTCCTCGGAGTCGTCTCGTGCGTCGCCTTGCCGGCGGCGGCGCGTCCGCGCGGTCCCATGAAGTATTCCTGGATCCAGGGGTGGTCGTTCTTTTCCAGCTCCTGGACGGAGCCGGTGGCGACGACCTTCTTGTCGGCGATGACCGCGATGCGGTCGGTGATTTCGTAGAGCGTGTCCAGGTCGTGGGTGATCATGAACACGGTCAGGTCCAGGCTGTCGGACAGATCCTTGATCAGGGTGTCGAAGGCCGCGGCGCTGATCGGGTCCAGGCCCGCGGTGGGCTCGTCCAGGAACAGCAGCTCGGGGTCCATGGCCAGGGCGCGGGCCAGGCCGGCGCGCTTGCGCATGCCGCCCGACAGCTCGGCCGGCTTGAGATTGCCGGCCCGGGCGGGCAGGCCGACCAAGGCGATCTTCAGGTCGGCCAGGTGCTCGATCTCGCCCCTGGGCAGGCGGGTATGCTCGTGCAGCGGCGCGGCGACGTTCTCGCGCACCGTCAGGTTCGAGAACAGCGCGCCTTGTTGGAACAGCACGCCCCAGCGGCGCTCGATGATGTTCCAGCGATGGCGCGAGGCGTCGGCCATGTCCTGGCCGAACAGCTTGACCGAGCCGGCGTCGGGGACCTTCAGGCCGATGATGGTGTTCAGCAGCACCGACTTGCCGGAACCCGAACCGCCGACCACGCCCAACACCTCGCCGCGATCGGCGGTCAGGTCCAGGCCGTCGTGGATCACGTTCTCGCCGAACCGCGAGACCAGGCCGGTGACCCGGATCGGCGGCGCCTCCGCGGTCGAGGGGGGCTCGTCCTCGACGGTGTTCACGTCGAGCGCGGTCATACGTTCATCTCCATGTAGATCAGGGCGAAGACCGCATCGATGAAGATGATCGCGAAGATGGCGTGGACCACGGCGGCGGTGACCCGGCGGCCCAGCGACTCGACGTCGTTGCCGACCTCAAGGCCCTGGCGGCAGCCGATCGCGGCGATGACCATGGCCATCACCGGGGCCTTGGACATGCCGATGAAGAAGTGCTGCACGCCGACGCTGTCGGCCATGCGCTGCAGGAAGAAGGTCGGCGACAGGTCCAGCACCGCCCAGGTGACCGCCATGCCGCCGGCGAGCCCCGCCAGGGTGGCCACGAAGGTGAGCAGCGGGATCGTGATCAGCAGGGCCGCGAAGCGCGGCAGCACCAACGCCTCGTAGGGGTCGACCCCCATCACCTGCATGGCGTCGATTTCCTGATTCATCTTCATCGAGCCCAGCTCGGCCGCGAAGCTGGAGGCCGAGCGGCCGGCCAGGAGTATGGCGGTGATCAGGATGTTGAACTCGCGCAGCACCGAGATGCCGATCAGTTCGACGGCGAACACCTGGGCCCCGAACTGGGTCAGCAGGTTGGCGCCCAGCAAGCCCACGACCGCGCCGATGAAGAAGGTGGTGGTGGCCACGATCGGGATGGCGTCCAGCCCGGCGCGTTCCGCCAGCGACACCACGGGCGCCCACCGGATCCGGCTGGGCTTGACGATGCAGCGGCCGATGGCGATCAGCAGATGACCCAGGAAGGCCAGGGTGCCGTAAAGGTCGTCGCCCAAGCCGTAAACGCCGCGACCGATGCGCTCCAGCAGGGCCGTGAAGCCTTTGCGGGGCGGCGCGGCCTCGGGTTCGACCTGGATGGCGTCATCGACCAGCTTCAGCAGGCGCAGGGTGCGGGGCCCGGCCTTGATGTTGCCCGCGCTAATCCGGCCGTCGGCGGCGCGGATGATCGCATAGGCGCCGGCGGTGTCGCACCGGGTGATGTCCCGCAGGTCCAGATCGACGGCGTCCGAACCCTCCATGGCCTGGACCAGGCGCTCGCCGGCGTCGATCATGCCGCGGGCGGTCCAATCCCCCGAGAGCACGGCCGTCTTGTGACCCGCGGTCTCCTTGAGGGTGAAATCAGCCGGAGCGCCCATGAAGTCTTGTCGGTCCCTCTATCCGCCGTCGAACCAAACTGGCGCCGACCAAGCCCAAACGTGCCAAGGCCAGGCTTGTTGCCATGCTTGTTGCGTTAGGAATAGGCGGGCGCGACGCGTCGCGCTAGCGGACATGTCCGGCCAGCCTTGAAATGGGGCGAAAGCGCTGAACCGTTGTCGCTAAAGGTGCGTTCTATGGCGCGCAACGGGGGCGTTGCTCTAGAAGGCCCGTATGGTCCCGAGTTTGGTCAACCGCCGCGCGGCGCTGGGCGGTCTTTCGCTGTCGGCGGTTCTCGCCCTGGCGCCGCGTCTTGCCGCGGCCCAGGCGCCCGCCGTCGACGACGCCGTCAGCCAGCCGTTCTCCGTCGAGGCGCTGCGTGAGCGGGCCCGCGCCCTGGCGGCCGCGCCTTTCGCCAAGCCCCCGGCGGCGCCCGCGCTGACGGGCCTGTCCTATGACGAGTACTTCCGCATCCGCTTCCGGCCGGAGGCCGATCTCTGGAAGGACCGCCAGCCGGCGTTCCGGGCCGAGTTCTTCCCGCCGGCCTATCTGTATCCGCGTCCGCTGCCGATCTACGAAGTGGCGGCCAATCTGGCGCGACCGATCGCCTTCGACCCGGCGATGTTCGACATCCCCGGCGAGCACGCCGACGTCGCCAAGGGCTGGAACGGCTTTTCCGGCTTTCGCCTGCTGTGGCCGCTGAACGAGGCCGGCAAGCTGGACGAGGTGGCGGTGTTCCAGGGCGCCAGCTACTTCCGCAGCCTGGGGCGCGGCCAGCGCTATGGCCTGTCGGCGCGTGGCCTGGCGATCGGGGCGGGCGAGCCGAACGAGGAATTCCCCGACTTCACCAGCTTCTGGCTGGAGAGGCCGGCCATCGACGGCGACGCGGTGGTCGTCCACGCCTTGATGGACAGCCCCAGTTGCACGGGCGTCTATAGCTTCACGATCCGGCCGGGCGACGACGTGACGTTCGACGTCGCCGCCAGCGTCTTCCCGCGCGTGAGCATGACCAAGACCGGCGTGGCGGCCATGAGCAGCATGTTCCTGTTCAACATCGCCGATCCCGCGCCGGTGGAGGACTATCGCACCGCCGTGCATGACAGCGACGGCCTGGCGATCTGGACGGGGCGAGGCGAGCACATCTGGCGGCCGCTGCAGAACCCCAAGGCCCACCGCCTCAGCAACTTCCCGGACGACAACCCCAAGGGCTTTGGCCTGGTGCAGCGGGCCCGGGCGTTGGAGGACTTCGGCGACCTGCAGGCCCGCTACGACCTGCGGCCCAGCCTATGGGTCGAGCCCCTGGACGCCTGGGGCGAGGGCGCGGTGCATCTGGCCGAACTGGCCACCACCAAGGAGAGCGACGACAACATCGCCATCTTCTGGCGCCCCAAGGCGGGGTGGAGGGCCGGAACCCAGGTCGACCTGCGCTATCGCCTGCATTGGGGCCAGGAACGCTTCGCCAGCCCCGACGCCCGGGTGTTCCGGACCCGCACGGGCGCCGACGCCCAGGCCGGCCTGCGCCTGTTCACGATCGACCTGCAGGGCGGAGCCCTGGCCGAGGGGCTGGACGGCGTGGCGATGGACCTTCAGGTCCAGGACGGCGAGATCGTCTGGCGCGACCTGTCGCCCTATCCTGACGAGGCTTCGGCCCGCGTCGCGTTCGGGGTGCGCCCCAAGGCGGCCAACATGGACCTGTCGCTGCGCCTGATCCGAGGCGATCAGGCGATTTCCGAGACCTGGCGGTATCTCTGGACCGCCTAGGCGCTCCTTGTCCTCGTTTCAGGCACGTCACTGGCTGACTTTGAATGGCAGCGCCTATCGGGATGATAGGAACAATCAACTTTTACCTATCGGTGGAAGGGGGTTCACTGACGCTTGTCGGCGTTCGAGGGCCGCAAGCTAACCGGAGGAAGAGCGATGGATGGGAATGTCGAGAGCGGCGTTCAGGGCCAGTGCCCCGTGGGACACGGCCGAGGTCGAGGCAATCGCGACTGGTGGCCGCAGAACCTTAGCCTTGAGAGCCTCAATCAGCATTCGCCGCGCGCCAATCCCATGGGCGAGGCCTTCAACTACGCCGAGGAATTCAAGTCGCTCGACCTCGACGCGGTGATCGCCGACCTGCACGCCCTGATGACCGACTCCCAGGATTGGTGGCCGGCCGACTTCGGACATTATGGCGGCCTGTTCATCCGCCTGGCCTGGCACAGCGCCGGCACCTATCGCACCAGCGACGGGCGCGGCGGCGCGGGCGGCGGTCAACAGCGGTTCGCCCCGCTCAACAGCTGGCCGGACAACGCCAACCTCGACAAGGCGCGCCGGCTGCTGTGGCCGATCAAGCAGAAGTACGGCCGCAAGATCTCGTGGGCCGACCTCTATGTGCTGGTCGGCAACGTCGCCCTGGAATCGATGGGCTTCAAGACCTTCGGCTTCGGCGGCGGCCGGGCCGACGTGTGGGAGCCGGAGGAACTGTACTGGGGTCCGGAAGGCAGCTGGCTGGGCGACGAACGCTACAGCGGCGAGCGCCAGCTGCACCCGGCGCTCGGCGCGGTGCAGATGGGCCTGATCTACGTCAATCCCGAGGGGCCCAACGGCAATCCCGACCCCGTGGCCTCGGCGCGCGACATCCGCTCCACCTTCGCGCGGATGGCCATGAACGACGAGGAGACCGTCGCCCTGATCGCCGGCGGCCACAGCTTCGGCAAGACCCACGGCGCGGGCGACCCCTCGTTCGTCGGCGTCGAGCCCGAAGGCGGCGAGATCGAGGACCAGGGCCTGGGCTGGCGCAGCAAGCACGGCACCGGGATCGGCGCGGACGCCATCACCGGCGGCCCGGAAGTGATCTGGACCCAGACGCCCACGCGATGGAGCAACTTCTTCTTCGAGAACCTCTTCAAGTTCGAATGGGAGCTGCACGAAAGTCCGGCCGGCGCCAAACAGTGGCGCGCCAAGGACGCTCCGGCCGACGTCCCGGACGCCTATGATCCGTCGCGCAAGCACGTGCCGCGGATGTTGACCACCGACCTGGCGCTGCGGTTCGACCCCGAATACGAGAAGATCTCGCGGCGCTTCCTGGAGAACCCCGACCAGTTCGCCGACGCTTTCGCCCGCGCCTGGTTCAAGCTGACCCACCGCGACATGGGGCCCAAGCGGCGCTACCTCGGCCCGTTGGTGCCGCAGGAGACCTTGATCTGGCAGGATCCGATCCCGGCCGTGGACCATCCGCTGGTCGATGCCGCGGACATCGCCGCGCTGAAGGGCAAGATCCTGGCGTCCGGGCTTTCGGTCGCCGAGCTGGTCTCGACGGCCTGGGCCTCGGCCTCGACCTGGCGCGGTTCGGACAAGCGGGGCGGGGCCAACGGCGCCCGCGTGCGCCTGGCGCCGCAGAAGGACTGGGAGGTCAACGACCCGCCCGTCCTGGCCAAGGTGCTGAGTACGCTGGAAGGGATCCAGAGCGACTTCAACGGCGCAGCGTCCGGCGGCAAGAAGATCTCCCTGGCCGACCTGATCGTGCTGGGCGGCGTCGCCGCGGTCGAGAAGGCGGCCAGGGACGCGGGGACGCCGGTGGACGTTCCGTTCAGCCCCGGGCGCATGGACGCCTCGGCCGAGCAGACCGACGCGGAATCGTTCGCGCCGCTCGAACCGTTGTCCGACGGCTTCCGCAACTATCGACGCGCGGGCGAGCAGTTCATGGCCCCGGAGGAAGCCCTGGTCGATCGGGCGCAACTTCTGCGTCTTTCCGGACCGGAGCTGACGGTGCTGGTCGGCGGCCTGCGGGTGCTGGGCGCAAACACCGGCGGCTCGAAGGCCGGCGTCTTCACCGACCGTCCGGGCGCGCTGACGAACGACTTCTTCGTCAACCTGCTCAACATGGGCACGACGTGGAGCCCGACGGCCGTCAACGCCTTCACGGGGCATGACAGAAAGAGCAGCGAGTCCCGCTGGACCGCCACGCGCGTCGACCTGATCTTCGGCTCGCACGCCGAACTGCGGGCCTTCGCCGAGGTCTATGCCGCCTCGGACGCTCAGGACAAGTTCGTGAAGGACTTCGTGAAGGCCTGGACCAAGGTGATGAACGCCGATCGACTGGACCTGGCCTGACGATCGAATCCTAAAGCGCCCGAGAGGGCCAGAGCGGGGCGCCGTTGGTAAAGCGGCGCCCCGACTTTTGTCAGGACCACAGCGCGCGGCCGCCAACCAAACATCGTTCGCCCAACCAAGGCCACGCTTCAAGCTTGGTTAACAAATTCCCGTCACGGCTATCGCCCTAAGAAAACAATGACTCGGGGCCGTCCGCATGAGCGCCAAAGACCAGCTCGACCAACGTCTGAGCTTCATGCGGTTCGACCATCGATCGCGATCGGCGCTGCAGGCGGCCAAGCCGGCGCTGGACGCGGCCATTCCCGAGGCGATGGATAGCTTTTACGAACAGCTGCGTAGCTTCGCCGAGACGCGCGCCTTGCTGAAGGACGGACGGGGCGAAGGGGCCCAGGCCCGGCAGGTGGCGCACTGGAAGCGGATGCTGTCGGGCGACCAGGGCGCCGACTATCTGGCGGCCGTGGAGCGCATCGGCCAGTCAAACGCCCGCGCTGGTCTTGAGCCGCGCTGGTCGATCGGCGGGTATGCCCTGGTGCTGGACAAGCTGATCCACGCGGTGCTGGGCAAGCGTTCGAAGACGGGACCGTTCGGCGGCGGCAAGGCGGACGCCGGATCGGCCGACCAGGTCTCGGCCGTGGCCAAGGCGGTGTTCCTCGACATGGACCTGGCCGTCTCGGCCTATTTCTCGGTGCTGCTGGAAGAGCGCGACCGCCTGGAAGCCGAGCGTCAGGCCGCCGAGCAACAGCAGGCGGCCGCTGTCGCGGCCTTGGGCGTGGCGCTGTCGCGGCTGGCGGCCGGAGATCTGTCGGTGCGCATCGAGGGCGCGCTGTCGCCGGAGTTCGAGCGCCTGAAGACCGACTTCGACAACGCCGCCGCGGCGCTGGACAAGGCGATGAGCGCGGTGTCGCGCGGCGCCCAGGGCATCCGGGCCGGGACCGACGACATCGCCCAGGCCGCCGACGACATGGCCGAGCGCACCGAGCAGCAGGCCGCGACCCTGCAGGAGACCGCCGCCGCCGTTGAACAGCTGACCGCCACGGTCGAACAGACCGCCAGGAGCGCCAAGGCCGTCTCGGCCCAGGTCCGGGAAGCCGCCGACGACGCCCAGGCTTCCGGCGCGGTGGTGACCCGCGCGGCCGAGGCCATGACCCAGATCGAAGCCTCCTCGACCAAGGTCTCGCAGATCCTGGGCGTGATCGACGAGATCGCCTTCCAGACCAACCTGCTGGCTCTGAACGCCGGCGTCGAGGCCGCCCGGGCGGGCGACGCCGGCCGCGGCTTCGCGGTGGTGGCGCAGGAGGTCCGGGCCCTGGCCCAGCGTTCGGCCGAGGCGGCCAAGGAGATCAAGACCCTGATCGCCGATTCCAGCCGCCAGGTGGGCGAGGGCGTCGATCTGGTCGGCCAGACCGGGGCGGCCCTGCGCGGCATCGTCGACAAGGTCGGCGCCATCGACGTCCTGGTGGATGAGATCGCCGCCTCGGCCAACGAGCAGGCTTCGGCGTTGGGCCAAGTCAATGTGGCCGTCAACCAGCTTGATCAGGTCACCCAGCGCAACACCGCCTTGGTCCAGCAATCGACCGAGGCCGCCCACGCCCTGCGCGCCGAGGCCGCCGACCTGTCCAACCACGTGGGCGGTTTCCGGACGGGTTCGGCGGCGGGCGGCGACACCGCGGCGCCAAAGGCCCGCGAACGCGTGGCGGCCTTCGCGCGACCGGGACGCTAGGCGCTGTCCCCACCGGCTGGAGAACGCTATCAAGGCGGTATGGATCGCAGACGAAGACTCCTGATCGTCGGGGGCGGCACGGCCGGGTGGCTGACGGCGGCCTATCTGGCCAAGTCCCTGCGGGCGGCCGAGCAGGCGCACCTGGAGATCACCCTGCTGGAATCGCCCGATGTCGGCATCATCGGCGTCGGCGAGGCCACGTTCCCGACCATCCGCAAAACCTTGCAGTTCCTGGGCATCGACGAGGCGCGGTTCATCCGCGAGACCTCCGCCACCTTCAAGCAGGGCATCCGGTTCAACGACTGGGCGTGGGCGCCGACGGAGAGCGGCCAGCGTCACCAGTACTTTCACCCGTTCGAGGCCCCGTTCTCGACCGACGGGACGTCTCTCGCGCCCTACTGGCTGCTGCAGAACGAGGCGACGCGCGCCCCATTCGCCGAGGCCATGACCATCCAGGCTCGGGTGGCCGACGCCCAGCGCGCGCCCAAGCGGCCGCACGAGGGCAACTTCTCGGGCCCCCTGAACTACGCCTACCACTTCGACGCCGCCAAGCTGGCCCAGGTGCTGGCCGAGCGGGCCCGCGAGCTGGGCGTCCGCCACCTGCGGGGCCTGCTGACGGGCGTCGAGCTGGACGCGACCGGCGCCATCGACCACGTGACCTGCCAGGAGCACGGCCGGCTGGACGCCGATCTCTATATCGACTGCACCGGGTTTCACGCCGAACTGATCGGCCAGGCGCTGAACGCTCCGTTCAAGTCGGCGCGGTCGATCCTGTTCGCCGACCGGGCCCTGGCCTGCAAGATCCCGTACGATCGACCCGACGCCCCGATCCAGAGCTTCACGATCGCGACCGCCCACGAGGCCGGCTGGACCTGGGACATCGGTCTGAACGGCGCGCGCGGCGTCGGCTGCGTCTATTCCAGCGATCACATCGACGACGATCGGGCGGCGGCGATCCTCCAAGCTTATGTGGGGGAGGGCGTCGAGATCGCGCCCCGGGCGCTGGCGTTCGAGGCCGGCTATCGCACCAAGCAGTGGGTCAAGAACTGCGTGGCCGTCGGCCTGTCGGCGGGCTTCCTGGAGCCGCTGGAATCGACCGGCGTGGTGCTGATCGAGGCGGCGGTGGCGATCATCGCCGAGCTGTTCCCGCACAACGGTCCGATCAGCGCCCCGGCCTTCCGCTTCAACGAGCTGATGACCGCCCGCTACGACAACATCATCACCTTCCTGAAGCTGCACTACTGCCTCAGCCAGCGCCCCGAGCCGTTCTGGCGTGAGAACGCCGACCCGGCCTCGATCCCCGAACGCCTGGTCGATCTGCTGGAGCAATGGCGCTGGCGTCCGCCCACCCGCTACGACTTCATCCTGGACTTGGAGACCTTCGCCTTCTTCAACTACCAGTACATCCTGTACGGCATGGGCTTCAAAACCGACCTGTCGCCGGGGCGCAGCGAGTTTCCAGACGTGGCGGCGGCCGAGAAGGTGTTCGCCAAGATCCGAAACTTCGGCGAACGCGCCACCCACGACCTGCCCAGCCACCGCGATCTGATCGCCCAGATCAACCGCTTCGGCTTTGACCGCTCGCTGGAACCGGCCTGAGGCCCTACAAAAAAAGCCCTCGCTCCGGCAGGGAAGCGAGGGCTAGGGAAGCGAGTTTGAAAGGGTCTAGGCGGCGGCCTTGGCGACGGGTCCGTCGACGGCGTCCAGCTCGCCGGATTCGCGGGCCTTCTTGCCGTAGACCACCTCGAACAGCGGGCTGGCCATGACCGTGGTGACGATGGCCATCAGCACCAGCATCGAGAACAGGGTCGGGCCGATGATGCCCTTCTGCAGGCCGATATTGATGATGATCAGCTCCATCAGGCCGCGCGAGTTCATCAGGGCGCCGATGCCCATGGCCGTGCTGTGGTTCTCGCCGGTCAGGCGGGCGGCGGCGTAGCAGGCGCCCCACTTGGCCAGGATCGAGCAGGCCAGGATGCCCAGGGCGATCAGCAGAAGGGTCGGCGAGTTGACCATGTCCATCCGGGTGTTCAGGCCCGAATAGGTGAAGAACATGGGCAGCAGCATGACGACGGCGATCGGCTCGACCTTGCGTTTCAGCTCCTCGACCAGCTTGCCGCGCGGCATGACCACGCCAAGGATGAAGCCCCCGAAGATCGCGTGGATGCCGACCGCGTCCATCAGGAAGGCCGAGGCGCAGAAGGCCAGCAGGATCAGCGCCAGCACGGTGTGGCTCATCTCGCCTTCGCGCTCGACCATGCGGCCCAGCGGAGCCAGGATCTTGGGGCCCAGGGTGACGATGAAGGCGACATAGGCCAGGCCGCCGCCGATCGCCAGCACGGCCACGCCCGGCCCGCCGCCGAAGGTGGCCAGCACCACGGCCAGCACGCACCACGAGACGGCGTCGTCGAAGGCGCCGGCCGTCAGCGACAGCGTGCCCAGCGACGTATTGGCCAGGCCGCGCTCATTGATGATCCGCGCCAGCATCGGGAAGGCGGTCAGGGCGATGCAGGCGCCCATGAACAGCGTGGCGCTGCCCTGGCTGATGGTCGGGGCGAACAGGCCCGGGACCTTCAGCAGGAACGGGGTGATGATCGCGGCGATGACGAAAGGCGCGGCGATGCCGGCGAACGACACGCTCATGGCGCTCTTGGCCTTGGCCTTGAAGTGGCCGGCCTGGAAGCTGGTGCCGACCATGAACATGTAGAGACCCACGCCCAGCTGGGCGCCGACATACAGGACGTTCTTGGTTTCCTTGGGGAACAGGGCCAACTGGAAGTCGGGAAACAGCAGGCCCAGCAGGGATGGGCCCAGCACCACGCCGGCGATCATCTCGCCCACGACCTGGGGCTGGGCGAGGAACTTCTGGCCCAGCCAGCCGACGACGCGGCAGGTCAGGATGATGACGGCCAGCTGCAGGAAGAAATGGACGCTGAAATCGGTCGGCGTCAGGCTGTTCGCGGCCGCGACGGCCGGACCGTGCGGCGACAGAACGTCGGCCGCCGTGCTGATCGCACTGGAAAAGATATCGGACACGTGTGTCCCCCCGTTTGAATCCTTCGGCGTTGACCGCCGTTGACGCCAAGCCGCGCAGAGTTGGCTTTGGGGCGCAAGACGAAAAGCCGATTTTGAACGGAGCCTACAGAAGATTGTTTTTGCTGGCTTATTTCCTGTTGCCCGAACAACACAATGTAGTAACGTACCTACAAGACAGCCTTGTCAATGTAGGTATGTAGGCACGTGAAAGTCATCTCCAGTCGTGACTTCAACCAGGATGTCAGCCAGGCGAAGCGGGCGGCGCGGATTGAACCGGTGTTCGTCACCGACCGCGGCAGGACCACCCATGTGCTGATGAGCATCGAGGCCTATCGCAAGCTGACCGGCCAGAGCGAGACGATCGTCGACCTGCTGGCCATGGCGGTTCCCGTCGTTCTCGACATCGCCGACACACGCTCGGATGAGGCCTGGGATCGGCCCACGGATCGGCGAAGCTGATGTATCTGCTCGACACCGGCATCGTCTTCGAGCTGCGCAACGCCAAGACGGGCGGCACGGATCCGGGCCTGGCGGGCTGGGCCGCCAGTGTCGCCCGCTCCAGCCTGTTCATCTCGGCGATCACCCTGCTGGAGCTGGAAACCGGCGCGGCCCGGGTCGACCGCAAGGACAAGGTCGCGGGCCTGGCCCTTCGGACCTGGCTGAACGATCAGGTGGCCGGCGCCTTCGAGGGGCGGATCCTGCCGGTCGACGCCGCCGTCGTGCGTGGGCGCGGCCGGTTGCCGCTGACCGACGCCCGCGACGCCCTGCTGGCGGCCACGGCGCTCGAGCATGGCCTGACCCTGGTGACGCGGGACGTCGCCGCCTTCAAGGTCAACCGGCTGAAGGTGTTCAATCCCTGGGGCTACAAGCCCGAGGCGTTGGACGACAGCGAGGACTGGGGCCAGGCCGCCAAGGCCAGCAGTCAGTGGCTGCGGAACATCTTCGTTCGGGGGTAGGGTTCGAGGCCGACCTAGCGCCGGTGAGTCAGTCGACGGAGTTAGGCTCATAGCTGACCTTGGCGGGTCTGCTTTGGGCCTCCGTCGTCTTGACCTCGCGGGTTTTCCAGAGCGACCAGCCGACGCCGGCGGCCAGGATGGCGAAGGTGATCGACAGGGACAGGGCGGCTGGGAACTTCTCCCACCCCAAGGCGTCGGCGATGAAGATCTTGCCGCCGATGAACACCAGCAGCACCGCCAGGGCCTGTTTCAGATAGGCGAAGCGATGCAGGACCGCGGCCAGCGCGAAGTACAGGGCGCGCAAACCGAGGATCGCCATGATGTTGGAGGTGTAGACGATATAGGGGTCGGTGGTGATGGCGAAGATCGCCGGCACCGAGTCGACCGCGAAGACCAGGTCGGCCAGTTCAACCAGCACCAGGGCCAGGAACAGGGGCGTCGCCAGACGGGCGACCTTGCCGGTGCGGGGGTCGACGCCCTGGACGAAGAAGCGGTCTCCCTCAAGGCGGTCGCTGACGGGCAGGACGCGACGCAGAAGCTTCAGCGCCCGATTGTTTTCCAGGTCCATCGGCTTGTCGCCCGCCATCAACATCTTGACGCCGGTCAGGATCAGGAAGGCGGCGAACAGGTACAGGACCCAGCCAAACTGGCTGACCAGAGCCGCGCCGACGCCGATCATGATGGCGCGCAGCACGATCACGCCCAGCACCCCCCAGAACAGCACGCGATGCTGCAGGGCCGGCGGGATGGCGAAGAATCCGAAGATCAGCGCGATCACGAAGACATTGTCGATCGCCAGGCTTTTCTCGATCACGAAGCCGGTCAGATATTCGACGCCCGCGGTCGTCCCCAATTGCAGGGCCACCAACCCGCCAAAGCCAAGGCCCAGGCTGATATAGACAAGCGACATCACCAGGCTTTCACGGACCCCGATCTCGCGTGTCTTGCGATGCAGGACGCCCAGGTCGAACGCCAGCAGGGCGATGACCGCCAGCATGAAGCCCGCCCACATCCAGAGCGGTTTGCCGACCACCGGCAGGGTTAGGAAGTCCATGGTTTAGCTCACAGACAGGGGACCGCCGCGACACGACGTTGGAGCGCGTCGGGGCGGTCGCAATCTCAGGAAAGGGTGTGAAGGCCTGCTCAGACCCGGATGTCGAGCATGCCCTGGTTTAGCGGCGCCGCCGCCGGCGCTCGCTCCAGGCGATCTGGCGGCGGCACAGGCTTGGCGGTGGGCTGGCTGGCGCGGGACGCCGCCTGCACCAGGGTCTGCTGGACCATTTGCAGCGAAACCCAAGCCGTCGCGGGAGTATAACCGCCGACTCTCATCGCGGCCCCCGCGCGGTGATCAGCTCGAACTGGATCGGGTCGAGCCCCAGCAGCTTGCAGACCCGCAGCAGGGCGTCGCGCTCTTCGGCGTCGAAGCCGCCATCGGCCCCCGCCACGGCGCAGGCCGCGTTGACGACAACCCGGGCCGCATCGTCGCGACCGCGCAGGCGGCGGACCGCCATTTCGGCCTCGAAGCGGGCGGCGTCGGGGTCCTGTTCAAAGCGTTGGTCCAGCGCTTCAAAGGCCTCCAGCGCATCCTCGACGCCAAAGACGGCGAACACCGCCAGACCCCGCATCCTTTCCAGCATTCGCGCCCGCTCCTCGGCGGTGACCCAGCCATCGGCATGGGACACCAGCGCGCAGGCGGCGACCAGAGCGTCCAGGTGCTCCAGTTGCGACGGTGTCCAGGCGTCGGTGATGCGCGGACGCGTGGCGTGAACGGGATTCAAAGACATCGTTGCTCTCCTCTGTTGGGAGGGCGCGCCCGATGTCCGGGCTTGCTGGGCTCTGGGGGAACAACCCTCTGGACCCGGCATCGAGCGCACCCGATGCGGTCCGACATCACGATCGCGCCGTTCGGCGTCGCGTTTCGTCAGAGGGGCCCGGCCCGCTCCTGACAGATTGGACGCAAAACGCGCGGGCGCAAGACCATGGCCGATTGATCTTCGACATGACCTAGATGAGATATTGAAATGATGGCTAGGCGTCCGCGGCCTTGGGCAGGGGCTCGAGCCTCTGGCGATCAAGTGCGGAGAGGATGTAGTCCGCCAGCCGCTCGGCGGCGGGCAAGGCGCCGCCCCGCGCCTTGATCAGGGCGATCTCGGCGTCCTGCAACTGGGGCAGATCCTCGGTCAGGATCGTCAGGTCGTCCGGCGCCATCTCGCGCGGCAAGACACTGACGCCAAGCCCGCCTCGCAGGGCGGCCAGCTGTCCGGCCAGGGAGGGGCTGGTATAGGTGGCGCGCCAGCTGCGACCACTGGCTTCCAGCGCGGCGATGGCGCGCTTGCGATAGACGCAGGGGGACGGCGCGGCGACCAGCGGCATGGGTTCGTCACGACGGACGATATCGGAATCCAGACCGACCCAGACCAGGGGCTCCCTCCAGACCCTTACGCCCAGGTCGGGCCCCAGCGGCTCGCGCTTGACCAGGGCGATATCCAGGGCCCCCTCGCGAAGCCCGTCCAGCAGGTTGAGCGTCAGATCGCAGGTGACCGTCAGGGCCACCCTGGGGTGGCTTCGCGCGAAGGCGCCCAACACCGCGGGCAGATGCAGGGTCGCGAAATCCTCGGGCGCGCCCAGGCGCACCTCGCCCTCGACATCGTCGGCGGCCAGGCCCGCGAGAATGTCGTCGTTCAACCGCAACAGGCGACGGGCCTGAGGCAGAAAGGCCTCGCCGTGCTCGGTCAGGACGACGTGGCGCGGATCACGCGACAACAGCGACTGGCCCAGCTGCGCCTCCAGGCGGCGCACCTGCAGGCTGATGGCCGACTGTGATCGCCCCAGCCGACCGCCGGCGCGCGTGAAGCTCTTCTGCTCACACACCACCAGGAAGGTGCGCACAAGATCCAGGTCCAGATTGGTCAGGCGAGGCATGGTGGCTCCACGATGACGATTTTCGATTATGCAATTGACCAAAATCAACAATGGAAATTGATCGGCATGCCTTCAAAGCGGCCGCGTGCCGGCCGCGTGCCGGCCGGGCGCCGGTCACCAGGGCGGCGCGGCCCGATGGCTAACCGTACGAGGTCTTACCTGGGTCTGCTTGACGGTGGCGGCGACAAGGCGGACCTTCATCGTCTGACCCTGGCGCGGTCACCGAGGCTGACCATCGTGTTGCTGGGGACGGCCAGAGCCTGCTCCTGGCGCCGACCCGTCGTGAACACAGGTTTATCTCAGCCCTTCGGCGCCGCCGTCGAGGCGCGGTGGATCAGGGTGAACGGCAGCAATTCGTCGCGTGGGCGCTGGCCCGGTTCGGCGCTGCGCGCCCCGCCATTGATCAGCATCTTGCTGGCCAGGGTCGACATCTCCACCAGAGGCTGGCGGACGGTGGTCAACTGGGGGCGGCTGAGGCGCGAGACCGGGCTGTCGTCGAAGCCGGCCACCGAGAGGTCGCCGGGGCACGAGAGCTCGGCCTCGGCCGCCGCCGCCAAGGCTCCCAGCGCCATGTCATCATTGGAGGCGAAGATCGCCGTCGGGGGATTCTCCAGGGCCAGCAGGGCGGCGGTGGCCTTGTGGCCCGACTCGAACGTGAAGTCGCCCTGGCGGATCCACGCCTTTTCGACCTTCAGCCCGCCGGCCTTCATCGCGGCGAGATAGCCCTCTCGACGCGCCTGGCTGGCGCCGTAGCGCTGGTCGCCGGCGATGAAGCCGATCCGCCTGTGGCCCAGTTCTATCAGGTGGTCGGTCATGTCGCGCGCGGCGGCGACGTCGTCCATGTGCACGCGCGGTCCCGCGCCCTCCGGCTTTTCGGGGCCAAGGCGCACATAGGGCGTGCCGGCCTTGTCCAGCAGTTCCAGCACCACGGCGTTGTCGCACGAGGGCGGGGTCAGGATCACGCCGTCGGGCTTCAGCGCGGCCAGCAGGGCGCCGACTTCCTGGCGCACGCGCGGACCGTCATGGTCGATCAGCTCGACCAGCAAATGATAGCCGGCCGCGCGGGTCTCGACCGTCGCGCCCAACTGGATGCGTTGCAGGTAGTCCGAACCGCGCTCGCTGCGCCAGTGGTCCAAGGTCAGGGAGGCGTCGACGAAGACGGCGATCACGAACGAGCGCGAGCCGGCCAGGCTGCGGGCCGACAGGTTCGGCGCGTAGCCCAGGGCGCCGGCCGCCTCCAGCACGCGCTCGCGCATCTGCGGCCGCACGTTGGGCTCATTGTTCATCACGCGGGAGACGGTCTTGATCGACACGTCGGCGCGCGCCGCGACGTCGTAGATCGTCACCGACGCCATGGGTCCGCCCGCTTGCTTGGGTCCCGATTGCCTGGACTCATCTTCATTTCGCCAGCCTAGAGCAACTGCGCGGCATAAGGCGACGCTCCCGTTTCAAAAAAGCGCGGTCAAAGGCGTGGATGTGAGCCTTTGTCGCCTCTCGCGGGTTGTGTCCCCAGACGCGGAGGGCCAGTGTCCGAGCCAATCGCGGCAAAGACCGTGTGTATCCGGGGGGGCGTGATGACGACGGTGGAGGCGACAGGAATCGACACGGCGAGGCCGACCATTCCCGTGAAGCCCAGCTTCATCGCCGCCTTCACCCTGGCCCAGATCGGCGCCTATGTCAGTTTCATGCCCCTGTTCCAGGTGCTGCTGCCGCTGAAGGCCGAGGCCATCGATTCGGCCAACAAGGCCGTGGTGCTGAGCCAGGTCGCCATTCTCGGCTCGATCACCGCCAGCGTCGCCAACCTGCTGGCCGGCGCGATCAGCGACCGGACGACTTCCCGTTTCGGGCGGCGGCGGCCCTGGATGGTGGTCGGCGCCCTGAGCACAGTCGCCTCCTATTTCCTGATCATGATGGCCCAAAGCATGGTCCAGCTGATGGCTGGGATCGTCTGCTTCCAGGTGGCCTTCAACATGCTGTTTTCGGCCCTGCTGGCGGTGTTGCCCGACCGGGTGCCCGACGATCAGAAGGGCAGGGTGGCCGCCTTCCTCAGCCTGGGCCATCCGATCGGCGCCATGGCCGGGGTCGTTCTGGTCGGCGGCCTGCTGGTCAGCGAAGCCTCGCGCTACTTCGCCATCGGCGTGGTCCTGCTGATCGCGATCGCCCCGTTCGCCCTGGCTCTGAAAGACCCGCCGCTGCCCGCCCGCCAGCGGCCGCCGTTCAAGTGGCGCGCGTTCCTCGCCGGGTTCTGGATCGATCCGCGCGCCCATCCCGACTTCGCCCTGGCCTGGGTCAGCCGGTTCATGGTGCTGGTCGCGATCACCCTGACCCAGTGCTACATGCTGTTCTACCTGCAGGACAAACTGCACTATTCGGAGCTGTTCCCGGGCCGCCGCGCCGAGCAGGGGATGGCCTTTCTGACCACCGTGGCCACCTGCGCCAACGTCGCCTGCGGCATGCTGGGCGGGATGCTGTCGGACCGCCTGAAGCGGCGCAAGCTGTTCGCGGCGGGGGCGGCCCTGGTCCTGGCGGGGGCGATGCTCGTCTTCGCGCTGGCGCCCAGTTGGCCGCTGGTGGTGGTCGGCTTCGTGATCTTCGGCTGCGCGGTCGGCTGCTACTACGCCGTCGATATCGCGTTGGTCAGCCAGGTGCTGCCGTCGCAGAAGGACGCCGGCAAGGATCTGGGGGTGATCAACCTGGCCAATACCTTGCCCCAGGCCATGGCGCCGATCCTGGCGATGTGGGTGTTGGGGCCGGCCCACGTCAACTATGCCGCCCTCTATCTGGTGGCGGCGGGACTGGCGGCGGCTGGCGGTCTGGCCATCCTTCCGATACGGGGCGTGCGGTAACTTCCGTTTCGCCCGAGTGACGCGTGGCCGACCTGATCCCCATCGACGATCCCGCCGACCCGCGCGTGGCGGCCTATCGCGACATCAAGGAACGCGACCTGGTCGGTCGCCAGGGCTGTTCATCGCCGAGGGCGAGACCGTGCTGCGGGCCTTCGTCCGCGACGCGCCGGAACGCGTCCAGTCGCTGCTGATCGACGGCAAGCGCGCCGACAAGCTGGGCGAGATGTTCGCCGGCTTGCCGGAGGGGGTTCCCGTCTATGTGGTCGGCCAGGCGGTGCTGGACGCCATCGCCGGTTTCCACCTGCATCGCGGCGTGCTGGCGGTGGGGGTCAAGCCCGAGCTGTTGTCCGCCGAGGCGCTGCTCGCCCGTGCGGGCGATCGGGCGGTGGTGCTGGTGCTGATGGGCATCGCCAATCACGACAATCTTGGCGGCATCTTCCGCAACGCCGCCGGGTTCGGGGTCGATGGCGTGATCCTGGACGGCGACTGCTGCGACCCGTTTTACCGCAAGGCCATCCGCGTTTCGATCGGCGCGACGCTCAGCGTCCCGACCGCCTGGCTGACGCCGGGGCAGGACGTGGTCGCCCTGCTGGAACGACACGGCTTCCAGGGCCTGGCGCTGAGCCCGGCCGCCGACGAGACGCTGGCGGCGCTCGCCCCACCGCCGCGATCGGCGGTGCTGCTCGGGGCGGAGGGACCGGGGCTGTCCCAGGCCGTCATGGACCGCGTACGCACCGTCGGCATCCCGATGGCGAACGGCTTCGACTCCCTGAACGTGTCCACCACCAGCGGGATCGTGCTGCACCATCTGAAGTTCGCGGGCTCGTAGCGCCGGCCCGACGTGATGCTCAACCTGCCGCGCGGAATTGATCCTGCCACGGGTGCGGCAACCGGGCGTGTTGGCGCGTTTGCTGCAGACCAGCGGCACAAGATCAGACACGGTCATTGCGACATGCGCACGAGCACCGACCCACGCACAGCGCATCTTGTCAGGGAATGCCTGCGCCAGTACGACGCCTGCCGCCACACGGCCGCCGCGCTTTACATCTGGCAGAAGCACGCACGCCTCTGGCGCGCCGTCTTCCTGATCGCCCCGATCATTCTTGGCGGGTTCGCCGGTTCGCAGATCCTGGGCCAAAGCGCCGGTGAGGCGGGCAAGATCGGCGCGGCGTTCTGCAGCGTGCTGGCCGGGTTCTTTCCCGCCATCTTCAAGGCGCTGAACCTCGACATGCACGTGACCAGCATCGGTCGGTCGGCCACGGAATTCACCAACCTGCGCGACCGCTTCCGACAGGCGGCGAACGTCAAATCCCTGGAGCCGTTCGAGACCTTCCAAGCCGAGTTCGAGAGCCTGATGGACCGCATGGACGCGACCCGGGCCGCCGCTCCACCCTCGCCGGAGTGGTGCTTCCGCAAGGCGCGCGACAAGATCACGAAGGGTGATTACGACGCCCATGTCGACAAGCAAGCGGCCGCCTAAGGTAGGCGGCTCGGGAATGACACCGGGTGACTTGCCGGGAGCTAGGCCCCGCCCTAGGGTCCGTTCGCGTCGCTTAGGGAGGTCGCATGTTCAATCGCCGGGGAACCCTGGCCGCCTTGACAGGCGGCCTGCTGACATCGCTGCTAACCAGCGGAGCCCAAGCCCAGACCGTGATGCCCCCGATCGATCCGACAGAAGTTCTCCCCCTGTGGCCCGGTGATCCGCCCGGCTCGGCCGGCGTCACGGCCGTCGAGACGCTCATCGACCGCACCGTCGCCGGCGGCCTTCGCGACCGCGCCACGACCCACACCCGCAAGCCGACCCTAACCGTCTTCAGACCGACCGCCGAGGCCAACGGCGCGGCGGTGGTCCTGATGCCCGGCGGCGGCTACGAGCGCGTGGTCAGCGACAAGGAAGGTTTCGAGACCGCCCGCTGGCTGGCCGACCGCGGCTACACCTGTTTCGTCCTGCTGTACCGCCTGCCCGGCGACGGCTGGGGCGCGGGTCCCGACGCACCGTTGCAGGACGCCCAACGCGCCGTTCGCCTGGTCCGCTCGCAGGCGGCGGCGATGAAGTTCGACCCCGCGCGCGTCTCGATCATGGGCTTCTCGGCCGGCGGTCACCTCGCCGCCAGCCTGACCACCCGCTTCGACGCCAAGGTCTATGACAAGGTCGACGCCGCCGACGACCTGTCGGCCCGTCCCGACCTGTCGGCCCTGATCTATCCCGTGGTGTCGATGGTCGGCGGACCGGTGCACGGCGGTTCGCGCAAGCAACTGCTGGGCCCGTCGCCGACGCCGGAGCAGATCGCGCTCTATTCGCCCGAGCAGAACGTCACCGACCGCGTCCCGCCGGTGTTCCTGCTGCACGCCGCCGACGACAAGACCGTGCCGGTGGCCAACAGCCTGATGATGTTCACCGCCCTGAAGGCCAAGGCGATCCCGGCCGAGCTGCACGTCTTCGAGGAGGGCGGCCACGGCTTTGGCCTGCGCGGGATCGTCGGCAAGCCGGTCGCCGCGTGGCCGTCGCTGTTCGAGACCTTCGCCAAGCGGCACGGGGTCTAGGGCGCGCAGCCCTCGCCCTTGGCCCACCGCTTGCGCTCCTCCTCCAGCGCCCGCTGCCATCGTGTCCGCAGGACGCCCGGCCGCTGGCCATGGCGTTCGTCGAGGAACTCGGCGCCCTCGATGCGGTCGGTTCGAAAGTTGCGGAAGTCGTTGCGCAGCTCACACCAGCCGATCAGCAGGCGCACGGTGTCAAGATAGCCCACCGTCACCGGCCAGATGACGCGCTGGCTGACCGCGCCCTTCTCGTCGCGATAGTCGAGGCGAATCTTGCGCCCCGCGTGGATCCAGGCGCGGGTCTGGGCGATGTCGATGCCGTCGGGCAGGGCCTTCCAGTTCGTGCCGGTCCCGGTGGCAGGGGTCAGCACATAGGGCCGTAGCTGTTCGGGGACGGCGGCGGCGATCTTGGCGATCAGGTCGTTGGCGGCGGTGGCGAGCACCGGGTCCCCGCGTCCGGCGACCCACTGGGCCCCCAGCACGGCGGCCTCGATCTCGTCGGGTGTCAGCATCAGGGGCGGCATGTCGTATCCGGCCTCCAGCACATAGCCGACGCCCGCCTCGCCGCGGATGGGCGCCCTCTGGCCGATCAGAGCGGCGATGTCGCGATAAACGCTGCGTTTGGAGGTCTCCAGTTCCACCGCCATGGCGTCGGCGGTGACCGGTTGGCGGCTGCGGCGGAGGATCTGGATGATCTGGAAAAGGCGTTCGGCGCGTCTCATGGGGTCACTCTGCGCGGTCGATGCTGACAGCATGCTGGCAGCAGGATGGCGGTAGCGTCCGATTGTCGCAATACGGGTCTGGGACGGACACCCGAAGGCGGCTCAACAGGGAGAGACCACCATGATCACGCTCTACGCCGCCGGACCCGCCTACGGCCTCCCCGAAGGCAGCCCCTATGTCACCAAGACCGAGATCCATCTGAAGATGGCGGGCCTCTGGTACGAGAAGGTCCCGGCCCGCCCGGAGACCTCGCCCAAGGGCCAACTGCCGTGGATCGACGACGACGGGGTCAAGGTCGCCGATTCCACCTTCATCCGGGCCTATATCGAGCGCAGCTATGGCGTCGAC